>Ga0207695_10001683_pt1 | contig 35550 bp, 25 predicted proteins | sample KBSC54metaG_FD_184354 | JGI IMG/M metagenome (GOLD analysis project Ga0207695, IMG submission 184354) | Corn rhizosphere microbial communities from Kellogg Biological Station, Michigan, USA - KBS C5-4 metaG (SPAdes) (version 2) | ecosystem: Host-associated > Plants > Roots > Rhizosphere > Soil... | reverse complement strand
GTAGGTCAGGTTCAAGGTGTTGTTCTCGCTGACGCGCCAGTCGATGCCGGTATCGAACACGGTCTCGGTATAGCCGAACGGGATCGCGCGCACTTGGGTCACGTACGATGAATACAGCGGATTGCGTGGGTCGAAGATGCCGATCTGGCCGGGGATGATGCTGCCCTGCGAACCGTTCTCGGCGATGTAGCCGTACTGTCCGGTCAGCGGATTGAAGGCGAGGTAGTTGGTCCTGTTATCCTCGCGGTACCAGCGCAGGCCCGCGTGCCATCCGAATTTCGGGAAAGGATGCAGGGTGATCTTCGCGTCGAGCAGGCCGGTGTCGATGCGCGCGTTTGCGGTCTGCTGCGACAAGGCCGCGGTGGTGTTCCAATTGGCGCAATTGAAGGTGTAGTCGGCCGATGGCGAAATGAAAATGCCGCCGGTGCCGGTGCCGGTGCAGGTGACCGGTGGCAGCAACGGATCGTTCTGGCGCATGGTGCCCCAAGCCGCGGCGAGGGACAGTTGGCCGTTCCACTTCAGGCTGCGTGAAAGTTCCGCCCGCAGGTTGTGGTAGTCGTTGTCGGGTTCCAGTGAAAACTGGCCCTGGTAGATGTTGGCAACCTGCGGCACGCCAACCACGTTCTTGAGTGCGAACGGGCTTTGGTAGTTCAACTCGTCATTGTGGTCGCGGAAAAATGAACCGGTGTAGGCCAACTGGAACTGCCAGATCGCGCCGACGTCGCGCAGCCCGATGCTGACGTCGGTGGTGGTAAAGTCGATCGGGCGCACGGTTTCCAATGCACCGCCGTTGTCCGGGAGGATGTAGTTCAAGTACATCGGACCGCCCCACAACCGGTCGCCCGTGCGTTTCTCGTTGACGATCGAGACGTAGCCGGTCCAGTCGCGATAGAAGTTGTCTTCGAAGCTGAGGCCTTCGCGCCTGCGCGTGAGGCTGATCGTTTGCCGCGGGCGCGTCTTGTCGACGGCCGCCACTTCGGCGGGCGTACTGCCGCCGGGCACCAGCGGTGCTGGCAGCGTCAGGTTCGTGCTGCCGATGCCGTTCCACAGCGGATACGCGTTGGTGGTGACGTCGTGCGGAATGTCGCGGTAGAACGCTTCGATCCTGTAGCTGCCGTACTGCCCGGCGCGCAGGCGGTAATACTGGTCATCGCCGCTCAAGCGACTGCCGCGGAATTCGACGTACTGGCCGGTTTTCGGATTGTCGGCATACAGCGCGAACAGGCCGAGCGCCATGCCGCTCTTCCAGCCGGCGTACTGGCGGAAGAACTCAGCGCGCGTGTCGCCGCCCAGATGCAGGTAACCCAGTTGCAGAAAGCCCGAGTAGACCCAGTCGCTGTTCTTGTACAGCGGTGAACTCTTGTCGTCGCGTTGCGGGGGATACGGATACAGCACGCCGCTGGGCGTGCGCATCATGCCGGCGTGCAGCCACGAGAACCCGCGCGGATCGGGCCATAGCAGCGGCGCCCAGCCGGTGGGATCGAGGGCGTTGCCGTACTGGATGTCGCCCACGCGCGCGCTGTCGCTGGAATCGGCAAACGCCCGCGAGCCCGCGAGGGACGCGGCGATGGCGATGGCCAGCGATGCGACGAACATTTTGCGCATGGACTTGTCCCGCTCCATTGCGCCGCGACGGCGCTACTTGTGGAACCTCGAACCGGATGGATTGTTGGAACCGTGGATGTTGGTGTGGCAGGTCAGACAGGCGCGACCCATCAGCCGCTCGTCCGGTGCAGGTCCGGTGGCGAGCCCTGCCCTCGTCAGCAGATCGTTGGGATGCCCCGTCATGGTGTGGCATTGCTGGCACAGCATCGGCACGGGCAGCACCAGCAGCGCCTGCTGGTTGGAACCATGAGGGTCGTGGCAGGTCAGGCAGTCTTTGCGGACCGGCGCGTGTTCGAACAGGAACGGTCCGCGCTTCTCGGCGTGGCAGGCGTAGCAAGTCTCGTTGACCGTATCGGTCTTGATCAGGTCCGCGCTCAAGGTGCCGTGCGGATTGTGGCAATCGACGCAGGACATCTGCCCTTCCGGCAGCGGCATGTGCGAGCGGCGGTTGAACTTGTCGCGGATGTCCTGATGGCAGGTCGCGCACACCTGGTTGATCGAGTTCTTCGCCAGCACGCCTTCCGGCGAGAGCCGTGTCATCGGGTTGTGGCAATCGGTGCAGGAAAGTTCGTGTTGCTGGTGCACCGAACCGATCCAGTCCTGCCGTGCGCCGCCCTTGTGACAGGCAAGACACACGCCGGCCTGTGCATCGATCGGCGTCTTGGCGTCGTGGGTGAACGCGATGATCAAACCCGGCTTGGTCGGATTCTTGGCGTGTGCGGAACCGGGGCCGTGGCAGGATTCACACGCCGCCGCGGCACCCGTTCCGGCGGCGCCGGCACGGAATGCCTGTACGTGCAGCGAGTGGGACGCTTGCACGTTCTCCAGCGCGTGGCAGGCGACACAGGATTTGGCGCCGATCGCGATCGCATCCGGCGCCAGCGGATTCTTCGCGATCGGCGCGCCGTCGAAGGACGTGGCCGCACCGTTGTCGATGAAGGCGTGCGCATGCGGATGCGCGTTCGCGTCCGCGTCGCTGCGCATGTCGGTGCGCGGCAACATCCGCTTGAAGTCCTGGGTGGTCAGTGCACTGGCCGGCAATGGGTCGGCGTGTGGATTGCCGTCGTCTGCATTCGTCGCGGCTTGCGCAGTCATCGCCGGCAACATGCGGCTGAAATCCTGTTCGGTCAGCGCGCTCGCGGCCGTGGCGGGATGGGCCACTTGCGCAGCGGCATGCCGAATGACCAAAAGGCTGCCCGCCACGGCCAACAACATGAGCAATGCCACGGCAGTGCGCGCGCCACCGTTTTGCATCGTTCGCTCAGAGGAAGCCATGTGCTGAACCCGGGAAGTTACGGCTGACCTGCGCGACGGCGTCGTGCGGATGCAGGCTTTCCTGGTGTTCGACGCGTACGTGGAATGCCGCGATGTCATCGTCGGCGTCAAGCGTGCGCCGGATGCGACGGGCCGCGTCCTCGCAGAACATGGGATTCTCGGCGTTGGCCTGCGCGAAAGCCTGCTCGTCTTCGCGTTTAACGGCCGTCTGCACCGCGGTCTGGAGCGAACGCTCGATCCGATCGATCAAGGCAACCAGATTGATCGATGCAGCGTGGACGACGCGCACGCGTATGTGCGCGATGCTGCGCTGTGCATGCGGGGTGGCGGGCATGCCGCGTTCACTGCCCAGCCACTCAAACACGGCGGCATGACTCAGCGGTTTTCCTGCGCGGAAATCCGCCGCGAATTGTTGCTGGAGGAGTTGCCGCGACAGCGCGGCGGAAGCGGGGCAGGTCGAGGAATACACGACCTGAGTGCCGAGATCCAGGTGGAAGGCATCGCGGATCAGGACGGCATCGATGGCGACCGGGTAGGCACGCCAGCCGTGGTGATTGCTGCGCAAAGCCTTCCTGCGCACCAGCTGCTCGAAACGGATGCCGATGCGTGCGCGGTCCGCCAGGTCATGGTGCGATCGCAGGAACGCGCGCAGCAACGATTCCAGCGTTCCCGCGTCGATGGGTTGTGCGCCGAGGTGCTGGTTCGCCAGCAGGTACAGGCGCGACATGTGGATGCCGCGCCGGTCCGGACTCATCAGGTTCACGAAGGCATCCACCCTCGCGTGATTGCGCTGCGGCTCGCCATCGCCGGCGTCGAACAGGATCGGCATCTCGATCCCTCGCATGCCCACCCAGTCGATCGCATCGTCGCCAAGCGGCAGCGTCTCGGCGGCGACATCGGGCTTCGGATGAAAGACGTCACGAGGATTTTCCGCGGCATGCTGCCGCGCACTTATGGACGTATCGGTTGCGCGTTGTTCGTCCAGCGCCCAATCGGGCGTGACGGGCGCGATCGGGGCGTCGGCACTAGTCATGGTTCGATGGCGCCGCACGCCGCAGCGCAGCCACCGCCGCGGCGGCGTTCACCTGAAGCACACCGCCAGCGACTGTGCTGGTGCGTGTCAGGAGATCGTGGATCGCGCGTCCGTCCAGAGCCGGATCCAGCGACATCAGCAGCGCAGCGATCCCGCTGACCTGCGCGGCGGCCATGGACGAACCGGAAGTGAAGTCGTAACCGCCGTCGGGCTGCGTCGTCAGGATGTCGTTGCCGGGGGCATTCAGGACGCCTGGCGGGTCCATCGCGCTTCCGCTCGAGTTCACGACGATCACGCCCGGTACGTCGGCCGGGAATCCGTCGAGGTGGCCGTCCGGCGGCAGCGCGGCGATCACGACATGATGCTCCAGCACCCGTTGCATCAATCGCGACAGCAGCGGATCCGCCGGGCCACCCAGGCTCAGGTTCACGATGCGGGCGTTCGTGTCCATCACGGCGGCCAGCGCCTTGGCAAGGGTGAAGGAATTGCAGTGCGCGCCGGCATCGGAATCGGGTGGATACCAGCACGCCTTGTAAACGCTCAGCGTGGCCTTGGGGGCCATCCCCACGATGCCGATGTGGTTGTCGGCAATCGCACCGATGATGCCGGCGACCTCGGTGCCGTGGTGATCGCGATCGAATGCCGATGCGTCGTCATCCACCAGGTTGTGCACATCGCGGATCTGGCCTTTCAGGTCCGGGTGCGCCGCGTCCGCACCGGTATCCACGATGGCGACCTCGACGCCCGCACCCTGTGTCGCAGTTTGCGCGCGGGCGGCGGCCGTCTCGACGAAACCGCGCTGGAGATCGACGTAAGGATCGTTGTACTTTCGCGTATCCTGCTGGCCGGAGTACACCGAAAAATTCCGCAGCGGCTCCGCGAGCTGCACCCGCCTGTCGCGCCCGAGCGCCGTGAGCAACGTGTCCCGGCTGATACCGGAAGGCGGTTCCAACACGATGCAATACAAGTCCAGGCTCTTGATGGGCCAGCCCACGAGCTGGCGCCAGCGGTAATTCCGTTGCAAGGCGGCAAGGGTGGACGCCGCGCGCTGGCCAGCGCCATAGTTTCCGGATGGCGCATAACCAATCAGACTGGAGCCGGCGTGTGTCGGGGGCGGATCGATCGGGTTGGCGACCGCCAGCACGATGTCGCGATGGCTGTCCATCGAAGCCACGGCATTGCCGGTTTGCGCCTGCGCGAATACGCCCCACGCCAGGCACGCGACGGCGACGAGAAGCGCGCCGGGTTTCATGGCGTGTTGTCGACGGGCTCCGCCAGGCGGATGTCGCGGTCAGCGCGAAGTCGCCGCAGGGCAGACGCCGAAGACGAAGCGGGCTCGATTGGTACGACCGCATAGGCGCCCACGCCGTTGGGGCCGTCGATCACGCGCAATCCGAGCTCGTGCAGCAACTTGTTCCAGTCAGCCAGTTTCATGCCGGTGGCGGGCACGACCCGGAGTGCGCCCGCCGGCTCGAGCAGGGCAGGCTGGCTGAGGGTTCGGTAACGCGGTGCTTGATCCGACCACAGCCGTACGCCGAGGGCGCCGATTCCGATCGCCTGCAGCACCACCGCGGCGGCCAGCGCCCGCGTCAACCGGTTGCCCGATGACCAGCGTCGAACCGGCGTCGCATACGGCTCGGGTGCGTCGAGGCGTTCCAGCAAACGTTTCAACCCGCGCTCCGCGTCGACGGGGATATCCGTCGGCAACGACAGGGCGCAGCGCAGCCGGCTCTGCTGGGCAAATTCCCCACTGCACGCTTCGCACTGCGCAAGGTGGTGCATCAGCCATTCGCGTTGCTCGGGGGCGGCAGTGGTCTGCAGTACCCACGGCATGATTTCCCAGGCACGTGCGCAGTCCTTTCCGGTATTCGTTTGAATCGTCATGACCTGTTCTCTCTTTGCGCAGGCGGATCGCCTGCCAGGATCGGAAGCACGTTGCGCAACTTGATGCGCGCGTGGAACAGGCGCGCCTTCACGGTGCCGACGGGGGCCTGCATGATGGCCGCAACCTCTTCCAGGCTGTTGCCGACGCCGTAAACCAGCTCGACCACGATCCGCTGATCCGCGGACAGATGCTTGAGTCCCTCACCCAGCCAGTCACGCAACTCGCGATCCTCGTCCGGGTCATGGGACGGACCGCGTCCCTCGTGCAACGCGTAATCGTCCACGGGTTCATCGCCGCGTTGCCGCAGCGCCTTCAACCCGCAGCGGTAGGCGATGCCCATGATCCAGGTCGAAACACGCGAGTCGCCGTGGAAGCTGCCCGCCTTGCGCCACGCGATCCAGAAGCAATCGTTGGCGATCTCCTCGATCAGGTCGGCGCGCCGTGTCAGGCGCGACAGGAAGCGGCAAAGCACGCCGTGGTAGGCGCGATAAAGCGTCTCCAGCGCCGCACGATCGCCCGCCGCCATGCGCTGGAGCAGTATGCGATCGCGGGAATCGACATCGCTTGTGGATTCATTCATCGCTGCGCGGGAATGACCGGTCTGCGGAGTGGGTGCCGGTTCAGTGCGTGAAGGTTGCCTGTCAGGCCTTGCGGATTCGGAGATGACGTCAGAAGGATCGGGAAAGGGTCAGCAGCCATGGCGAGGCGGCGAAGCGGCGCAGGTACCTGCTCGAACCCGTATCGATGGCGACGCGATCGAGCTCGACCTGCCACGCGCCATGGCTCCAAAGCAATCCGGCTTCGCCGTAACGGTAATAGCCCACGTGATAACGCTCGCTGGATGGGTACCCGTAAGACACGGCATAACGCGCAATACCGAACCCACCGGAAATGAACAAGCCCCCGGCCAGCGGCCAGTGAAAATTCAGATCGGCGGCTGGGTGTAGCCGGTGCTCATCCGCACTGGCGATATAGACGCCCGATAGACCGAAGGTCAGGACGTCACGGTACACCCAGTAAACGCCGGGCTCGTAAACGTTGGCATGGAGCCGGCCGGCGTAGTGGTAATAGACCATGTCGACCTGCATTCGCCAATTCCCGGAAAGGGTCCATGCACGCGCTACCCGGGCCACGCTTTCGGCGACGTGACTTGGCGACCGCAGGTCGACCCCGCCGGACAAGCCCAGCGCCCAACCGGATGGCGTGGTCCAGACGATGCCACTCTGCAGGGCCGGGGTCGCTGGTGTGATCGCGAGACCACGGTCCACCAACTGGGAGGCGAGTGACACCGTGCCAGTCAAATCCCCGGCGCAGGCGTGAACCGGGGCGAGCGAGCAGATGGCGATGGTCGTGGCGGCAAAGGCCCGGGCGGAGCCAAACCGTGCGCCGCGAACGGGATGATTTCGATGACTGCAGGATGCGCTTCCCCGCCCATATTCGTTGTAGGCGCGTTGACGCTGCCGGGTCGGATTGTCACCGTCATGCGTCATGTGACGGACGCTCCGGCAATCGATGACCACCAAGCCAGTCGTGGTGCACCCAACGCGCAAGCGACTCGCCATGAAGCGCTGTCGGCATTTTCGATCGGCCCTGATCCCCGCCAGCCGTGGATCCAATCATCACGACCGGAAAAATGAGCCCCGGATTACAGCCGGAGTACCGGATGCCTTCACTGGATGCAGTCGAACGCATGACTGCCGCCCTCGTCAATCGTGGACAGATTCCACTGCCGCTTCGGTAATCGTGTCAAGCCGGGATCGAGTGACCGCGGATACCGGCAATCGGCGGGTCCGGAAGTGTTCGCAGCACATGAGCTTCGGTTTGCAGCAGCAGGCGATGGCGGTATTAAACCAAAGTACATCGTGACGACACCCATATCACGTATCTGCCATGCATTCCGGGATCTCGTGACGCCGCGCACCATGCTTGAACGAACGCCCGCGATCGAATCGCAGCTCCTCGACACGCGCCGGGCTTTCGACAGCGTGGCTGTCGATTACGATGGCCCACGCGGCAACAACGTCCTGATCCAGCGCATGCGGCGGGCGATGTGGGACGCCGTGCGCGACGAGCTTCCTCCGGGTTCGCGGTTGCTGGATCTCGGGTGCGGTACCGGCATCGACGCGGCCGAGTTCGCGCGATGCGGCTACCGCGTCACCGCCACCGACTGGTCGCCGCGGATGGTGGAGCGCACGCGGGAGCTCGCCTCACTCGCCGCCACGCACGCCCGGATCGATGCCAGGCACATCGGAATCCAGCAACTCGACCGGATCGAAGGCGAGTTCGATGGCATCTATTCGGATTTGGGACCGCTGAACTGCGTGCCCGATCTCGGCACGGCGGCGGCCGAGTGCGCGCGGCTGCTGCGGCCAGGCGGCAAGCTGGTGTGTTCGGTGATCGGTCGGATCTGTCCCTGGGAGATTGGTCACTATGCGTTGCGCGGCCGTTTCAGGCGTGCATGGGTTCGGGCCGCACGCGGGGTGACGCCGGTCGGCATGAACCGTCACACGATCTGGACGCGTTATTACCTGCCGCGCGAGTTCTATCGGACCTTTGCCGAGCATTTCTCGCTGTGCGGCTATCGCGCGCTCGGGCTGTTCATGCCGCCGCCGTATCTGCTGGATTACTACCACCGTCATCAGCGCTGGTGCGATTGGCTGGGTCGGCTCGATGACCATCTGGGTGCGGTGCCGCTGCTGCGCGGCATGGGCGATCATTTCCTGATCGTGATGAACGCGCGGTCGCGATGATGACGATCGCCGACACCACGTTGTGCGGCGCCCGGACGATCACCGTCGATGGCGAATCGCGCGCGCCCGTGGCGATCGCAGCCGGCAAGATCTGCGCTTCGTTGCCGGGGCACGCATACCACATCGATCTGCGCGATCACGTGATCGCGCCCGGCCTGATCAACGCGCACGAACACCTGCACCTCAATGCGGTCCCGCCGCTTCCGACCGGTGCGCCATTTCCGAACAGCTATGCATGGATCGAGGCATTCAAGGCGCATTTCCGGAATCCCGCCGTCGTCGCCGCGCTGGCGGTACCGAAAACGTTGCGGTTGCGACACGGCGCACTGAAAAACCTGCTCGCGGGCACGACCTGCGTGGCCCACCACGACCCGTGGCATCCGGCGCTCGACGCGGTGGGTTTTCCGGTCGCGCTGTTGCGCGATTACGGTTGGGCCTATGCGCTTGGCTGGCCCGCCTACGGACCGCCGGTGTGGCAGAGTTTCGATGCCACGCCGGTCGATAGGCCGTGGATGATTCATCTGGCGGAAGGCACCGATGCCGCCGCGCAAGCGGAACTGGTGCAACTGGATGCGATGGGCTGCCTCGCGTCGAACAGCGTGCTGGTGCACGGCGTCGGACTGCGCGAGCGCGACGTCGATCGCGTGATCGAAGCCGGCGCCGCGGTGGTTTGGTGCCCAACCAGCAATCGCAATCTGCTCGGGCGAACACTCGATCCGCGCCGCCTGCAGGCAGTCGGACGATTGATGCTGGGAAGTGACTCGCGGCTCAGCGGCGCGCGCGATCTGCTCGAGGAATTGCGCGTGGTCGCCGAAATGGGCGTGTTCGGCGCACGCGAGACGCTGGCGCTGGCGACGGCCGACGCTGCGCGCATGCTGCGATTGCCGCAGCGCGGCCATCTCGCGGCAGGCGCACGCGCAGACCTGCTGGTCGTCCCCGATCGCGGTGGCGATGCCGCGCGCAGCGTCGTCGGGATCGAACGCAGTCGAATCCGTGCCGTGGTGCGCGATGGCGTGCCGCGTATCGCCGATCCCGACTTCGCCGAATGGTTCGCGGCGACGGGTGTGGAGACCGTGCCGGTGATGCTGGACGGAAAGCCCAAACTGCTTGCAAAGGCGCTGGCCGATCCGGCACTCGCAGAGATGGAACCCGGACTCGAGTTCGTCTCGCGCATGGGCCAGTCGGCGCGCGAGCCCGCTTTCGCCGAAGGATGCCGTTGATGTCGCGCTTCGAAGTGCTCGAGCCGCGTGCCGCCTACGCCTTGTGGGCGACCAGCTATCCGCCGCACGCGCACAACCCGGTGATGTGCGCGGAAGAGCGCGCGATGCTGGCGTTGATGCCGGCGGATTTGCACGGGCAATCGGTCCTCGACGCGGGTTGCGGCAGTGGGCGCTACATGCTGCATGCGCTGAATCGGGGCGCGGCGCGCGTGACGGGCATCGATCTTTCCGTCGAGATGCTGGAACGTGCCGGTAAGGAACTGGGAACATGCCGCCACGATGGTGCGCTCGAATTGATGCAGGGCAACCTGGAGCGCCTGCCGGTACCGGATGCTTCGGCGGACCTGGCGATCTGCGGCTTGACGATCGGTCATCTGGATCGCCTGCAAGCCGCGCTGGCAGAGTTGCGTCGTGTGACGCGGCCCGGCGGCACCATCCTGTGCAGTGACGTGCATCCGATCGGACATGCGCTCGGTTGGCAGCGTGACTTCAAATCCGGCGACCGACACTACGCCGTGCGCCACACACCACACTTCTACAGCCACTGGCACGCGGCCTGCGCGTCATTGCGGCTGGAAATTGCACGGGTGCTGGAGCCCATGCTTGATCCTGGCGACATCTCCCCCAACGCGCATTTCGATCCGCTGGCGCTGGAAGTTCCGGTGGCATTGGTGTTCGAGCTGCACCATCCATCCTGATCGCCTGCTTTTTTGGCCATGACACGAACGCCCAACACATTGCTGATCAATCCGACCGTCACCACGCGTCCGCGCTTTCCGCTGTCGCTGCTGAACCTGTCCGCGGCACTGGACCGCTTCGGCGATAGCCGAATCGTGGACGGCAACATCGATCGGGATCTGGTTGATGCAACGCTGGCGGCCGCCGGGCAACGGCATTACGACGCCATCGGCATCGGCATCATGGGCGGCCCGCAGGTGGCGCCAGCGATCGCGGTGTCGAAGGCGATCCGCGAGCATCATCCGTCGATGCCGATCATCTGGGGCGGTTACTTCCCCACGCTCTACACCGGCACCACGCTGGCCGCACCCTATGTGGATTACGCGATACGCGGGCAGGGCGAGGCAAGCCTGGTCGAGCTGATGTCGGCGCTGGGTCGCGGCGGGGGCGACGAGGCGCTGGCCCGGATCGATGGCCTGTCGTGGCGTCGCGATGGCGAGATCGTCCATAACCCCAACCGGAAATTCCATCACGGCGACAGCGCGCCCGCGCTGCTGCCGTACGGGAAGCTGGGCGACCTCGAAAAATATTTGACCGGCACGTTCCTCGGGCGCCGCACGGCGGTGCACCAGGCGTCGATCGGCTGCCGCTTCCGCTGCACCTTCTGCGGCGTGGCCGCGATGTTCGGCGGCGCCACCTCCTTGCCGCCGACCGCGCGGCTGGAGCGCGAGCTGAATTATCTCAAGTACGGACTCGGCGCCGATTCCATTCTCTTCTACGACCACAATTTCTTCGATCGCGAGCAGGACATGATCCCGTTGCTCGAAATCATGGCGCGCTTCGAGATGCCGTGGTGGTGTTTTGCGCGCGCCGATGCATTGCTCAAGCTTTCCGAAAGCACCTGGAAGCTGGTGCGCAAGAGCCGGTTGCGCATGGCCTACATCGGCGCCGAATCGCCAAGCGGTGCAATGTTGAAGGAAATCCGCAAGGGCACAAGGCCGGATCAAACGCTGGCAGTGGCCGAGGTGTGCGCCCGCCACGGCGTGATTCCCGAATTCTCCTTCATGCTGGCGCCACCAGTGGATACCGAGGAGGAGACCGAGCAGGCGTTCGAGTTCATCCGCGAACTGAAGCGCATCAACCCGGCGTCGGAAATCATCACGTACATCTATACGCCGCTGCCCGAAAGCGCGAAACACGAAAAGGATCGCGGCAGGCGCAAATCCACGCCCCTGCTCGACGTGCATGGTGAACCGGTGATGTTTCCCGCGACGCCGGACGAATGGACCGAACGTCGCTGGGTCGACTACGCCTGCCATGCCGATGCGCCGTGGCTGACCGACAAACTGCGCCGGCGCATCTACGACTTCGTCACGGTGCTGCGTTGCCGGTTTCCCACCGTGCAGGATCAGCGCGCGCCGCATTGGGCCAAGCGCGGCATGAGCGCGATGGCGTCATGGCGTTACCGCCTCCGGCGCTACGACCACCCGTGGGAACTCAACATCGCCAATCGTTTCGTGCAGCTGCGCAAGCCGCAAATCACGGGTGCGTAGCGATGGCGGCCCCGCACGTCGCGCAGCTCAACTTTCCGCCGGCGCCCGCAGGTCTCGGCATCGAAGCGTTGCTGGAACGCTGGCCGTCGCTGGCGGACATTGCGGAGTTGGTAGCGAGTGCCGGAATCCGGGTTTCGGTGTTACAGGCGGCATCGCATTCGGAGCGCCTGGCGCGTAATGGTGTCGATTATCACTTCGTCGATGTCGATGGAACGCGGACCGTGGAAAGCCGTGGCCGTCGTTTTGCGGATGTGCTGGATGGCGTCCGTGCCGATGTCCTGCACGCGCATGGCCTCGGCTTCGTGGCGGAAACCTTCGCGGTTGCCGGGCATTTGTCACCGGCATTGCCGGTCCTGTTCCAGGATCACGCAGACAGGCTGCCGCGCTGGTGGCGGCGAGCGCGGCACCGCCGACGTTTCGCGAGGGCAGCCGGCATTGCCTTCACGTCGCTCGACCAAGCGCAGCCGTTCGTGGCCGCGAAAATGTTCGGTCCTTCCACGCGACTCTTCGCGATTCCCGAATCCAGCAGCCGTTTCACGCCCGGCGACCGGACCCGCGCGCGCGCCGAGTCAGGCCTGCACGGCAATCCTTGCGTGTTGTGGGTCGGACGCCTGACCCGCGGCAAGGACCCCCTGACGGTGCTCGACGGCGTGGCGTGCGCCGTGTCGCGCTTGCCGGGTCTGCAACTGTGGTGCGCCTTCGGCGCGGCGCCGATGCTGGCCGAGGTGCGGGCGAGAATCGCCGATGACGCGCGTTTGGCCGGACGCGTGCAGCTTCTGGGCGAAGTGCCGCACGCGCGCATCGAAACCTTGCTGCGTGCGGCCGACCTGTTCATATCGGGCAGCCGCGCCGAGGGCAGCGGTTACGCCGCGCTGGAGGCGCTCGCTTGCGGGATCACGCCAGTGCTGACGGACATCCCCGCGTTCCGCGCATTGACGGGCAACGGGCGCATCGGGCATTTGTGGCCGTGCGGTGACGCGGCGCGCCTGGCGGACGAGCTGTTTCTCGCGGCCACCGAACGCGCGTCGCCGCAGCAAATGCGCGCGCATTTCGATGCCTCGCTTTCTTTCGAAGCGGTCGGACACTTGTGGGCCGACGCTTATGCGCAGGTGTGCGATGACTGGCGCCGGAGGGCGGCATGAAGCTCGCGCTGGTCGTGCCGGGCGGTGTGGACCGCAGCGGGGAAATCCGCGTGATACCAGCGCTCCTGGCCCTGGTCGAGCGGCTGTCGCGCACGCACGAGGTGCATGTCTTCGCGTTGCGGCAGGAGGCTGCGGCGGGTAGCTGGCGGCTCGCCGGCGCCACCATCCACAACGTTGGCGATGGCCGGGTCCATCTGCGCGTCATCGCCGCGATCAGCGCTGAGCATCGCCGCGCGCCTTTCGACGTGACGCACGCCATCTTCTCTGGTCCGTGTGGATTGATCGCCGTCGCGGCAGGGAAGCTGTTGCGGGTTCCGTGCATGGTCCACGTCACCGGTGGCGAACTCATCGCGATGCGCGACATCGGTTACGGCGGACGTCTGACGTGGAAGGGGCGGCTGCGCGAACGCCTCGCCTTGCGCGGCGCCGACCTCGTCACCGCAACCAGTGCGCCGATCGTCGAGCTGCTGCAGGCGCTCGGAGTCCAGGCCCGGCGCGTGCCGCTTGGCGTCGATCTGCGGAAATGGCCGCCGCTTGCGCCGCGCCAAAGCCTTGAGGGACCGGCGCGCCTGATCCATGTCGCCAGCCTCAATCGCGTCAAGGACCAGACGACTCTGCTGCAGGCGCTCGCGAGGCTGGCGAAAACGGGCGTGGAATTCGAAATGGACATCGTCGGGACCGACACGTTGCAGGGCGCAATGATTGAGCTCGTCCGCAAGCTCGGGCTGGATGGGCGCGTGCGGTTCCTCGGTTTCAAGACCCAGCGCGAGTTGCGTCCGATCGTGGAATCCGCCGACCTGCTGGTAATGTCGTCGCGGCATGAAGCGGGCCCCTTTGTTTTGCTCGAAGCGGCGGTGGCCGGCGTGCCGACGGTCGGCACGGCAGTGGGACACATTGTCGAATGGGCGCCTTCGGCGGCAATGGCCGTGCCGATCGGCAATCCGGAACGCCTGGCGGACGCCATCCACACCATGCTTGCCGACGAGGCACTCAGGCTGCGCATCGCGCGCGCGGCGCAATGCAAGGCGTTGTCGGAAGACGCGGATCATACGGCGCGGACATTCGAGGCGCTTTACCAGCGCCTGACCAATGGCTCTTGCGGATGAAAGGCGCCGTGCAATCACGCACGTCCGAAATCGGATTGCTGGGCGATACCCCGCAGCGCGACTATGTGCAAAAGCTGCGGTTGTTCAACGCCTTCGCGCAGCCGGAGTTGTGCGAAGCGATCGATGCGCTGTCGGTACCCGCAGGTTCACGCGTGCTCGACGCCGGTTGCGGCACCGGCGAGGCATTGGGCTGGTGGCATGCATCATTGCGCGACCTCGGAATGGTGGTCGGAATGGACTTGTCTGCCGCGCATGTGCGTGCCGCCCGCGCGATCGCGTCCAGACACGCGCGGATCGTGCAGGGTGACCTGCTGAAACCGCCGTTCGCGAGTGACGCGTTCGATCTGGTGTGGGCCGTCAATGCCGTCAATCATGTGCACGATCCCGTCGCTGGCGTGTCGAGCCTGGCAACGTTGTTGCGTCCGGGCGGACGCATCGTGGTGGGACAGAGCTCACTTGTGCCGGACATGTACTTTGCGTGGGACGCCCGTCTCGAAGCGCGGGTGAACGAGGCGGTGCGCGCCTATTACAGGGAACGTTACGGGCGCAGCGAACGCCAACTTGCCGCGGTCCGCTCGCTCGCCGGATGGTTGCACCAGGCCGGGTTGCGGAATGTTGTCGTTCGGACCCGGATGATCGAGCGGACGTATCCGCTTTCGGATGCGGACGAGCATTATCTGCTGGAGTGCATCTTCCGCGGCACCTGGGGCGAACGGCTGCGGAAATACCTGGAGCCGGAGGATTTCGCCACGCTGGCGCGGTTGTGCGATCCGGAAGATGAATGCTGTGCGCTCCGTCGGCGGGATTTCCATTTCCTGCAAAGCCTCACCTTCGCAGTGGGGACAATGTAAAGGGCTCGAACTTGCAACCGAAGGCGCGTGGCAGGGAACACACAGGCCATGACGACATCCGCCTATCGGCTGACGGACCCGGTTTCGCCGTACCTCGCGCTGACGCGGCATTTTGCGCTGGTGGTGCAGATGGCGCGGCGCGACGTGGCAGGGCGTTACCGGGGTTCGTTCGCGGGCCTGCTGTGGTCGTTCTTCAATCCGTTGCTGATGCTGGCCATCTACACCTTCGTATTCGGCGTGATCTTCAAGTCGCGCTGGAATGCGCAGACGACCAACCCGCTTCAGTACGCGATGGTGTTGTTCGCCGGCTTGAACATCAACACGTTGTTTTCGGAATGCGCGAACCGCGCCACCACCCTCATCGTCGAAAACACCAATTTCGTCAAGCGAGTGGTGTTCCCCTTGGAGACACTGACCTGGAGCACGCTTGGCTCCGGGCTGTTTCACCTGTGCGTGTCCACGATCGTGTTGCTGGTGATTTCGCCGTTCGTCACGGGCCACCTCCCATGGACGGCGATCCTTTTTCCGATCGTCGTCATGTGCTTCCTGCCTTTCGTCGCCGGCACGGTCTGGTTGCTGGCGGCGCTGGGCGTGTACCTGCGTGATCTGAAGCAGGCGGCAGGCATCGTCACCACGGCGCTGATGTTTCTGGCGCCCATCCTTTATCCCGCGACACTGATTCCCGAACGCTACCGATTCGCGCTTTATTTCAACCCCCTGACCATCATCGCGGAAGCCTCGCAGGACGTCTTGATCTGGGGTCGGTTGCCGCACTGGGATCATCTCGTCGCGTACGTCGTGGTCGCATCGCTGTTCGCGTGGTTTGCGTTCGCCTGGTTCGAGCAGATGCGCAAGGGCTTCGCCGATGTCGTCTGAAGATTTCAGCATTCGCGTCGACGGTTTGTCCAAGCGCTACGAAATCTACGCGCAACCCGTGGATCGGCTGAAGCAGATGATCCTGCCGCGCGCGCAACGCGCGGCAGGCCGGCCTGCGCGGAATTACTTCAGCGAATTCTGGGCGGTGCGCGATGTGAGCTTCGACGTTCGCAGGGGCGAGACTGTGGGCATCGTGGGCCGCAACGGGTCGGGCAAGTCGACATTGCTGCAAATGATCTGCGGAACGCTGAACCCCACGCTCGGAACGATCGCCGTAAACGGCCGGATTGCGGCTTTGCTCGAATTGGGCGCAGGGTTCAATCCGGAATTCACCGGCAGGGAAAATGTCCGCTTGAGCGGATTGCTGTACGGGCTGTCGGAGCAGGAATTGAACGCACGCTTCGACGCGATCCTCGATTTTGCCGAGATCGGCGAGTTCGTCGACCAGCCGGTCAAGACCTATTCCAGCGGCATGTACGTACGGCTGGCATTCTCGGTCGCAATCAACGTGGCGCCGGATGTCCTGGTGGTGGACGAGGCGCTTTCGGTGGGGGACGAGGCCTTCCAGCGGAAGTGCTTTGCGCGTATCGAAGCGATCCGCGAGAGCGGTGCGACGGTCCTGTTCGTTTCCCACGCGGCAGGCATGGTGGTCGAGCTTTGCAACCGGGCCATCCTGCTGGACGGCGGTGAATTGCTGGCGCAGGGGCTGCCGAAAACCATCGTCTCCCGCTATCACAAGCTGCTGTATGCGCCCGTGCATTCGATCGCGGCGGTCCGCGACCAGATTCGTGGCGCGGCAAGCCACCTCGAATGCGAACCCGGCATCGAAAGTACAAACGCGGGACGCGGGACCCTTGCCGGAAACACGCCTTCGCCGCCGGACGAATCCTGGCTGGATGAAGGCCTGGTCCCCCGAAGCACGCTCCGTTACACAGCCCGCGGTGCAACCATCGGGCAGCCCTGCGTCACCAACGAACACGGTCGGCGTGTGAATGTGCTGCATGCCGGTGGCGAGTACGTCTATTCGTTCAACGTGACGATCCAGAAACCAGCATTGGGTGTGCGCTTCGGCATGGCGATCAAGACGACTACCGGATTCGCGCTCGGTGGCGCGACGACCGCGGCGAATGCCGGTGAAGGACTGGTAACCAGCCCGGACCGGGAGTATCGGGTGCGGTTTCGGTTTCGGGCACTGCTGGCACCCGGCGTTTACTTCCTGAACGCCGGAGTCACGGCCGCGGAACCCGAAGGCGAAGTCTTTCTGGACCGGATCATCGATGCGGTGATGATCCGGATCATGCCGGACGGCCGGCGGCTCGCCACGGAACTCGTCGATTTCGACGTTCGGCCCGATGTCGAGATGGCGGCACTGGCTTGATGAACGCGAATGCCACCAGCGAAGCGATCCTTGTGGTGGGCATGCACCGCAGCGGCACCTCGGCGGCCACACGGGTGCTCAATCTGCTTGGGGTGGAGCTTGGCGGCAGCCTGCTGAACCCCGGCCCCGGCAACCGGTTGGGCCACTGGGAGCACAGGGAGGTGGTCGCGATTCACGAAGCGTTGTTGCAGGGCCTGGGCATGAGTTGGGACGACACCCGCGCGCTCCCGAAAAGGTGGATGGCTTCTGCAGCGGCGGATGCCGCCAGGCGGCGAATTGCTGCGCTGGTCGCGCAGGAATTTTCCGGCTCGAAATTGTGGGCGGTGAAGGATCCTCGGCTTTGCCGGTTTCTGCCGCTCTGGATCGAGGCGCTCGCCGGATCCGGTATCGACCTGCGCGTGCTGTTCGTCATGCGGCATCCGGCAGCGGTCGCGGATTCCTTGAAGGCACGCAATGGACTGGAAGCGGCGGGCACGCATCTGCGATGGCTCGAGCATTTTGGCGAAGCCGAGTTCGCCACCCGGGGCCTGCCGCGAGCGATCGTTCTTTACGACGATTTGCTCTCGGACTGGCGCAGCGCCATGGAAACGCTGGCAGCCCGCTTCAGGTTGCGCTGGCCGGGAAGCATCGCGGCGGCCTCGCCGGAAATCGAGGCATTCCTGAGCGAGGGCGAGCGCCACAATCTCGTCGGAAAAGGCGGCGATCCCGTCGGACCGGCCCCGAGCGGAAGGTTGTACGAACTTTGTGTTGCCTGCGCGCGGGGACACGGAACGTGGCGCGCCATTTCGGCAATGGTCGATGATTACCGGTCGTGGGCGCCGGCTTTCCTCGGCGAGATCGGCCGAAGGGCCGCTGACGCCGGGGACCTGATTGCGCGCCTGCGGAACGCGGAGGCTGCGGTGCGGGCAAAAGATTCATGGGCCGCCGCGCGAGACGCGACGATCCGCGATCAGGAGCGAACCCTGTACCGATTGCAGGAAGAATTGCATGGAAGGGACCTCCAGATCCGGAACCGGGATGACCTCATTCGGCAGAAGGACGCCGCGGCGATGGCCGCCGCCGCTGCCGCCGCAAAACTGGCGCATTTCAAGGACGCGCAAATTGCGGCACTCCGCGAGGACGTGGCGGACCACGCGAACGAAATCGGGCGACTCGCGCGGGAAGCGGCCTTGCTGCACGAACACGTTGCCGCACAGGATGCTGAGATCGCGGCCCGTGGTCAGGTGATCGAAGCCATCCAGGCCACCGTTTCGTGGCGCATCACGGGTCCGCTCAGGGTGGTGCGGCGCCTTGGATTACGCGCCGCGGAGGCTCGTGCCTTTTCCTGGGCCTCACGCTCCGCCAGCCTTGCGCGGGGCATCACACGCACATTCTGGAACCTTGCCTGTAGCGCCGAGGCGCGCGCGCGATGGTCGCGCACCCGGGTTCTCGGTGCGCGCGCAAGCCTGCGATACGCCCTTGCCTGCGTGCAGGAGGACGCGCGGAGCCCACAGCCCGCCACCCACTCATCCACCTTCGATGTCCGCGCATACGCCGGTCGCCAGGCTGTCATCCTGACCAGCCGCCATTGCGAATTCGTCGCCGTCTCGATCCAGCGTGCGCTCCAAAGGATCGACGTCGGTTCCAGAATCATCTTCGGCATGCCGGAAGGCGGCTACGAGGACCTGCCGCACTTCGTGGTCTGTCCACAGATGTTCGAGCACTTGCCCGCGCTGTACGTGGCTTTCCAGATGGAGCAGTCGGTCAGCTCGCGCTGGTTCAACGACCGGTACCTGCGTACGCTCAGAGGTTCGTTCGCGGTGCTGGACTACTCCATCGCCAACATCGACGCGCTGGCCGCGTCCGGCCTGCCACGCACGCAACTCTTCCACGTGCCACTGGGATACCTCGCCGATTACAACGACGCCGGCGCGGCTGAAAGAGGCCGGTACGACGTGCTGTTCTACGGAGACATCCACAACGACCGTCGTCGGAGATTCGTCGAGGCGCTGGAGAAGGTGTGCCGTGTCAAGGTGATCCATGACCTGTTCGGACACGATTTGCGCGAGGAAATCGCCGCGGCGAAGCTGATCGTCAATATCCACTACTACGAAGATGCGCTGCTGGAAACCACGCGGCTTTGGGAATGCGTATCCCTCGACAAGCTGGTGGTCTCGGAGCGCGCGCTCAATATGGAGGAGAACCGCGATCTCGAGTCACTGGTGGACTTCGTCGATCTGAACGATCTCACGGGCATGGTGGCGCGGGTGCGCTACTGGCTCGAAAACGGGCGTGCGCGCCTCCAGCGCATCAAGGCCAACCGCAAATACGCGCGGCAATTGCCCAACCGGTTCGAGGAGTCCTTCTACCGGTTCCTGCTGGCTTTCGACAACATCACGTTCTTGCAGTTCTGGAAGCTCGCAGGAAGCAGGATGAGGCTGCCGAACGACAAGCTCTGCCTCACCCTGCCGGAATACACGCCGCGCCTGCGAAGTTTCGATCAGGACAACCGCTACGGCTTCGCGCCATTTACCGGACTACGTCATCGCGAACCATGGGTCGGCTGTGGCATGAGCTACAAGCTGATGGCGATGCTGGCGCGAAAGCAGCGTTTTCAACAAATCACGATTTGCGAGGATGACGTCGAATTCCGGCCCGGATTCGAGCGCGACTTCCGGACGGTGCTGCACGAACTCGCCGCGAGCAAGGATCCCTGGCATGTGTTCTCGGGACTGCTGGCGGATCTGCACGCCGACGCGACGATCTCCTCGGTCCGGGAATTCCATGGGCGCAAGCTCGTGCGGACGGATCGCCTGATCAGCATGGTTTTCAATGTCTACCACAGTAGCGTTTTCGGCCGGATGATCCTCTGGGACGAAGGCGATCGCGATGTAGCCACCAACCCGATCGACCGCTACCTCGAGCGCGGCAAGCTCACGGTCGTCACCTCCTGGCCGTTCCTTGTCGGCCACAAGAGCCATCTGCGCTCCACACTCTGGAACGTAGACAACGAGGAAATGGCCCCGATGATCCGGCGCAGTGAACGGTTGCTGCAGCAAAAGATCGTCGAGTTCGTGATGGCGCACGATCCGGCTGCAGCAAAACCGCCTGCCGACGTGGTCGCGTTGTCACAAAGAAAGGCCGTGATCGCGCCAGCAGTGAGCAATCCGGAGGCCGTAGCCGCTGAAGGTGGATCATGAGCCCGCTCGGGAGCGACTTGCCGGCCCTCGACCACGACGGTTTTCGGGCGGGCTCGACTTCGCCCCTACGGCGCTGATCCGCGATGCGAGTCGAGCAGGATTTCTCTGGACTGGATCGGATCGTCACCGCATTCGTGTTGGCGTTCGCGATCTGGACCGTCTATGTCCACCTGATTACCGCGAGCCACGCGAGTTTGATCACCTTGCTCCACTGGTTGCCGCTGGTGGCGCTGGTCGCGATGGCCGCGACGATTGCATGGTTCCGGATGCCACAACCGACACGACGGTCCGCTCCCGTCGCGAACGGTGGCTGGACCGTTGGCGGTTCGGTTGCGGGCTCGGCCGGGCACCAGTCCGGTATCCGGTTTGGGCCTGCTGCCGTATTGGCGCTGGCGATCCTGTGGGTGGGGCTGCTCTCGGCCGGCATGCCTTATCCGGTGTTCTGGTGGATCGCGTTGCTGGTTTCCTTCGGCGTGTGGCTGCGGACGCTGAAGGCCACTCCGATCGCGGTGAGCGAACCGGGGCTCCGCAGCTCGCAGGTCGTGTGGATTGTTTGCTCGGTCGCTGCCGCCGCGGTCTGCGTCACCCTCTTCGCGAATCGGCCGGATGCCGACGATGCCTTTTACCGCAGCATCTCGGCGACGTTGTTGCGCTTTCCCCACGAGCCGGTACTGGTGCACGACACGCTGTATCGGTTGCCAAACGCCCCAATCATGCTGCAGTTCTACCGGCTCGGCAGCTACGACGTTCTGGTCGCGACGCTGGCCCGGATCACCGGAATCGGTCATCTGGTGGTGGCATACCTGGTCCTGCCATCCGTGTTCGCCGCGTTTTGCGTGCTGGCATGGGCCTACCTGTTGCGGCGGATCGTGCCCGCGCGCTGGCCAGGGGTATTGCTCATCCTGTTCCTCTGCGTATTGGCGCTTGGTGAAGCGCACCGGGCCTACGGCAATTTCGCCTTCGTCCGGATATTCCAGGGCAAGGCAATCCTGGCCACCGGCATGGTTCCTGCCATCGCGGGTTCCGCGTTGCTGTTTGCCCGGCATGGCGGTCTGCGTCGCTGGCTCTTGTTGTTCGCCGTGCAAATCGCGGCGCTCGGGGTCAGCGCGAGCGCCCTGTTCGTGGCGCCTGCGGCGGCGGCGTTTGGTCTGGTCGGCGGCTGGTCGGCAGACGCGTCGAGCACGCGACGCTTTGCGGCGGGCATGCTGGCATCGGTCTACGTGTTTGGCGCAGGTTGGGCAATCGCGTCGGTCACCCACGGTGGCCAGGCGCTCGTCAGTTCCAGTCCGATGCCCGGCATTCCGCAAATACTCGATGACACGTGGGGCTGGTGGAGTACGAGGCTGCTGCTGGTCGCGTTGCTTGCCGCCTGGGCGTTCGTGCGTGATCCGGTGCGCGCGCGTTATTTGTCCGCCGGTGCGTTCTTCTTTTTGCTCGCGGTGCTCAATCCGTACACGGTGCGCGTCGTGGCGGACCACTTCGTCGGCGTTTACACCTACTGGCGATTGACCTGGGCGTTGCCGCTGCCGTTGTTCCTGGCCGTGCTGCTGGACAGGATGGTTGGGCGTGCGGCGGGCATGCGACCCAGGGTGCTGGCAGGGGGCGCCTGCGTGGCCCTGGCTGCTTGCGCGGTCGTATTCGGCTGGCGCTTCGGGACGTTGCGCAGCGCGAACACCGTGACGCTTGGTCTGCCGGGCCCAAAGGTCAGTCCCGTCGAATACCAGGTGGCCGCGCGCATCGCCAAAGATGTGCCAGAGCAAGGTGTCGTGCTCGCCCCGGAACAGGTGTCCGTCTGGTTGCCGACCTTCATCATCCATCCGGAGCTGTTGGGGGTCAGGGCGCTATACCTGGGTCGGGCGTTCTCACCACAAGACGCGGCGCGGCGCAGGTCGCTGATGCGATATGTGGCGGGCGAGTACCGGCCGCCGGATTCCGCGGCATGGTTCGCCGACGCACTGCGGAGTTATGAACTGACGGCGGTCGTGATCGTGCATTCGGCGCCTTGGCACCGGGAAATGGAAAGCGTGCTGGAACGCCGGGGCTGGCGCCCGCTTTCATCCGGAACCTACGACGTCTGGATTCACCCTTGACGATCGCCGGACGACAATCGGGTCGCCGTGGCAGAAAGGGACCTCATGCGGGAACGGCGCACGAAAAGTACGCGGATGGGATCAGCGGCGAGCGCACACCCGCTACCGCAATGACCACTCCACCCGCCTTTGCTTCCACCCTGCCGCGCGTGCCGCGCAGCCGGCCGCCACCCGCCAGAGAGCCCGGTTGAAGAATCCGGTGTGCAAGGCGCGGCCGAGCGTCGAGAAAGCGGCACGGTGCGATCCTTCCCGCGACTGGACACGCGCCTGTTCGGCCAGTTGTACCGCGCGCTGGCGCTGGCAGAGTGCGCGAATTCTGCGGTCCGTTGCCGCGGCCGCCGCCTTGCGGAATACCCGCTCGCCATCGACGTAAAGATCCAACGGGTGCAGCTGCGCGGTGGTCCGTCCGGCGTGTTCGCGAACCAGTGCCAGGTTTTCGGGCAGCGCGCACACTTCGCTGCGGGCGGCGAGGCGCAGCATGCAATCGAAATCGGACCGGATCGGAATTGAATCGTCGAAACCCCCGATCTCTTCGATCAGGGACCGCTGCACGAGTATCGTCACGATCGACGCTGCCACGTCGAACTTGAGCATGGATTCGAGGATGTGCCCGGAAACCGGCCGGCGCAGAAGGTTCGATTTTTCCGGCAGCGGTTTCTCGTCGGCGTCGATGATCGAATACCCCGTGTAGCTCCATCGACAACAGTGGTGGGCAGCGAGTCGGTGCAGTTGCAATGCCAGCTTTTCGGGCAGCCACAGATCGTCCGAATCGAGGAACGCCACCCATTCGCCGCGCACGTGCCGAAGACCCTCACTGCGGGCCGAAGTGAGGTCGCCGCGGTGTTCGCACCGGATCCTTCGCACACGGGAATCCGCGATCGCCTCGATGTAATCGCGCGTGCCGTCCGTCGAGTCCTCGTCCACGACCACGAGTTCGAAGTCGCGATGAGTCTGCGCGAGGACCGAGTCGACTGCCTTGCGCAGCAACGGCAGGCGGTTCCAGGTCGGAAGGATGATGGAAACTTCGGGCGTCCTCGTGACAGCGCTTGGCCCGGTCATGACGTCATCAACCGTTTGATGACGGATGTTCCGGATCCGGCAATGTCCGCCGTATCGGAATTTTCGCCAGCCTCCCCATCTGCCAACGCCATGCGCACCACGTACATCGTGTCCATCCGCGGCACCTTGCGGATCAACCAGGTGAAGATTCGCCTTCGTTGCGTGGCCGTGACCCAGCCTTCGTCATGAAGCCACAGTTGCGTGCGCGTCATGTCTGCGCGTTCGCGCCTTTTTTCGACGGAAGGATGGATGCGGCCGGCGATGAAGCGTGCCGCATCGCGCACGTCTCGCGACCATTCGAGACCGGGAAACGCGTGCAGCCACAATTCGGAACACGAAGTCTTCGTGAGTGTCTGGTGGCGGGAAACCATCCGCAGCAGGGGTGGGCAATCGCGGGCGAGCGTGGCCGGGACGGCATCCGGGATCGCATCTGGGTAATAAGCTGCGGTCAGTTGCAGTGGCGGCAATGCCCACCAGCATGCGCCATCCTGCCACAGGAACACCCATTCCTCGGGTTGCATGCTGCGCGCCAGCAGCGCGATGTCGTGCAAATGCATCAGGCGCAGGCTGCGTCCGCAGATATTGCCCGCCGCGTGCAGCAGCAGATGGGCGAGAAGAGCGGCCCGGGACGGGTAAGGATTCAAACCGGGTTCGGGCTTGCGCGCGCGGATGCGTTCGGTGATGTCGACGACCGATACCGGTAGGCATTCGCGGATGCGGGTGTGCAGTTCGATGTTGACGGGCGTATCGCGATGTTCCCCCAGCACGGCGGGAGGCGTTCCGTTCACCGGCTTGAACACCCGATGCCGCCAATGATCGAAGGACGGCACATAGCCGATTTCATCCATCAGCCTGCTGGCCGGATCGATATCGTCGGCATCGACCAGCAGGTCGATGTCGGCCATCGGCCTGTCGCCTTGGGCATAGACGCCGAGCGCGTGCAATGCGGCGCCTTTCAGCGGAGTGATCGCCAGCCCGGCAGCGCACGCCCGCGCGTCGATGTGCGCCAGCAGCGCCGCGATCCTGGCATGGCGGATCGCGACGTGCTCGTGCTGGCTTTCCAGGAATCGCCGCCAGTGCGGGTGGGTCCAGCCCGAACATTTCCACAACATCGGCGACACGCCGTGCGCCGCGGCGGCGGCTGCCGCAAGCCGCCATTCGAGTTCATTCCAGTCTGGTGTCGTGCCGCCGGGGCATGCCAGCTGCGCGGCAATCGCTTCGGTGGTGCGGTGCAGGCCCGCCCTAATGGTTTTGAGTGACGGCAACACGGCGCAGCGGCTCGACATGCCCACGAGCAGGCACCGGCACCGGAGTCGCGTCGTGGTTTCGATGGAGGTATTCGCTCGCGATCAGTGCATCCCATCGCGCCTCGAGCGCGGCAAACGCCGGCTCGAGTGATTCGGGTGCACCGGCGTCGCGCGATTGCTGAAGCGTGACCTGTTCGTGCAGCAAGTCACGGAAGCAACGGTAGAACGTGGAATCGTAGGTGCCCCGGAACATCATGGCCAGATCGCCGCTGTCGCGCCAATGGGTCTTGATACCGAGCTGGGTCTTCACCTGCTCGTAGAACCGGGTGCCCGGAAGCGGGTATGAAACACTGACGCCGATGTCGTCCGGCGCAGCGAGCATGATCAGTTCGCGGGTCGCGAGCAGGTCGGACAGTTGTTCGCCGAGGTAGCCGAGCTGGATGAAGAAGCCGACGCGGATGCCGTGCGTGCCAAGCCGTTTGCGCGCATCGATCAGCTTGGTGACGCGCGTGCCCTTGTCCATCCAGTCGAGCACGCGTTGACTGCCGCTCTCCGCGCCGATCCAAGCCTCCGCACAACCTGCACGTTCGAGCGCGGCGGCCATGGGTTCGGTCGACAGGTCCGCGCGGGTCTGGATCGTGAATGGCACCATGCCGTTGTTGTCGAGCAAGCGTCCGGCAAATTCGTTCACCCAGTCGCTGCGGAACCCGAAGATGTCGTCGGCGAACCAGATGTGGTCGGGGCGGAACGTGTGCTTCAGGTAGCTCATTTCCACTGCGACTTCGCCGGCGTCGCGGCGCAGGTAATGATTGCCCCAGATCGGCTTGGCGCACCAGTTGCAGTGGAACGGGCAGCCCCGCGAAGCCGTCATGTTGAGGCTGAAGTAACCGTGTCGTTCCAACCACAGCGTCCGGTAGCGGTCAATGTCGATCAGGTCCCAGGCTGGGAGGCCGGTGAGCTGTACATCCGGCGGTTGTGCTCTGGGGCGGGTCGTTCGCGATTCCCCGCTGTCCAGAATGGAAACGCCGGTTATTCCAGCCACCCAGCCTTGGGTGTCGATGCTCGGGTCAGGATCCAGTCGCTGGACCAACTGCACGAGCGCCGTGATGCCTTCGCCCATCAGTGCGACGTCAGCGCCCGCGGCAAGAAAGACTTCGGGATGATCGGATGCATCCGAACCGGCGACGATCACCCGGGCGCCGTGTGCACGCGCCGATGCGATCATCCTGCAGGCGGCCTCGCGCATGCGTCCCAGGCACATCTTGGTGAGGAAATTGAAGTTGTCCTCGTAGAGAAGCACGACGTCCGGCTCGACGGACGGCAGGGATCTTTCGTACGCCTCGACGCCGTCCGCGAGCATCGCGTCGAACAGCACGACGGCGTGTCCCAGCCGCCGTAGCAGAGCAGCGACCTGGATGGTCGCGAGCGGAGGGTAAGGTTTGCCGCGTTCCCATTGCTTGGGGTCGTACTGCAGAAAGTAGGAATGGGCGACCTGAATCTTCAACATCGGCGAGGAACTCTCTGGTGGCGCTCGGCGGCGATCCGTGGCGCCTTCGCGAGCAGCGCGTGGGAGTGAGTGCCGCAAGCCTCGCCGCAGGTTGCCGGGCGGAGTTCCGGTGGCGTTCGCGGCGGACGCGCAACTTTTTTCACCTTGCCCGGCACCTACGGTGCCATTCGGAGATTGCGAATCCCGTGCGATCAAACCTGGAGCCTTCGATCGATCGTCACGGTGGGACTCGTGGTGGTGTTGGGCATCCCCGGAAGGTGTTCCCGCCGCCCGAACCTGCGCCCCTCAGCGCAACCAAGCGGGTTCTGGGCGGCGTTTTCCGGTTCGACAGCAACAGCCGTGACCTGGTCGATCTGGTTGAGGCCGCCTACGGAGGCCTGCCGACGCAGGCGTTTCCGGATGTCATTGCCGAATTCCGGGTCGAGCTGCGCTTGTCGTCGAGGCGCGCGAATCCGTGGGCGATCGAGCCACCTGTGCCACGGATACGGCAGGAAGGCAATCGGCTTCGCGCCGACATCGATGCGTCGAATTACGCGGTGATCGACCCCGGGCGCCGCTACGCGCAGGTCGTTGCATCGGAGGACATGCTGGAGCATGCCTATCACTTGCGTTGCGAGTTGATCGAGTTCGCGGTATTCATCCTGGCGGCGCGCGGGATGGGTCTGGTGCCCCTGCACGCCGCCTGTGTGGGGCGGGACGGCCGCGGACTGCTGATACTCGGCAGCAGCGGATCGGGCAAATCGACACTGGCGCTGCATGGTCTGCTGCGGGGGCTGGACCTGCTCGCCGAGGATGCGGTCTTCGTGCATCCGACGGACCTGTTGGCGACGGGCGTCCCGAACTATCTGCATTTGAAAAGCGACGCCCTGGACTTCATTGCGGACGATGCGATTCGTGGCTGGGTCGCGGACGCGCCGGTCATCCGCCGTCGCAGCGGCATCAGGAAATTCGAGATCGATCTCCGTCGCGGATTCGGCCAGCCGGCCACGCGTCCGCTGGCTTTGGTCGGCGCGGTGTTGGTGTCTGCCGAGCCCGTCGTTCATCCCGACACGTTGCTGACCCGGCTCGGCGCACGCGAGGCCGATTGTCTGCTCGAGGCCGATCAGCCCTACGCTCCGGGTCAACCGGGATGGCGGCGTTTCAAGCGGGCGATCGCGCGCAGCGGTTGTCACCAATTGCGGCGTGGACACCACCCGCGCGATGCCGTCGATGCGCTCTGCCGATTGCTCGACTGACGCGTGCCCCGGGTCCGCGGCGAGGGCCGCGCCGGTTTTGCGGCCACGCAGCCGACGCTTCGATCTGCCGCGTGAATTCGCGTCCATCATCGGATGCGCCAGCGTCGTGCGAGCTGGCGTACACGTGTTGTTGTCGTTGATCGCCGCACTGATGGGAAGCATCGCGGCCATCGTGCTCGTCCCCCTGATCCAATCCGGCCACGCACCGATGTTCGGTGGTCATGTCTTGGTGCTGCCTGCGCGCGTCGGGACGCTGATGTTGATCTTCGTGATTGCAATAGGAAGCCACATACTGCTGCGCTGGCTCGTCTCTGTGCTGGGTGCGCGCATCATCGGCGATTGCGCGATCCGATTGCGCGGCAGGGTCCACGCACGGCTGATCGGTGCCGACGCCGTCGCATTGGATGGCTCGACTTCGGCGGAAATCGCCAATGTGCTCACCGCCAACGTTGAACTGGTCACCCAGGGCACCGGCGCGATGTTGCAGTTGCTGGTGGCAGGCACGACGACCGCCGTCAACCTCGCATTCGCATTCTGGGTATCGCCCGTGCTCGCGCTGATCCTGCCGGCGCTGGCGGGGCTCGGCCTCGTCGCATTGCGCTGGCACGGCCGCGAGCAGTCGCGGGTCAGTAGGCAATACGTCGAGGACACGACGCGGCTGTTCTGGTTCAGCGAGGATTTCCCGCGAAGGCTGCGCCATGTCCGTTCGTTCGAACGCGAGGAAGCGGAACGCGCCGGTTACGGCATCATCTCCACGAGGCTGGCGCGTGCCTATCGACGGCAGATCGAATTGACGGCGTCCGGGAAACTGGTTGTGGAACTGCTCGCGACAGCCGGGATGGTCGGCGTCTTCCTGGCTGCCGGCCACTGGCACGGCGTCGACCAGGCATCGTTGATCGCGGTGGGACTGTTGCTCGGCCGTCTGCTGCCATACATGGCTTCGACGCGCCACAACTTCCAGCAATTGCGTCTGGCCGTGCCTGCCTTCGAACTCTGGCAACGCTATGCGAACCTGGATCAGGCTCGGCGGTCAACGCAACGTGCGACGAATATCCGCGATACCGCACGGCGCATGCGCATCGAATGCGTGCAGCTGCGATTGCCTTCGCTGCACGTCGAAGTTGAAAACCTGGAGTTGGTTCCTGGTGAGATGACCCTGGTTGCCGGTGATTCCGGCGTCGGCAAGAGCAGTCTGGTGGATGTTCTGGCGGGCATAACCGCGCCTGTTTCTTTTGCAGCGCACGTCGACGGCCGTTTCGTGGATTTCGAGACGTACCGGCAATTCGTGCGCAAGGGCGCCTATATCAGCCAGAGCGTTCGCCCATGGCAGGGCACGATACGCGAGTGCCTGCTGTGGTCGGCGCCGGAGAGTACCGACGAATGCTTGCGCCGCGCGTTGGCGGATGTTGGTCTCGACAAACGGTGGCGAGAAGCGCACGGCGATCTGGATGCGGAGTTGCAGGGCTCGTCGTCCCGCCTTTCCGGGGGGGAACTCCAACGACTGCTGCTGGCGCAAGTAATCCTGCGGCAACCCGTCATCGCCATACTGGACGAGGCGACCGGCGCGCTCGATGCGAGGACCGAAACGAACGTGCTCAAAGCGATGAAACGGCGCCTGCCCCGAACAATCCTGGTCGTCGTGTCGCACCGGTCGGGACCGCTTTGCCTCGCGGATCAGTGCTTGTGCATAGGCCGCGGCGGCGCGACCATCATCACCACGGGAATGGTCCGCGCGAGCGATTGCGCCAATGAGGTGTCAGGCACGGAATTCGGTGGCGGGTAGCGAATGCTCCGCGTATCCAGGGGCCGTTGATTCGATGCGCCGTCGCGGCCGCCAAATACAGGCAAGCAAGTACGAGTCGCACGGGAATTGACCAATGCCCCGTCACCCGCCGCATTCAAGGCGCGCGAGGCCCGCCGGCACAATTTGATTACGAACGCGTAATTGTCGACAGTACTGCGAATGATGTCAGGTCCGCAAAGCACAACACCTTGTACATGTCGCGGCTAGGCTGCGAGCCCAGGACAAATTGCATCTCATTCTGGCGAAGAGGCCATATTGATCACTTCGCCTAACTCGTTTCAGATCCCGGCGCCGGACTAGATACTTCGTGCCACCGCGTATTGCAGGCTGGACGACATCGCGCATGGACTTGTCGGGTTTGGCGGACCGATCTCGACTGACGGCGCCGATCGGGCACCTTACGTCGGCGGATCAAGACTTCCGGCTTAGAGCCGCGTTTTTCAACCCATCTCGGCTACGAGTTGCTGCGACCTTACCGCTCCCCGTCATTTCAATAGTACGCCCATGCCCGCCGTGTTCAACCACCCCGGCTTGGGTGCCGAAGAAGTCTCCGCCGATGTGCGTGTCATCAAGGGCGTCGCGACTTCGATGGCTTGTTCGTCGGCTGGGCTCCATGCGGTCCCACGGGTCGTGACGTACCTGATGGTGCCGTCCGATTCGATCTTCAGCTGGCTGTGTGGAAGTGTCGCCTGAACGGCACGTTGCTTGCGAAGGGCCCCTCCAATTCACGCGCGTAGCGGTGGCCGGCATAGACCGCGTGGGCGATCAGTCCTGGCGCCTCGGCGTCGCCAATGCAGCGCAGCGAGCGGATGCCGGCGTCGGCCCATTCCGCTTCGTGCTGCTTCATTTCCCGGTACAGCGCATCGTCGGGCAGGCGGGCGGTGACGGTGACCACGGCATCGCAGACCAGTTCGCGCCGCCGATGGGTCCAGACGTCCTCGACAGTGAGCGTGTTGCCGACGTAGCCGACGATGGCGTGCGAGACCATCGCCTCGATGCCGAGTTCGGCCATCCGCTCGCGCACGTGCCGGTAGTCCAGCGTGTTCAGCGTCCACGGCGCGAGGCTGTCCTCGGGCGTGAGGTGGGCCACTTCGCAGCCGTGCCGACGCAGCAGTTCGGCGGCGACGCTGGCGTGGTAATAGCCGTCATCGTCGAACACCGCCACGCGGCCTTGCGGAAGACGGCCGTCCATCAGATCGTCGGGCGTGAACACGCGCGGATTGCCGGCGAAACCGGGGATGTCGAAGCCGTTGCTGCGGCCGTAGCCATCGCGGCGCCAGTTGCAACCTGTGGCCAGCACCACATGCTCGGCTCCGAAGTCGAGCACGTCTTGTGCGCTCAGCGCCGAATCGAGATAGACGGCTATATTCGCCAGCTTGTTGATCTGGCCCACTCGCCAGTCGCGCACGCGGGCCCATTCGGCGAGGCCAGGCAGGCGCGACTCGCGGGCGACGCGCCCGCCGGGTTCCTTGCGCGCATCGACCATGGTGACCGCGTAACCGCGCTGGCCCAGCGCACGTGCGGCTTCGAGGCCCGCCGGGCCTGCGCCGACAACCAGCACCCGGCAGTCGGAATGCTTGGGGGCGATCCGCTCGGGATGCCAGCCCTTGCGCCATTCCTCGCCCATCGTGGGGTTTTGCGTGCAACGGATGGGCGAGATGGTCATGTCGCCGGTGACGCAGATGTTGCAGCCGATGCACTCGCGGATGTCGTCGATGCGGCCCTCCTCGATCTTCCTCGGCAGGAACGGATCGGCGATCGACGGGCGCGCGCAGCCGATCATGTCCAGCACGCCGCGTTTGATTTGCGACACCATGGTGTCGGGCGAGGTGAAGCGACCCACGCCCACCACTGGCTTGGTGGTGGTCTTCTTCACGAAGGCTATGAACGGCTCTTGCGCGCCCTCGGTGGCGAAGCGCGATGGCACAGAGTCGTTGTACCAGGCGGCGAGGTTCACGTCCCAGAGATCCGGCAGCTCGGCCAGCATGCCGACGATGTCCTGTGCCTCGGCCAGCTCCACGCCGCCGGGGCCAAGCCCTTCCTCGGTAGCGAAGCGCAGCGCCACCGCGCAGGTGTCGCCGACCGCCTCCTTGGTGTCCTCCAGCACCTCGCGCAGCAGGCGCACGCGGTTTTCCAGCGGGCCGCCGTAGGCATCGCTGCGTTGGTTGCGGCGGCGCTGCAGGAAGTGCATCGCCAGCGACAGATCGTGCGCGGCGTAGACGTAGATGATGTCCATGCCGGCGCGTTTGCCGCGGATCGCCGCCTCGCGGTGCCAGCGCCGGTACTCGCGGATGTCGTGCAGGGTCATCTCGCGCGCCTGATGCGGATAACCGTACTTGGTGGGTTGCGGCGAAGGCGCGATCAGTACCTCGCGCGAATACAGGTTCGACGCGGTGGGGCCGTTGTGGGTCAGCTCCAGCGCGGCCAGCGCGCCGTGCGCGTGCACCTTGTCACACATCAGCGCCAGCGCGGGGATGTCGCGATCGTCCCATAGCCGCGCTTCCACGTAGGGCGTGAGGTCCCCGCTGGGGTGGATCTCGCATTCCTCGGTGGAGACCACCGCCCAACCGCCCTCGGCCTTCGTCTCGCGCATCGCCGCGTGCGCCAGAGGCATTGCGTGGCCCATGCCGTTGCAGTGCGGCACCTGATAGAAGCGGTTCTTCGCCGTGACCGGGCCGATTTTGATTGGCGTGAACAGGACGTCGTAGCGCGGGTCCCTCATTGCCGCAGCGCCCCGGTGGAGGGGTCGACGCGGCGGCGCAGGCGCATGATCGCATACAGCGGCAGGCCGGCCGCGATCAGCCCCAGCGCGTACACGAACGGCTCCCGGCCGATGCCGACGAAGGCGAAGACCACGAACAGCACGCAGGCGACGGCGATGAGCAACACCCACGGCGAGGTACAGGCCGTGGTGCGTCGCCTCCATAGCACGACCAGCGCGAGCGCACAGCACAGGTACAGCGGCAGGTTCGCGGCGGTCACCACCCGGGTGAGGAAAGTGAATGCCGCCACCAGCGACTTGCTATAGCTCATCCCGACCATCGCCGAGGCGAGTGCGCCGATTACCAGCAGCGCCACCGCCGGCGCGCCGTGGCGATTGTTGCGCGCCAGCGCCGCCGGCAGCACGCCACTGCCCGCCATGGTGCGGGTCAGCTCGCCGGCGAGCAGAGTCCAGCCGTTGAGCGCGCCCAGCCCGCTGATCACCACGAACAGCGCCAGCCAGCGCCCGGAGCCGGCGGCGGCGAAGCGGTCCATCAGCAGCGCGAACGGTGCGTTCGCTTCGGCCAGTTCCGCCTGGCGGATCAGCAGCAGCGGCACCGCCGAGACGACGATGTAGACGATCGCGGTGAGCACCGTACCGGTCATGGTCGCGCGCGGGATGGTGCGCGCCGGGTCGTTGACGCGTGCCGCCGGCACGCTGGCCGACTCGATGCCGAGCATCGCGAACAGCGCGATGGTCGCTGCTGCGGTCACGCCGCCCAGGGTAATCGGCGTGGCGGGCGGGTGTGCGGCGTAGCTCGCCGGTGCGGTCAGCAGCAGCCAGCCGCCGAGCAGCGCGATAGCCAGCATCGGCAGCAGTTTCAGCGCGGTGGTGACGATTTGCACGCCGCCGCCGGTACGCACGCCGAACAGGTTGATCGCCACCACCGCCCACAACAGGACCAGCGCGAAAGCCGCCGACGACAGCGCGCCCAATGGCGGGAACACCACCGTCATATAGCCGACCACGCCGGTGGCGAGCGCGGCGTTGGTGAGCCACAGCGACACCCAGTACGCCCACAGCGCCAGATACGCCAACGGCTCGCCCAAGGTTTGGCGGATGTAGCCGTACGGTCCGCCGACATCGGGCAGCGCATGGGCCAGGTGCGAGAACACACGGGCCAGCGCCAGGCAGCCGGCCAGCACGATGAGCCAGCCGATCAGTGCATTGAAGCCGTAAGGCGCGAGCGACGCCGGCAGCACGAAGATGCCCATGCCGATGACGTTGCCGATCACCAGCGCCGTGCAGGTCCAGAAACCGATCTTGCGTTCGTCGCGCGCTCGGGTTTCGTTCTCGCGTGGGGCGGTGGTCACGGTGCCGCCCGCGCGGACTCGCCGGCGGGCCCGGCGTAGGCCGCGCGTAGCAGGTTCTGGAAATGCCACACGCCGCCCTCGCGCCTGGGGCACAGCCGGCCGGGGACATAGCAACCGGAGGCCAGCCCTTTCTGCACCGCCTCGCAGATCGCGATGTCCTCGTTCTGCACTTCGTCGCTGAAGGCCTGGTCGGCGGCGATGCGCGCCTGGGCACCTTCGTCCTGCGCGTAGTAGTAGTCGAACACAATCCGGCAGCGGTTCGGCCCCAGCGGCAGAATGCGGTTCGTCTGCAACCGCCCCGGCAATATGTTGAGCATCACGTTGGGGTAGATGAAGTAGTAGAACGCCTGACCGTCGCCGTAGATGTCGGCGCTGTTGCGCAGCGGCGACGACTGCAGCGAATGCCACGCGAACAGTTCGGTGTCGTAGGCACGATAGTCGAGCACCCGCGACAGGCCCGGGTGCACGTGCGGCAGGTGGTAGCCCTCCAGGAAGTTGTCGACGTAGACCTTCCAGTTGCAGTCGATATCGTAGTTCTCGCGGCGCAGGTAACGCATCGCCGCCAAATCGATCGGCGCGATGCGCTCGGCGATGCCGCCGTAGACCTCCTCGAACGCCGGCACTTCGGGATCGATCGCCACGAACACCAAGCCCTGCCATTCGTGCACGCGCAGCGGCGGCAGGCGGATGTCCTCGACCCGGAAGTCGCAGGCGTCCTGCATTTCCGGCGCGCTGCGCAGCTGGCCCTCCAGCGTGTAGGTCCAGCCGTGGTATTTGCAGTGCAGGACGCGTGCGCCCTTGCCGTTGCACAGCGCCAGCGGGCCGGCACGGTGGCGGCACACGTTGGGGAATGCGCGCAACACGTCGTCCTCCCCGCGCACCAGCAGGACCGGCACGCCAGCGATCTGCTCGACAACGTGGTCACCCCGCTCGGCCAGCTGCCCCTGGTGGGCCACCAGTTGCCAACTGCGCGCGAACACCGCGCGCTGCTCCATCGCCAGCATTGCCTCGCCGATGTAGTAGCGGGCCGGCAAGGCATGCGCATGGTTGAGTTCCTCGACGAGAGTGTCGTCACGAGCCTCGTGTTGCATGGCTGGTCCCCTCTTGTGCATACGCGCGGGATGTTCGACGGGCTGCAACCGTCGCGTTGCGTTTGCGTCTTGGTGTCAACCTATGGCTGGCGTGACCACCATGTCAACTTGGCATAGACACCATTTCGGCTCGCGGCCCGCAGCCCTCGGTCGTGTCCATGCCAATCGAGGACTGCCCTTGAAGAAGTCGCTTGAACCGAACGAAATTTCCTTGTCAACGGGTTTGAACCAGCCGGGCAAGCGGATTCACTTTACTTGCCGGCGCACTTGGCTGTAGCTTAGGAAGCGGCTTTGCACGCGGGGAGTTGTTTCCGTACATGCAACGCACGTTGTGCCAGCCGCTCAGTCCGGCGTCCGACCTGCACGTGCCAACCAAGGGCACTGTCGCCAATGCACCTGCGGCAAACAGGTCCGCTGTCGGCGCCTTGCGGCAAGCGCTGGACCATGCCGAGCGCGTGCTGGACCGCGACCCGGCGCTGGCAGTCGCGCAGCTTGGTGAGATCCTGCGGGTGTCCGCCGACCATCCGGACGCCCTGCGGTTGCTGGCTGCAGCGCGGTTGCTACAAGGCGATTTGCCCGGCGCACTCGAAATCCTCGTTCCGCTTGCGCAAGCTCGGCCGGAGTCGGCTCGAGTCCAGTTCGACTTGGGAGTGGCGTTGCTGCGCGACGGGCGTGGGGAAGAGGCCATCCGGGCCCTGCGCTGCGCGGTGTCCCTGCAGCCCGACTTGCCGCAGGCGTGGCGGGCGCTGGGTGACGCGCTGTGGGCGGGGGGCGAACGCGAACTCGCCCGCGCGGCATACCTTGACCACGTACACCATTCCGCACGCGATCGGGAACTGCTGGTTGCCGGCGACGCCATGGTCGCGAACCGCATTCCGGAAGCGGAGGCGCTGCTGCGCGAGCGCCTGCGGC
>Ga0207695_10001681_pt1 | contig 35578 bp, 23 predicted proteins | sample KBSC54metaG_FD_184354 | JGI IMG/M metagenome (GOLD analysis project Ga0207695, IMG submission 184354) | Corn rhizosphere microbial communities from Kellogg Biological Station, Michigan, USA - KBS C5-4 metaG (SPAdes) (version 2) | ecosystem: Host-associated > Plants > Roots > Rhizosphere > Soil... | reverse complement strand
TCGCCGCCGCGCGACAGCGCGCCCTGCGGCCGATAGGCGTGGATGGTGCCGGTGAGGTTCGGCAGATGGTCCTTTTCCCAGGCCTTGATCCGGAACGGCTCGACGGTCGGAGGCTCCGCGAAGGTGTAGTGCAGCCAGCCGTGCCAGTCGGGGGACACCTTGGAGGCGTCGGCATAGCCCCGGTAGATCACCCACCGGCGCTTGCGCCCGTCATAGCTGTCGGAGTTGTCCTTGGCCTCGAAATAGCGGTTGCCGCGCTCGTCCTGGCCGACGAACACCCCGCGGCGGCCGATGTGGAAGCGCGCGCCGATCGTCGCCCCGTTCCACCAGGTGAAGATCGACTTCAGGACATTCAGCACGGTCGGTTCGTCTCTATCGGGGCGGGATGGGCGCGCGGACTATAGGCGGGGCGATTTGGAGCGTCCAGGGCCGCGCCCGATCCGCCTCGACACCAAGATGTTGGGGATGAACCAGGCCGCGACCGCAACATCTATTGATCGGCTGCTGGCCGCACGACTACCCTTCCGCGGAGGGAGTCGGCGAATGGGGCGCGAGGCGTCGCGGACGGCAATCGAAGCGCGCACCGCCGAGCGCGGCGGCCGCCTCATCGAGGTCCAGGCGCCGGCGCACTGGACCGCCGCCCAGCTGGATGCCTGGCTGGATTGGAGCGGGATCCTTGACGGGCGCGGGGCGCCCGACCTGCCCGCCGCCATCGCCGAGGCCGTGGAGGACCTGACGGTCCGCGCCCAGGCCAAGGGCCTCTTGAAGGACGTCCGCGCCCGCACCCGCTTCCGCGACCAGCTCACCGAGGGCCTGCTCGCCGGCGCGATCGCCATCGGGCGGCCTCCCGCCGGCCCGCGGGTCCAGGTGGTCGAGGCCGGCGCGCCCGAGGTTTCGCGCCTCGTCGCCCGGCATCGCGGCCGCGCGGCGGCGGAGGCCGCCGCCCGCGAGCTCGGCCGGCGCCTGCAGGCGGTGATGGACGCGGTGCTGCGCTGCGAGGGCGACGCCGAGGCCTGCGCCGATCCCCTGGCCAACCCCGGCCTCGCCCGCGCCGCTGAGGCCGCCAGGACCGCCGGCGCGTCCGACGCCATGGTGCTGGAGGCCGTCGCCCTGGCCCGGGCGGGGGAAACCGCCTGGGATGTGGAGATCGAGGGCGCCGACGGCGCCGGCCCGGCCCTGATCGTCGCCGGCGCTCCCGACGCGGTCGTGGCCAGGGCGGCCTGGGCCACAGGCGCGGTGGTGCTGGTCCCCGATCGCGCCGATGGCGAACGCATCGCCGCGGCGGGCTCCGCCTTGCGCGGCGGGCTCGACCTGATGGCGTTCTGGTCGCCCGATGGCTTCGACATCGACGGCTTCGAAGCCGCCGTGGCCGTGCTGGCCTGCGCCCTGGCGGCCGGGAGCGAGAGCGGCGGTCTGATCGGGCTGGCCGGCCTTGGCGACTGGCTGGTGGCCCATGGGCTGGCCTTTGGCGGCGACGCGGCCCGCGAGACCGCCCGCGCGCTCTACCTGGCCGCCGCGAGCGCGGCCGGCGCCGGCGCGGGCCTGGCCTTGTTCCGCGATCCAGAGCTTGAGCTGCGGTTGGGCGGCGGCCGGTTTTCCGGCGAGCCCTGGGCCGGGCCCGTGACATTTGCGGAAAGCGCCGACGGCGAGCCGGTGCGGGTGCTGCGCGAGGCGGCGATCCGCGGCCTGGCGCTGGCCGGCGTCGACGCGGCGGACGCCCACGCCGCCCTGCTCGGGCGCGCCGACCTGGCCGCGGCGCCGGGCGTCAATCACGCGGCCCTGCTGGCCCGAGGCTTCACCGACCACGAGATCGCCGCCGTCGAAGCCGCCCTGCCCCTGGTCCGCCGCCTGGCCGACGCCTTCGCGCCCTCGGTGATCGGCGAAGGTTTCCTGCGCGACGTGATGGGGGCCAGCCCCGGGCAGCTGGCCGATCCGCGGTTCGACGCGCTGGCCCTGATGGGCTTCACGGCCGCCGAGGTCGCCGCGGCCGAGGCCTACGCCCTGGGCGCCGACAGCCTGGCCGAGGCGGAAGTCCTGACGCCCGCCGTTCGCGAGGTCTTCCGTACGGCCGAGGCCCTGGGCGAGGCCGCCCTCCAGACCATGCGTCAGGCGCTGGCCCCTGCCCTGGCCGTCCCGCCGGTGGCGGAGGTGGACCTGCCCTGGAGCGCCACGCCCCAGGATGTGCTGGCCGCGCTGACGGACATCGCGGGGCCGGTACGGGTGCGCCGCGCCGCCGCGCCGGCCGGCCTCAGCCTCGACCTGCCAGCCCTCCCGGAACCGCGCGCCGCCCGCCCGCCGGACCCCGAGGAGCGCGTCGTCGAGCGGGTGGTGGAGCGCGAGCGCACCCGGCGCAAGCTGCCCGACCGCCGCAAGGGCTACATCCAGAAGGCGGCCGTGGGCGGCCACAAGGTCTACCTCCACACCGGCGAATACGACGACGGCGAGCTGGGCGAGATCTTCCTCGACATGCACAAGGAAGGCGCCGCCTTCCGCTCGCTGATGAACAATTTCGCCATCGCCATCTCGATCGGCCTGCAATACGGCGTGCCGCTGGACGAGTTCGTCGACGCCTTCGTGTTCACGCGCTTCGAGCCGGCGGGGCCGGTGACCGGCAACGACACGGTGAAGTCGGCGACCTCGATCCTCGACTACATCTTCCGTGAGCTCGGGGTGTCGTACCTGAGCCGCCACGACCTCTCCAACGTCGACTCAGGCGAGTTGAACGCCGACGGCCTGGGCAACGGCAAGGCCGACGCCGTCGGGGGGCCGCTGGCGGGCGATGGGGAGCCGCAGCCCGCCTCGCGGTTCATCTCGCGCGGCTTCTCGCGGGGGGCCGCGCCGGACAATCTCGTCTTCCTGCCCACCGCCAACCGCTCCAGCGGCCCCTCGAACCTGGAGGCCGCCGACGTCTGCGCCGCCTGCGGCGATGTGGCCGTGGTGCGCAAGGGCGCCGCGATGATCTGCGAGACCTGCGGCGCGCGCGCGGCGCGCCTCGGCGAGGACACCGGCGCTTAGACTAAACCCGCCCGCGGCTAAGCCCTTAAGAATTACCGCGAATTAAGTGGCGTCCTGGACCTGCGGCAGGCAGATGGAACCTGCAGGAGTTCAAGGAAATCCATCGCGTGCCGAAGTCTGCCTCCCTCACCCTGATCGCGCTGGCGGCGCTGGCGCTGGCCGCTCCGGTCGCCGCGCGCGCCGCGACGGGGGGCGAAAAGGAAGTGCCGAGGTCGAACACCTTCGGCGGCGACTGCGCCAAGTGCGAGCTTTCGGGCCGCCGGCTGCATGGCGCGCATTTCATGAACGCCAACTTCTCCGGCGCCTCGCTGGTGGGGTCCGACCTGCGGGAAGCCCATTTCATCGCCTCGACCTTCGCCGGCGCCGACCTCACCAAGGCCGACCTTTCGGATTCGCAGATCATCACCGTCAATTTCGCCGGCGCCATCCTGACCCACGCCAAGCTGCGCGACACCCAGGCGGTGGGCAGCATCTTCTCCGACGCCAACCTCTCGGGCGCGGACTTCAGCGACTCCTCGGCCCAGGCGGCGAATTTCAGCCAGGCGCAGCTGGTCTCCACCCTCTTCCGCTCCACGGAACTGACCGCCGCCAACTTCACCCGGGCGATCGCCCGCGGCGCGGACTTCCGCGACGCCACCCTGCGCGCCGCCAACCTGCGGGACGGCCACTTCGAGCGGGCCATGTTCAAGGATGCGGTGCTGGACTTCGCCACCCTGACGGGGGGGAACTTCGACGGCGCGGACTTCAAGGACGCCAGCCTGAAGCACACCTTCCTGAGCGGCGCGGACCTCGCCCACGCCCACGGCCTCACCCAGGACCAGCTCGACGAGGCCTGCGGCGACGGCCGCACCCGCCTGCCGAGCGGCCTCACCGCCCGCGGCTGCACCGGGCATTATGTGATCCCCTCGGTGCACGTGACCCTGCACGGGGTCCCCATGGCGCCGATGGCGCCCCCGGCTCCGCCCGCGCCCCCGGCCCCGCCTGCGCCCCGCTATCTGGTGGCGGTGAACCCCGCGGGCATGGACTAGGTCTTCAGGGGCGGCGCGAGACGGATACTCAGTTCTTTCAGCTGCTTATCGGAGACTTCTGAGGGCGCGTTCATCATCAGGTCCTGCCCCTGCTGGTTCAGGGGGAAGGCGATGACCTCGCGGATCGCGGTTTCGCCGGCCAGCAGCATGACGATGCGGTCGATACCGGGCGCCAGGCCCCCGTGCGGCGGCGCGCCATGGCGGAAGGCGTTCAGCATGCCGCCGAACTGCTCCTCGACCACGTTGGGCCCGTAGCCCGCGATCTCGAAGGCCTTGAGCATGATCTCCGGCAGGTGGTTCCGGATCGCGCCGGAGCACAGCTCATAGCCATTGCAGACGATGTCGTACTGGTAGGCCAGGACGTCGAGCGGGTCCTTGGTCTCCAGCGCCGCAAGCTCCCCCTGCGGCATGGAGAAGGGATTGTGGCTGAAGTCGACGTGTTGCGTCTCCTCGTTCATCTCGAACATCGGGAAGTCGACGATCCAGACGAATTCGAAGCGGTTCTCGTCCACCAGATTGAGGTCGGTTCCAACCTTGGTCCGGGCGAGCCCCGCGAACTTGGCGAAGGCCTTCGGGTCGCCGGCCACGAAGAAGGCCGCGTCGCCCTGCCCCATGCCAAGCTGGCCCATGACCGCCGCGGTGAGCTCCGGCCCCAGGTTCTTGGCGATCGGGCCGCCCCAGCCGCCCTGGTCCTCGCTCCAGAAGATGTAGCCCAGGCCCGGCTGGCCCTCCCCCTGCGCCCATGAGTTCATCCGGTCGCAGAAGGCGCGGCTGCCGCCCTTGGGCGCGGGGATGGCCCAGACGGCGTTCTTTGCGTCCTCCAGGATGCGGGCGAAGAGGCCGAAGCCGCCGCCGCGGAAGTGTTCGGAGACGTCCTGCATGACGATGGGGTTGCGCAGGTCCGGCTTGTCGGTGCCGTACCTGGCGATCGCCTCGCGGAAGGGGATGCGCGGGAACGGGTACGGCGTCACCGGCTTGCCGTCGGCGAACTCCTCGAAGACGCCGTGCATCACCGGCTCGATGGCCGCGAAGACATCTTCCTGGGTGACGAAGCTCATCTCCACGTCGAGCTGGTAGAACTCGAGGCTGCGATCGGCGCGCAGGTCCTCGTCGCGGAAACAGGGCGCGATCTGGAAATAGCGGTCGAAGCCGGAGACCATCAGCAGCTGCTTGAACTGCTGCGGCGCCTGCGGCAGGGCGTAGAACTTGGTGGGATGCAGGCGCGAGGGCACCAGGAAGTCGCGCGCGCCCTCCGGCGAGGACGCCGTCAGGATCGGCGTCTGGTACTCCAGGAAGCCCTGCTCGATCATCCGGTTGCGGATCGAGTGGATGACCTTGGAGCGCAGCACGATGTTCTTGTGCAGGGTCTCGCGGCGCAGGTCGAGGTGACGGTTCTTCAGCCGGATATCCTCCGGATAGTCGGGCTCGCCGAACACCGGCAGCGGCAGCTCGGCGGCGGCCGACAGCACGTCCACGCTCTTCACCCGGATCTCCACCTCGCCGGTCGGCAGGTTGGGGTTCACCGTCTCGGGCGAGCGGGCCACCACCTCGCCATCGATGCGGATCACGCTCTCGGCGCGCAGGTGCTCGACCGTGTCGAAGCCGGGCGTCTCGGGGGAGAGCACCAGCTGGGTCAGCCCGTAGTGGTCGCGCAGATCCACGAACATCAGCCCGCCGTGGTCGCGCTTGCGGTGGATCCAGCCTGAAAGGCGGACCGTCTTGCCGGTGTCGGCGGCGCGAAGCGCGCCGCAGGTATGGGTGCGGTAGGCGTGCATTTATCTTGAGGAATTCGGCTGATTTACGAGGCGCGGAAGGGCGCACGAGGGGGGCCGAAAGTCAAGGCGAAGCGCTGGCGTCGCAAGCCTTGGGACGGAACCAGCGCCAGCCGAGCGAGCCGCCGTGCAGCTCCAGGCAGATCCGGCCGCCGACCGCGACCTGCCGATAGACGGCTCGGCGGACTTCCACCTCCGTCCCCATCCCCGCGATGGTCGTCGGCGCGATCTCGAGGTGGTAGCTCACCGATCGGACGCCGCTCATCCGCTTTTGCAGGACCTCGGTCGAGACGACCTGGACCGGGGTGCGGTCGAAAATGCCATTCGCCTCCGAAATGGCGCCCCAGCTCCAGGCCAGCGTCAGGGGCAGCAGGAAAAGCACCCAGAACCACCGCCGGAACTCCAATTCCGCGCGCACGGCGGCGAAGGTCATCAGAACGGCGAGCGGAGTGGCCAGGATCAGCGGCGCCGTCCAGTCGAGGACGTTGAAGTCCAGCAGGCCGCGCGCGCCCAGGATCAGCGCCGGAAACAGGAACAGGGCGCCGATGTGGGGCCGTTTCTGGCGTCTCCGGTCGTTGAGCGAGACGGCGCCGTGCGAAGCCCAAGCGATCCCGATGGCCGCGACCGGCGCGACCAGGAGGGCGGCGATGCACAGACCGTAGGGGACCGGCGCCAGCATGCCCCATAGGCCGAGCGCGACCCCGAGGCCGTCGAGCAGCGCCAGGGTCCGGCGGCTGGCCAGGGCGCGCCCAGGCAAGGGCTACTTCTCTGGATGCACCAGGGCCTGGTAGGTCAGCGTCCGGGCCATGGTCCCCAGGTCGTCGCCGCCGGTGCCGCCCATGCGCTGGATCATGCCCACGAAGAACACGTCGTTGGTGGGGTCGATCCAGAACCAGGTGCCGGCCGCGCCGCCCCAGCTCATGGTGTTCTTGCCCTCCAGGAAGCCCGCGCGGCGGGGATCGTTGTCCACCTGGAAGTCGAGGCCGAAGCCCACGGCCTCGTTGAAGCGGATGCCGCTGGTGCCGTTGGTGGTCACCAGCACGTTGTGCGGGATGACGTTGGTGTCCATCAACTCGATGGAGGCTGGCGACAGGATGCGCACGCCGTCCAGCTGACCCTTGTTGAGCATCATCTGGCAGAAGCGGGCGTAGTCCATGGTGGTGGAGACCAGGCCGCCGCCGCCCGACTCCATCGCCGGCGGCTTGGAATAGTCGGGCATCTTGCTGCCGAACAGGTCGTCGGCCTGGACGATCTTGCCGGTGGGCTTCTCGTTCACCACCTCGCCCACATAGACCGCGGCCAGGCGACTGGACTTGGCGGGGCCGGTGTAGAAGCCGGTGTCCTTCATCTTCAAGGGTGCGAAGACGTTCTCCTGCAGGAACTGGCCGAACGGCTTCCCGGAGAGCTTCTCGACGATGTAGCCCTGGATATCGACGGCGCTGGAATAGGACCAGCTGGTCCCCGGTTGGTACATCAAGGGGATCTCGGCCGTGCGCTCGATCATCTGGTGCAGGCCGGTGGACCCCAGCACCTGCTTCTCGCGATAGAGCTTGTCCACCGGGTGCTTGTCGCCCAGGCCGTAGCCGAAGCCGGCGGTGTGGCTCATGATCTCGCGCATGGTCGGCGGACGCTTCATGTCCTCGACCTTGGTAATGCGGCCTTCCTTGTCGGCCTCGACCATCACCTTGAGTTTCTTGAACTCCGGAACATAGCGGGTGACCGGATCGTCGAGGCGCCACTTGCCCTGTTCGAAGAGGATCATCATGGCCACGCCGGTGAGCGGTTTGGACATGGAATAGATGCGGAAGATCTCGTCCTTGGGCATGGCCTGGCCCGTGGCGAGGCTGGCCTTCCCGTAGGTGTTGAACTCGACGATCTTGCCGTGGCGGGCGAGCAGGGTGGTCATGCCGGCTACGCGGCCGTCGGCGACCACGCCGGCCATATAGCGGTCCAGCCGCTTCAGCCGCTCGGAATCGAAGCCCACCGATTCGGGGCTCGCCGCCGGCGTCAGCGCCGCGGCCGGCGCCGCCCTGGCCGCGGCCGGCTTCTCGGCGGCCGTGGCCTGGAGGCCGGAGACCAGCAGGGCCGCGGTCAGGGCCGCAGCGAAATAGGCGCGACGATGCATCTTGGAATTCCCCCCAATCTATGGGGGCAGCTTAGGCGCGGGACCGGCGCTGGCAAGCGGCGGTCGGTTTCAGCGCGGCAATGCGCGGCGCCTGTTCAGGCGACCTGACTGGGTGCGGCCGCGTCGGTCGGCGCCGTGCACGCGGCGATCGCTTCGTAGAGCTCGGCCACGGCGATGGGCTTGGCGACGAAGGCGTCCATGCCGGCCTCGGCGTAGGTCTCCACCTGATGGCTCATGACGTTGGCGGTGAGCGCCACGATGGGGGTGCGCGCGCGCCCGGTGGCGGCTTCGCGGACGCGGATGGCGCGGGTGGCCTCGGCGCCGTCCATCACCGGCATCTGGACATCCATCAGGATCAGGTCGAAGTCGCCCGCCTCCCAGGCGCTGACCGCCTCGGCTCCGTCGCCGACCAGGGTCGCCTCGACGCCAAACTGCTCGAGCAGGGTCTTCAGCACCAGGCGGTTCACCGAATTGTCCTCGGCGGCGAGCACGCGGCGCGGGCGGTCGCCGGCAGCGGCCGGCAGGGCCGACACCGCCGCCGCCGGGACGGCCGGGGCCTGCGCGCTGCGGGTGAGCGGCAGGTCGACCACGAACACCGAGCCGCCCCCGGGTGCGTTCTCGACGGTGATGCAGCCCCCCATGGCCTCGCAGAGCTCGCGGCAGATGGCCAGGCCCAGCCCGGTGCCGCCGAAATTGCGGGTGGTGGAAGCGTCGGCCTGCGTGAACTTCTCGAACAGGCGCTCGGCGAAGCCTTCGGGCACGCCGGGGCCGGTGTCCTGGACGGCGAAGCGCACCCCCAGCGGCGTAGGGGCGACGCTGACGCGGACCGAGCCCTCGGCGGTGAACTTCACGGCGTTGGAGATCAGGTTGCAGAGCACCTGCCGGACCCGCGCCGGGTCGCCTTCGAAGGCGCCGCGGGCGTCCGGCGCGAACTCGCAGCCGTAGTCGAGGCCCTTGGCCAGAGCCGTGGCGCTGAAGGCCCCCACCGCGCTCTGGGTGACCGCCTCCAGGTCGAAGGCGGTGGTCTCCAGGTCGAGCTTGCCGGCCTCTATCTTCGAAAGGTCGAGGATGTCGTTGAGGATGTCGAGCAGCGCCTGGCCGGCCTGGCGGATCACGTCGACCCGCTCGCGCTGGACGGTGGAGAGGTCGTCGTTGGCCATGGCCTGGGCCATGCCGAGGACGCCGTTGAGGGGCGTGCGGATCTCGTGGCTGGTGACCGCCAGGAACGAGCTCTTGGCGCGGCTGGCGGCCTGAGCGGCCTCAAGCGCCCGGCGCAGGGCCTCGCCCTCGCTGAACAGCGAGCCGGCCAGGCGCGAGGTGAAGACCGTGTAGGCCCCGGCGCCCAGGGTGAGCAGCAGGGCGCCTTGCAGGGACACCGGATGTCCGGTCGACCAGGCCGCCAGCGGCACCGCCACCAGCACCAGGGACGACGGGGTCATCAGGCTGAGCACGAAGCGCCGCGAGCCTGATGTCATGACGGCGTTGTTGAGATTGATGGCGCAGGCGGCGAGCATGGCCGCGCTCAGCGCGAAGCCGCTGCGGTCCTGCAGCACGACGAAGCAGACCGAGGCGAAGATCACCGCCGATACCGCCCGGCTGACGTCGTTGAAGGCGGCCAGGCGGCGGTTGGCCAGGTCGGCGAGGCAGCGGCGCGACAACTCGGCGTCGACCAGGGCGGCGGCGATGCAGAGCGCCACCCATAGGCCGGCCAGCGCCGAGCGGGTCTGCACCCACAGGAGCACGCCGATGAATACCGCCTGGCCGAGACGCGGCAGGAGGCCGTCCACGCGCCAGCGCAGCACCCGCAGGCTCGCCTGGTCTATCACGTCCATCAGCCGGTCCCGGCGCTCGCCCGCTCTGGCGAACCTGCAGCTTCGCCGATCAACGTTATCAATTCGCAAACAGGCGTACGCTGTACGCCAGAGCCATTCCCGCTAACGATGGATCATCGTGAGCAGACGAGAAGGGCTCTGAACATGGGGCGGCGACCCTGTCCATCGCGGCTAGCTTGATTCAAGCCAGCCGGGCGAAGCCCTAACGTCGCGCGGCTTGTTCCGCCGCCTTGTCCTTGTTCGCCTGGCTGACGATGAAGTGGTAGATCGCCTCGGCCTGGCCCTCGGCGAGCACCGACTTGAACGAAGCCATGCCCTTGGAGGCCCGGGCGCCGTCAAGGACGATGGAATTCCACTGCGGCAGGCTGTTCAGCACCGGCGAGTAGCGCAGATCGGGGATCGACTTGTCGGCCACCCCGCCCTGGCCGTGGCAGCCGGCGCAGAAGCGGCCGTAGGCGCCTTGCCCGTCGATCACCTGCTCGTTGGTGCCGGTGAGCAGCGGCGGATTGAGGCGCCTGGGGGCCACTGCGCCGCCGGCCAGCGGCTTGGTGGGCAGCTCTTCCTGGCCCCCCAGCTTGAAGACCACGATCCGGGAGTTGTTGGCGCTGACCTCGCTGGTGCGGGCCTGGCCGGGCGGCAGGCCGCGGGCGCCCACCAGCAGGGCCACGTATTGCACGCCCTTGATGGCATAGGTGGACGGCGCGGCCACCACGTCGGCCTGCACCGGCGCGCTCCAGAGCCTGGCGCCGGTCCTGGCGTCATAGGCCGAGAAGCGGCCGGACCAGTCGCCGGAGAACACCAGATCGCTGGCGGTGACCATGGCGCCATGCGCACCATAGTCCTTGTCCGGCGCCTTCCAGACGATCTTTTGCGCCACCGGATCATAGGCTTCCAGGTAACTCCTGATGTTGCCGCGCGGCAGGGCGCCGGGCTGGCCATAGAGGCTGGTGATCTTGTCGGAGAAGGAGACCGTGCCGGTGTTGTAGACCCGGTCCTTGAGCTGGAAGTCCTTGGCCACCGCGCTCTGGAAGCCGGTCGAGCTCTCGGTGACGGGGATATAGACCAGGCCCGTGCGGGGGCTGTAGGCCATGGGATGCCAGTTATGGGCCCCCAGGGGCGCGGGCTGCACGATGGCGGCCTTGGTCTCGCTGTAGCGGACCTCGGGGTTCTCCACCGGCCGGCCGGTGGCCCCATCGATCTTCGAGGCCCAGTTGGCGGGCGCGAATTTCTCCGCCGAGATCAGCTTACCCGTCGCGGCGTCCCAGACGTAGAAGAAGCCGGTCTTGGGGGCTTGCATCAAGACATGGCGCACGGCTCCGTGGATCTTCAGGTCGGCGGTCATCAGTGGGTTGGTGACGTCGTAGTCCCACTCGTCGCCAGGCACCTCCTGGAAGTGCCAGGCGTACTTGCCGGTGTCCGCGTGGACCGCGATCACCGAGGAGACGAACAGGTTGTCGCCGCCCCCGGGGCTGCGGATGTCCTGGCTCCACGAAAGCCCATTGCCAGTGCCGAAATAGATGAGGTCGGTCTTCGGGTCGTAGAGGATGGTGTCCCAGGCCGTGGCCCCGCCGCCGTACTTCCAGAAGTCGCCGTGCCAGGTCTTGGCGGCCTTATCCAGCAGCGGGGTGTTGGTCGGGTCCCCCGGCTTCCCCGGCACGGTGTAGAAGCGCCACCGCATCTTGCCGGTCGCGGCGTCGTAGGCCGAGACATAGCCGCGGCAGGTGTATTCGGCGCCGGCGTTGCCGATGATCACCATGCCCTTCACGATCCGCGGGACCTGGGTGATGGTGTAGGGCTGCTTGGGATCGGTGGTCTGCACGGACCAGGCGACCTTGCCCGTCCGGCCGTCGAGCGCGATCAGCCGCCCGTCGAGGGCGCCTAGGTAGATCTTGCCCTTCCAGGCGGCGATCCCGCGGTTGACCACGTCGCAGCAGGCGACCTGACCGGTGGCGCGGTCGACCTTGGGGTCGTACTCCCAGAGCTTCCTGCCGGTGGCCGCGTCATAGGCCTTCACCATGGACCAGGCGGTGGTCAGGTAGAGCACGCCGTCCACCACCACCGGCGTGGACTCCTGGCCCCGCTCGGTGTCGATGTCGCCCCACCAGGCGAGGCCGAGCTTGCCGACGTTGGCCTTGTCGATGCCGGTGAGCGGGCTGTAGCGCTGCTCGGAATAGGTGCGGCCGGTGGCCATCCAGGCGCCGGGCTCTGCGTCGGCGGCGAGCAGGCGGGCGGCGTCCACGGCGGCGGCGCCCATGGGATGGGCCTTGCCCGGCGCGCGGGGCGGCGCGGCGCCGACCGCACCGCTCAAGATCAGCGACAGGGCGAGCCCCGCCACCAGCACCGGACTGCGCATGCGTTCCCCTCCGACTCACTCAACAAGCGGGGTTCCGGGCGCGGCGCAGGCGCCAGCTCTTCACGGCGTTCGCCCGACTCCCCAAAGGTTTGTCCCACCGGCCACGCGCAGGCGCAAGCCGCCCCCGGGACGCCACCGCGGCGCCGCTCTGTCTGCATCCCGACGCAGGGTCCGCGCGTTGGGACGCCCGGGACACACGGAAACGAGAGAGAGTCATGCGCAAGATCATCCCCACCGCCGCGCTCGCGGCCCTCATCGCCGCCCCGCTGATCGCCGGGGCCACCGACGCCTCGGCCTCGTGCCAGGGGCGCAAGGACACCGGCACGGCGATCGGCGCGGTCAGCGGCGCGCTGATCGGCAACTCGGTCTCCCGTGGTGGCGGCGGCGCGGTCGTCGGCGGCCTGGGCGGCGCCGTGCTCGGCCACCAGATCGCCAAGGGCGGCTGCGGCCCGAGCCGCCACGCCTATTACCGCCACAGCTACCACCGCGACCGCTATGCGCGGAATGGCTACTACTACGACGCCTACGGCCATCGGATCTATCGCTAGGCCGGCCAGACCCGCCTTTCCTCCCCGGAGGACGGGCGGGCGGCGGCGTTGACCCGCGCGGCCAAACAGGGTTCGGTGAGGCGCGGGCCGCGCCCGCCTAAGGCTGCAAAGGGCTGCAAGCGATGGCGTTCCCCACCTCGACGGTCACCGGCCCTGCGCTTGGCCTGGTGCTGAGCTTCGCCGGCGCCCTAGCCGCCACGGCCCAGGACGAGCGGCCGCCGCCGGCCGTGGAGGCCGCCCAGGCCGAGACCGAGGGCGCCGCCAAGCGCTTCACCTGCCAGGACGGCGGCACGATCCTCACCCGCTTCGACACCCAGCACGGCCGGCTGGTGGCCATCGTCGACGCCTTCGACGGCGACGGCCCGCAGACGCTGGCGCTTCGGCCCTACGCCGGTCCGCCGGTGCAGCTCGTCTGGAGCGACGGGCGGCGCACGCTCACCTGGAGCCCCGGCGTGCAGATCATGCTGGTGGACGCCACCGTCCACCGCATGTGCGGCGGCGGGCATCATCACTGACGCTCTTGCCTAGGCCGCGGCCCTTCGCGGAACCAGCCGTTCGCTCTTCAGCGCCTCGCGGGCGCCGGAGTAACCGGCCTCGCCGTATTCGGCGTCCTCGTTGACCTGCCAGACGTCGTAGCGGCGTTCGCCCGCCAGGATGTTCTGCGCCGTCAGCATGGCGGTCATCATGGCGTGGTCCTGGTTGTTGTACTTGTGCATGCCGTTGCGGCCCACGAGGTGCAGGGTCGGGAAGCTCACCTCCAGGTCCAGCCGAACGGCCTCGACATTGGCCTGGTAGGCGTCGTCGTAGATCGGATAGGCCTTGGGCTGGCGCACCACGCAGGCGTCCACCACGTCCTCCGGCGCGATCAGGCCGATGTGGGCGATCTCGCGCTTGGCGAGCGCGATCAGGTCGGCGTCGTCGGCCGCCCAGACCCCGTCGCCCTCGAAGCAGAAGTATTCGAGCCCAAGGCAGGCGTGGTCGGCGTCCGGCGCCATCTCCGGCGACCAGGAGAGGAAATTCTGGATGCGGCCCACCTTCACCGCCGGGTCGTGGATGTAGATCCAGTTGTCCGGGAACGCCTTCGCGTTCCTGGCGATCAGGGCCACGGTCAGGAAGTCGCGGTAGCGCAGCTCGCGGGCGTGCAGGCGGCTGATCGGCGAGGGCTTCAGCGCCGTGGCGAGCTCGGCGATGGGCGCCGAGGAGATCAGGTGGCGCGCGGTGGTGACGAAGGCCGCGCCGGAGGCGTCCACGGCGGTCACGGTCCAGACCCGCCGCGCGGCGTTCCACTGGGCGCTGGTCATGGCGCGGTCCATGAGGATGGTCCCGCCGTGCTCGCCGATCCGCGCGGCGGCGGCGTCCCACATCATGCCGGGGCCGCGGCGCGGATACTGGAAGGTGTCGATCAGGCTCTTCGCGCCGCCCTCTCCCGCCGGCCTGGGCTTAAGCCCCAAGGAGTTGGCCAGGCCGTTCAGCACCGCCGTGGCGAGGTCGAGACCCTTGATGCGCTGGGCGGCCCAGTCGGCGGAGATCTCGTCGCAGGACATGCCCCAGACCTTCTCGGTGTAGGTCTTGAAGAAGATCGCGAACAGCCGCTCGCCGAACTGGTTGCGCACCCACTGGTGGAAGGTCCTGGGCGCCTTCACCGGGAAGGCCTTGGCGATGGCGTAGGAGGCCATGCAGGCCGCGGAGTTGATGAGGCCCAGCTTGAACAGGGCCTCGAAGGCCTTCAGCGGGTAGGCGAAGAACTTGCCGTTGTAATAGATGCGCGAAAGCCGCGGACGGGCGATGAAGTCGTCGGGCAGCAGCTCCTTCCAGAGGTCGACGACCTCCCTGGACTTGGAGAAGAAGCGGTGGCCGCCGATGTCGAACAGGAAGCCCTTGTAGTTCACCGTGCGGCTGATGCCGCCGACGTAGACCGGGTCCTTCTCCAGGACCGTGACCGCGCGGCCGGCCTTGGCCAGGAGGTAGCCGGCGGTGAGCCCGGCGGGCCCGGCGCCGATGATCAGCACGTCGGTGTCGGTGCGCTGGGACACCTCAGACGCCCTGCAGGGGGCGCGGCGCGGCCGCGAAGGTGAAGAGCCGTTGGCCGGCGTAAGAGAGGGCGGCCGCGCAAGGGGCGCAGACGACGATGAAGGCCAGCGGCGGGATCCCCGGCGCGACGCCGCAAAGCGTCAGGAACAGGCCGTAGTTGAACCCCTGGGCGCCCAGGGCCACGAGGCCATAGCGGGCGAGCTCTTGGCCGCGGGCGCGGCCGGACGCCTCGAAGGTGACGGCCCGGTTGAGGCTCCAGGTCACCAGGGTGGCGCAGATCAGCGAGGCGGCCCGCGCCATCGGCTTGCCGGCCCCCTCATGGCTCAGCGCCAGGAAGACCGCGGAATCCACGGCGAGGCCGCCGAGGCCCACGGCCAGGTAGCGGGCGGCGCGCCTAGCCTCACCTGCGAGCCGATGGGCGGTCAGCCGCTGGATATCGAACTGCAACACAGACTGTCCTTGAAAGCGGCGTGGACCGGAGGCGCTCGGGCTCGCGGGCTACGCTCGCCGATCAACCTTTAGGCCGCGTAAACCCGGCGGCATCAGTCTGTCGGTTCGGCGGCATTCGTTGCCGGTCTGCGAGGTTTCGATGGCGTCCGGCGCGGTGACGGAGCGAGGGCGGGCGGCGCCGCTGGTGCTGATCGCGCTGGGCGTCACCGCCCTGGTGGCGGTCATGCTGGTGCTGGCCCTCCCCGGGCGGCTGCAGACCACCTTGGGCGACACCGATGACGCCATGCGGCTGGTGATCGTGCGCGGCCTCCTGAGCGGCGAGACGAGCTGGTTCCACCCGCACCTGGCGCGCGTGCAGCCGCCGGTCGGCCTGGACATGCACTGGTCGCGGCTGGTGGACGGCGGGCTGGCCGCCCTGGACCGCCTGTTCGGCCTGTTCATGCCGGCCGACCGCGCCGAGACGACCATGCGCCTTGTCTGGCCGCTGGCCTGGATCTTCCCGGCGGTCTGGGCGGTGCTGGCGATCGCCCGGCGGGTGGGCGGGCGCGCGGCCTTGGCCCCCGCCGTGGCCCTGCTGGCGGTGAACCTCCTGATCTACGCCCAGTGGCAGCCGGGCCGCATCGACCACCACGACCTGCAGATCGTGGCCGCCCTGGCGGCGCTGACGGGCGCGGTCCACGGCGGGCGACGCGGCGCTTTGCTGGCGGGGATCGCCAGCGGGCTCGGCATGGCGGTGGGGCTGGAGGCGCTGGCCTTCCTGGCGCTGGCCGGCGCGAGCTTCGCCCTGCGGTGGCTGGCGGCGCCCAAGGACGCAGCGGCCGCGGCAAGGGCCTACGCGACATCCCTACTGGCGACCGTGGCCCTGGCCTACTTCGCCCAGACCCCGCCGGCGCTCTGGGGCGCGTCGGTGTGCGACGCCCTGGCGGCGAACCTCTTGAGCGGGGTCGCGGTGGCGGCCATCGGCCTGCTGGCGGCCGTCTGGGCGGCGAGCGGACGCGGGCTCGCGGCACGGCTGGCGGCCCTGGCCATCGCCGGCGCGGCGGCGGCCGCGGCCTATCTGGCCCTGGACCCGACCTGCCTGCACGGCCCGCTCGGGGGCGTGGACGCGCGACTGAAGCCGATCTGGCTCGACCACATCGGCGAGATGAAGCCGCTGCTGTCGGTGCTCGTGGAGCGGCGCTCGGAGTTCGCCGCCTGCTCGGTGGTGCTGATCGCGCTTGGCGCGGCAAGCTGGCTCTGGCTCGGCCGCCGCGGCGAGGGACGTGACCCCGCCTGGATCCTGCTGGGCGCCATGCTGGCGGCCGGCGCGGCCACGGCGCTCAGCGCCGAGCGCATGGCCCACTACGCCGACTGGTTCGCCCTGCCGCTGATCGCCGCGGCGCTGGGGGACCTCTCGATCCGGTTCTGGAAGGCCAGCCCGCTGCCGGCGGTGGCGCTGGTGGTGGCGTCGAGCCAGCCGGTGCTGATCGCGGGCCTCGGCGTGCTTCCCGGCTGGAAGCTGCCGCAGGCGGCCACCGCGGCGGCCGACGCCGGCCTCGGCCCCTGTTCCGAGATCGCCGCCTACCGCCGGCTGGGCGCCCTGCCCCCAGGGCTTGCCTTGACGGAGATCAACTTGGGGCCCCGGGTGCTTGCCGCCAGCGGCGACGCGGTGATGGCCGCCCCCTACCACCGCATGACTTACGGCATCCTGGCGGCGCACGGGGCGCTGGCCGCCGGCCCCGGCGCGGACGAGCCGGCGGTGCGGACGATGGGCGCGGCCTATGTGCTGGACTGTCCCTCGCAGGCGCGGCAGTTCAACCATCTGAGCCTTGGACCCGCGAGCCTGCAGCAGCGGCTGGACCGGGGCGAGGCGCCGACGTGGCTGGAGCCCCTGTCGGCCCGCGGCGAGGTCCTGCAGATCTACCGGGTGCGGCGCGCCGAGAGCCGCTAGGCCAGCATCATCGAGCCGCCCTCACCCGCGCTCGGCAGGACCGAGACGATGGTCTCGAACAGGGTGGCCATGCTGACCGGCTTGCGCAGCACGCGGTCGGCGCCGGCCTGCAGGCATTCGGCGTCGATGGTCAGGCCGTCGTCGGCGGTGATGACAATCACCGGGGTCTTGGCCTTGGCGTCGGGACGGGCGCGCAGGTGGCGGGTGGCGGTCATGCCGTCCATGTTGGGCATGCGCAGGTCCATGAGGATGACGTCGTAGTCGTTGGCCTCGATCATCGCGAGGCCCGCGAAGCCGTCCTCGGCTTCGGCCATCTCGATCCCGCCCGAGCGCAGCATCTCCTTCACCACGCGGCGGTTGATCTCGTTGTCCTCGACGAAAAGTATCCGCATCCGCGACGGCTCCAGACGCCGGAGCGCGGGCAAGAGCCCGCACGCCGACCCGCCGCATGGTGGGCAAGCAAGCTTAAGGCGAGATTGATCAAACCGCCGAAGCGTGGGCCTTTACAGGCGTTTTTGCGACCGCTGCGCGAACTTCGAAGCCGGCGCGCAACTCTTCGGCGAGAGCCGCGGCCGCGATGGGCTTGCGGACAATCTGCGCAGCGCCAGCCCCCAGAAGGCGCCCGGCCTCGTCCTCGCCCACTTCCGGGGTCATCACCACGATGATGGCCTCACCGGCCGACGCGGCCAGTGCGCGCAGGCTTTGCAACCGCTCCTGGCGCTCGGCGCCCAGGGCCGCGGCCTCCATCAGGATCATGTCGTAGCGGCCGTCCGAGGCCGCGGCCTGGGCCGTCGTGGCGTTGTCGGCGGTCTCGACGCCGCGGACCATCGGGCCGAGCACGGTCTTGATCACCGCCTGCGAGAGCGGATTGCCGTCGCAGACCAGGACCCGGCAGGCCTCGAACCCGCGCGGCGTGGCCGAAATCTCGTCGGCGTCGGGAGCCTGGGCCAGGGTCAGCGGAATGGCGACGGTGACGGTCGAGCCCTGCCCCACCACGCTCTCCAGAAGGACGTCGCCGCCCATGGCCTGGGCGAGCCGGCGGCAGATGGCGAGGCCCAGCCCGGTGCCGCCGTAGGTGCGGGTGGTGCTGGCGTCGGCCTGGCGGAACGATTCGAAGACCTCCTCCAACTTGTCCGGCGCGATGCCGACGCCGGTGTCGGCCACGGCCAGGCGAAGCTGGTCGCCGGCGGGCCCCGGCTCGACGGCCACCCGCAGGGTCACGCCGCCGGCCTCGGTGAACTTGATGGCGTTGGACATCAGGTTGAACAGGATCTGCCGCAGGCGGCCGGAGTCCTCGACGACCCGGCCGGGCGCGGCCGCCGCGTCGAGCACGAGGCCAAGCCCCTTGGCGCCGGCGCGCTCGCGCCAGAGTTCCATGGTCTCGCGGCAGAGTTGCGGCAGGTCGAATTCGCCGCGGTTCAGGGTGACGCCATCGGTCTCGATGCGCGCCATGTCGAGGATGTCGTCCACCAGGGCGCGCATGGTCTCCGCCGCGCCCTGCACCATGCCGATCTTCTCGCGGGTCTCGGGATCGAGCTTGGAGCCGGCGAGGATCACCTGGGTCATGCCCAGGACGCCGTTCAGCGGGGTGCGGATCTCGTGGCTGGTGGAGGCCAGGAACTCGGTGCGGGCCTTCAGCGCCTTTTCCAGCGCGGCGTTGGCCAGGCTGAGCTTGCCGTTGGCCGCGCGCACCTCGTTGCGGCTGCGGCGGATGGACAGGAACATCACCGCCAGCAACAGCGCGATCATCACCGAGCCGATCAGCAGCACCGTGGTGACCAGGTTGCGGGACTGGGCCAGCGCCATGTCGCGCTGCAGTTCGCCGGCCTTGAGCTGGGCGATGCGGGTCTTCTGGTTGGCGAAGTCGAACTGCGCCGACATCAGGGCCGCGGTGGTGGAGGCCGCCAGCTCGCGGGTCTGATCGTCCAGCCGCTTGAAGGCGCGCAGATGGGCCAGCGCCTGGGGATCGTCGTGCAGCTGGGTGAAGACCTGGTAGGCGGTCTCGTGGAAATCGCGGAACGGCGCCGGGCTGGCGGCGAGGTCGACGCCGGCGAAGGTGCGGGCCAGGAGCTGGGCCGCGGCGCGGGGTTGGTGACGGGCGAGCTGCAGCTGGGCCGAGACGCCCCAGATGAAGGGCAGTTCGTCGTGGCCGGCGGGATCGGCTCCGGCGATCTTCAGGGCGGCGTCCACATGGCCCTGGGCGGCGTTCAGGCGACCCTGCTGCACCTCGGAGGCGGCCAGGTTGGTCAGCACCTCCATCTCAAGCTGGGGGCTCTTCATCCGGCGCGCGATGGTCAGCGCCTTTTCGAACTCGGCGGCGGCCTCGGCGTACTTCTTCTGCGACTTCAGCGCATTGCCGATGTTGTTGTCGGCGGTGATGAGCAGGGCGAGGTCGCCGGGATAGAGGTCGGCGGACTGGGCGTAGTAGTCGAGCACCTTCGCGTAGTCGCCGGCGTCCTGGTAGATCGAGCCGATGTACTGCAGCGCCATGGCCTGGCTGCGCGGCTGGCCGGCCTTGCCGAATATCCGGTAGGCGGCCTGGAAACGGGCGAGCGCCTGCGCCTCCTGACCCCTCATCCCCAGGTAGTCGGCCTGGGCCATCATCAGGTCGCCGTAGAGCTTGCTGTCGGGGGCGCGGACCGCCGCGGCGGCCAGGCCGCGCTCGATCAGCGGGCCCGCTTCGTCCAGGCGGTTGAGGCGCAGGAGCGCCGAGGCCTGCAGCCATTGGGCGGTGGCGAGGTGCTCGGCCTGGCTGGGGCCGGCCGGCTCGCGCTGGGCCACCGCCATAGCGTCCTGCGCCCGCTGCAGGCCGGCGCGGGGGTCGGCCATCATGGCCGCCTTGGCCGCAGCGACGCTGGCCTCGAAGGCGGTGGGCGCGGTGGGGGGCGGCGGGGAATTGGCGTGGGCGAGGCTGGGGGCGAGGCTGGGGGCGAGCGCCGCCACCGCAGCGGCCAGCACCAGGCCCGCCGCGCGGGTCAGTCGTCTTGCGGTCATGACGGCTCCCTCGCGGAGTTCTCTCCTGGCAAGGTTACGCCGGAAACTTTTAAGACCCCTCTAAGCTAGAACCGCACGCGGTAGCGGCCGCCCAGGGTATAGGCCTGCGCCTGGGTGGTGTCGGTCAGCGTCTCGGCGCGGCCGAAGAGGGCCATGTAGCCCTGCCCGGCCTGCACGGGCCAGGAATAGAGCGCCTCGCCGGCGATGCGCCGCTTGCCGGAGATGTCGAGGTCGTGGGTGACGACGCCGATCTCCCCTGTGGAACGGTCCACCACCTCGACGCCGGTGAGCTTCAGCCCCCCGCTCTCGATGACCATCGGCTGGGAGAGGGTCAGCTGCAGGCGGTCGCCCTTGGCGAACAGGTCCCTGCCCTGCACGCCGGCCTCGTAGGCCGAGGTGGTGAGGCCGGAGCCCGACACCGCAAGCTGCTGGTTGGGATCGGTCTGGCGGGTGTGGCCCATGGTCCCCGTCGCCATCACCGAAAGCTTCGGCGAGAGCGCCCAGGTGACGCCCAAGCTGTAGCCGTCGGTGGTGGACCCGCCGGCGAAGTCGGCCGGGTCGAGAGACTGAATGCCCAAGAGGCCCGCGCCCTCATGGAGGTGGGTGTAGCCGGCGCTCAGCGTCAGCTGCGCCGTGGGCTTGTAGGAGAGGTTCACCACCTGGGCGCCGGCCTCATAGGTGTCGGTGGCCGCGCCGGTCTTGCGCAGCATGGGCAGGAGGTTCAGGTCGCGCCGGTCGCTGCGCTCGAGCAGCCCCGCGGAGATGTCGAGCTTCGGCGAGAGCGCGTAGCCCACGCCTACATAGCCGCCGCCGGACGCGAGGCCCAGCAGCGGATTGGCCCCGCCGCGGGTGGCGTCGTAGTCGGCCGCCTGGGTGAAGCCCTGGCCGGCCAGGGCTGGCGCCCCGTCGCCATAGCCGAAGGTCAGGCTGGCATGCTCGCCCTTCACCTTCAGAGACGACTGGTAGTCGGGGCCGTCGTCCACGAAGCCGTAGCGCTTCTGGCGCGGGGCGAGCGTCATGGTCATGTCGGCGCCCCAGCGGTTGCCCACCTGGGTTTCCAGGGTGGAGAAGCCGTTGAAGGCGGCCCCGTCCGAGGCGAAGTGGGTCGTGGCGCCCGTGGCCCAGGCGTCCATCCGGGCCAGCAGATAGGCCTGGAACTGCTCCTGGGCGCCGTTGGCGGTGGTGACGTTCTGGCCGATCAGCTTCTGCGACAGCGGGATGGCGAAATCGCGCTGCGTCAGGCCGATGGACTCGAAGGCGTAGAAATAGGCGCCGCTGGCGTCCCAGGTGGCCTGGTTCTGGGTCTGGTTGTTGTAGGCGGTGATGACGGCCGACCGCGATTGCGAGGTCATCTTGCCGTTCTGCACCGAGTACCAGGTGAGGTTGTTGAAATTGAGCGGCGACTGCGAGGCGGTGACGTCCAGTTCGCCGTGGCCGTAGACGTTGTCGACGCCGGGCGCCCCCAGGTCCTTCGCCGAGTCGAGGATGATCTTCACCGTCTCGGTCGGGTAGTTCACCAGCCACGGCCAGCGGTTCTGCAGCAGGGCGATGGCGCCGGAGACCAGCGGAGCGGCGAAGGAGGTGCCGCTCTCGCGCACCACGCCGCCGTGGCCGTCCGACACCAGGATCAGCTCGCCAGGCGCCACGATGTAGTGGTCGCGCAGGTAGTCGCCCAGGCAGAGGCCCAGCGCCGCGGTCAGGCAGGCGGAGCCCGGGGTGTTGGAGAAGTTGGAGATCTTGCCGGTGACGTCCACCGAGCCCACCACGATGAAGCCGGGCTTCAGGAGCGGCGTCCAGTTGATGTTCTGGGTCTGGGAGACGCCGTCGTTGCCGGCGGCCATCACGAAGACGGTGTTCTTCAGCGTCAGCAGGACGCGCAGGTCCATGAAGACGTTGTTCCAGCCCGGATCGAAGGTCGAGCCGGGCACCCCCAGGGAGGCGTTGACGACGCTGGCGCCCGAGGCCTTCAGCGACTGCACGCCGGTGGTGATGTCGGCCCAGCCGGCGGTGCCGGTGGAGTCGAAGGGGTTGTAGGCCACGACCTGCGCGCCGGGCGCGATGCCCATGGTGCCCTGGCCGTCCTGCGGCCCGACAATCAGGCTGGCCACCGCCACGCCGTGGCCGTTGGTGAAGTCGGAGATGCCGTTGGCCTTGACGATCGACTTCTGCAGCGTCGCGTCGCCCACCACGGTCATGTCCAGCAGGCCGATGGTGGTGTGCGCGCCATAGCCCTGCTGCTGGGTGAGCGCGGGCGTCCAGTTGACCGACTTCATCCACCAGTCGACGTGGTCGGTCCCGGAGAAGTTCATCAGGCCGTCGTACCAATCCAGGAAGAACAGGGCCTGGCTGGTCTGGTCGAGGCCGGACAGCGAGTTCGGGTTGGCGAGGTCGAGGCCGTACTTGGCCAGGAGGCCGTTGGCGAAGCCGGCGTCGAAGCTCTTGCCGGTCTTGGCCGTGACCGCGGCGCCCCAGAAGCTGCGCGAGGAGTCCACCAGCCCCTTGAGCTGGCCGGCGGCGGCCGAGTAGTCCACCGGGCCGCTGGCCGGGCTCCAGGTGGCGAACAGCTGGTCCCAGCTGGCGCCGGCGTTGGTCCAGAAGTCGCCGACCGACGGATAGTAGGGCGCGCCCGGGCCGACCGTGGGCGTCGACGTGCCCCAGAAGGACTTGAGGTCGCCATAGAAGGCGCCCGTGTCGCCCCAGAACGGCTTCAGGTTCCCCCAGAAGGGCTTCAGGTTGCCGTAGAAGGGTTTCAGGTTGCCGTAGAACGGCTTGATGTTGCCGTAGGAGGGATCGACGTCCCCGTAGAACGGCTTGATGTTGCCGTAGAGCGGCTTCAGGGGTCCGGCGGTGGGCGCGGGCTTCGACAGCGACAAGAGCTGGGCGGACGCCGGATGGGCCGCCAGGCTTACGGCGGCGACGGAGGCCCCGGCGAGGGCGGCCAGGCGAAGCGAAGCACGGCGGCGATGTTGATCGCGAAGCATAGACGTCCCCCAGCCGGTTTCGCCCGGCGTCACGGGGAAGATCGTCCGAATTGATTAAGATCCGCGAAAGAATTGAAGTAAATATCGGTTAGCCATGCCCAAGTCGAATTAAAATCGCTTTACTATATAGAGTTACGAAATGGATTTCGCGTCTTGAGATGTATTACTCACCTAACAGGCGATTCATTGATCGATCTATAGTGTTATAATTTGACGTTCCACTACCTCACTATTCTGTTTGGCATGATGGATGAACAATAGAATGGAGATAAGCTAGGGTTGGGACTGTTGGTTGCGGAATACAACCGACTTGATCCGGCTGAATGTCGCCCGTCACGCCCTGGCAAGCTGCCAACGAAAAAGCCCCGGCCGGCGCCGGGGCTCTTGAGGGTTCGCGTCGGCGTGGGCGTCAGGTCAGGGCGAGACCGCGGCGGCGGCGCAGCAGCGCGCCCACCGCGCCGAAGCCCAGGATCATCATGGCCCAGGTCTGCGGCTCGGGAATGCCGCCGGTGATGCTGGTCAGGTCGCGGGCGGCGATGTTGTAGGTCAAGCCCGTCTTGCCGTCGAAGATGTCGGCGGCGAACAGATAGCCCGCGGTGCTGGTGGTGAAGTGGTCGGCGGGGCCCGCCACGGTCAGTCCGGCGGCGTCGTTGACGGTGAACACCAGGGGCGCTGTCTCGCCGTGCGCGGCGCCGTTGCCGCCGCAGCAGGCGATCTTGTTGGTGAAATTGCCGAACGGCGTGCTGTTCCACGATCCGCGCCCAGCGTTCGAGAAGCTGTCGACGGGAGTGAGGATGGTGACGGCGTCGCTGTCCGTGGTGTTGAAAACGAACGGGTTGTGCGGGCCGCCGGTCTGCACGAACTCCGAGGCCGCGTCGGCGAGGGTCACGGTCACCTTGACGGTGAAGGGATCCATTTCCAGCAGGGTGACCGTGCCGTAGGCGGGTTGCGCGCCGGTCTGGCCGTCCTGGAAGACGAGCTCGGCGACATAGGTCGCGGCGCCGGCCTGAACGGCCGACAGGCTGAGCGCGCCGGCGGCGCAGAGCGCGAGCGCGGCCCTGGTGAGGACGGAGGACATGGCGAGGCTGCTCCCGGGAGATGGCGCCAGCCGCGCTTGTCGCCCAAGAAGCTTGAGCTTCTGTGAAGTCGGCTTCGCTAGCGGGCGCCGGGCGCCGGGCCGGCCCGGAACCAGGCCAGGTCGAAGCGCCAGGCGCCGGCGCGGGCCAGGGCGGCGAAGCGGGCCGAGTCCGGCGGCGCCCGGGCGGCGGCCTCGAGGAGGCCCTTGGGCGCCGGCGCCTGGGCGTCGAGCAGCAGCACGCCGTTCCAGCCCGGCTGGTCGATGTCGAGGTTCATGACGTGCGAGCCGTCCTCGCGGCGCAGGACGGCCGGCGGACGCAGGCGGTCGAGGTCGGCGGCGCCGGCGATGCGCTCCACCGCGCCGGTGGGCTCCACGCCATAGACCGCGCCGCTGGGGCCCAGCGCCTTGGGATCGAGGGTGAGCGCCAGCCGCGTCATCCCCCTGCCCTTCGCCGCGGTGGCGAGGCCGAACCGCGGGGCGCCGGCGTAGCGATAGGCCTTCAGGCTGTCGAGCCAGGCGCACTGGGCCGGCTGCAGCGGGGCGACGTCGCTGGCGTTCACCTGGCCGACCTCGGCGCCGGCGCGATGGGCCGTATCCACCAGCGCATGGGCGAGCTGGTCCGGCGGCTGCAGGGCCGCGCCGCTGAGCCGGAAAGCCGTTGCGCCGCCGGCGCCGGAGCGCCCGTCGATCCGCAGCCAGGCGCAGGGCGCGGCGGCCACCGCCTTGGCCATGACGGCGTCCGCATCGGCCCTGGGCCGGCGAAGCGCCGCCGCGCCCGCGGCCGCCACCGCCAACGCCAGGACGCCGGCCGCCGCGGCCTTGCCCCAGTGGCGGCGCAGCACCTCCAGGACGCGGCCGCTGGGCGGCGGGCCCTCGGCCTTGGGCGCGGGCAGGGTGAAGTGGAAGGCGCGCACCGGCTGCTCGATGTTCTTCAGGTGCTGGTCGCCCATGTCGGTGAAGCGGATCTGCAGCTTCCGAAGGTCCTCCCAGGCGCGGTAGGACACGCAGATGCCGCCGGGCTTGGCCAGGCCCTCCAGCCGGGCGGCGATGTTCACCCCGTCGCCGAACACGTCGTCGTCGTCGAAGATGATGTCGCCGATGTTGATGCCGATGCGCAGGTCGACGCGGTCGGGCGCGGGGATCCCCTCGTTGCGCGCCGCGCCTGCCTCCTGCACCTCCAGCGCGCACTGGAAGGCGTTGAAGACGCTGCCGAACTCGGCCAGCGCGCCGTCGCCGGTGGTCTTCACCAGCCGGCCGCGGTGCTCGGCGACCTTCAGGCGCAGGACGTCGTCGAACAGCGACTTCACCCGGGCGAGCGTGCCCTCCTCGTCGCGGCCCATGAGGCGGCTGAAGCCCACCACGTCGGCGGCGAGGACGGCGGCCAGGCGGCGTTCAACGGCCATGGCGCGCGCCCTGCCGCCTCACCCCTTGGCCGCGCAGGTCTCGATCGGGATGCGGCGGATCTTGGCGTCGAGGCCCAGCACGTCGTTGCTGGTCTGGTTGGCCTTGGCCGCCACCGGCGCGAAGCCCTCGAACTGCGCCTTGATCGAGAAGACGAAACCGCTCTGCTGGGCGCTGTACTCCTTGCCCAGCATGTTCAGGGCCGAGAGGTAGGCGATGGCCAGCTCGTTGTTGCGGTAGGCGATGTCGTAGGCGGGTTTGAAGACGTCCTTCAGATAGGCGATCTCCTCCTCCACCGAGCAGAAGCGGGCCGGCAGCGCCAGGTCGGGGACCGGATCGAGCCTCGGCGGCGGCGGCATGACGTTGAGGCCCAGGCTGGCGATGGTGAAGCGCATCTCCACCGGGCCCGGCGCGGCCGAGGCCGGAGCGGCGGCCGTGGGCGCGGGGCGCGGCGGGGTGGCGGCGATCGAGGCGACCTGCTGCGGCGCGGGCGTGGGCGCCGGCGGCGGGGCTGCGGCGGGCGGCGGGGCGGCGGCGGTGTCGGCCACCGGCAGGGAGCGGGTGAGCGTGCCCGGCGGGGTCGTGGCGGCCTGGGCGACCTGCACCGGCTCGCTGCGCGGCGCGGGCTGCGGCGGCGGCGGCGCGGCCGTCGCGTAGCTGATGCCGCGGTTGCTGGACGAGTTGAACACGAAGTCCTCGGCCAGGTCGCCGAACCGCTGCGGCGCCTGGCGGTTGGAGGTCTGGGCGCGGACCTCGCGCAGGATGGTCTGGTAGATGCGCTGGATCGAGGCGTCGGGCACGGAGAGCGCATTGGAGAAGGCGGTGGCGAAGACGCTGTTCTTGCGCGCGGCGCCGGACGGGTCGGCGCCGCCGTCCTCGGCCACGTCGCCGGAGGAGGCCGAGAACAGCACCAGGTCGCCGGCCGGCGGGCTGAGCGCATGGGTGCCGGCCACCGCCCCCTTCACCCGGCGCAGGAACGGATTGTCCCGGCAGGCGTCGAAGACGATGATCACGCCGAAGGTCTGCTTGTCGGAATAGAGCAGGTCGAGGGGGATGCCCTGGAACTGGACGGCGCTGGGGGTCTCCAGCTTCACGTCCACCGGCAGCATGTAGTCGCGGCCCTCGGCCTCGATGCCGTGGCCGGCGTAGTAGATCAGCACCAGGTCGCCATCGCGCACCCGGCTCATGAAATTGCCGATCAGGTCGCGCATGCCGCTCTGGCCGAGGTTCTTGTCGGCGGTGACCTGGAAGCCGAGGCTGGTGAGCTTGGCGGCCGCGGCGTCGGCGTCGGCCTCCGGGTTATCGAGCACCCCGCCGTTGGTGTAGTTGGCGTTGCCGATGACCAGCGCGATGCGGCGGCCGGGCTGGCTTTGGGCCTGCGCCGGCTGGGCCGCGGCGGCGAGGAGGCCCAGCAGCAGGGCGCATGCAACCGCTGCGCGCGCGCCGATGCGCCGCGCCCGGCCCATGCCGAACCTTGCCGCCCAGTCCCGGAGCATACCGCCCCACCCCGAAGGCGCCCGTCGCGCCCCCTCTCTCGGCCCGGAGCTTACTCCGCGGCGCAGGCGGGATCAAAGGTCTTCGAACATTGCTAGGGGACCTGCGTTTTGCGGACTCGGCGCGGCCGAGCTTGCGCGCTATGGTTGCCCCAGCCATCAGGGGGCATCAGGGGGACGAAGGCATGCGCGCGATCGGGCGTCTGGCGTTGCTGTTGAGCGTCTGCGTGGCCGGCCAGGCGGGGGCCGCGCCGCCGGATCCGGAGTATTCGGCCAACGAGTTCGTCAAGGCGATCCTCTCCGGGCCGCAGGCCTGCCCGAAGGGCCGCACCCTGGAGGCCTGCGAGGCCAATCCGAAGACCCGGCGCTTCACGCTCGCCACCGAGGGCCCCGGCGAGGCCGCCGCGCCCAGGCGCGCGCGGATGATCGCGGGCGCGCACGGCGCGGGCGTGCGCCCGGCGAAGCTGAGCTCGGCCGACGTGCTGGTGACCTTCGCCCTGGGCTCGGCGGAGATCACCGCCCAGGGCCAGGCCAACCTGCACTCCATCGCCCAGGGGCTGAACACGCCGGCCCTGGCGTCGGTCTCCTTCGAGGTGGCGGGCTTCACCGACGTCACCGGCAGCGCCGAGACCAACAGGCTGCTCTCCCAGCGCCGCGCCGAGGCGGTGCGCACCTACCTCGTCGGCCTCTCCGTGCAGCCGCAGCGGCTGACCACCGCCGGCTACGGGGCCGACCACCTGATCGACCCCGCCGACCCCACCTCGGAAGCCAACCGCCGGGTGGAGCTGCACCGGCTGAACTGAACGGGGGCGACTCGGCCTGAACAAACGGCGAACAGGTTGCAGTCCCGAAGCCAAGCTTGTTCCGCCCGGTTGTCACCGTAACTCGCCTTCTCGTTGATTCGGCTTGCGTCCTTCGGCAATCGGTGTTCCCTGAGATTAAAGAGCCCGGGGAGGCTTACAGAGATGCAACGGACGACATGGACGGCGCGCGCCCGGATGGCCGGCGCGCTCGCGGCGGTTGCGGCCAGCGCCGTGGCGCTCGCCGCCGGCGGGGCCGCGCGGGCCACGGAATATGACGAGAGCTTCGCCTACGACAGCTCGAAGCTGAACTGCGGAGCCTTCGGCCAGAGCGTCATCTGCGCGACCTTCAAGACCTTCGCGCCGATCCAGACCCAGGCGGGGGACGTGTTCAACATCAACGTCAGCTCCAGCCGGCCGATCGTCGTGCCGGGCTCGCCGACGCAGAGCCTGTTCTTCGTCGACGCCTTCGATTCGGCCGACGTGCTGGGCCCGAACCCCGCGGGGGGCGTCCTGACCACCTACACCATGACGCCCACCGGCTTCACCGCGCCGGTCGGCCAGCCGCCGCCGATCACCGGACCGCTGCAGTCGAACACCACCAACCACTACATCGGCTTCCTGGGCTACTGCTGCGGCTATGGCGAGCCGGACAACGGCGGGTTCTCGCTCACCGGGGTCAACGCCAACCTGCGCGTCGACGCGGCCGACCCGCGGGCGATCGTCGGCATGGCGGCGGGCTACGCCTATGTCCTGCCCGAGCTGCCGAAGACCTTCCACGACCTGGTGGGCGGCACGGTGGACAGCCCGCTGATCCTGCCCAAGGGGCTGATCGGCGAGATCACCGGCTCCATCTCCGGCGGCGGCCCGGAGAACGAGTTCTACGCCTTCACCTGGCAGGGCGGCGTCTTCCAGGCGGAGGCGAAGATCCTGGGCGCCGACCCCAACGCGGTGTTCACCTTCGAGCTGCGCAGCAGCGACGGCCGCTTCGTGCGCGACCTGCGGATCGACTCGCTCAGCGACTTCGACGTGCTGTTCTCCAGCCTGACCCCGCTGGCGGCCGGCAACTACCTGGTGGGCCTGAAGGGCAGCACCGCCTTCGACCCCGGCTTCAGCCTGGACTTCCTGACGCCCATCCAGTCCAGCGCCGGCCTCTCGGTGCCCGAGCCCTCTACCTGGGCCCTGCTGCTGGCGGGCTTCGGCGGCCTGGGCCTGGCCCTGCGCCGGCGCCGGGCGCAGCTCGCGGCGGCGGCGGCGGCCGCTTAGGCGGCGCCCCGCTTCACCTCCCCCGCGTAGCGGCGGGAGGGGGACCGCGCCCCGCAGAGGGCGTGGTGGAGGGGGCGAACCTCAGGCTCGGAGACCGATACATTCGTCTTGCCCGGCGCGATGCGGCCCTGCGCACCGCTCGCCCTACGCCGCCCCTCCCCCTTGCGGGGAGGGGCTGGGGTGGGGGTGCGCGCGCTGAGACCGCCGCCATGGCCCCTGAACGCGGCGCAGACACCCCCACACCCTACCCTCTCCCCAAGTTCGCCCCTTCGGGGGAGATGGCCCAAAGGGCCAGAGGGGGCCGGGCCGGCGGCCCGGTAGGGGGAGAGGAGGCGCTCTTCCGGCTTCTCGGGCCCGCGGTATGATCACCGCCGGACGGAGGAGAACATCATGCTGAGCTGGCAGGTGGGCGCGGTGAAGATCACGCGGATCCTCGAGCTGGAGGCGACTGGCGGGACGCGGTTCATCCTGCCGCAGGCCTCGCCCGAGGCCGTCCGCGAGATCGGCTGGCTCGCCCCGCACTTCGCCGACGAGGCCGGCAAGCTGAAGATGAGCATCCACGCCCTGGTGGTGGAGACGCCCGGCGCGCGCATCGTGGTCGACACCTGCATCGGCAACGACAAGCAGCGCGACATCCCCACCTGGAGCGGCCTGCAGACCCGGTTCCTGGAGGACCTCGCCGCCGCCGGGTACCCGCGCGAAAGCATCGACGTGGTGCTGTGCACCCACCTGCACGTGGACCATGTGGGCTGGAACACCATGCTCGTGGACGGCCGCTGGGTCCCGACCTTCCCCAACGCCCGCTACCTCTTGGCCCGCACGGAGTTCGACTATTGGCGCGCCGAGGAAGAGGCGGCGCAGGACCTGTCCCGCTCCCCCTTCCACGACAGCGTGCGGCCGGTGTGGGAGGCGGGGCTGGTGGAGCTGGTGGAGACCACCCACCAGGTCTGCCCCGAGGTCGCCCTGGAGCCGACGCTGGGCCACACGCCGGGGCACGTCAGCGTGCGCATCCGCTCCGGCGGCCCAAAGGGCGTCGAAGACGCCCTGATCACCGGCGACTTCATCCACCACCCCTGCCAGCTCACCCACCCGGAGTGGGACACGCCGGCCGACTACGACGGCGCCGCCTCGACTGAGACCCGGCGGCGGATGTTCGGGGAACTGGCCGGCACGGAGACCCTGGTGATCGGCACCCACTTCAGCGCGCCGACCGCGGGGCATGTGGTGGCGGATGGGGCGGTTTGGCGGCTGGTGGTCTGAGGCGGGCGTCCGGCGCTCAGCGTCCGCCCGCCGCGGCGTCGGCCTCCTGCTTGCGGGCGCCGGCCAGGATGCCGGTCATGGAATAGTTGCCCTCGTGGCAGGCGTATTCGTAGATCGGGCTGGTCTCGGCCACGAACGGCATCTCGGCGCGCCAGACCTCAGTATAGGTCGCCGGGTCGTCGACCTCGTAGCTGTAGAGAAGCTCGGTCTTGGAGGTCCGCGTGAACCGCTCGGTGATCCGCGCGGCCGGCGAGAGCACGAAGCCCTGATGCAGCAACTCCTCAGGGTGCAGGTTGACGGTCTCCACCACCAGGGTGTCGCCCTGCCACCAGCCGATCGAGTCGCCCATCCAGGCGCGCACCCCCGCCGGGCCGTGGACCGGCGGATGGCCGGGCGTCCCTAAGCGCACGATGCGCACGTCGTGGTTGGTCTCCGACAGGATGGCGACCGCGTCACGCGTCTGGACGATCTGCCGGCCGCCGGCGGCGTTCGGGTTGACCATCGGCGGCCCGCCCGCCCCGGTCAGGCAGCGGTCGCCGGTGGTGCGGTCCTCTGGATTGTCCGCCAGCTCGTCCAGCGCCCGCACCCGGGCTGCGAGGCGCTCGCGCACCCCCGGCCGATAGGGCAGCCGGCCGTCGGCGGGGCTGACGATGAAGGAGGTGCGCACCCGCCCGTCGATGCGGGCGGCGTGGTATTCCGGCTGCCACTCCGAGGCCCGCTGGTCGAAGACGTCGCCAGGCGGATGCATGAAGGCCTTGACCTGCGCCGCCTCCTCCGCCGCCTCCTGCGCGGGCGGCACGGTCAGCGCCAGCCCCGGCCGCCGCTCCAGCCGGGTGACGCTGACGTTGGTCCAGGCGCCCTGCAGGTCCGGCTGGCCATAGACGGTGCGCGGCGCGCGGTAGGCCTGCGGCGGCGCCGCCGCCGCTGTCGCCGACAGGAGCGCCAAGGCCAGGGCCAGGCCGGCGCCGGGCGCCGCCGGGTTCGCGCGTGCTGTCAATGGAGGCCCCTTCCCCGCCAGGGATAGAACGGCGATCCGGCGGTAGGGGCAATGGCGGAGTTTGGGGTCGTTGGCGCTCAGGCCTGGCCTCGGGAGGCGGCAGCACCCCAGGGCTCGCGTCCGCCGCCGGCGCAACGCCGCCCGGCGTCAGCTGGTCGATCGAATGCCGCAGCACCTCTGAGAGCCTGGCCGCAAGTAGGTCGGGCCGGAGGCCGAGCTTGGCCGCCAGCGCCTGGACAGTCTCCGGCCCCAGGCCCTGATGCCCCTAGGTCGTGGATTCATACAGTGTCACCGTAACTCCTCAGGGACGCGCTGCCGCGCAGAGGGCGGGGGCGGCCGGCCTGAACGGCGGTCCTTGACCAGGCCCAGGAGCCGAGCTGTTGGCTAGCCGTGGACTTAACGATGGGCGCATTCGGGGATAATTATTTTTGCTCTAATGGGCTTCTCGCCAATACATCCATGACTTCTGATCGAAGAGGGCGGAGCGGATGATTGACCCAACTACATCGCTCGCCTTCGCACTCTACGAAAACCCAGGCGTATTCGCATTGCTCATCGGAAGCGGGATTTCGCGCGCCGCCCAAATTCCCACCGGCTGGGAGCTAATAATTGCTCTTACACGCCGGGTAGCAGCCCTTGAAGGTGTGGAAAATCAAATTGATTGGGCAGCTTGGTATCAGCAGCGGTTTGGCGAACCACCAAACTACTCACGCCTTATCGACTCCTTGGCTCAGACAGCTGAGGAACGCCGCGCGATACTTCACACCTTCATCGAGCCTAGCGCCGAAGACATAGCTGAGGGCAGACGAGTACCGACGAAGGCACACCGCGCGATCGCCAAGTTGGTCAGCGACGGGGTGATCAAGATCATTGTCACCACCAACTTTGATCGTCTGCTTGAAACTGCACTACAGGATGCAGGTATCCAGCCAATAGTGATCAAATCAGATGATGACTTGAAGGGAGCGCTTCCTCTCGCTCATTCCCGATGTTTTCTCTTGAAAGTCCATGGCGATTATTTGGATAGCCGGATCCGGAATACTGAAGGAGAGCTCACAGCATACAGCAACGAAATGGATGCCATCTTAGACCGGATATTCGACGAGTATGGGCTTCTTATTTGCGGCTGGTCTGCCGACTGGGATCCGGCACTTAGAGCAGCCATCGCGCGCGCACCCAACAGGCGTTTTCCAATGTTCCTCGCCACCAAGGGCACGCCAAGCCAGCCCGCTAAGGACCTAATCCAACTCCGTGCGGGCCGTGCCATTGAGATCAAAGACGCCGATAGCTTCTTTGATGAAATCGCTGCCAAAGTCGAAATCCAGCGAGCATTACAAAAGTCCAATCCGTTAACGGTCGAGATGTTGGTCGCGACCGTTAAGCGTTATCTAGTTCGGCCCGAATTCCGCATTCAACTCTCTGATCTCATCCGTGAGGAATGTGCCAAGATCCGAGACCAAGTCGCGGAAGCCAGTTTGGAGGCCGATGGCGCTTGGTCTCAGCTAGAATTCCGGAGGCGCGTCGCACGCTACGAAGCGATCATGGAACCCTTATGCAGGGTCTTCATAGCTATGGGCAGGTGGGGAGACGATACCGAGATTTCGCCGGCCCAGGACGTTTTACGCAGCTTCGCTGAACGCCCATTTCAAGGTGGCCTCATGGTTTGGGGCGAACTTCGTGCATTCCCTGCCGTCCTGCTCCTATACGCCTATGGGATCGGGGCGGCTAAAGGTGGGCGATATCGAGCCCTCAAGGAGTGGCTGGCAACAACGCTCCGTCAGTCGATGGGAGATGAACGCAAGTCCGCCGTTGAAGCGCTTTTTCTCTGGTCATGGCGTGGGGGTGAGGACAACACCTGGAAACAGCTTGACGGCTTCGAGCGGCACAAAACGCCTCTCAGCGATCATTTGGTTGAATTTTTCTCACCTCTACTTGAGCGTGAACTAATTGCCGCCATCGATGTTGCTGCCTCGTTTGAAAGATTCGAAGTACTTGCTGCTATATCCTACCTAACAGAGTCATCGAGTAAGGCGACCCTTGTTCAGGCTCTCGCGTCGCAAGGTCAGCAAAACTTCGTCTGGGTTCCTGTCGGTCGTACCGCATGGAATCGAGAAGCGAGGATTCCGATCATGGCAGAACTCGATGAGACAAGGCTCCGCACCACACTGCTGGACGCGGGGTTTGCAGAGGGTGACTCAGACTTCTTCACCGCAATTCGCGAAAATATCGGGCGTGTCATGGGGCGCGTTGGCGGTCTCTTCTAAGTTCCTAATCCTACCTCGGCCTGAACCGCTTGCTCGCCGGGAAGCCGCGGGGCGCCAGTTTCCCGGCCCCGGCCCGGCGGCCCAGCCAGTCGCGCCAGGTGTCCCAGGCGTGGGTGCGGCCGGCCCCGTCGATCCAGGCGGCACCCTGGGCTTCGGCGAAGGCGAGCGCGTCGCGCAGGCCGCCTTCGCGGTAGGCCTGGAGCTTGACGCCCTTGCCTCTCGGCATCTCGGGGAGTTCGCCTACGGGGAAGATGAGGATCTTGCCGTTGTCGCCGATGACCGCCAGGTGGTCGTCGGTCTCGCCCAGGGCCTCGCAGACTACGGCCGTGCCGTTCAGGACCTGCTTGCCGGCTCTGCGGAAGGCGACGGCCTCGGTCTCGGGCAGGATGAAGCCGTAGCCTTCCTTCGAGGCCAGGATGCGCCGCGCGCCGGGGCGGTGGACGAAGACGTCGACGATGCCGACGCGGTCGTCGAGGTCGATCATCAGGCGCAGGGGCTCGCCGTGGCCGCGGGCCGAGGGGAGCTTGTCGCAGGGGAGAGTGAAGAAGCGGCCGTCGGAGGCGAAGACCAGCAGCTTGTCGGTGGTCTCGGCCGGGACCAGGAATGCGAGCTTGTCGCCCTCCTTGAACTTCAGCTCCGAGGGGTCGTCGACCCGGCCCTTGGCGGCGCGGATCCAGCCGCGGTCGGAGAGGATGACGGTGATCGGCTCGCGCACGATCAGGGCCTCTATTGCCGCCTCGGCGTCCACCTGGGGGGCGTCGGCGAAGACGCTGCGCCGGGCGTTGAGCCGGTCGCCCAGCGCGGCCTTCACGTCGCGCAGGCCCTGGCCCACCAGTTTCCACTGGGCGCGGTCGCTCTCCAGCATGGCGGTGATGCCGTCGCGCTCCTCCGTCAGGTCGGCGTGCTCGCGGCGCAGCTCCATCTCCTCCAGACGGGCGAGTTGGCGGAGGCGGGTGTTGAGGATGGCGTCGGCCTGCAGCTCGGAAAGGTCGAAGGCCTCGATCAGGCGGGCGCGGGGCTCGTCTTCGTAGCGGACGATGCGGATCACCTCGTCGAGGTTGAGGTAGGCGATCAGGAGGCCGTCGAGGATGTGCAGCCGGGCCTCGATCTTCGCCAGGCGGTGGCGGGCGCGGCGCAGCAGCACCTCGCGGCGGTGGTCGAGGAAGGCCTGCAGGACCTGGCGCAGGCCCATGACGCCGGGCGTGCCGCGGGCGTCGAGGACGTTGAGGTTGACGCTGAAGCGGTTCTCCAGGTCGGAGAGCTTGAAGAGGCTCTCCATCAGGACGTCCGGCTCGACGTTGCGGCTCTTGGGCTCCAGCACCAGGCGCACGTCCTCGGCGGACTCGTCGCGGACGTCGCCCAGCAGCGGGGCCTTCTTGTCCTCGATCAGGGTGGCGAGCTGTTCGACCAGGTCGGCCTTCTTCACCTGGTAGGGAATCTGGGTGACGACGATCTGCCACGTCCCGTTGTCGCGCTTCTCCTTGTCCCACTTGGCGCGCAGGCGCACCCCGCCGCGGCCGGTCTCGTAGGTCTCCAGCAGGGAGGCGCGCGGCTCCACGATGACGCCGCCGGTGGGGAAGTCCGGGCCCTGGACGTGCGCCATCAGGTCGGCGGTGGTGGCGCGCGGGTTGGCCAGCAGGGCGAGGCAGGCGTCGATCAGCTCGGCGGCGTTGTGCGGCGGGATGGAGGTGGCCATGCCGACCGCGATGCCGGTGGCGCCATTGGCCAGGAGGTTCGGGAAGCCGGTGGGCAGGACGACGGGCTCGGTGTCCTGGCCGTCGTAGGTGGGCTTGAAGTCGACCGCGTCCTCGTCGATGCCGTCCAGCAGCAGGGTGGCGGCCTCGGTGAGCTTGGCCTCGGTGTAGCGCATGGCGGCGGGGTTATCGCCGTCGATGTTGCCGAAGTTGCCCTGGCCGTCCACCAGCGGATAGCGCTGGGCGAAGTCCTGGGCCATGCGCAC
>Ga0207695_10001680_pt1 | contig 35614 bp, 39 predicted proteins | sample KBSC54metaG_FD_184354 | JGI IMG/M metagenome (GOLD analysis project Ga0207695, IMG submission 184354) | Corn rhizosphere microbial communities from Kellogg Biological Station, Michigan, USA - KBS C5-4 metaG (SPAdes) (version 2) | ecosystem: Host-associated > Plants > Roots > Rhizosphere > Soil... | reverse complement strand
TCAAGCTCTTCTTCCTGCCGCCCTATTCGCCCGACCTGAACCCGATCGAAGAGATGTTCGCAAAGCTCAAGCGCCTGCTGCGGAAAGCCAACGAGCGAACCGTCGAGGCCACATGGCGACGCATCGGCTCCCTGCTCAATCACTTCAGCCCAGACGAATGCGCAAACTACGTCCGAGGCGCAGGATATGCGTCAATCTGAATCAGATCGACTCTAACTACCTCAGAAACTCGGGATATGCTTCAGCCTGAGTGAAAACGAGTCTAGCTGCGACTGGTAGCGCATGCTTTTCCGGTCGGAGTCTCGCTCATCCCCAGGAATGCTTGGAGACGCGCGACAGGCTCTCGCTTGGCAGCGGACGTCACCAATTTTGCGAGAAGGTGCTTCAGGCCGGCATTGTCGAGCATGGCCTCGGCCAGCAATCGCTTCAGCTTGGCGTTCTCGTCCTCAAAAGCCCGTAGCCGCTTTGCGTCCGGCACCTCGAGCCCGCCATACTTGGCCTTCCAGTTGAAGATCGTCGCTTCCGATACGCGGTGCCACCGGGCCAGATCAGCGTCTTCGCACCCGCCTCCGTTTCCTTCAGCACGCCGATGATATGCTCTCCTTGAACCTCGTTCGCTTCACCTGTCCGTCCTTCTCGTAGGGCCGGACTCTAATCAGGCTTGGAGGAAAATCAGAGAGTCATATCATTCTGTATAAGCTACTGAAAAACAAGTTTAAGTTATATTCCTCCCACGCCGCCGACCTGCCAAGTCTCGGTCCCTTGAATCTCTGGATTATTGAGGTCAGCGGAGACGTATCCTGGCACCAATCCCAACGGGATAGGGACTCATCCTCATTGGCTGCGCACCAGTTTCATTCAAGCTGCTGCCAGAAATACCGACCACGCCTGGCTGAAGTAGATGTCGAGGTGGAGTTCGTCATGCATGAGCGGATCGCCCATTAGCAGGCGGTTGAGCGGATTGGACATGAACGTCCCAATCACCGCCGTCGCGAGCGTGGATGCGCTATGGCGCTGGAATGTTCCGGCGTTTTGCGCGGCAAGAATCAGGCGAACGAAGGCGCGCTCGTACTCGTCAGATGACCAAACCATTATCTTGGAGAGGTCTTTGATTCGCTGCGTCTCATTGATCGCCATGCGATAGAAGGCTGGGGCTCTGTTTATGGCCACGCTGAGCAAGTAACGGCAGCCGTCGCGCAGCGCCTCCATGGGATCCGGATCGGCGTACCGAAGAGTTGCGTGCAATTCCTCTATCGCCGCGTGAATCTCGCGTTCAGCAACGGCGATCAGCAGCGCGTCTTTGTCAGGGAACCGATGGATCACGCTGCGGCGCGTGGTGCCACAGTCCGCCGCGACTCCTTCGATCGTCGTCTGGGCGAAACCGTTTTCGCAGAAGGAACGAAAAGCGCAGGCCAGCACCCGGTCACTCAGTTGACTGGATTCCTCACGACGCGGCCGTCCTGCGCGACGTGAGCGCTCAGGTTCGTCAACGGGGGAAAGCATAATGGCAGAATGATCAGGCATTGTTGCAATGCTTAGTCACGTTGACCCTTCATGTCACCTCCTTCGACGGCTGCGCCGAGTGGCGTACCTTGGCTCTTCCTTGGCAGAATGCATCTTACCCGAGTGCGGGTCGGCGGATGTGATGGTCAGTCACCTGCTGATAGGCGTAACCAGCGCGGCAAAGCAGACCCTCTTTCCATTTTCCAGCCACAAGCTGCAAACCGAGCGGTAATCCGTTTTCGGAAAATCCTCCCGGAAAGCTTAGGGTCGGCACGCCAGCCAGATTGAACGGTGACGTGAACCGGAACAGTGTCCGCCTTATTGTATCGACATCGGAGGCAAGGGCTTGCAGTTCCACCAACGAAGGTACTGGAGCGCCAAGGCCGGGCATTATCATGAGGTCTACACCCTGAAACAGCCTGCCCATTTCTCCTGCAAAGGCTGCCCGGCATTGTGTCGCCGCGATATAAGCGGCGATGTCGATGGTCCGCCCGGTTTCAATCGATGCTCGAGCGTATGGGCCATAATGTGATGCATGGGCTGGAAACAGGTCGGCATGGGAATGGGCGAGTTCCGCTAGCAGGATCGTCAATCCGGCATCGTTGATCGCATCGTCCCACGGCATCGTAACCGGCCTGATCTGCGCGCCCAGATCGATCATCACTTCGCAGAATTCGTGCACGGTCCGGACGATCTCCGAGGGTAAACCCTCTGTGGCGAACGCGTGGTCGATACCGATCACTGCGCCATCAATCGGCTGCGTGATTCCCCCAAGATAGTCCTCTCGAGACGCCAGAAGCGTTGTGGGATCATGCCGATCAGGCCCGGCGATTACCTGCAGCATAGCCGCAACGTCCTGGGCGCTCCGTGCCATCGGACCGATGTGATCAAGGCTCGGCGCAAGCGGGAAGAGGCCATGACGGCTCACTCGACCCCATGTGGGCTTCAGCCCCGTCACCCCGTTGGCCGAGGCTGGCGCTCTGATCGATCCGCCGGTGTCTGTGCCTATGGCGCCGTAGCAGAGGCCTGCTGCAGTCGCCACGCCGGACCCACTTGAGGATACTCCGGTCCAGTACTCTGCGCTCCAGGGATTGCGGGGCTGCGGCAGTGACGGATGATGCTCGAGCAGTGCGGCTTCGGTAGTGCGGAGCTTGCCGAGGATAACAGCACCCGCGCCGCGGAGTTTGCGCACCACCGTAGAGTCTGAGCCGGCAACATTGTTTCGCAGTATCTCCGATCCAGCTGCTGTCGGCAGACCCTCCATGTCGAGCAGATCCTTAACCGCAACGGGTACGCCATGCAGCGGGCCTCGCCACAGTCCCATGGCAATCTCACGATCGGCCGAACGAGCTTGTTGAAGCGCATCCTCGGCAAGCACTGCGACAAAACTGTTGAGCTGGCTGTCTAGCCGATCGACGCGGGCCAGCATTTCAGTCGTGATCTGCTCGGACGATAGCACTCCCCTGTGGATTCGATCTCCAACCTCCAACGTTCCGAGGTAGGCCAAAGTGTCGGGTTGGCTGGAAAGTGTGGCCACGCTTGGTCTCCGCTGACATTTCAAAAATAAACGATAAATCGGTCATTTAATGTAACAAATCACCCTCGGCAAGGCCACAAATATCCTCTCTGCGCCGGATACGCTCCGATTTAAGCGGGGTTTTATGCTTTTTGCCGTTGACAATGCAAATTTAATGGCTGACCAATGTATCATTAATTCCGGATTGGGGGTGGGGAACCATGAGACGCTGTACCGCGCGCAGTCTTTTCCGTTCACTGGCTCTTACTACGCTGCTTAGTGGGGCATCGACCGGCGCTCTGGCCCAGGCCACAGGCGACAGCCCTCCAGACGAAATTGTAGTGACCGCCCAGAAGCGCGCCCAGTCCGTCAACAGCGTGGGCATGTCGATTAACGCCCTCAAAGGCGATGTTCTCGCGAACCGGGGTGTCACTGACGCGCAACAATTGGTGAAAGTGGTCCCGGGCCTTACCTACCAGCCATCAACCCAGGCCACCCCCGTTTATACCCTGCGCGGCGTCGGCTTTTTTGATTCCAGTCTTGGCTCCTCGCCAGCCGTCAGCGTCTATGTCGACGAGGCGCCGCTGCCGTTTCCGATCATGACCGCCGGGGCCGCACTTGATCTTGAGCGTGTGGAGGTGCTGAAGGGGCCGCAAGGCACGCTGTTCGGGCAGAACTCGACGGGCGGCGCGATCAACTACATCGCCGCCAAGCCCACCTCGACCTTTGCTACCGGCGCGGACCTATCGCTCAATCATTTCGGGCAGGTCGACGCCAGCGGCTTCGCGAGTGGTCCGTTGAGCGACACGTTGAAGGCGCGCGTTGCAATCAGGGCGGTCGAGGGCGGCGCCTGGCAGAAGAGCAAATCGCGCCCCGACGACAAGCTGGGCGATGCCAACAAGCTGCAAGGACGCCTCCTGCTCGACTGGCAGGCGACCGACCGCCTCAAGCTCGGCGTCAATCTCAACGGGTTCATCGATCGGTCCGACGTGACAGCCTTCCAGAATTACAAAATCACCAACAATACGCCGCGCGATCTCACCCCAAGCGTCATAGGTAACCAGCCGCGGGTCGCGGAGTGGACTCCGGGCTGGCCAATGCGATCGAACAACCGTTTCGGCCAGGCGGTGTTGCGCGCCGACTATGAACTGGCGGACACGCTAACGCTGACGTCGCTGACCTCATACGCTCATGAGCGTGTCGACCTCTACCTCGACGCCGATGCTACCATATACCACGGGCTGGACGACCGCCTGAGCGGCTATGTCGATACTCTCAGCGAAGAATTGCGACTGGCGGGCAAGTCGGAACGGCTGAATTGGCTGGTTGGGGCGAGCTACCAATCCGACCACGTGCTCGATAACGAATATGTGAACCTTGGGGACAGCAATACCATTGCCTTCGGTTTCGCCGAGTCAGTCACCACAGTACATCAGAAAATAAAGAACCACGCCGTTTTCGGCAATGTCGAATATAAGGTTACGGACGCGCTGACCCTTCAAGCAGGCGCCCGCTACACGAGGTCCAAGCGGGACTCCGAAAGCTGCCTCCTTGGGCCGGATCCGGGGAATTCAGAAGGCGTGTTTTTCACCACGCTCCAGCAGATCTTTGTTTCGGCCGGGCTCAAGACCACGCCGGTCGTGCCGATCGGGCCCGGGGAGTGCGTGACGCTCGATCCGGTCACGCTGTCGCCGGTCGGCCCCTACCGCAACGGCCTTGACGAGGACAACCTGTCGTGGCGCGGAGGGGTCAGCTATGCCACGGGCAGTGGCGGCCTCATCTATGCCAATTACAGCCGGGGTTGGAAGGCTGGCGCTATCGCGACCATCGGCGCTACCACCACGTCCCAATATGCTCCCGTGGTTCAGGAGCGGCTCGATGCGGTGGAACTGGGATTCAAGCAACCGCTGTTCGACCGGCACCTGCAGCTCAACGGCGCACTGTTCCACTACACCTATGTGAACAAGCAGGTGCGCGGTATCTTGCCCGACCCGATATTCGGGCCAATCGAAAAAACCGTCAATGTGCCCCATTCGGTCATCAAGGGTGGCGAGGTCGAGCTATCTGGGTCACCTGTGCAGGGGCTGACTCTCACCTTTGGTGCAACCTACCTCGATGCAAAGATCGATCGGCCGTTCGTAACGGACAATTCGGGCTCGATCCACGCGGATTACAACGGGTCGCCGCTGCCCTATACGCCGAAGTTCCAACTGGTGGGCGATGCTCAGTACGAGCACCCTGTACGTGGAAATCTGGTCGGGATCGCCGGGGTCGGAGTGACGCACCACAGTTCAGACAATTCAACGTTCCGGACCGGGACGGCGCGGGCCGACGACTATTACCTCAAAGCCTACACTACCGTCGACCTGCGCATCGGTTTGCGGGCCGAGGATGGCAGCTGGAAGGTGGCGTTGTTCGGCCGCAATATCGGCAACACCTATTACTGGACGAACACCCATCAGGGTGCCGACACGATCTACCGAGCGCCAGGCGAGCCAGCCACCTACGGCATCATGCTAAGCGTGCGGCCACGCACCTAGCGCGTCGCGGTTCCGAAACCGCGATCGAAAGCCATCTCATCTGCGAAGGGTGGCGAGGCCTATGCCGAGAGCCGACGAAATTATTGTCTGGCAATCAGATCGAACAATTCCGTCGGCTCTCCATTGAAGCTGGGGCAAATAGTGCGCACGAAAAAACGTTCTTGGCGATATCCAGACCAATCGTGGTAACCTGTGACACGGGCGCCTCCTTCGGTGGTGCTTCAACACCTTCACTTTGGCACATCGAGACCTTTCTAAGTCACCCCCGCCATACGCACCGGAAGCCAATGTGGCTGGTGGAGGTATCGATCATCTCGGGATGGCGGGCGGCGGGGCGGTAGCGCATGCAGTGATTGGCCGCGCACAGGTGCGACCCGCCCTTGAGCACCTTGCGCCCGATCCGCACCTGCGGCTGCATCGGATCTAAGCTGCTCTTCAGTGTGCCCCCGCGTGGGTTTGAAACGGTGCAGCAGGACGAGGGGGTCTTCTTCTTCACCGGCGAATGGTTCTCCACCCACCAGTCGGCGGTCCATTCCCAGACATTACCGATCATATCGTAGAGGCCATAGCCGTTGGCCGGAAAGCTGCGCACCGGGGAGGTGCGTTCCCAGCCGTCCTCGCGGGTGTTGGCGAAGGGGAACAGGCCCTGCCAGTAATTCGCCATCATCTTGCCGTCCGGTGCCAGCTCGTCGCCCCAGGCGAAGTCCTTCTCCTCCAGCCCGCCGCGCGCGGCATATTCGTGCTCGGCTTCCGTTGCCAGCTCCTTTCCCGCCCACTTCGCATAGGCAGCGGCATCGCCCCACGAGACGTGGACCACCGGATGATCCCAGAGTTCCAGCCTGTCGAGGTCGCTGCCCGGACCGTAGGGATGGCGCCAGTCGGCACCGAACTCGAACCGCCACCAGTGATGGTATTCGGCCAGCGGCACGGGTCCCGCGGTTTTGGTGAAAACGAGCGAACCCGGCTGGTCCATGCCTGGAAGCATGCCCGGATAGTCCTTGGGATCCGGCGCGATCTCAGCCGTGGTGACATGGCCAGTCGCCGCGACGAAGCGCGCGAACTCCCGGTTCGTCACCGGGGTCTCGTCGATCCAGAAATCGTCGACCCGCACCCGCCGTAGCGGTGCTTCCTCGGGATACCAGTTGAGTGAGCCCATGGTGAAGGTACCGCCCGCGATGTGGCGCATCCGGAGGGTTACCGCGTCACGACGCATGGCCTCGCTCATTAATGTAGATCCCGTCAGTCTGGGGCGAGCGTCTAATATGATGGCCTGTGCCAGCCGCGCCAACTGAAAAGCGATTGCCGGCTACCGCCTATTGGCTTTCTCCATCAGCAGGTCCAACCGGAAAAGCTCCGGCCATCCAGACTATTGGCGCTACGAGAGTGCAACCGCATTGGAGTGGATGTTCGTGTCAATCCAGCGTCTAAAATCGAAGACTTCTGCGATGTCGGGGGTCCTCGTGGCTTCGCGGCGAACCGTCCCGACTTTGCATTCCTTCCGCCACACAGGCCAGTAAGAGCGGCTGACTTTGGCTGCGGACCGTGTTAGGTGCGCCGCACCATGCTCAATCTGAACGGCATCACCGTGCGCCTCGGCGGTCGCACGATTCTCGACGGCGCGACTGCGGCGCTGCCGCCCAAAAGCCGTGTCGGCCTGATCGGCCGCAACGGCGCGGGCAAGTCGACCTTGATGAAGGTGATGATCGGCCAGATCGATCCCGATGGCGGCGCGATCGAGATGCCGCGCGGCACGCGCATCGGCTATATCGCGCAGGAGGCGCCGAGCGGCACCACCACGCCGATCGAGGCGGTGCTCGCCGCTGATACCGAGCGCGCAGCGCTGCTGACCGAAAGCGAGACGTGCGAGGATCCCGATCGGCTGGGCGATATTTACGATCGTCTCGGTGCGATCGATGCCTATACGGCGCCGGCCCGCGCGGCCGCCATATTGGTCGGTCTGGGTTTCGACGAAGAGATGCAGGGCCGCCCGCTCGACAGCTATTCGGGCGGGTGGAAGATGCGCGTCGCGCTCGCCGCGCTGCTCTTCTCCCGGCCCGATCTGCTGCTGCTCGACGAGCCCTCCAATCACCTCGATCTCGAAGCCACGCTATGGCTCGAAAATTTCCTCAAAGCCTATCCGGCGATGATGGTGGTGATCAGCCACGAGCGCGATTTGCTCAACAATGTCGTCGACAACATCCTCCATCTGGAGGGTGGCAAGACGACGCTCTACGCAGGCGGCTATGACAGCTTCGAGCGGCAGCGCGCCGAGCGGGCGGCCCAGCTTGCGTCCGCGCGCGCCAATCAGGAAGCCCAGCGCGCCAAGCTGCAGGATTATATTGCCCGCAACAGCGCTCGCGCCTCGACCGCCAAGCAGGCGCAGTCGCGTACCAAGATGCTCGCGAAGATGCAGCCGATCGCGGCCATGGCCGAGGATCCAACGCTCAGCTTCGACTTTCCGGATCCGGACGAACTCCGGCCGCCGCTGATCACGCTTGATCTGGCAAGTGTCGGCTATGCGGAGCGTCCGATCTTGGAGCGGCTCAACCTGCGCATTGATCCTGACGATCGTATTGCGCTGCTCGGCCGCAACGGCAACGGCAAGACCACGCTGGCGCGTCTGCTTGCCGCCCAGCTTACGCCCATGGCAGGGGCGAAGGTCGCATCGGGCAAGATGAAGGTGGGCTATTTCACCCAATATCAGGTGGAAGAGCTCGATGGTGATGACACGCCGCTCGCGCATATGACGCGGTCGATGCCAGGCAAGACGCCGGCGGCGGTGCGCGCGCAGCTCGGCCGCTTCGGCTTTTCTGGCGACAAGGCGACCACCCATGTTCGCAAACTCTCCGGCGGTGAGCGCGCGCGCCTCGCGCTGGCGCTGATCACGCGCGACGCGCCGCATCTGCTGATCCTCGACGAGCCCACCAACCATCTCGATGTCGATGCGCGCGAGGCGCTGGTGCAGGCGCTCAACAGCTATTCGGGCGCGGTGGTGGTGGTCAGTCACGATCGCCACATGGTGGAGCTGACCGCGGACCGCCTCGTGCTGGTCGATGGCGGGACCGCCCGCGAATATGACGGCAGCCTCGAAGACTATATGGCGTTCGTGCTCTCGACGGCGGGTGCCGCAAAGCGGCCTGAGCAGGGCGCACGGAAAAAGGACCGGCGCGCCGCTGCCGATCTTCGCGCCCAAAGCCAGGACTTGCGTCGCGCGGCGGAGGCAGCCGAGGCCGAAGTCACGCGGCTTACCGCGGAGCGCTCGGCGATCGATCGGGCGATGTTCGATCCCGCTGGAGCCGCTCCGGCGCTGGCCAAGCTTCCCATGTCGGCGTTGGCGCGGATGCATGCGGAAACGAGCACTGCTCTGGAGCGGGCGGAGCTGGCATGGCTGGAGATCAGCGAGCGCCTCGAGCGGATCAACGCTTAGCAACAACGCTTGCAATCTGAACCGTTTGTTTCGAGCGAAGGTTCGAGCATTGCCGAGAACCGAAGTCGAGAAAGCCCTGCCGACCCAAATTCTCGATATGCTTTCTCGACGAACTCGAAGGCTACTCGAACCGAACGGAGGTTTGCCTTCTAAACACGCCGGGGCGCCGTCGTCATCGTCCCGACAGTGTGCGGCTTGACGCGTTTCATTTCTTCCGTGGCGCGAACACCTCGATCGCGCGTGGCGCGACCTTAGCAGTCACCGGTGTGCGTGCCAGAACCTCGCCATCGATCGATATGGGCAATGGCGGGCTGGTCTCGATCCTGATCGCACGGCCCCGAAATTCGCGGGTAAGCGCGTGGCGGCGATCGGAGCCCACCAGCGTGGCGAGCCAGCTCAGCGCCAGCCGTCCGTGGGTTTCGCCTTCCACCACCTGGACGACGATCTCGCCCGAATCGACCCTCGCTTGCTCCACCACCTGCGTGCCGCCATGGTAGCTGCCATTGGCGATGCGGACCTCGACCGCAGAGAGAATTGCGCGCGCGCCGCCGTCCACGGTCACGGTGACACGGAACGGCTCGAATCGTGCGCCTTGTATCGCCGCCCACAGCGCGTAGCCGGCACGGCCGCCGAACCTCTTGAGCTGGTGAGGAATGGTTTTAGCGATCAGCGGTGGCATGCCGATCGCTGCGCTGTTGGCGAAATAGTCGCCGTCGATCATCCCAAGGTCGATGCGCCGGCGATGGCCGGCCGCGATGATGTTGATTGCCTCGTCGAGATTGAAGGGAATGCGCAGGGTGCGCGCGAAGCTGTTGGCGGTGCCCAGCGGCAGCAATCCAAGCGGTATTCCGCTGCCGACGAGGTGGTCGACAAGGCTGCTGATCGTGCCGTCGCCGCCGCCCAGAACCAGCACGTCGGGCTGCTTCGCCAAGGCTGTTCGGGTCACGCTGTGCAGCCTTCCCGGATCATCTACGGCGTAGGCGTCGGTCTCGAAGCGGAGCGCCTTCAATGCAGCACAGGCATCGTCGAACATCTTTCGTCCAACGCGCGAATGCGAATTGACGATAAGCGCTGCGCGCGAGACGGAATTCATGCCAAGCATAACGCGAACTGGTCGATAAGGTGCCGGAACAAGCCACGCTGCTCACCGTTCCTACGGCACGGGACGGGCGCCGAGGAGAAAACAATGAAGGGCATTCTCTTGTGGCTGATCGGTATCCCAATTCCGATCATCATCCTGCTTTATCTGTTCGTGTTCCGCTAGGGTCGTGCCTTCCGCCGCTCTAGCCGCGGCAAGCTCTTCGCGATATGTGCGGCGGCATGACCGCCGCTTATCCCGCGCTTCGCCTGCGCCGTACCCGCTCGTCGGCCTGGAGCCGCGCGCTCCATGCCGAAACGGTGCTGACCCCGTCGAACTTGATCTGGCCGTTGTTCGTTACCGATGGCGATGCTGTCGAGGAGCCGATCGCATCATTGCCTGGCGTCTCGCGCTGGTCTGTGGACGGAATCGTTGCGCGGGCACGCGATGCACATGATCTTGGCATTCCCTGCATCGCGCTCTTTCCGAACACGCCGCGCGCATTGCGTACCGATGATGGGCGGGAAGCACTCAACCCCGACAATCTTATGTGCCGCGCGATCCGGGCGATCAAAGATGCAGTTCCCGAGGTCGGCGTCCTCACCGATGTCGCGCTTGATCCCTATACGGCGCACGGACATGACGGCCTGGTCGATGCGACAGGCTACGTCCTTAACGACGCGACCGCCCAGGCGCTGATTGCCCAGGCGCTCAATCAGGCGCGGGCAGGGGCGGACATCATCGCGCCGTCCGACATGATGGATGGACGCGTAGGGGCGATCCGGACGGCGCTAGAAGGCGAGGGGCATGTCAATGTGCAGATCATGGCCTATGCCGCCAAATATGCGAGCGCATTCTATGGTCCGTTTCGCGACGCGGTCAGTTCGGGCGGGCTGCTGAAGGGCGACAAGAAAAGCTATCAGATGGACCCCGCCAATGCCGAGGAGGCGTTGCGCGAAGTCGCGCTCGATCTTGCCGAGGGTGCGGATAGCGTCATGGTCAAGCCCGGCCTCCCTTATCTCGATATCATTCGGCGGGTGAAGGAGCGGTTCGAGGTGCCGGTGTTCGCTTATCAGGTGTCTGGCGAATATGCGATGATCGAAGCGGCCGTCGCTGCCGGCGCGGGCGATCGCGATGCGCTAGTGCTGGAAACGCTGATGGCGTTCAGGCGTGCCGGCTGCTCCGCCGTGCTTACCTATCATGCCGCGCACGCCGCGCGGCTGTTGGGGCAGTGAGCGAAATTGTCATCGAGACGCCGCGCCTTCACCTGCGGACCTGGCGCGACGGCGACGATGAGCTCGTCCGCCAGATGGAAACGCCCACCTACAAGCGCTGGCTCGAGGACGGCGATATGGCGCCGCGGCGCACGGGATCGGTGACCGAGCGGATGCAGCGGATGAACACCGAACAAGGCTTCTGCTTCTGGGCGGTGGAGCGGCGCGGGGACGGGGTGTTCGTCGGCTATTGCGGTCTCAAGCGGGTCGATGCGCAGGGCACTGATCTCATCGGCGCGTTTGAAACGGGCTGGGGCTTCCGCGAGGAAATGTGGGGCAAGGGCTATGCCCGCGAGGCGGCCGCTGCATCGCTCGATCGCGCTTTCGGCATCCTCGGCGCCGACTGCGTCTACGCCTTCACCGTGGCGGGTAACCGCGCGAGCTGGGGGCTGATGGAGCGGCTGGGCATGAGGCGCCGGCCCGATCTCGATTTTCACGATCCGTTGTTCAGCGATGCGCTGAACCCGACGATCGTCTACCGCCTCGCCGGCACCGAATGGACAGGACTATGAAGGACACGACGATCATTTCAATCGATGGCGTCACGCCACGGATCGCCGACAGCGCATTCATCGCGCCGGGTTGCCGCATCATCGGCGATGTCGAGATCGGGCCTGATGTCAGCGTCTGGTATAATTGCGTGATCCGCGGCGACGTGAACCGGGTCCGCATCGGCGCGCGCAGCAACGTGCAGGACGGCACCGTCATCCATTGCGATTCGCCGCAGAATGGAGATGCGGGCTACCCCACGATCATCGGGGAGGATTGCCTCGTGGGGCATATGGTGATGCTGCACGGCTGCACGCTTGAGGATCGCGCCTTCGTGGGCCTTGGCGCGGTCGTGCTCAACGGGGCGACGATCGAAGGCGACGGCATGCTTGCAGCGGGCGCCATGCTGACTGCCGGAAAGGTCATCCGCTCTGGCGAGCTCTGGGCGGGCAGGCCGGCCAAATTTCTTCGGGAGCTGAGGTCGGAAGAGATCGAAAGCAACCGCAACGGCGTGCGACAATATGTGTTGAACGGCAGGCGCCACGCAGAGGCAACGAAAGCTTGAATTGCCGAATGGGTTAACTGCCTTGCTGCGCTGCGAAATTTATCGCATTCTTGAGCGGGATTTGCAGGGGGCTCGATTTGCGCGTCGCGGCGTACGGACAATATTCCACTCGCACGCTCACGTTGTGGTTGGCAGCAATGCTTGTCCTGGGCTGTATCGGCCTTGGCCTGGTTCTCCAGCTCGTCCAGCCTTCTCATCATGGCGGAACGGTGCTGGACGCGGCATGGCGGGTCGTAACGCTGCAGTCGCGAACGGACTCTTGGGAGCCGATGGAAAATGCCCTGCGTGTTTGGCGCAGCCCGGATGGCGTCGACGTCTATCGCAAGATGTTCTTCGCGCCGGTGGAAAAATTCCAATATCCGCCCGCGGCGCTGTTTTTCGCCATGGGGGTCGAGGCCGGACCGGATTTCGGGCCGGTCCCGTTTGAAACCGTCACCCTGCTGATCTCGCTCCTGGCGCTCGCAGCGGCGACGGGTTTCACGATCGATTGCATGCTGGGCTTGCGCGGGATCGATCCCGGTTCAGTTGCGCAGCGGCTGGGAAGGCAGGCGGTGATCGCAGGCCTGCTGGTCACTTTCTACCCGTTTGCCCATGGTTTTGAGGTTGGTCAGGCGCAGGTCTGGATCGATGCGCTGTTTGGGCTTGGCCTCGCCGCTTGGGTCGGCGGGCGGCGAACGCTGTCCGGCGTGTTCATCGGGCTCGCCTGCCTGATCAAGCCGCAACTGGGCGTGCTGCTGCTCTGGGCGTTGCTACGCGGCGAGTGGCGCTTCTGCACCGGGGTCATGGCGCTGTGCGGCGCGGCCTTTGGCGTTTCGCTGCTGTACTTCGGGCTTGAGAACCATCTCGGCTATCTGCGGGTGCTCTCCTTCCTTTCGCAGCATGGCGAGTCGCTTTATGCCAATCAATCGGTCAACGGATTGATCGGGCGACTGGTATCGCTCAGCGATCCTGTCCATTACAACAATCTGCACTGGCGCGAGGGGCTGCCGCCCTATCATCCGACAATCTATGCCGGCACGCTGGTCAGCTCGATCCTGATCCTGGTGCCGGCCTTGTTCTGGCGATCGCGGGGCCGGCCGATCGAGCGCACGCTCGATTTCTGCGCGATGGCGCTTAGCGCCACGATGGCATCACCGGTGGCCTGGGATCATCATTATGGGGTGATCTTTCCGATCTATGGCGCGGCGCTCGCTGCCGCATGGGGCAAGCCGTGGGCCGTGGTCGGGCTGGCAATGAGCTATGTGGTCGCGACGCATTATGTGCCCGGCACGGGCTATTTTGCGCATAGCCCGCTCAATCTCGTACAATCCTATCTGTTCTTTGCGGCCATTCTATTGCTCGCGATATTGTATCGCATGCGGTTGGAAGAGCGGCGCGAGGCTGGCGTTCGTGCTTCCGTTCCCAACAGCAGCTATGCCACTGCATGAGCGGCTTCACGGGCTGAGCATTCGGTTGCGCAGCGCGTCTATCTCCGCCTGCTCGCTTGCGTCCATCGCGCTGATATCGGAACGTGCAGATTCGATCATAGCTGACTCGCCAGGACCGGATCCGGCCTGCGCCGCTGCAAGCTGAACCGCTTCGATATCGGCAAGGCTGTCCGTCACGCCGGTCCGCGCGGTTTCGGCGCGGGTCAACTCTTGTTGAGCCTGCACCCACGCTTCACTGCCTATGCTGGCGCCAGCACCCTCGTCCACGGCGGTACGGCTCTGGCGCATTCGCTCCTGGAAGCTGGCGTCGCTTTCGCGCGCCTTAGCGACCAGCGCCTGGATGCGCTGCTCTTGCGAAGCATTCGCGGCAATCGGCGCTGCTGTTGGCACCGCCGCTACGGGCTCCTCGTCCACCGAAAAACGCTCGATCGCGCGGGGAGCCAAGGAGGGATGATCCGTGACTGGCGCGCAGGCTTGCGTCAGGAGCGCGAGCACGAGCGCCGATGTAAAGCCGAGAAAGGGCTGCCGCTGCATGCGCTCGCTTTAGCAGCCTGCATATTCCCCGCAACGGGCTTGCGTCATCCCTTCTTGCCGACTATGCCCGCCACTCCCGCGCGCCCGTAGCTCAGCTGGATAGAGCATCAGACTACGAATCTGAGGGTCGGACGTTCGAATCGTTCCGGGCGCGCCAATTTTTTCAATAAGATATGTAAGATTGGGGAGCGGTGACCGCCTCTTTGCGCTTCCACTTAATCGCTGCGTAATCTTTAGGATAGATTTCGCGCCCATTTGACTGGTCCCGTGACGGCTCCCGGTCAGCCGTTCCTGCTCGATCTGCGGAAGACCGCTGCCCATTAATGGCGTACCTACCGACTGATGCGCTGTGGGAGCTTTCCAAGACCAATGGCGGGGGTACCCTTGCGCACGTCGAAGCGCGTTTGAGGTATCTCGGCGTGGATCGCTGATTTGCTATGCTCGCATTTTTGCATCATTGGCCATGCTGACATAGCCTCATGGTATGCTGAGCGAAAGATGGCCGGGACTTGGTGATGATCCCTTCACCTATTAGTGTCGGAATAGCGCCCAAAGTGCTGCAGCCATCACTCCAGAAAGAAGCGTAGCCATGACGCCAACCGCGACAATATAGCCCAGCCAGTCAGCCTTTCTACCAAAGCGGTTGCTCAAAATGCGCGCGGTGCTCGCGCCTAACGCCTTGCTTACCAATGAAGTGTAGCGAGCGAAGGCTCTCCCGAACGGAACGAAGGTCGCGTCTCTGAAAATTAGAATGAAGATGGCGAATCCCAATATGAGTAGCCCACCCATGAAATGCCACGGGTGTTCGGTCACCCAGAGGGTGCCCCTAACTGCTTTCGTGAACGGCATCGGCGGGCAATTGGCACTCGCTGGAGAGGGCGTTGTACCTCGGACAGGACATACCAGCGGCCTTACCTGGACAGCAGAAGCCCAAAGAGCTAGGCTGGAAAGCATGACACCCGCGAGTATGGCGTAGGCTTGGATCCATCCTGATCTTCGCCAAGAAGCTAAGCCTTCCATTGCCTCAACTGAGGCGCGGCTATGGTCAAAATCATACCGTGACAGCTCTCGCTGTTCCTGAAACGGCTGATCCAGCGTTGCTCCTCGCTCAACTCGGGCTAAAGTTGATTGAAAGGCGTCGGCGTATGCAAGAACGCCGAGAGCCTTTTTAAAGTCGTAAAGCCGGTTTTGCCGCCGGAACTGGGCGACCACCCGAGCTAATCCCCACAGCGTCTCGCGCCGCCAATGCAACTCATCCTCGGCAGCTGTCGCCATCGAATTGGGCACGTTTAGCTGGGTGAATGGTAGGAGCTGATCGGAGTCTGGCTCGTGATGATAGTGCTGATGAGCCATATCCTTTGCAAAGAAATAGGCTTGAGCAGGTAGCATCTGTGCAAGAGCAACTTCATCGCTGGATGGAGGTATGGCTTGCACGTGCGTTTGGCGGCCAAGGAAAAAATTCATGTCGAACCAGACCCGCAACTCACCTGTTCGAAAGAGCGCAAATTGCATCGTACAACAGGCAACACCACTCAATCTTGCGTCGGAGATCAGTTTGGTAACCACATCGGGAACCAGCTCTGCGGCAATAAATTCGTTATCTAAGACGTTTGCAATACCCCGAAGCAGCTTCTTGCGCCGGTGCTGGTACCGTCTGTTTTTGTCCTTCGGAACAACCACAAGCTGGCCAGCCAGTACGCCTTGCTCATCGAGCGTATCCGTAAATCCGTTTTCGTCGAAAAATGGCGTGCGGGCCGCGTTGGTTCGCCCAATGAGGAGATACTCCTGCTCGATCGCCGGGGCCAAATGACGGAGGAGCCAGTTTGGTACGATGGTATCTTGGGCCGATCGTCTTTGCATGACTGCCACAACGCGCTGGGCCGTCGTCGTTCGACGATTGAACGACCGACATTTTTGAGGAATCTCGCTTGAGCCTATGAGGCTGAATGACAAGTGGCCAGAAATGGTAGGTACCCAGCCAGCGAAATTATACGGCTGGCCAGCCCAGGGAGCCGCGCCTCTTCGGGGAAAATCGAAGACGCTCATATTGCCTCAGCTATTGCTTAGGCGATGTCGTTGGAAATTGTCCGTGTTTGCCGAATGGACCGAAGGCGTCCTTGGTCAGCGATAAACTCCAAGCCTTCCTTCACATCAATGGTTGTGCCAGCATCACTCTTGATCACATTCCCTCGGAATGCAGCCTCGACACCATATCCTTGCCGCCTCAGCTTCCGGATTTCGCTCGGTCCTTCACGCACAATTTTGCAGAGCACGGCAATAATCATCACCGCCAAACATCCGAAACCGACAAACGTGAGAGCGCTTACGAGCATGTGATCCTATCCTGCAGCCCGTGGTAGCAGCCAAGGCCGGGGCCGCGCCACTTAGGCGTGAATCCCCTATTATTCAAGCTCACCTGCTGACAACGGAGTTAAGTCGTTCCGGGTTCCCGGTGATTTTATCTGGCGACCTAAGACAGACCTCAAAAAACGGCGCGGTGACGCAACGCAATGATCAAATCGAAAGATCATGCAATTCCCCCGTTTCTGCAGCCTTGAATCATACGAATAATCCGGTGTCAATGGTATCCAGGCTCCGCTGGTGGCGCAGCGTCTCGAAATTGGGGATAGTTTGCCTACTGTCCGATTTCGATCTTAGGGTCCGTCGCCATTATTAGGATAGCCGCGCTCGACTGCCGTTAGCGCGCATCTTTGAACTGAGACCAGGGATCGCTGGTGGCCGATTTGCCAGCGCGTCCCCCAAACATCCCCTGCCGTACCTGCTGCCGGGATTCTCGCTTCACCTGATCAACCACATCCTCCTGCGCCTGCGACTGTCGCAACTCAGACGCCAGGCGAAATGTATCGGCGGAGACGAGATTGCTCGCTGCGATCAGGTAGTTCTCCGCCATCTCGTCTCCTTCGTCGGCGGATCGATCGAGGAGGGCGAGGGCCTCGGCGATCACGAGAGCCTTCTCTCCGCCGGTTTGGCCGTAAATGGCTGGAAAGAGAGTTGCCTGGTCCTCAAGCATCTGCGCTCGGATGAGAAGAAGTCCCACAAGCATCCGGACCTGAGCGAAGTTGCCGCTCCCGGCCAACCGTCGCGCGCTGGAAATGGCCTCGATCAGCAAGTGCTCTGCCGCCTCGGGCGTTTCACTCATCTGCTGCAGAAGCATCCCGGGCGAGGCGTTCATGCCGCTTCCTTCAGTTCACGCTGGAGCGCTTGCCTCAGGAATTCTGACAGGCTCATGCCGCTCGCACGCGCCTTGCGCTCCGCATCCTCCAAGATCTTTTGGTTCACGCGGAAGTAGACCCTCGCATCATGGACCAGCCGACGCATACGCCATCTCCAATATAGGACAGTACTACTGACCTAATGACCGACATATGTCAAGCATTAGGTTCGATTCGGTCCTATTGGAGTGAACCTGTGACAGCCCCAACACCACGCAGCAGCACGCCCACCGTTACGTCATCGTCATCGGTGGTCGCATCGCCGACGATCGTGCTCAATTCGCACCAGGCAGGCGATTACCTGCTGGCCTTACTGGCGGTGAAGAATGTAACGACCGTTACGCCTCCCACTGGCTGGGCCGTGATCAAGTCCGGAAACAGCGGTGGCATCTTCCTTGGGCTCTATCAGCAAAGCGTTCTCGCGGCGTCCAACTCTGAGACGAACCCACAGTTCACCTTCTCGCCGTCATCCACTTACGTCGCACACGCTTACTCCGTGCCGATGCCCAACTCAGGCACCATCAATCGGGCGGGGGTGAATAACGCAGTCGGCACCAGCGCAACCGCAGATCCACCTTCCAATACCTCGTTTGGCGGTACGCAGGACTATCTTTGGCTGGCAGCCGCTGCCGTCAATGGCAGCACTGCAATCAGCGCTGGCCCGACAGGCTACCCGAACTTCAACGCCAATGCTGGAGCCAACGGCAGCTCGATTGGCATTGCGTCGGCATGGAAGACGGCTCTCTCGTCGCTGACTGAAGATCCCAGCGCTTTCACTCTTGGGGCATCTGTCAACTGGAACGCCGGCACGCTGGCGATTTGGGACCCGGTAACCGGTGGTGGCGCCGTCACGCGCGTCCCAACCAACATGCTCCTGGGGGTTTAACCTGCGGTCAGACGCTCGCTGGTGCCAGATGGCGCTCGGTCGAATCGCTGATCACCGGCACGGTTATCTATCCGGATAGCGCGCTGGTCTACGAAGCGGACCACTGTCAGTGGCGGCGACGCAGGGATGCGATTAGCCATCTCGATACCCGAATGCGCCGCCAGGGTACGTTTAATATCCCCTACTGACAGGTTGAACTTCCTCTAATGGTCCAAGTCGCAGGTGTGCCCACTCCAAAGGTCTTAGACGGGCAAACCTGATCAATAAAGTGAGTACCAGGAATTGAGCCAGCCCGCAGCCCTCCGCCTGTCCAACTGTTTGCGAGAAAAAAGTTGTTGCCGCCTCCATCGCCGTCAGCGTCTAGACTGAGCATATTACGGTTGGTGTTCGGGCTATTGTCCAGAGCGTTGTAGCCGAAAAAGCTATTAAATACGCGGCCCCCCGTTGTATTAAAAATTCCCTGCGTGTCTACGTCTAGCGTGGCAGTATTGCCGTAAAAGACTATATTATATGCGTCCGGCCCCTGGCCTACGCCAGCGCCCTGCCTCTGCATCCAGTCAGGATGCGCTCCGCAACAATAGTTTACGTGCTCGACGGTAGAATTTAGCACGGTGTGCGTCATTTGGAAGCTGTCGCTCGCAATGTCACGAACAGTCAGGTTGCGGCAGAGGTTGCAGCCGTACGGGCCGTTCAAAAAATATTGAAAGAGAGTGCTGGTAACAAAGACGCCCCCTTTAAACGCATTGGACGAGGAGAAATTGAACGGATAACCACTTCCTTGTGGGCTAGCCCCGCAAGAGCCAGTTTGGCAGGTAGGATCATTAACCCAATCAACATTGTCTAGCCAGATCGCCGACGGGAAAGTGGTGCCTTGTCCAATTACGTCGTGCATCTTTCTGCCGTTACTGATCTGAATTCCCTTGATCCTCGTGTAAGAGATACGAGAGCCATTTCCATCTGCTCCCCAATCCGTAAGCGTAACCGCGTTCTTTGCAACGCCTGGACACGTTGTAATTGTAAACCATCCGTTTGAAGCGGTTCGATTGGATGTATCGCCTGTGCTACGTAATGAGTAGTTCCCGGCGTAGAGGCATGCTTCAATGTTGGCGTAGTCAGCTGCGCCAATCTTATTGCGTACTCCCGTGATTGTTGCACACGCGCTTCCTGAAGCGGTGCAGCTGTTGCCATCATTGCCAGAGGTCCCGTTCACATAATATTCTGTGATACTGGGCTTAGCTTGGAAGAATAAGGAATAAAAACCTGCCTGCCCTTTGAAGTCAATGTCGTAAAGGTTGTCATCGCTCCCTTGCCCGACCGCCGGCATACCATTGGTAGGGTAAGCTATAAACCTCGCTTCAATGTAAGTTCCCGCTGTGACCGCGCTTAGGTCAAGTGTGACGCAGTACTCCTGACGGGGCGCAATTGGGCCGTCCGTAACTGGTGTGCTGACATCAATCGGCGTACCGTTATTCGCGATAAATCGCACCTTAGCGATCGCGTTCTTTACACCATTGTTATATTCAGTGGTGTTTGGAGGTGAAAAGGCGACAACGCAAACGCGATCGCCATTATTTTTCCCTGCACGAGGCACATCATCCCATTGAGCGATTGTCTGGAAGGTCGAGCTTCCTTGTTGGCCAGGATTTATCGTCGCCGACCAGGAGCCGACAGGCGTGGACCCTGGCACCAACGCCCCTGGGGTTGGCGTTGGTGTTGGAGAGGGTGTCCCAAGTGCTTTAATACCGGGCGACAGGCCCATCAAATGAGGAGCCGCATAGCTCGGGCTCGTCAGGATCGCGGCACAAGCAAGAAAATTCGAGATTTTTTTCATTACCAAACTCCTGCGATACAAATTAGCCCATCACCGCCGTCGCCGCCGCTTGTTGCGACTGTGCCGGTCGAGCCGCCGCCTCCGCCGCCCGCCCCGCTACCACCCGATCCGCCGTTGCTGGTGTTACCGTTGGCCCCACCGCCTCCACCGCTCACACCGGCCCCGACGGCGCCACTGCAGAGCGAGTTGTCTTCACTGCCATCCCCAGCTGTACCTGTGTCTCCGCCTCCGCCGCCACCTCCGCCATTGGTTCCGTTGCTCGCGTCAACGCCTGTGGTTGCGCCTGCTCCTCCGCCGGTGCCGGATGTGCCTTGGCCCCCCGATGCACCAGTGGCGTTATTGCTGCCAGCGTTGCCCCCGGCGGTTGAAGAACCACCGTTTGATCCGCCACCACCCGCACCCGCACGCCCAGTGGTTGATCCGGTGCCGCCGTTCTTACCTGCTCCGCTCGGCCCGGCTGCGCCGGCACCGCCTGCTCCTCCGCGGCCGCCGCCAGTGGACGCAGTGCCCCCGGAACCGCCACTGGAGCACGTTCCGGTGCCGGAACTACCGCCCGCCCCGCCCGTAGCTGTAGTTGCATTGCTGCCAGCACTTGCTGAGATGATGGTAGTAGCGGTATTGTCCTTGAGCCAGCTAGCGCTGCCAGATCCTCCGCCGCCCACTTGGACCGTTAAAGTGTTGCCGGCAGCGATGTTGGTGAATCCCGTGGTGATTTTGCAATATTGACCACCACCACCACCACCGCCCCCCCTGCTGTTTGTGACCGCTGAAGCCCCATTTCCGCCTGGGCCGAGCGCCTCGATAAACGAAATGCTTACCAGCGTCGGTGGGACCGACCAGATGGCAGTCCCGACCCCAAGCACAGCATATTTGAGGCTGGGCGGTGCCACAGGGTTGCCCAGAGGCACGATACCCGGCTGATGGCCCGGGATAGGTGGAATAGCGTGTGCGGGTAACGCAAACGTTGCCAGCAAGGCTGCTAGAGCACGCTTCCGCATTTACTGTCTCGTCTTTTGGATACAAACTACGACGCCAGCCGCACCATAGGCGGTGATAGCATTGGTATTCGGCACCGGAAGTGTATAGAGCAATCCTGCAGTATTAAACGCGAGGTCGGGAGTACCTGCGGCGGTGCCAACACTCGCTTGTGTCAGAGTTGCCCCAGAGAGCGAAATGCCTACACCGGCAGTGGAAAAGTAGATCTCCGTAGATACCGGTGCTGTTGCCGCAGGACAAATTGACGTCGATGTATTGGCGGCCAACGCGGTCTTGGTGATAACCTGATTGGCTGTACCTACGCGCGGGGAATCAAGAACACCAGTACTGGATGACTGAAGAGAAATTTGTGCAGATGCAGCCTGCGCCAGTGCTAAAGAAGATACAATGATAAGTATCCTCGCCACAGTTGTAGATTTACAACGCATCATTTTTCCTTTCGATGAATAACAAGGCAAACTAGAATAAACTGTTGCGATCCACCGCGATCTGCGCGGAGAATCTGAATGTACTCTGGAAAGTCTGCTTGGGAGCGATTTTATTCATAGCACTATGTGAATACAAATAACGTCAAATATGACATGTCGCGCAATGCCACATAAATAGCACTGCAGAAGTCCAAACTTATCAGGTGGAGACCGCCGTTTTTCGTGCGATTCTCATGCGACTTCATTAGAGGTATGTCACGAAATCCTACATAGCAAGCCGGATTCGTCATGAGTTACGCGTTAAGAGTTTGGCGTTAACGATCGTACACCTTGTTATCGCCTGATCGGTTGGAGATTAGACTGCGGAAATCGAGACGGCGTCGACTTTGTGCTGGTGCGAACAATATGATGTATGCGGTATCCGGAACCCGCTGATCGAGTGCTCCGATGTGCAACGACTACCAACATTACCTCGAATATGATGCTTACTGCCGCCTGATGCAGGATCTCGCTCTGGGTATTCCGACGCAGCAAACTGATTTGGACTTGCCGCCGATGGAGGATGTCCGGATCAATGATGTCGCGCCAGTCATGCGTACCAAGGGCAATGTCGTCGAGCTGGCACCCATGCAGTGGAGCTTTCCGGCGTCGCGGCCCGGAGCAAGGCCGGTGTTCAACTTCCGTGGTGAGGGGCGCAAGTTCCAGAAGGAGGATCGCGTCATCATCCCCGCCTCGGGTTTCTACGAGTTCACCGGCACAAAGAGTCCAAAAAACAAGTGGCTGTTCACGCTCAATGATGCCCCGATGATGGGCATTGCCGGCATCTGGCGCTCGATCGGGGACAAGGAGATGTTCACGATGCTCACGGTCGCTCCGGGGCCGGATCTTGAGGGCTTCCACGATCGCCAGGTTGTCGTGCTGCCGCCGCGCGATTGGGCAACTTGGCTTTATGCCGATGCGCCGGAGAAGGAACTGATCAAGCCCCTTCCGGCAGGTGCGTTGAGCGTGAAGCTGTACCGCCGCGGCAGGGATGAGCCAGAGCCGAATTTGCTGGCGAGGACCGAATCCGCTTGACCGACTCGGAACCAATGTTCTCCAATTGTTCTCATCAGAGATTGGAGGTTGCGTATGGGTGAAGCAGCATGGAAATTGCCGGAGCCGTTTGAGCTCGTAATGCAGTTCGACGGTGGCGACGGCGAGGGTCCTATCGGCTGGAGCAACGAAGCCATTATCGGCTGGTTGCGTGATTCGCTCGATCTCGCAGGTTGTGACGAGATGTGGGACAAGGTGCATGCTGAGATGGAGCGCCGGGGCCTGAAGCTTTATTGATGCCTTCCCGCTGCGCGAGATTGATCGGTGCGCCTTCAGCAGGAGCGGCTGATCTTTCTCGCGCTCGCGGTCGTAAAGGAAGCTGCGCTTTCCTGCGGTCCAGCACCTCTCGTACCATCGCTCGGATTACGCATGGCGCTCAGCTTCCTGTGGGCGCACAGCAAAGGACCGCGACATCCTTACGATGACTTCTGGAAGGCGATCCGCGATCCAGGCTCTCCGAACAAGCATGAGAGCATGCAGCAATATCTTCGCACCACCTACGCCGACAGCGGCCTCAAGGGCATCATCCGCTCGGTAGGAATGCCCGAGACGGTCGAGTTCAACCAGCTTTTGAGAGTGGCGGCCGGTAGCAAGGAAGATCGTGACCGCTACCGGATGTCACAAGCCTTCAGGCAGGTCGTCGACGAAAAACGTGCCCATGAGGCGTGGAAGCGCAGCAAGCGGCAGTGCACGTTACGGGGATAAGGCTGTTCAGGAACATCTCCAAAACCCCAGGCGGGTCGCCGCGCTGGAGGTCGAGCAAGTTCAGCCCGCCATCACGAGCACGCGACGGGCCTCGGGCTTCTTTTCAGCAACCTCCCATGCCGCGTCAGTGACCAGGGCCACGTTGCGCTGAATAGGTTTGATCCTCCGCGGGTCACCGCCAGCCGCATCCAGCCATGGGTATGCGATCCTACGCAGGATAAAGCCCCGGAGCGGCACTTGGAGTGCGTCATAAAGCACCGCGCTGCTTACGACCTCGAAAAAAGCTGATCGTTGTGCGGGAGTCATTTTTTCATAGAGTGCGCTCCTGCGACTAACCGGCTTGCGCCCTAACTGGACTAGCCAGTCGAAGAGCGCATGAGTGGCAAAGCAACCACAGCCAGTGCACAGCACGAGTGCGCCCACGAGCCCAGCCGCCTCCTTGGGCATAGTGCGGTCTTCCACTACGGCCTTTGCGGCTTCATAAAAGCGGTCCCAAACTCTCTCTGATACGAGCTGGTATTCCCGAGCTTTTCGCACGTATCGGCCAAATGAGGCCATCGTCACTATCAACGCCGCGAGAATGATCATCACCGTCATGGGCGCTCCTGATCCTCCTCTCTTTTAATGCCCGGAAGGGACATCTGGTTTCTCTCTTCTATCATTCTCATCAACTCTAAGCGACGCATTTCGAGAGCCGCATCACGAGCGGCCTTGCTACTCAGATATTGGAGCCACTGAGAGAAAGTACCATCTTTGCGCAAAAATATTAACAGAAGTATGAACAAGCCGGCGCCGAACGACGCCGCCGGGTGTGCATCCATCGTTGCAACAAGCTTACCGAACTCGTCGGCGATCTCAATGTCCAAGCGTTCCCCCGAGTGCTCATTCTTTCTTCTGGGGCGACCGCGATTCTTGCCCAATTATCAGGAAAGCTGCTTCAGGCAACCCCATCCTTGGCGAGCTTGCCTGAGTAGCTATACCCGGACTCCACGTCCCCTGGCAGTGTACATTAATTCAGACCTCACCCCCAGCCGGCGAGGTTAGAGTGCCGACTTCTGGTCAACCCGTTGGCGCTCGGATGGTCGAAGCTGAGCGAGCCGCCTAGCGATCGCCTTCCACGTGGCGATGCCTGCCTCATCACCCAGCTCTGCCAGCGCGCCGATCCGTTGCGCCACGAACCTCGGCGCATCTTTGCCATGCTGGCGTTCAACCTGAAGGGCGCAGGCCCAAAGCTCTCGATCGTCGACGCTCATGGAGAGCGAACGTAGTGCAAAAGCGCTATGTTGACGATAGCGCTGCTTGGGAGTTGTCAGCGTTCGCAGGCGGTTGAAGTTTGCGCCGCAGCCATAGGCTCATTGGCGCGTCCACAAGGCGATAGGCCGCATATCCAAGCATGACCGTGATAACGAGATAGACGCCAGCAGATGGCCAAAAGCCCAGTTTCAGCTTCAGGATCAAGGGAACGATCAATGGCAGCATCGGCCAGTGGATCGCGTAAATGGGATATGACAGATCCCCAAGGAAGCTAAGCGCTGTCTTCAATTCTCGGGGCGGCTCGGCAAGCAGGCCAAACGCCAGCAGCCCAGGAAAGGCTAAGACAACGGCGGCAAGTTCAAAGAGCTTCTGGTGCGGGCCGGACGCTGGGTAGCCGACCAAGGCCGTCATGAGCAGAAGGGGAACGATGACGCCCCATGTATGCCGAGACTCGCCCCGTGGGACGTGTCGGAAAATCAGAATGCCGGCGGAAAAGGAGAAGATGGTTCGAGCAAGCCCCGGCAAGAAACTTGCCCATGCCCATCCCACATTGAAATAGAAGGGAGCCCCGATCGTCGTCACCATCAGTAGGACGGAAAGCGCCATCAAAATTAGAATGACCGGGCTTCGGGCGCGCCAAAGGCCGGCAGCAAAGGCGATGTTTATCGCCATTTCGAAGAACAACGACCAAGCCGGACCATTCAGCGGAAACAGTTGGTCGTGCACAGGGCTCGGCAACATCACCGTGCCAAACCCGGCAGCAGAGACGAGGAGAGCTCAATTCATTGCCCTGGGGTCATGCAGCACATGCGCCAGCAATTGTCTCGCAATTCCCAGGCTGAGGCCAAGCGCATAAACGGGATAAAGCCTGGCGATCCGGAACCGGAGAAAGCTCCAGAGCGGCAGGCCATCCCCAAGGCGCCCACTGTAGTTCAGTGCAATGACAAACCCGCTCAGGGCGAAAAATAGATCGACGGCTAGGTAGCCGCCCATATAATCCAAATTCTGGCGCTCTTGGAAATGGTAGGCGGCAACCAGAAGCGCGGCAATTCCACGCATGCCATCAAGGGTAGCAAACCGCCGGCTTGTTTCAGATCTGGCCATCCCCATCCGGTGGACCTCTTTGCTTGCCTCGAAAGCGTCCGCCGTAATGAGTTGTCACTTGGGGGCGATGAATGGCCTTGGTATATCGCCGGTTAACACACCCTGGGGTGCTACATGCCCTTCGCGAGGGTGCTTACGGGCACTTCGTGAACTGACCCTTCTTCGGTCCCGACGCGATATGGCACTTGCCCTTGGCATCTTTCGTGATGTTGCTCGAAGCGGTAGTGCTCTTGGCTGCCGCCGGGGGACACTTCGTGAACCTGCCTTTCGCATCCTTGCAAGGCGCTGCGTTGGCCGCTCCGGCGACCATGATCGAAATGGAAGCGACGAATGCGAGAGACTTCAGCATACCATTCTCCTTCGCGACTCAGAACGAGTCCCCGTTGAGACTAGCTATTACAGCCCACATGCGCGAGCCACGACACGGGCCGGATTAGAATAGCGACGGAATGGTGCGCGTGCAGCCTTTCGTGATCATGAAACTCCCCGAGGATCCTGATCGATTAGGCGGACAGGCCACAACAAGGAGAAATGCGATGGATGAAGATCGTCCTCAAGAGACACCCTTTGTACTCGACGACAATCAACGCGCTTTCCATTTAGAAGAATTCAAAAGCCTGCGCATCGAGCTGGTCTCTAAAGGAGACAACTACGATCGGTTCAAGGTCTGGTTCATTGTCTCCATTGCTGCCTATTTTGCCTGGGCAGCAACATTCTTAACCCACGGCAAAGATGGCGATTTCTGTGCCGTCGTGCCACGCAGTATCGCCCATGTCATCGCCCTTATGCCTATTGGGGTTACGGTGATAGCCGCATTTGGCGCCGCTTTTTACCTAAATTTTTTTCGAACCTACGGAGCTTACGCGCGTCGATTAGAGATGCATCTAGGGCATTCGGAGCTGGGTTGGGAAAGGCACTGGAACGGGAAATCGGTGCCGGACGGCCCTCGCGCAAAGAAATATTCAGTCTTGATGATGGCGGATCCGTTCTGGCCAATCGTGGGCATCGTTATAGGTGTTCTTTGCATTATAACCTATGTGCAGCCAGGCGTCGGTAAGTGCGAAAGTGTCACGAGGGCTTCAGCCCCTCAACGGGCGTCTTCCCCAAGGCATAAGATTTTTCCCCCGGAGGTCGCAGTTCCGGCCGAATTCAATGCTTGTTGCATCATTATATAAAATGGCGTAACGTTCGTAGCGTCATTTTATATGGTATCGGTGCTCACATGAAAGCCGTGGCCTATTATCGCGTATCAACGGCAAAACAGGGCGCTTCTGGTCTCGGCTTGGATGCACAGCAAGCCGCCGTCGAAGAACTCTGCAAGTCACGCGATTGGGAGATCATCGCACCGCCGTTCGTCGAGGTCGAGAGCGGCAAGCGCGCCGATCGGCCGGAACTGGCGAAGGCCCTACATCGCGCGAAGGTGACGGGTGCAATCCTCGTCGTCGCGAAGCTCGATCGGCTGAGCCGCAACGTGGCCTTCCTGGCAACGCTTCAGGACAGCGGCGTCAAATTCATCGCGGCCGACATGCCAGAGGCCAACGAGCTTACCGTCCATATCATGGCGGCTGTCGCCCAGGCGGAGCGGAAGGCGATCTCCAAGCGCACGAAGGAGGCGCTGGCGGCGGCGAAGGCGCGAGGCCGGAAGCTGGGCAATCCGAATGGGGCGGCGGCGTTGAGACGGGCAGGGCAGGGGAACAGCGCCAGCATAGCATCGATCACCGCAGCGGCATCTTCCCGCGCCGAATCCTTGCGCCCCGTCATTGATGAGCTGCGATCGAATGGGATCAGCTCCCTCGGGAAGTTGGCGGCATCGCTGAATGCGGGAGGTTTTGTGACGGCGCGGGGCGGGAAGTGGCACCCTACCAGCGTGCGTAACTTGCTGACACGGATAGATCGGTCTCAGGCTAAATCCTAATCCGCTTGCACCTCCCAGTCGGTGAGCGCATGCTCCGTTTGGTCGCCCCATAAAACGACTCAAACAGGGGAAGACACTATGAAGAAACTCATCTCATTTGCGGCCATCTGTGCCGCAGCTTCGGCAGCAATGGCAGGCGGTGGCCACTACACACGTGGGTACATTCGAAATGATGGCACCTACGTCCAGCCGCACTACAGCACCAACTCCGACAGCACGAAGCTGAACAACTGGTCCACACAGGGGAACTACAACCCTTACACCGGCCAAGCAGGGACCGTGGATCCTTATCGCTCTACACGGAGCAATCCTTTCGGCACACCAACGAACGCGGGTCGAAATTACGGTTTCGGTGACAATATCAACTAAGCCAAAAAAGGCGGCCGGGGAGTGCAACCCGCTTTCGCATTGATCAGAACTCCGTCGAAGCCATTTGGAATACGTTGTGCGCGAGCTGAAGCTTTGCCCCCGACGCCTAATGCCTTGAGGATTTTTGTCTCCGATCGGCCTGCAATTGTTGTTCAACCGCCTGGACGAAAGAGGAAGGGTCTCGATAATGACTACAAAACTTAAGGGGTGGTTCTTAGTCGTAGCTATTTGCTTTGCATCCCAAGCCCGAGCCGGAAACGAATCTCTGGATGTTGCGATGGTTAAAACCGGTGCCCCAACAACACTGGATGCGACATTTTGTTCAAATGATACCGAGACCGCACTTCATCATGACGACGGAGGGGTTCTAAACTATAATAAAATCTGCGTCATTTTACATGAAACGCCCGGATACAGCATTTCGTCTATTTTTAGTATGAACGTGACCTGGCGTAATCACTACGTGGTTTTCGATAGATTGACACTCGATTTATTCTATTCGGGATCACCTTCAACGGCTCTTTATTCCGTGAGGCTGCAAGGAGGAAAGACCCCATGCCCGCCAACGCCCTTTAACTACCGCACACAGGGCAACGAGTCCCTCACGCCGAGCGGGCCTCCCATTTTGTTGAACACTGGGTCAAACGCTGTGCTTCATATTGATTGGCACACCCCAGACAACAGCCTTTGCTAAGCCGTGCTTTCAGGCTCTGCCAGGGGCGCGGCCCTAACGAAATGCGGAGATTCATGGCGGTCGAGTAACAGGCGCGACGTTTTCGCGCTCAGTGAGTCTCAGTGGACGGATTTGGGGCTAGGATGTAGGAGTGCCGGCGCTCGCAGCCTTGGTTGCGGGCGCAACAGGCACGGACTGAGATGTCGGGACCGCTAATGGCGCTGACTGTGGTGAAATAACCAATGGCGCTGGAGCCTGCGAAGCAAACGCAAGCGGCACATCTTCATCGACAAACGCTTTCACGCTTGCGCCACTCGGTATTTCCGCGCTCGTTCCCGTAGTGAAGAAACCTACCACCGGAACAAGCAGCACAGACGCAACGACCGCACCCGTTCCCGTCACACCCTTGTCGTCAAACGTGCCACTCAATCGAATTTGGCGGCCATTGGTCTGAACGTACAAGATGCGGGCGCCAATGTGGCCAGATTTGCCCCACATGCCTTTGTTACGAACATCAGTGACTTCACCCATTGCGGGACTTCCCACCGGTATGACTACTTGGCCGTCAACTTTAACGCTTTCTGCCACTTCCATCCGAAAGCGCTGACCGACACGCACTTGCTTGTTCTTGGTTGTCAACTGCTCGCTCATGCGGAGAGGCACTTCCGTGCCGGTGCGAAGAACAGCCTGACCGGCTGGAGCTATGGGCGCGATAGGGGCTGCAACAACGGGCGGGTTTGCGATTACCGTAGGAGCAGCTTGTGAAGACGAAGCAACTGCGCCCGCAAGCGCTGTTATCACCAAGATCATGGCATACCCCCCTTTTGAGTCGGCATCCCCATGCCGCATCCCCAAAAGGAGGAGGAATAACCTGGCCTGTCAACGTAGTTAACTTTTGTTGCCGCGCACATTCAACCCCAGCTCAACCATCCGCCTGATTGCTTCGGCGCGGCGCGGTAGGTCAGGCTGCTTGCGGCGCCATTCGTCCACGCGATGAAGCCAGGAATCGGTGGTGCGCACCTCGATCCGGTTCGAAAATATATGATCGGTCGCCACGCGTCCTATTGCCCCTTCAACCCGAATTCTATCAACCGCCGCACCGCTTCCGGACGCGATAGCGCGTCGGGCTGGTGCTTGATCCAGGCGTCGAGGGCCGCGAGCTGATCGGCCTCGAACCGAACCATGACCCCCTCGCGGCGTCCACCCGTGGAAGGGCGCCCACGTTTCGTTTTTGGGATATCCGCTATTGACGATGGCATGATTTCCGGATAGCCCTAAATGCGAACCGAGGCAAGGCTGGCACCTCGCCCCGGCTCTAACCCTAACCGATCACTTGGAGATCGATCATGGCTAACTCTACCGTACAGCCGGGGACCATCCCGGCCAAGACCTGCCCACGCGTGCCACCCGGCCCAAACAGCTTGGCTGTCGCGGCCTCCCGTCGCAAGTTTATAGGTGCTCTCGCCGCCGTACCCATAGCCCTACTTTCCGCACCGTCGTTTGCGGCAGATCGAACCGAATGGGCCGATGCGCTCGCGCAATATCGTTCGACCACGGCAACCCACTCCAAGGCCTCGGCCGCATATAGCAGCGCCGAAGGGCGCTACTTCGACTGTAAACCCGCCGCGCCCGTGTTCACGATCGAGCACGAGCAGGACCTCGGCAAATTCGGCAAACACGTCATGTCGACAACGGTCCATTATGAGGAGTTGGACGATCCGGAGATTGAATGGGAGGATCCCGAGCAAATAGCGACCTTCCGCGCCCAGCTCGCCGATTACCGGCGGGAGGCTGAAGCCGCGAGTCAGGCTAGTGGTCACCGTGAAGCCGAACGCGAAGAGCAGGAGGCGATGGAGGCGCAGTCCGCTGCCTTGGAACGGCTTGTCAACACGCCGGCCCCTGATCTCCATGCGCTTGCGGAAAAGCTGGCGATCATCCTCGCCGAATATGGCGATGATACCGGCACCGTCGCGCCCGCCCTTGCCGACGTGCGGCGGTTGGTGGGGGAGGCTCGCCATGGATAGCACCGTCACCCCTAGCCCAGCCTCGCCCATGCCCGCGGTTGCCGCGATCCTCTCCCGCTACGATCGCAACAAGCTTGCCAGCTTCATCGAAGTGGCGATCAGCCTGCTCGACACACTGGACGGCGACCCCGAGGCTGAGGAGCACCCTTTAGAGGACGCCTTCGTGTCGCATGATCCATATTTCGCCTACACCGACAGCGACGGCAGCGATGTGGCATGGGCGGAGTGGCACACGCGCGGCCGCCACAAGCTTGTGCGAGGCGAGCACGAAGCGGCCGACCAGTGCGAAGATGACGAGGATGATGATCCCGACACCAGCGCGGAGGATGTGCCCGAAGGCTTTGATCCGGAGCAGGACAGGTGCTCAGCCGGCGATGACGGCGTGTTCAGCGGCGCAGTCAGCCTTCACGACGTGATGAAACCGGACTACGGCCCCGGCGACAGCGTGGACGAGGAACGGCAACAGATGGCCGACGACGTGCCGTGCATTCCGATCTTCACGCTGGAACCCAACGTCTTCAACGGCCAGCGCCAATTGCTGGGCTACACGCTCCCACGCCCGACCAAGGACGGTACGATGGAACCTGAACTGTGACGGGGAAGCACCGAGCCAACGAGGAACGACCTGTACCCCGGCCACCGCGCCGGGGTTTCTCTGTCGGTCGCGTTCACCGCTTTTCCGAAAGCCTCGCCCTGTCGAACGCCTACGCCGATGCGGAATGGTGGATACCGATCTATCGGCAAGCCTTTCCAAAGCTCATGACGGCGGTCTCGATCCGCGAAGACGGCTGGGCTCAACGTGGCGGCATCGATCGCGTTCTGACTCTTCAATGCGGCCGTACCTATACGGTCGACGAGAAGGTGCGAACCGAGAACTGGCCGGACATCTTGCTTGAGCAATGGTCCGACGAAGAGCGCCGCATTCCCGGTTGGATACAGAAGCCGCTGGCATGCGATTTCATCGCCTATGCCTATGCGCCCACGGAGACCTGCTATCTTCTGCCCGTAGCGCCTTTACAGCGCGCCTGGCGCCAGCGAGGCCGAGAGTGGATCGTAGCCTATGGTACACGCCGCGCACGCAATCCTGGCTACGTGAGTGTTGGCGTGCCAGTGCCGCGTGACGTGCTCATGCAGGCCATTGTTGATGCCATGCGCCTGGCAACGAACGAGCGGCGCTCAATTCCAATGCAGCTGCTGCCATCGCCTTCACAGGCAAGTTTGCCGTTCTAGCGCTGAGCGGCGCAGCCCCCTGCTAAAGGCTCATCCAGTGCGGTCGTTATATGGTAAAGAGGCCGGTAGGCGATATGCCGCCGGCCTTTTCCTATTTGGATATTGGGCCGTGAACCCATCAATGGGAATGGCGCTGCAGTTAGCGCCTGGTCCTCACCCGACAGAACCGGAGCACAGCCCAGGCGATAAGTGGACCAATTATCCCCACCACCGCCGACAGGTACCCGTGAGTGAAGTACGCTTCGCCCAACTCAGCGCGGATCGCGGGACCAACAAAGGGATCGTTGAGTTCATCTATTTGGCCCCAAGCGCAAAATAACGCGATTGGGAGAAGGAAAAGCGCGAAGGATGGGCGCTTCATTCCTGCAACGAAGGCAATAGCGGTGATGATCGCCGGAACCATCCATAGCTGAGGGATTGCGGGTTCCTTGTCCGCCACCTCTGCAAATGCTGGTGATGATAGAAAGAGAAATCCGAAAAGCGGAACTCGCGCTTTCGTTATGGATATTGGCGCGATCTTGCCAAGCCTGGCCGCCCACGGCCCTAAGGAGCAACGATCGGGCATATGTCGACCGAACTCAGCGTAATGACGTAGGGGCTGCCCATGCGGTTGTAGACGCACAAGCGCGACCCACCCTGGACGCTCTGTGATACCAGGTTCGCTGCCGGACCGGTGTTGTGGGGGTAGCTCGTGGCGGGCTCAGGCGCGTCTCTCATGGCCGCGCCCGCCGCGCTGAGACTGTTGCTGATCCCCTGGAGCCGAGCCTGGCGATTATAATAATCCGTCTGTACGCAATTCGCATATTCGTTCGTGCCGGGGGTGAAGCCGTAGGCCGCGCAGCTCTGCTGCGCCGCGTTGAACATCTGCTGTGCGCAGCCGCCTGTCAGTAAAAATGCCACGACCATGAATGCCTTGCGAATCATCAATTACCCCCGTGATCGAAGTGCTGCTGTTTAACTTGGCGATGTGCCCAAGGCACTCACTCATCCGTTGCGTCTGATAGTTCCTGTTGGGCGGTCTGGCCAAGCTGCCAAGGCTTGTCTTCTTGTCAAAGCGCTGTTTCAAAATATAACAACAGCGCGGATGCAGATTGAGCGCATCCGGCGCGAGCAAACCCAGCTGAGCCGGAGCGGCGTCGCTTGCGCCCCTGTTGAAAGGCTGGGGCGTTGCCTATTAATCTTCCCCGTTATTGCTTGCGAGAGCATCGCTCCCATATCCGGGCCGCAGCTCGCACAGAGAAGCGAGATCGAGGAGATGCCGAATTGATGCAGCAGATGTTCCCGCGCGCCTTGCTGGCATGCATTTCAGAAGGACGGCCGCCCAGCGCCGACGAGATCGAGGACGTAACCGAAAAGGTTCTCGAGGAAGCCTTCGGAGGGCGTCCTGAACGCCTGGAGCGGATGATGGCGGCACAGATGGCCCGCGTAGCGCTGAGCGGGCGGAGACTGCGCTTCTAGGCAACGGCCGCTCCCGCAGATGCTGGCGGGTTTTTTCTCGCAGAACAGTAGACCGAATTCACGGCCCACGCTAAATCTCCTCACACAACACAATTAGTCGGGCCGCCTTGTCATACGCCATTGATGAGGTGACAATATGAAGAAAATCGTTGCTGTAGTGGTGCTCCTAATTGCGAACTCCGCGCACGCGGGAGGCCTTCGCAGTATCGGAAATTTTCTTGCTGCCCCTGTCACTCTGCCGGTTCGGATGACCACAGACATCATAAAACATGACGATCCCACCCAGGAAATCAAAAACGATATACATGGACAAGCGCAGATCGTCACCCGATCAGTACAGATCGCACAAAATGTGCACGACCAGATTGCAAGCGTGCCTCGCAACTTGATCTCTCAAAATCTCGGAGGAAGCTGGACGCAAGCCTATGACGGCTTAACCGGGCTCGACCGCGTCCAGGTCGAAATGGGATTCACAGCCGGACGCTTTCTAGGTGGCTGCCTTGACGGCCAGTCTTGCACCATCAACCAGCTTGTAGCAATGCCGGTAGCGGCAGCATTGCGGGATGCCTATAAGATCTACGCGCCACAGAGTCAGGCGCTGACGCCGCAAACGATCGCGACGCTGCAGCCGTATGTCCCGTTAAACGTGCTCCTGTCTGCTAGAATTGCGGTCGGGAACGTACCAAATTTCACCGTACCGGGGTTCCTCAATGCTGGTTACAGCGCCTTTAGGCAGAGTTTTGCAGTCACCATCGGCAACGTGATGATTTTCTCCCGACCTCCCAATCCCGCGGATTTTCAGGACTGGAGATGGTTTTTGCACGAACTTCACCACACCGAACAATATGAACAACGCAGTAACGATCCGCTTGAATCCATTGACGGGTTCGCGGTCGATTACGTCCAGCATTCTGCTGGGATGGAAGCTGACGCATGGTCAAGCTCGGACGCGCGGATTGCCCAACTCTGTGCCGCTTATCGTGGCAGCTGTCCGCCAGGATGGTAACTGGGTGCATACGTGCGTCGCGATTGATTCTGAAAGGTGGGAACGTGCGGCCTTTCTTGCTTGCCCTAATGCTCACGGTGCCGATGCCGGCAATGGCATCCGGATATTTTCTAAAGTTAGTTTCGGTAGAGGGCCAATATACCCGCATCGACAATGGCCTTCGCTCCGTAGACGTGCAAACGCCTGGCAGCGTCGTGAGGCTCGTCGAAACCTCGGGCGCGGACAAGAAACTGATCCGCTTCTTGGTATTCTCGCTCAACACGTCCACTGCACCATTCGAGATCGGGCCGGAGAATGTGAAGGTGGAACTGGCCGGTGGGCCGATGTATCCAATGGTCACTTACGAAGAGATGGTGAGGCGGGAGGAGCGCCACGAGAAGCGGCAACGCTTCGCCATGGCTCTGGCGGCAGCGGGGCGATCCATGAGCGCCGCAGGGGCGGGCTACAGTTCAGGCACCGCAACATACAATGGGAACGTCTACGGCGCCTATGGCAGCGCCAATTATATGGGAACCGCCAACTACGAGACCTATGATCCTGCACGCGCTCAGGCTGCCCAGGCGATAGCGAACAGCGAAAATGCACGCGACATCGCGGCGATGCGCCAGCGGCAGGCCATGTCGATGGCAGCGCTCGATTTCTACCTGAAAACTTCAACCGTGGACCCTCAGAAGGTTCAAGGCGGCCCGGTGCTTTTCGATCTGCCGCAGGAAATCAAGTCGGCGAAGGATGATTACCCCGTGACGATCATCGTTACGATTGCCGGAGAGGAGCACAGATTCGGTGCGATCGTCCGGAGAATGAAATAGCGCGATGCCCGTCTGGTTTTTCAGGCTGGGCCTAATCTCCTTCTTTCGTCCGCTGCTTCTCGGGCTGTTACGGATCATTCGCAGGCGGTAAGGTCGGCAGGCACGGCCTTTGAGCCTATTTTAGACTCGATTTCTGATTGATTGAATCGGTTGGGGATTCCCAAGGGGCGTTGTTTCTGATTCAACCTGCTGGCTGGGGCTGGAGGCCGGCAGAGATGGCAAGACCCTATTCGAATGATTTGCGCGAA
>Ga0207695_10001678_pt1 | contig 35629 bp, 40 predicted proteins | sample KBSC54metaG_FD_184354 | JGI IMG/M metagenome (GOLD analysis project Ga0207695, IMG submission 184354) | Corn rhizosphere microbial communities from Kellogg Biological Station, Michigan, USA - KBS C5-4 metaG (SPAdes) (version 2) | ecosystem: Host-associated > Plants > Roots > Rhizosphere > Soil... | reverse complement strand
ATAGCCTGCTTGGCGTCCGCGAGTGCGGGGCCTTTCATCGCTGTGGTCGGTATGACGACGATGATGACATCGATGATGCTCATGTTGATGCCCACTTTCCTGCAGACGATCACGCCGTCGGCGATGCGCGGCCGGATGACGGGCTTCTTCATGTTCGCCAACGTTGGAATCGGTGCGGGAGCGGGTCCTGCTTTGGTGGGGGCCGTCAGCAGCTACCTGCTGTCGCCGGCGCAGATTCTGCTGTCTTTGGGCTGCGTCCTTATGGTGCTGTCGCTGATATCAGTCGGCGCATTCGCAATATTGCACCAGCGGCTGTCAGCCACGGCGGCGGCTGAATCGTTCGACGCGCCGGTCAGCGTTTGACGCGATAGGCTTAGCTGCCGCCACGGGGTGACCGGCGGACTGCGCAATAAGTGCCGTGCCACAGAATCGACTTGGTTGCCGCCGGGGGGGGCCTGTCGACCGATTGATCGGGGGGAGAAGGACGTGAGAGTATGCCGTCTAATCCTGTGTGGCCGAGAAATCTGTTCTGTCTGACACTGATCGATAACGTTGTCGCGACGCTCCGCACGGTAGCATCACGAGACGAACTTGTGCCGCTGATGGAAGCCATCGCGCGCGCGATGGACTTTCGTCACTATGCGCTAATCCATCATGACGACCTTCGCGAGTCGCGGCCTGACCGGGTCGACCTCAAGGACTATCCCGCGGCGATCGCCGACCGCCTGATCGGGCAGCACCGTTATCGCCGTGATCCGGTTATCCGGGGCTGCATCTTTGCCGATAGTGCCTTCCTCTGGTCCGACCTCTCCCGCATCATCCAGCTCGACCGTCAGGATCGTGCCAGCTTCGAGCTGGGGGCGCGCGAAGGCCTGAACGAAGGCATCACGGTGCCCTATGTCCGGCTCGGCGATCGCATGGGATCGTGTACCTTCGCGGGCATGCGCCGTCCCGAATGCGCGCACCGTTATCTGGGTGCGGCACAGATGATCGGCATCTTTGCGTTCCAGGCCGCACGGCGGCTTGTGTCGGGAGAAGTGCCGATCGCCGCGAGCTTGCCAAGGTTGCATCCGCGTCCACGCGACTGCGTCATTCTGGCGGGGCGCGGCTATTCGAACAAACAGATCGCTCGAGCGCTCGCGCTGACGCCGCGTACCGTCGATGGATATTTGACTGAAGCACGCCGGCTGTTCGGTGCGCATGATCGCACCGAGTTGGTGGTAAGCGCGGTGCTCGCCGGGGAGATCGGATTGGACGAACTCCGGGCCCGTCAACCCGAGTAATCGCTCGGTCTATCTCGGCCGGTTAGTCGCTGCTTCCTTCGTGCATGGAAATCACGACCGGGAGCACATCATGATCCACATTATCGACAACCCTCTCGCGCCCGAAAATCGGCCGCTCCTTCAATCCATGTTCGCCGATCGCAAGCGGCTTTTCGTCGACCTGTTTGGCTGGGATTTGCCGGTGGTCGATGGCCAGTATGAAATCGACCAGTTTGACAATGCCGACACGATCTATCTGATCGTCGCCGATGAAGACGGCGAACACGCGGCGTCGATCCGGCTGTTTCCGAGCATCCGGCCGCATATGCTCGGCACGCTCTTTCCTCACCTCTGCCCGCTCGGCGTGCCGGTCGACGAAGCGACTTGGGAAAGCACGCGCCTGTGCCTGCCCCAGCGGCACGGAGCCGAGCGCCGCCGGACCTTACGCAACATGCTCTTCTCGGCGATGGTCGACGTCGCGCTAGATCGCGGCATCGAACGCTATACCGGCGTCATCCCGGATCCGTTCCGCAAGGAAGTGCTTTCGCTGGGCTGGCAGGCCGAGCCGCTTGGACCGGCAGTGCGCATCTCGGGTGGGCCGATCGGCGCCTTCCTCATTCATGTCCGGCCGGACACGCCGCAGCGACTGGGCTGGACCGGCGTCTATTCCCCCGTGCTCGACCAGGTGCCAGCGTGAGCGCGGCGGTCGACCGCCACGCCGCCGCGCTCGCGCGCGATGGCTGGTGTGTGTTCGGGCGCGCAATTGAGCCGACCGTGATTGCCGGAATCGAAGCGGACCTCGAGCCCCGCTTCGCGGCGACGCCGCTCTGCCAGGGTGCCTTCTATGGTGCGCAGACCAAGCGCTTCGGCTCGCTCCTGACGCGGGCGCCGGCAATCGAGCGCCTTGCAATGCATCCGCTGATCCTCGAACTCGTCGAGCAGATGCTGCTGCCGTGGTGCGAGCGGATTGCGCTCAACCTCACCCAGGCGATCGAGATCCACCCCGGCGCGCTCCCACAGTTGCCCCACCGTGATCAGGATATGTGGCAAGGTCCCAAGGGCAGCATCGAATATCTCGTCAACGTCATGTGGCCGTTGACGGCGTTCACGAAGCTGAACGGGGGAACGCGGCTGTGGACAGGAAGCCAGTTCGACCAGGACGTTACCGGCCTTGCCGAAGAGGAGTCGATCGTGCCGACGGTGGCGCCAGGCGACGCCCTCATCTTTCTCGGCTCCACCCTTCACGGTGGGGGCGGCAACGCCAGTCCGATGCCGCGGCGGGGGATCGTGGTCAGCTACTGTCTCGGCTGGCTGAAGCCCTTCGAGCTGCAATGGCTGGTCTATCCGCCCCAGGTTGCGCGCCGCTTCCCGCCCGACCTCGCGGCGCTTGTCGGCTACGCACAGCATCGGCCGAACCTCGGCAATGTCGAGGGTCAATGTCCGTCCGTCCTGCTTGGCGATCACGTCCCGGACCATCTGCCGGCGATCGATGCGCTGCGCCCGAACCAGGCCGAGGCCGCAGAACTGTTCATCCGATCGCAGATGGGCGAACTCGGCTGAGGCGTCCGGATGATCGCGCCGGATCCCGCCGCCTATGGCGCCATCGCCCGGCGCGGCCGCTCGGCCCTCGCCTGGGAGGTGCTGCGGCGGGATCCGGCCTATCGCGCCGACTACGAGAGGCTGGCGAGTCTGCCTGTCGCTGGCGCGGCAGCCGATCCCGCCTTCGTTGCGCGTTGGGGGCTGCACTTTCGCTGAAGACCCAGGGCTGGACTGTATCCATGTCGCACCCCTGTGGAGCGCGGCCGTGGACCCGCACGTCCTGTCGGCAGTTTCCACCGCCACTGGCATCCCGCCGACCGTCGACCTGTTGCGGTTCGACGCGCGCATTATTCAAGGCGAGACCTGCCAGCACGTGCATCTGGCCGTGGACGGCGACACATTCCGTCTGGATGTAACCGGCGACACCCTGACCCATGGGCCAGTGCAACTCATCTACCTGCTCGTGCAGGACGGGCGGCTATCAAGGCAGATTGAGACTATCCGGCGCTTGGATGAATGGCTTGCGGGCGGCCATCCGAAACTGATCAGGACGAGCTCCCGAATATCACGCCTGTCGGCTGCGTTGCGCGCAAGGGACGCGCGTAGCGCTGGTGCGTCGTTGCGAAACATTGCCGACGAAATGCTGGGATCCGGTGACTGGCCCGGGCCGGGGGAGTGTCGCAAATCGGCAGCACGGCGGTTGGTTGCCATCGGCGAACAGCTGGTCGCCGATGGACCACGACCGATCCTCGCATGGTAAGATCGTCGGCTACTTCTTCAGAACCTCGGGCGGCAGATCGCTCATGAGCAAGACGAAGGTCTCGACGCCGAGAGGTTTGGCGATCGCGTCAAGGCGATCGATAGTGACGCTATATTTCTGGCGTTCGAGCGCGCTGATGTAGGTTCGGTCGATCATCGCAGCATCCGCCAGCGCTTCTTGCGACAAGCCTCTCGCAGCGCGCAACAAGCGCAAATTATGGGCAAGGATCTTCCTGCTCGACATGCCCCATGTTGAGCCCACTTGCGGGGTATTTAGCCATGGCGTAAGATCGCCAAATTGATGAGCAAACACCACACTTGGAGTTTTTTGTGCTTCAAAACGTAGCGCCTACTGGTCCAGTGGCCGACTACGATCGCGGCCATCTCGCTTTGTACGCGGCTCTGCTCGATGCCGATACCGCTGGGCAAGCATGGCAGGACGTCGCGACCACGCTCATGGGGATCGACATTGCCGATGCGGGTGCCGAAATCTGCTGGCGATCGCATCTGGAGCGTGCACGCTGGATCGTCGGTGATGGGCTTGGTGCGGCAATCCAGGCGTTCGGACAGCGGCCTACGCCAATAGTCTAGGAAACAGGAACTGGCGCCTCGCACCACGGTGCGACCGCGCTCTACTTCGACCGCCGCTTGAGCGCCGGTCTCCGCCGAGCCCCGTGCCGGGTCTCGGCCATGCGGTGACGATCGCTGGCGTGGCTGATGACGCCGCGCCGTCGCGCGGCGGCGTTGTCTGTGCCTCTCCCGGTACGGCGGGTGCGGGCGGCGCTCCCGGCTAGGCCCGTCGCGGCCGAAGCCAACCCCTTCGGGGTGCTCCACTTCCGTTCCGCCCTGCGGTGTCTTCGCCCCCTCGAAGCCGGGCCTCTTGGTCGCGTCTCGCCGCCCACCCCCGCCTTCCGGGGAGGCTTGCTGCTTTTGGGCGGCGATGGAGGATAGCGATGCGTGACACCACCAGCCGCCGTGCCCGCCGTAAGGTCGCGGGTGACGATCGTCGGACCGACAACAGGGCCAACCTCTATGACGAGGTGACCGCGAGGATCGTCGCCGAGCTTGAGGCGGGGCGCTTCCCGTGGGTCCAGCCTTGGGGACGGACGGGTGGCATCGGCCCCGGCCTGCCGCGCAACGCGCTCACGGCCCGCACCTATTCGGGCGTCAACGTGCTGATCCTGTGGGGCGCGGTCATCGAGCATGGCTGGCCGTCGCAATCGTGGCTGACCTTCCGGCAGGCGCAGGACGCCGGCGGATGCGTGCGCAAGGGCGAGCATGGCGTGACCGTGGTCTATGCCGACCGCTTCACCCCCGAGGCCGAGAAGGAGCGCGTCGCGCGCGAGGGCGGCGACCCCAAGGCGGTGCCGTTCCTCAAGCGCTTCACCGTGTTCAACGTCGCGCAGTGCGAGGGGCTTCGGCCCGGCCTTGCCGCCGACCCCGCGCCGCTTCCCGAGCGCGAGATTGTCCCTGTCGCCGAGGACGTCATCGCCGCGTCGGGGGTCGATTTCCGCATCGGCGGCGACCGCGCCTTCTATGTCCCGAGCGAGGATTTCGTGCAGGTGCCGCCGCAGCCCGCGTTCTACGAGCAGATCAACTATTACCGGACCTGCCTGCACGAACTGACCCACGCCACCGGCCACCCCGCGCGGCTGGCGCGAGACCTGACCAACAGCTTCGGCAGCAAGGACTATGCCCGCGAGGAACTGGTCGCCGAGATGGGATCGGCGTTCCTCTGCGCCGCGCTCGGCATCGTGCCCACCGTCCGCCACGCCGATTATCTGGCATCGTGGCTGGAGGTGCTGCGCGAGGACAATCGCGCGATCTTCCGGGCGGCGAGCGCCGCCACCAAGGCCGCCGACTGGCTGCTCGCGCGCCACCGCGCGGCGCAGGACGCCAGCGCCGAGGGGAGGCTTGCGGCATGATCCTCCTGACCCCCGAGCTTCGCTTCGCGCTGCGCGCGAACGACATTAACCGCCGCGCCGCCGCCATCGGCGGGCAGACCGAACCCGACCCGGTGCCGGTCGTCAAATTCTTCAATCCGCTTGGCGCGGCGACGTGGCTGGCGACCGAGCTTTACGACGATGACGACACGCTGTTCGGCCTCGCCGACCTTGGCTTCGGCTGCCCCGAGCTTGGCGTGTTCAGCCTGTCCGAAATGGCCAGCGTCCGCCTGCCGTTCGGGATGGGGATCGAGCGCGACCTGCCGTTCGAGAGCATCCATCCGATTTCGACATGGGCCGAATGGGCGCGCCGCGCCGGGTCGATCCTGTGGGCAGAAACCCTTCTCCGCCGTGCCGCCCGAGGCGGCGACGGCCCCGAGCTTCCGCCCTCTGGCGGATGACGCGCGGCGCGTTTTCGCCGCTTGAGTAGCCGGCCCGCCAACCCCGGAAAGAGCGACGGACCGGCACTCCATACGGAGTGCGTAAGATGAAACTCGACTTTATCGACCTTGGCAAGCTGTCCGTCAGCAAGGCCAACATGCGCTATGCGAAGAAGGCCCCGGACGTGTCGGACATCCTTCCGACCGTGCGCAAGCGCGGCGTCCTCGTGCCCCTGATCGTCCGGCCCAATTGCAGTCCCGACGCCTTCGAGATCGTCGCTGGCGCGCGCCGCTTCACCGCCGCGAAGATCATCGCTGACGAAAAAGGCGAGGGCGAGCCGCTGCCCTGCGCCATCCTTGAGGACGGCGACGACGCCGACGCCATCGAGGCGTCGATGATCGAGAACATGGCGCGGCTCGACGCCGACGAGGTGACCCAATGGGAGAATTTCGTCCGGCTGGCGAAGGAGGGCCGCAGCGTCGAGGACATTTCCGCGACCTTCGGGCTTCCCGACCTGATGGTCCGGCGTGTCCTCGCGCTCGGCAATCTCATGCCGCGCATCCGCGACCTCTACCGCAAGGAGAAGATCGACGCGGCGACCGTCCGGCATCTGACTCTCGCCAGCAAGAGCCAGCAGCGCGCATGGCTGGCGCTGTTCGACGATCCCGACGCCTACGTCCCCACCGGGCGGCAGTTGAAGGCATGGCTGTTCGGCGGGCAGGAGATCAGCACCGACAAGGCGCTGTTCGCGCTGGACGGCTACAAGGGCCAGATCATCGGCGACCTGTTCGGCAAGGAGCAGTTCTTCGCCGACAGCGATGCGTTCTGGACCGCCCAGAACGCGGTGATCGCGGCGCGCAGCGAGGACTATCTGGAGGCTGGATGGTCGGACGTGGTGGTCGTTCCGCCCGACACCTATTTTCACGTCTACGAGTTCACCAAAGCCCCCAAGCGCAAGGGCGGGCGCGTCTATATCGACGTGCGCGCCAGTGGCGAGGTGACCTTCCACGAGGGTTATCTGACTGCCAAGGAGGCCAAACGGCTCGAACGGGGCGAGGCCCCGGACACCGGCGTCAAGGCAACGCGGCCCGAGGTGACGAGCACGATGCAGACCTATGTCGACCTGCATCGCCATGCCGCTGTGCGCGCCGCGCTGACCGGCCATCCCAAGGTCGCGTTGCGCTTGATGGTGGCCCACGCCATCACCGGGTCGCATCTGTGGAGCGTGAAGCCCGAACCGCAGACTGCGCGCAGCGACGAGGTGCGCGAGAGCGTCGAGACGTGCCGGGGCGAGGCCGATTTCGACGAGAAGCGCCGGGCGGTGCTGGCGCTGCTCGGCTTCTCCGCCGACGAGCCGACAGTGACCGGCGGCAATGGCGACGACTATGGTCTGGCGGGCGTATTCCTGCGTCTGCTCGACCTTCCCGACCGCGCGGTAATGGACGTGATCGTCATCGTCATCGGCGAGACGCTGGCCGCTGGCAGCGCCGCCGTCGAGGCGGTCGGCACGACCATCGGCATCGACATGGCGTGCTACTGGCAAGCCGACGACGCCTTTTTCGAGTTGCTCCGCGACCGCGAGGTGCTGACCCGGATCGTCGCCGAGGTGGCGGGCGAGACTGTCGCCGCCGCCAATGTCAAAGAGAAGGGCAAGACCTTGAAGCGGATCGTCACCGACCATCTGGCGGGCGAGAACGGTCGCGCCAAGGTCGCCAATTGGGTGCCGCGCTGGATGGCCTTCCCGCCGTCCGCCTACACGGCGCGCGGCGGTGTCGGCACGGTCAAGGCCTATGCCAAGGTCGAAGCGGCGCGCCGCACCGACGACAAGCCGGACCCCGCAGCGCCGGGCGCGGTGCTGGCGCTGCCCGCGCCTGCCGTCGAGCCGGAAAGCCAGCCGGTGCCGCTCGCGGCGTGATGACAAGACGGGCGGCGGCGACCCCGCCGCCCGTCCTTTTCCCAATTCCGGCCGCGCCGCTCGGCCTTCGGCCATCGCGGCGCGGATCGATCTTCCAAGGAGATTCGTCATGGCCGACCGTGTTTCGGCATCCATCACCATCGGCGGCGACTTGCCCGCCGCTCTGCTGCTCGATCTCGTGCGGATCGTTGGCGTCGAGGGCCTTTCCACCGATTGGGACGGCTCGGATTTTTCGGCGTCCGACCTTCCCGGCACCGAACCGCTCAGACTAATGGCGCATGAAGTGGCATGGGGACGGTTCGAAGGATTAGAGGCGTTCTGCATCGAGAACGGCTTGCCATTCACCCGCTGGTCGGGAGCCTATCCCGGTCAATGGGGTGCGGAACGCACCGTGTTTACTGGCAGCGGCGAACCGCAATGCTACGCGGCCGACGAGGACGATTATGTCCTGATCGGCCGCTGCACCGTCGAGCGGCTCGGCAGCTTCGCGGCCATCGTCGCGCATTTCGACGCCGCCGATTTCGCCATACCGCCGCTGATCGTCGGCTAGAACATCGCGCCGCGTGCCTCCGCCTGAGGGCGTCGGCCACGCGGATTGGACGCCTGCTCAGGCCCCGTCGCCCTCGGCCAGGGCAGCGTCGATCATGGCTTGCCAGACCTTGATGTCCGCGCCGGCCGGTGCTGCCGCCCGCACCGCGTCGAACAGGGCGCGGGCCTGCGGCACATAGCTCCGCCACATCGGCGCGCCCTCGAACCTGATATTCTCGGGATGTCCCTCGACTTTGCAGAGCGCGCGGGCGGCTCGTTCGATCACGGTCATCGGGCGATGAACCTCCCGGCACTAGAGGCATGTTCGGCATGAGAGCGTCGCCGGTGCGACACGTCGGCGGCACCCCACGGCCCCGACATTCTAGTCTCGGACCATCGTCGATCAACCCGAAATCAGCGCGTTCTCTCGCACCAGACGGGCTTGGGCCGACCGCGCGGCCACCATGCGGCGACCCCGCTTTGCACCAGCTCGGTCCCGAGGTCACGGCCGTCGAGAAGGACGATGGCGACGGTCCGCCTGTAGCTGCGGCCGACGCGGCGGAAGGTCACGTCGCGGCCCGCGAGCAGCGCCGTGGCGCGGTCCTTCGCGCGCAACCCAAGCACGACCTCCCCTGCGCATCTGGCCTGGTCGCGGTGCGTTTCCGGGGCGTCGATCCCCGCGATCCTGATCCGTTCGCCGCTTTCCAGCCGGAACGTGTCGCCGTCCGTCACCCAGGCGATGCGGCCCGAACCGTCATTGCCTCCCGCGTGGGCGGACGGAGCCGCCAGGGTCGCGGCGACAAGGCCGAGGATCGAAACGACATGAAGCATGGCCGCGATTATCGCGGCACCGAACGTCGATTGTCGAGCGGCGACCGCTCTGTTCCATACCTTCCGCATTCCATCTGCCGCCCTAAACGGACCTCTCTCGCGGCGGGTCTGGCGGGGTCCGCCGGTCCCACAACGGCGTCGCCGACCTTCTTCCCCGGCTCGGATTCCCTCGCCTTCCTCGCGAGGCAAGAAGCCCGGCTTTGGCCGTCCTTCGCTTCGCTGCGGCCTGCGGTGCGGGACCGTCCTCCGCCCGCCTGATCGACCGCCTGTCGAGGCCGCATCGGGCGACATCGCATCATTGAAGGAGGTTATCATGGCACAAATCGGCAGCTTCACCCGCGGCGAGAACGGCGTCTATACCGGCGAAATCCGGACCCTGACGCTTCGCGTCAAGGCGAGCATCCGGCCCTGCGAGCGCGACAACGAGAAGTCTCCCGACCACCGGGTCAGCGCATCGGGCGTTGAGTTCGGGGCGGCCTGGACCAAGGCGGCGCGCGAGACCGGCGCGGAATATCTGAGCCTCAAGCTCGACGATCCGTCGTTCCCGGCACCGATCTACGCGACCCTCAGCCAGGGCGATGACGGCGAGCACAAGCTCATCTGGTCGCGCTGAACCGGGGGCCCCGCGCGCCACCGCGCGCGGGGCCACAGCGGTGAGCCGGATTTGCCATAGCTCGCGAGGGACCTTGCAGGCGGGGGCGTCTGCACTGTCAGCTTACCGTCGCACGGGACCGACAAGCCCGTGCCACCCGGCATAACCCACGCCGCTCTTCCTGGCGAAAGCGAGCCCCGCGCGTTCCGGCGCGCGGGGTATTCCCGCGTCCTGTCGGCGGGTGTGTCGAAAACGCGGGTCGCGATTCCGACACTCCCTGTCCGATGCCGCGCCCGCCATTCCCGGGGCCGTGGACGGCACGTCGCCGTCCGATCGAGCACCGGACAGGCAGGATGGACAACGACGACGACATTTCCCGCGCGAACCGCGCCAAGCGCGGCTCCCCCTACCTCAATACCGATCAGGCGGCGGCCTATCTCAAAATCTCAAACCGCCTGCTCAGACGGTTGCGGCGCGCCGGCAAGGGCCCGGTCTTCCGCCTCCACAGCCGCTTCGTCCAGTATCATATCGACGATCTCGACGCCTGGTCGGAAGCGCAGGCGGTCGGGGAGAAAGCCCATGACTAGGCGGTCGGATCGCGGCCCCCAGTTGCCGCTTCTCGCCTGGGGCGATCAGCTCCGAGCCGAGCGGGCGAACCGCCGCCGGCTGGGCCGCCGCGTCGCGATCATCGGCTTGGGCATTACCGTGCTCGGGTTGACCGCAGCGTTTCCGCCGGCACCGCGCCTCGTCTGGAATGCGAGCGCCAGCGCGCCGATCGGCCTCTACGCAGTGACGCCGGGCGCCGAGGGCGATCCCGGCGACATGGTCATCGCACGCGTGCCGGATCCGTGGCGCATGCTGGCCGCCAGCCGCCGCTATCTCCCGGCCAACGTGCCCTTGGTCAAGCGTGTCGCGGCCGGGCCGGGCGACGAGATCTGTGCGCTCGGACAGGAGATTTTCATCAACGGCAAATGGGCTGCGGCCCGCCTTGTCGCCGATGCGCACGGCCGCGCGATGCCCTGGTGGAGCGGGTGCGTGCGACTGCACGGGGACCAGTTCTTCCTGCTGATGTCGAGCAGTCCGGCATCGTTCGACGGGCGCTATTTCGGCGTGACCGGCAGTACCGAGATCGTCGGCAAGGCGCGGCCGTTATGGACGCGCTGACCCGGTTGCTCCCGGCCATCCTGCTGCTGGCCGCGACCCCCGCCAGGGCCGATGAGGTCGAGCGCTGGCGGCCGATCATCGAGGAGGCGTCGATCCGGTTCGGCATCCCGACCAGTTGGATCGAGCGCGTGATGCGGGCCGAGAGCCGGGGCTACACGACGCTGAATGGTCGCCCGATCCGCAGTCGTGCCGGGGCAATGGGCCTGATGCAGTTGGTGCCCGCGACCTGGACGGACATGCGCGCGCGCCTCGGATTGGGCAGCAACCCAGACGACCCGCACGACAATATCTTCGCCGGCACCTGCTTCCTGCGGCTGATGTACGACCGCTTCGGCTATCCGGGATTGTTCGGCGCCTACAATGCGGGACCGGGTACCTATGCCGCCTGGCTGGCCGGCAATCGGCGGCTCCCTGGCGAAACCGTGGCCTATCTTGGTGCTGTGGGCGGCACGTCACAGCCGACGTCGCTGGCCAGTCTGGCAGTAGTTCCGCCCCCGCTGTTCGTCGTCCGGCGGACTGCTCCCGAGGATCAATCACCACCAAGGGCGCGCGAGGAGCAGAAGTCCTTGTTCGCTGTCCGGAACGTCGGGCCATGATCGCGGGCGTGGGAGGGGCTCGTCTCGACAGGCCCAGCATGACGGGTGGCGGAACGGCTATCAAGGCCCGCGGGTGCCCCCCAATTTGCTGCGCAAATCGGTTCCCCCCACGTCCGCTTCGCGGCGCTGCGCTTCGCTCCGCGGCCCTGACAGCCGCTCCGCCACCCGTCTTCTCCACGGTGTTCTCGATGGTGAGAACGCAAGCGATGGAGATGATCATGACCATGTTTCAACCCATTTCGATGGCGTCGGATCGCGTGATGGCAGCGCTGGTATCGGGGCTCGAAATCGAGTTCGGGCACGGTGTCGGGGAGGCTTTGGCGCAGCGGTTCCTGGAGGCCGAGGAGAGCGATTTTCTCTGGGATGCGCGGCTTCAGGAACGCTGGATCGGCGCATATGAAAGCGCGGATGACGACGAAACCGAGCTGGATCGGGTCCGGATTTTCGGGCGACTGGACGGCAGCTGGTTCGTCGCGGTGATGATCGTCGATGGTGACGGCAACCCGCACGGATTGATGGGGAAGCGCGAATTCGGGCGGCGGCACCAAGCATTGGCGGCGTTCGCGGATGCCTGACTGTCGGATCATTTCAGGCCGGGTCGCGGTGCCGGATCGGCATCGTGGCCCGGCTTTCTTTTTGATCCGAGCGGGGGGATCGGTAGCGGAAGAAGGGAAAAGGCGAAAGCAAGAGAAAGGCACTGTCTCGCGACAGGTGCCAAGTGATTGTCTGCACATCGTTTTTCTTGGAGACACGGCGCTAGTGTCACGAGACATGCAAGCGAGGATTGGCGGAAATCCGTCGTTCTCGGCGCGAATTCGCGAGATTTTCGATGATGCCGGTAGCGCGCGATGAGCGACGACGACGAGTTCACGCCACGGCTCGGTCGGCAGCGCCAGCAAGGCGGCAAGCGTGCGCGCCGCTATCTCGGTCGCGTCGTTGGCGCGGCGATCCGGTCTGCCGAGAAAGGGTTGGTCAGGAGCCGTCGATTTGACGGCGGCCGCATAGGCCGTGGTGCGAGCATGGGACGCCTGCTTTCGAGCCGCGATCGGTTTGGCGGCATGCGCGCGCGACGTGCGGTGGTGAAAACGCGCCTGGTCCGCATCGGTACCAAGGGCATGCCCGCCGCCCGCGCGCACCTGCGCTACATCCAGCGGGACGGTGTCACCCGCGAGGGCGCCCCGGGCGAACTCTATTCCGCCGAGCGCGACACAGCCGATGGCAAGGTATTCCTCCAACGGTGCGATGGTGACCGCCATCAGTTCCGCTTCATCGTCTCAGCCGAGGATGGCTCGGAATATCCCGATCTCAAGCCCTATATCCGCCGCCTCATGACGCAGATGGAGGCCGACCTCGGCACTCGTCTCGATTGGGTCGCGGTCGATCACTTCAACACCGCCCATCCCCATACGCACATCATGCTGCGCGGTGTCGATGACACCGGCCAGAATCTGGTCATCGCCCGCGAGTATATCTCGCACGGCATTCGCGAGCGGGCGGCAGAGCTGGTGACGCTCGATCTCGGGCCACGCACCGACCAGGAAATCGAGACCCGGCTTCGGCACGATATCGGCGAGGAGCGGATGACCGCGATCGACCGGCGTCTGATCCGGTCGATGGATGCCGATCGCCTGGTCACATCGGCCGATCGCGATCCCTTCCAGCAGTCGCTGCAGGCCGGCCGATTGCAGAAGCTCGCCAGCATGGACCTCGCCGACAATGTCGGCGGTGGTCGCTGGCGCCTCGCCGACGATCTGGAGGAGGCGCTGCGCACGCTTGGCGAGCGGGGCGACATCATCCGGACCATGCAGCGCGAACTGACCGCCCGGAATCTCCAGCGGCCGTGGATCGGGCGGAGCCTGTTCGGCGCCGGGGAAACGGATCCGGAGCCGGTCGTCGGCCGGGTAATCGCGCGCGGCCTCTCCGACGAGCATCGTGACCGTCACTATCTGCTGGTCGACGGCGTCGATGGCCATGCCCATTATGTCGATATCGGGCGCGGCGACGCCGTCGCGCCAATCCCGGAGGGGGCGATCGTCCGGGTGTCGGCGCGAAGCTTGGAGGTTCGGGACGCCGATCGCGTCGTCGCCGAGGTGGCGGCGGCGAACGGCGGACGATACTCGGCCGATCTGCATCTGCGTCATGACCCCTCGGCCACCCAAGCCTTTGCCGATGCCCATGTTCGCAGGCTCGAGGCGATGCGCCGCGCCGGCATCGGCATCGAGCGCGCGGCGGACGGGACTTGGACGCTCTCGCCCGATCATCTCGACCGGGCCGCCGCCTATGAAGCGCGTCGGCATCGCGACCAACCCGTCGAGATCGAGACGCTGTCGGCCCGGCCGCTTGACCAACTCCAAGGAATGGACGCGGCCACCTGGATTGATCGCGAGCTGGCCTCGCCGTCGCCGCTGCCCATCCGCGACGCCGGATTTGGTCATGAGGTGCGCGGCACGATGGCGGCCCGCCGGCAGTGGCTGGTCGAGCAGGAACTTGCCGAGATCGAAAAGGATCGGGTGCGCCTGCGCGCCGACGCGATCATGGTGCTTCAGCGTCGCGAGTTGCTTCGTGCTGGCGACCAGCTCGCGGCTGAGATCGGCAAGCCCTTTGTCGAGGCGAAGGTCGGCGACCGGATCGAAGGCAAGCTGACGCGTTCGGTCGACCTCGCCGGCGGCCGCTATGCCGTGATCGAGCGAGCCAGGGACTTCACGCTCGCTCCTTGGCGGCCGGTGCTGGAAAAACAGTTAGGGAGGGCCACCGCCGGAATCATGCGCGCGGATGGCGTTAGTTGGACATTTGGGCGCGGCCGAACCGGGCCGGGGATTTCGTGAATGCGTTATACGCCCTCAAACTGGGCGCTAGCGCACTGCCTCAAATATAATGGCGGAACGGCAGAGGAGGTAGGTCGCCAACCGGTGCGGCGGTCAGAATATCGCCTACTGCGTCAGCGAATTTCAAGGTGACCGGCAACCCATCGGCGAACACGCACGCGTTGAAGTTGATCTTCGTAAGACCAAGGACGTCAGTCATGACGCGACCGAGCTCCGCTTCGCCTCGATGAATTTCCACAAGCAGCGGATTGGGCACCTCCCAGCCGGGGTAGGTTGCAAGCCGCGGGATGAAGCCCTTCGTCCAAAGATAACCGAGGCGATCGCTCACCATATAGGCGGCGCCGCGTTGCACGGCTGTCTTACCAAGTCGAAACAGTTTAAGCTCGTTCGTCGGCCGGATACGGACGCCGACGAGACTGGTTTCGGTCGGAACGGCGGACGAAAAGCCCGCCCATTCGTCATCGCTGAAGCGCGCCTTGCCATGAATGAACAGCTCGACCGGCGGCACGCCGTGCATGTCGCGATAGGCCTCGACGATCAGGGTCATAAGCTCGGCGGCCTTAGCCCGGGTCAGATGGAAGGATTTGTCCGCCTCCGAATACCAAGGCCCGACTGCGCCACGGAACACCACACCGTCGCCGCTGTCGAGGAACATCTGCGCGCCACAACAGGCATTGGCGCCGCCGAGCGCGGTGTCGTCCTTCTTGAAAACGAGGCCGACATAGCAGACGCCCGGCCGCACATCAGCAAGCCGCCAGGGTTTGCCGCTCGATTTGAAGAAAGCGGTCGTGCAGAGGTTCCAGGCGATCGTCGCGGGATCCTGCGTCGCACGCACCGCCCGCCCTTTTTCGTCGATGAAGGCACCAGGGTCGAGCGTCGTCTCGCGCACGATCTGGATTACTGCCTTCTGGTCGAGCAGTTTGGCTTTGAGCTGGTGGTGGAAGTTAAGCTCGAACCGATAGATTTCGGCGGCTTCCACCTCCTCGGCAAAGAGAGACCCGGTCTCGAGCACGAACTTGCCGGCACGACGGCTGAGGCGCGCATCGCCCTTCACCCGCTCGCCGCGCGGTACAATCGACTTGGGGCGGCCGAAGCGGTGCACATCCTCCGGGATGATGACGAACCACATCGTCGGCGGCGCCTCCTCCTGCCGGAGATAGCGCCGGATCGGGGCTTCGAAAATCGAGACCGCCTTCGAGATGGCTTCATGGCGGTTCTCGATCCGGATCGCGTTGGCCAGCGCGCCGGCATCGACGGTGATTTCGGTGATCGGGCGCTCGGGCCAGCGCGTATCGAACACCGCTTCGAAGCCGGGCCAGCTGGCATGATGCGCCGCATTGGAATTCGCCGACGGGATATGGCCCCGGATCCGCTTGGCCCATGTCTTGAAATGGCCGAGACCCACGGCCGTGCCGATGATGCCGATCCGCATTTCGGCCGGATGCGCGCCATCTTCGAGCGGCCCGAACAGGAACAGTCCATCCTTGGGATGCTCCATGCGCTGCTGATAGCCGAAGCCAAGCAGCGGTTCGGGAAGCTGGAGGAGCTTGAGCGGCGCCATCAGCCTTCCTCCTCGCCGAGATCATCGAGGTCCGGGCGATCGTCGCCATCGTCGAGCGTATCGGCCGCGGTCTCGGTCTCGATCGCGTCCGCCTCGGCGGGCGAGATGCTGTCCCCGACGATCCGGGTCGGTGCCTCGAACGCCATCAGCTCACCGGCGAGGGTGAGCTCGGCGCTGCCGCCGAGCGGTATTCGGATGATGCCATCCTCATCGGCGAGGAAGCGGACATAGGCGTTAAGCAGCATCCGCCATTGGTCGTTCCACCAATTCTTGCAGAAGCTCTTGCGTAGCCGCGCCATCTTAGGCTTGCTGTCGATCGGCTTCCGGCCATCCGCGGTGAACACGACCTGGGGCTTGAGTTCGAACAGCCATCGCCGGCCCACGACGGGATGCACCGTCACCGCGAAGCTCCAATAGACATCGCGCTTCTCGCTCCGACCGCTCAGCCGCTTGCGGCGCCGCTTGCCGCTCCGATCGTCGAAGGCGATCGTATCCTTCTCGATCAGCCCGCGGGGAACATACCAGCCAGTGCTGTTCGCGAATTCATAGGGCAGCAGGCCCTTGCTCGCCGCAAAGGCCTCCCACGCCTGGCGCAGCAGGTTGGCGATCATCCGGCGCGCATCGACGCTGCGCAGCTTGGGCGCATCGTCGGCCTGACCCGCGACGAAGCTCTGCAAGTCGACCGCATAGCCATGCTCGACCGCGAGGTCGGGAGTCTCTGCCTCGACAATCTCGCTGGCACGGGTAAAGCCGAGCCCGAGCCGGTCCCAGGCAATCACCGGCGTCTTGAATCGCCCGAGCGCCTTGGCGACTGCCTTGGGGTCGCCCGCATAGCGGTTGAGATAGGCGGTGCCGGGCAAGGTCTCGATCTTGAGCCAGCTCCCCTCGATGATCTCCGGTTCCTGCGCAATCGCTGCGCTCTGCCGCAGCCGGAAGTTGCGGAACTCGGCTATCCCCTGTTCGAACGCGCTCTCGATCTTCGGGATCGCACGCTCTTCTATCGCTTCGAACAGTCGATGAAGACCCTCGGCCCAATTGCCATTGAAGTTGATCGCGTTGAGCCGGATCACCTGCTCCGGAAACTCGTCGAAGGGAAGATCGTCGAGGCGCACGGGGATGATGAACTTCGGGTTCTTCAGCTTCCGCGCTGTGGCGACAGCGAGCGCGATTTCGTCGAGCACGCCCGGCTTCTGAACCGATGACCGTGACAGCACCAAGACAACAACCGAGGCGTGATCCTTGATCGCATCGCCGATGTCCCGCCAGAAGGGCTCGCCGCCTATCAGGCGGAGTAGGTCGCTCCAAACATGATAGCCTGCACCGATAAGGCGGGTTCCCAACCAAGCAGTGAACTCGTTGTCTTCGGGGTTTGCATGGCTGATGAACACCGAGCGTCGAACGGTCGTGGCCTCGTCATCACCGGGCTGTGAAGATGTTTCGTGGTCGGCCATGGTTCATAATGACCACCGTAACGACCCTAGTCTACCGCTGACGGATAAAGCGCGTAGCGTCAGCGGCGAACGATTCATGTGTTTCACACTGCTGTGCGAGGAAGTGGTTGGCCGCGCGCAAAATTGCGGTCAATTGGAAAGATCAATCCTCGTCATCGTTCAAATCAGCCATGAGATCAGCGACGTTAGTAAAACGTGCGACATCGCCACGTGCTGCGGCCTCGAGAGCCGCTTCGGTCTCACGGTTCGGCGAGCGGACCTCGAAGGGCAAGCTGCGGTCAGCGACGACGCGGACCAACATCATCCGGATGGCGTCGGAGACAGAAAGCCCCATCGTCCCAAGGACGTCGGTAGCCTCCTTCTTCAACCCAGCGTCGATACGCGCTCTGACGACTTCAGCGGCGGCCATTGCTCTCTTCCAGTTTCAGTAGCCACATTGTAGCTACAAGCCCTAAATGGGCTCTTATCACCGTCAGGTCAAGATTTTTGCCCCACCCCCTTTCTGGACTATCCCCAGCAGCACATGCAGCACTAGCAGCACGTAGCAGGACAATCAGCACATATGAGCACAGTGCGCTTGCAACCAACTTACTGATTTACCTTCAAAATTCTGAATGTGATTGCAATATATAATGCAATCGTCTTTCTGAGTTACGACATCTCTGCCAATCTTAGGGTCAAGAGTCGCGATATTCGTGCATCTCGATTCAGACCCTAAAATAACTAAGTCTTTGATAATATTGTTGTTTTTCAAGTACAAGGTTGTCGTTGCATCGGCGGGTTGCCGCCGGTCGCGGAGACAAAAGGGAATTCAAGATGGCGACGGTACGTGAAGCCAGTGCGATCGCGAAGAAGCAGCAGGCGCTTCGCGATCATCTCTGGCCGGGAATGGAAGCGTGGCTCTGGGATCGGAAGAAGCAGAAGGGCTTCACGACGATCCCGAAAACCATGCCCATGATCCTGAAGATCATGGATGAGATGACGAAGGGGACGCCGGTTTCGGCGACCTATCTGACCCTATGGTGCAACACCTGGGACAACAATTTCGTCATCCTCAACAAGAATCCGGACATGGCGAACGCCTCCGGCTTCGGCGGCCAGCGCGGCGAGCATACCTGGGCGACGCGGATGAAACTGCTGCACGATCTCGAGTTCATCGACATCAAGCCGGGCAAATCGGGGCCGCTTGGCAATGCGATTATCTGGAACCCGCACTTCATCCTGCGTTGGCACCACAACATCAAAACGCCGGGTCTGACTGAGGCAAGCTACAATGCTTTGATCGAGACGGCGCTCGAAGTCGGGGTTGTCGACATGACGGTGGATTGGCCGGTGCCCTATTCGCCGCGGACGGCACCGCCGCCGCCTCCGCCGCCTCCCGCAGCGCCGGCACCTGCGGCACCCGCCGCTCCTGAGGCGCCGGCCGCGGATAGCGATGGGGTGGTGTGATGCGCACCTTAGAACGGACCACCAAGTTCAAGCGCGACTACAAGCGGGAGAAGCGGATTGATCCGGATCTCGATGATGTGCTGTTGCCGGTGATCGAGCTGCTTGCGATCGATGCTCCGCTGCCTGAGAAGCTGCGCGACCATGGCCTGAGCGGGAATTGGGTCGGGTATCGGGACTGCCACGTTCGGCCGGACCTGGTGCTGATCTACGCCAAGCCGGACGATGAAGCCCTCAGCCTCGTTCGCCTGGGCTCGCACAGCGAGCTTTTCTCATGAGCACGATCCGGCCGGTTGAGCTCGATATGGTCGACCTTGTCTTCCGGGGCGGGGAGCGCGGCTACATCCTCGACTTCTCGAATCGGACGTTCTCTGAATTCTTCGCGCTCGAACTCGACGTCGACATCGATGCCGAGATCTACAAGCGCGAGGGAACATCGAAGGGAAAGCGGCTTCGTGGGTTCCTGACGATCGTCGACGACGGCACGGCCGCAAAGACGCTTCGGCTCCTGTGGGAATATCGCGAGGCGATGCTGAAGGGCGCCAATCAGGACGAACCTCAGCCGCTTGCAAAAAAGCAGTTGTTCGCAGTCGTGGCTCGCCTCGAAGGCACCGCGACGGGGATCCCGACCGGCCTGGTGCCGGCGCCGAAGCTCGCGATTCAAGAGTGGGCAGGACTGCTCACCCGGCTGCTCGCTGTGCGTGACTTGCCGCCGCATGACCGGGGCTATGCGTTCGAAACCTTTTTAAAGGAGCTGTTCGACGCGTTCGGGATGGCGGCGCGTGAGCCCTTCAAGCTTCTTGGCGAACAGATTGACGGGAGTTTTCACCTCGCCAGCGAAACCTATTTGCTCGAAGCGAAATGGCTCAACCGGAAGGTCAGCATCGCCGAGCTTCATGGCTTCCACGGGAAGATCGAGCAAAAGGCCGCTTGGGCGAGGGGCCTCTTCGTCAGCTTTGGCGGCTTCACGGTCCAGGGCCTGGACGCCTTCGGCAAGGGTAAGAGGCTCGTTTGCATGGAGGGCCGCGAGATTAAGATCGCGCTCGAGCGCGAGATCGGAGTCGACGCGCTGATCGCGATGAAGGTCCGGCGCGCGGCCGAGACCGGCGCCGTGTTCACCCCACTTGAAACTCTATTTCCGGAATGAGGCGAGGATGACCTGCAGCCAAGCGAGCCATTGCATCCTGACGACCGTCGGCTGCTTCATCTACGATTTCCAGACGCTGCTCACTGGCATGGCCGCAATCAGTGTCGCGATCGTCGCCGGCGTCCCTGTTTGGAGACAATTGAAGGATACCAACCTTCAGACTCGGATATCGCACCGTGAAACGCTGGCAACGTTGATGCGTGATGCGCTCGCACGCTTCGGAAAGGTCGCGGGTGTGATGCGCGAGCCGCTATCGATGGCCGATCGCCTGACGTTCTATCCCGATGGCGAGCCAATGGAGATTGAGGCCGAGGGCGCGCATCATCTGGAGCAAAGCTTCCACAGCGTCCTTGATTGGTATCTGGTGATCCTCGCGGACACCGAACATGCGGATATTGAGGTTCGAAAGGTGGATCTGAAGAGCGCGATCGAAAAGCTGGTCTCGACGCTGAGCGACGCGCACTGGGCCGACCATAATTTTCAGCAGGACGAAGATCACAATTTCACGGACGAGGAGTGGGGTAACATCGAAGCGCGCTGCGCTGCCGCCAAGATCGAGGCGTCGGCCCGCGTGAGCGAGGTTTCGAAAGCCTATCGCGCTCTGATCGACGCTCAGCAGTCATGGGTGCGATCGCTGCGCGTCCAGATTGCCAAGCTCGACCGGCAGATCGTCGCCGCTGAATGACGCTCGTCGCCGGTCTTAGCCTGGGTGGGATGCCCGCGTTCATCGGCGACCTACTGACCTCTTGGAGACTTCCGGCTGTCGCAGATTTGCCGACGAGGCCGGACGAAGAAGTACATGCGGGTCAAGGTGGTTATTTTGCAGCGTCCCTTGCGCAGAAGCTCGTGATCGTTCGGCCCTATATGTTGTTGGCCTGGGCCGGATCGCGATCGAACGCTGATCGGATTCTCCAAAAGTTGGATGACGCACTTCCTGGCACGGTAACTGATATCGAAGATTGGGCCCCGATCTGGGAAATTTTGAACAGTTGCGACGAGGACAGCGAGATGATCGCGCTCATGATCGGCCAAGGCATGGTCCAACCTCTCGGAATCCGGACACGCGGCTTCGAAATCGACGGCAAGCGCGTCTATTTGATGGGCTCGGGCGGGCCCGCCTTTTTCGAATATCTGACCGAACATCCCGAGGCTATTCCTGAAGATAACGAGGGCGACGGATTCTAGCGCGGGCACTCGCGCTGCGGTTTGGTGCGCGCGCGATCGCAGCGCAGTGGCTCAGCGGGAGCGGATTGGAAGACTCCTGGGGCGGTGGCTTTGAAGTTGCCTACCCTGAGCCGAATGGATTTCGGAAAATCGATAGAATTCTTTTCCGGGCTTGGCTCATCGACATCACGGGCAGCTATCACAATTCCGGTCGCTCATTTTTTGTCCGCTACTACGGCGATGATCTCTACTTGAGCGCTTTCAATCCCGACGAGAGCACCTACGTCGTACAATCACCACTCGGCGAATCTGGCGCGCCGCCCCCTTTCGAGATCGCTCACCCGGCTTGGACCATAGACATGTTCGTCCATCAGCCGACAGGAAGCTTCATCGAGTTTGTGCGGTTTCAGCCGGACGAGCGCCCGACCGAAGATTTCGTCGAACTCACGGGGGGGATGCTGAGCGGATGGTCGATGGATCGGGCCTATGTCGAGCATTGTGTGGGCAAAGCCATCGAGGCCGCAGGCAAAGGCAACGTGTTCAGCATCGAACGATATTGAGGGCCTCGCCGCTAACATCGACGGAGCGAACGGGTGTTCGACGAACCGAAGCGCATTTCCAGCGGGCAGCTCATAGGAGCGCATGAAGGCGAGCTTAGGTCGCGCCGCAATCGAAAGGCCTTAGAAAGGTACGTGGCGACCCCAGACGCGATCTGATCACATGCGCCTATTTCGGAGAGTCTAGTAGCCGAGCCCGCGCAGACCGATTCTTGCGGGCGGAGGCCCGCATGACCCCGACCAAACTGCTTATCGGACAGATCTTTGTCGTCTTCGCCATCGTATTGGCGGGCGTCTGGTTTGCTACGCAATGGGCTGCTGCGGAACTGGCCTATCAGCCTGAGCTTGGCCAGCCGTGGTTCATAGCGTTCGGCCGTCCGGTCTACCTGCCCTGGGCCCTGTTCGGCTGGTGGTTCTCATACGACGCCTACGCACCGACACTGTTCGAGGAAGCTGGCGCGATCGCCGCCACGAGCGGTCTCGCCGGTTGCGCCACCGCGATCTTCGGGTCGCTGTGGCGTGCGCGCCAGCGAAACAACCTTACCACCTATGGATCGGCACGCTGGGCCGATGCAGGTGACATTCGCAGGGCCGGACTGCTCAAGGAATCTGGCGTTTTTCTTGGCCGCACGGGTCCACGCTATCTTCGTCACGACGGTCCCGAGCACATCATGGCTTTCGCGCCGACCCGGAGCGGCAAGGGCGTCGGTCTGGTCGTGCCCACCCTGCTTGGCTGGTCAGGCTCGGCGGTCATCCACGACATCAAGGGCGAGAACTGGCAGCTGACCGCCGGCTGGCGTCAGCGCTTCTCGCATTGCCTGCTGTTCAACCCGACCGATGCTCGCTCGGCACGCTACAATCCGCTGATCGAGGTTCGCCGCGGCACCGACGAGGTGCGCGACGTCCAGAACATCGCCGACATCCTGGTCGATCCCGAAGGCGCGCTCGAGCGTCGCAATCACTGGGAGAAAACCAGCCACTCGCTGCTCGTCGGCGCCATCCTCCACATCCTCTACGCCGAGGAGGACAAGACGCTCGCCCGTGTGGCGTCCTTCCTGTCCGACCCGCAACGGCCATTCACCGCCACGCTGCGGCGGATGATGACCACCAACCATCTCGGCACGGCAGACGCGCCGCTGGTCCATCCGGTGGTTGCTTCGGCCGCGCGCGAAGTGCTCAACAAGTCCGAGAACGAACGCTCCGGCGTGCTGTCGACGGCCATGTCGTTCCTCGGTCTCTATCGCGACCCCACCGTCGCGACCGTGACGTCGCGCTGCGACTGGCGCATCGCCGACCTGGTCGAGGGCAAGTCGCCGGTCTCTCTCTATCTGGTCGTGCCGCCATCGGACATCAGCCGCACCAAGCCGCTGATTCGCCTCGTGCTCAACCAGGTCGGCCGCCGGCTGACCGAGCATCTGCACGCCGAGAACGGCGCCAATGCCGCCGCCCGCCACAAGCTGCTCATGATGCTCGACGAGTTCCCCGCGCTCGGCCGCCTGGATTTCTTCGAGACCAGCCTCGCCTTTCTCGCCGGCTATGGTGTCCGCGCCTTCCTCATCGCGCAGAGCCTCAATCAGATCGAGAAGGCCTATGGCGAGCACAATGCCATCCTGGACAACTGCCATGTCCGCATCGCCTTCGCGACCAATGACGAGCGGACGGCGAAGCGCATCTCCGATGCCCTCGGCACCGCCACCGAACAGCGCGCCATGCGCAACTATGCTGGCCACCGGCTCGCGCCATGGCTCGCGCATGTCATGGTCAGCCGGCAGGAGACCGCCCGCGCTTTGCTGACGCCGGGCGAAGTGATGCAGCTGCCCGCGACCGACGAGCTCGTCCTCGCCGCCGGTACGCCTCCGATCCGCGCCACCAAGTTGCGCTATTACGAAGACATCACGTTCAAGGCACGGGTGCTGCCGCCGCCCGTGCTCGCAGACGGAGACTATGCCGATCGACCAGCTGCGCGCACGGACGATTGGGCCGGGATCACACGCGGCATCGACGCACGACTTGGCAACGCCGCGGATCAAGAAAGCGACGATGTTGGCGGAGGTTTGGAGCAGGCCCGGCAACCCGGGCACGAAATCGATCATCCGCTGACCCCCGATCCGGTCACCACCGATCCGCTCGGTCTCGGCGCTGATGACGACGATGCCGCAGCCGATCAGCGCGCGATGGATCAGGCACGAGCGCTTGGCACCGCACGCACCGTCTACGCCATAGATGCCGCCGACCATCGGCCCGGCGACCTGCAGCTGGACCTCTGACCATGGTCGAGAAGATCCGCCATCAGCTGTTCCTGCCGAAACCGGTAAGCGACCGCCTTGAGGCGTTGGCCGCAAAGCCGGGCGCGTCCAAATCTGCGATTCTGACCGACGCTGTGACCGCTTGGCTCAACCGGCGCGGCGCTTCCGAACTGGAAGATCGCTTCGGCATCCGGCTCGATCGCCTGACCGCCGCGATCGGTCGGCTGGAGCGCGACGGTCATGTCCACATCGAAACGCTGGCCCTGTTTGTCCGCTACGAGCTCGCGATTCACGCGCCGCTCGCCGAGAACGATCATGCCGGCCGAGCCATCGCCGCCAAGCGGTTCGAAGCCTTCATCGCGCAGGTCGGCCGGCAGATCGCTGCTGGACGCCGAACGATCGGCGCCACGGAGGCTGACCAGTGACCGGCGGCATTTCCGCAGAGCGTCGGCGCGCGATGCTGCGCACGGCGATGGGACCGGCAATCGCCGAGGCGCTGGCCGATCCTCTCGTAATCGAGATCATGGTCAATCCGGACGGGGCGCTGCGTCTGGACAGGCTCGGCGAGGGTCGATCCGACACTGATGTCCGCATGGAGGCGGCGCAGGTCGAGCGGATCATCCGGCTCGTCGCATCCCACGCCCGTGCCGAAGTGCATGGCGACGCGCCGATCGTGTCGGCGGAACTCCCTCCGCATATCGAGGGACGCGCGGGGGAGCGGTTCGAAGGAGTGCTGCCGCCGGTATCGACCGCACCCTGCTTCTCGATCCGCAAGCCCGCCGAGCGCCTTTACAGCCTCGACGATTATGTCGCTGACGGCATCATGGCGCAGGCCGCTGCCGACCGACTGAAGGCCTGCGTCACGCAGCGCTACAACATCCTGGTCACCGGCGGCACGAGCTCGGGCAAGACGACCCTCGCCAACGCACTGCTCGCCGAAATGACCTGGGTCGACGAGCGCGTGATCCTGATCGAGGACACCCGCGAACTTCAAAGCCCGGCGCCCGACACGGTTGCGCTGCGCACGCGGCCGGGCGTCGTCACGATGGCCGACCTCGTCCGTTCGACGCTGCGCCTGCGCCCCGATCGCATCATTGTCGGCGAGGTGCGCGGGCCCGAAGCGCTCGACATGCTCAAGGCCTGGAACACCGGCCACCCCGGCGGCATCGCCACCGTCCACGCCAACAGTGCGATGTCGGCACTCTACCGGATCGAAGGCCTGGTGCAGGAGGCGGTCGTCACCGTCCCGCGCCGGCTGATCGCCGAGGCGATCGACATCATCGTCTTCATCTCCGGTCGCGGCCTCCAGCGCCGCATCGCCAGCATCGCGCGCGTCGCCGGGATCGACCCCGACACAGGCAGTTATGCGCTCGCCGACCTCCTCAACCCCGCCAACCCCCAAGGAGAATGATCATGCAGCTTGCCAAGATACCGTCACGCGGTTCTCGCCTTTTCGTCGGCACCGCGATCGGTCTGAGCCTTACTCTCACGACCGCCGCGCAGGCGGCGGGATCGGGCATGCCGTGGGAGCAGCCGCTCCAGCAGGTACTGGAATCGGTCCAGGGTCCGGTCGCGAAGATCGTCGCCGTCATCGTCATCATCACCACCGGCCTCACGCTGGCTTTTGGCGAGAGCAGCGGCGGCTTCCGGCGCCTCATCCAGATCGTGTTCGGGTTGTCGATCGCGTTCGCCGCATCAAGCTTTTTCCTCAGCTTCTTCAGCTTCGGCGGCGGGGCGCTGATCGCATGACTCCGGTCCTGCTCGGCACTGGTCAGCATCTCGAAGGCTTCGAGGCTCCCATCCACGGGAGCCTCGGGTCGCCGATCCTTCTGGGCGGCGCGCCACGCGGGATCGCCATCGTCAACGGCACGATCGCCGCGGCGGTCGGCCTCGGACTTCAGCAATGGCTGGCTGGCCTCGTGCTCGGGGCGGTCGGGCACAGCATCGCCGTGTTCGCCGCCCGGCGCGACCCGGACTTCGCAGCCGTCCTGATCCGTCACCTTCGCCAGAAAGGCTATCTCGCGTGCTGAACCTCGCCGAATATCGTCACCGTTCCGATCGGCTGGCGGATCATCTCCCATGGGCAGCGTTGATCGCGCCCGGCGTCGTACTCAACAAGGACGGCAGCTTCCTGCGGGTGCTTCGTTTCCGCGGACCCGATCTCGAATCCGCCACCGAGGCCGAACTGATCTCGGTCTGCGCACGAGCGAACAATGTGCTGAAGCGGTTCGGCACCGGATGGGCTCTTTTCTTCGATGCCGAGCGGCGCGGGGCGTCAGCCTATCCCGATAGCAGCTTTCCCGACGCCGCGTCCTGGCTCGTCGATCAGGAGCGCCGGGCCGCCTTCCTGAGCGAAGGCGAGCACTATGAAAGCCGCTACCACCTTACGCTGACATGGCTGCCGACCGCGGACAGCGCCGAGGCCGCCGGCCGCTCGCTGGTCGATCGACCGGACGCGGAGAAGGGTCGCGACTGGCGGAGCACGCTCACCAGCTTCATGGCGGAAAGCGATCGTGCCCTCGATCTCTTCGCCAGCTTCATGCCCGAGGTCCACGCGCTCGACGATGGCGAGACACTGACCTTCCTGCACGGCACGATCTCGACGCAACGCCAAGTCGTCGCGGTTCCGGACACCCCGATCTACCTCGATGCGCTGCTCGCCGACACGCCGCTGACCGGCGGTCTTGAGCCGCGGCTTGGTGAAACGCATGTCCGCACGCTGACTGTGCTCGGCTTCCCCAGCATGAGCCGACCGGGCATCCTCGATGCGCTCAACCATCAGGATTTCGCGTATCGCTGGGTCACGCGCTTCATCGCGCTCGACAAGAGCGACGCGACCAAGGCGCTGACCAGGCTGCGCCGGCAGTGGTTCAACAAGCGCAAGTCGATCACCGCGCTGCTGCGCGAGATCATATACAACCAGCCCTCGCAACTGCTCGACAGCGACGCCGACAATAAGGTGGTCGATGCCGACATGGCGCTTCAGGTGCTCGGCGGCGACCATGTCGCGTTCGGCTATCTGACCACGACCATCACGGTGACCGACACCGATCGCGGCCGGGTCGAGGACAAGGTCCGGCAGGTCGAGCGGATCGTCAATGGGCTCGGGTTCACGACGATCCGCGAGGGTGTGAACGCGGTCGAGGCATGGCTGTCGTCGCTGCCCGGCCAGGCCTATGCCAATGTCCGGCAGCCGCTCGTCCACACGCTGAACCTCGCGCACCTCATGCCACTGTCATCGGTATGGGCCGGCCCGGCGCGCAATGGTCATCTCGACGGACCGCCGTTGCTCCACGCCAGCACGGCGGGCTCGACGCCGTTCCGCCTGTCGACCCATGTCGGCGATGTCGGCCACATGCTCGTGGTCGGCCCGACCGGTGCCGGGAAATCCGTGCTGCTCGCGCTGATCGCGCTGCAGTTCCGCCGCTACGCGGACTCACAGCTCTACATCTTCGACAAGGGTTTTTCCGCCCGCGCCGCCGTACTGGCGATGGGCGGCGCTCATCACGCGCTGGGCCTCAGCGCCGACGCCGGCGAAACGCTGGCGTTTCAACCGCTGCGGCGGATCGACAATGCCACCGAGCGGAGCTGGGCCGCAGAGTGGATCGCTGCTCTGCTGGCGCATGAAAGGGTTGTCGTCACGCCAGAGGTCAAGGACGCGGTTTGGTCCGCGCTCGGCAGTCTCGCGTCCGCGCCGCCCGAAGAGCGGACATTGACGGGCCTTACATTGCTGCTCCAGTCCAATGCGCTGCGCACCGCGCTCGGCGCCTACACGCTCGAGGGTCCCTATGGCCGGCTGCTCGACGCTGCCGAACAGCATCTCGCTTATCACCACGTCCAGTGCTTCGAAACCGAGGCTCTCATGGGCCAGGCTGGCGTGGTCGCGCCGGTCCTGACCTACCTCTTCCATCGGCTGGAGGAGCGGTTCGACGGCCGACCGACCCTGCTGGTGCTCGACGAAGCCTGGATCTTCCTTGACCATCCGCTGTTCGCGGCGCGCATCCGCGAATGGCTGAAGGTGCTCCGCAAGAAGAATGTCGCAGTACTGTTCGCGACCCAGAGCCTCGCGGACATCGCGTCGAGCAGCATCGCACCGGCCATCATCGAAAGCTGCCCTCAGCGCATATTGCTGCCCAACGATCGTGCGATCGAGCCGCAAAGCCGCGAGGCCTATGAGCGGTTCGGGCTGAACGACCGGCAGATCGAGCTGGTCAGCCGCGCGACGCCGAAGCGGCAATATTACCTCCAGTCCGCGCGCGGCAACCGGCTCTTCGAGCTGGGCCTGGGGCCGATCGCGCTAGCGCTGTGCGGCGCCTCCGATCCGGCAACACAGGCGCGGATCGACGCGATGATCGCCGAGGGCGGTCAGGCGGATTTCGCCCCGCGCTTCCTCGCCGATGCCGGCCTCGACTGGGCCGCCGACCTTCTCGCCGATTTCCCCGCCCCCCAAGCACAGGAGTAAAGTGATGCGTTTCCTCACCCGCAAATATCTGATCGCAGGCGCGCTCAGCGTCGGCACCGTCGGCTCCCTCGTCATTGGCCTTACCATGACCAGCACGCCTGCACAGGCGCAGATCACCGTGTTCGACCCCGGCAACTACAGCCAGAACCTGCTGACCGCCGCGCGCACGCTCCAGCAGATCAACAACCAGATCCAGTCGCTCCAGAACGAAGCGAACATGCTCGTCAACCAGGCAAAGAACCTGACCCGCATCGACTTCCCGGAATTGCAGGCGTTGACGCAGACGCTGCAGCAGGTCGATCGGCTGATGGGCCAAGCTCAGGGCATCCAGTTCCACGTTTCCGGCCTCGACCAGCAATTCCGCCAGCTTTTCCCGCAGAGCTTCTCGTCCGCGCTTCGGACCAATGACCAGGTCATCGCGGCCCGCACCCGGCTCGACACCGCGATGTCCGCCTACCAGCACACCATGACGGTGCAGGCACAGGTCGCGGAGAATGTCGCGGCCGATGCCCAGACCCTGTCGACGATCGTTTCGAAGAGCCAGGGCGCCGAGGGTTCGCTGCAGGCGCAGCAGGCCACGAACCAGCTGCTGGCGCTGACGGCCAAGCAGCAATTCCAGATCCAGAACATGATGGCCGCGCAATATCGCGCCGAGACGATCGAGCAGGCGCGCCGTGCCCAGGCAGAGATCGACGCGCGCGCCGCCACCACCCGGTTCCTCGGTTCCGGCTCGGCCTACACCCCCCAGTAGCGCCGCCGGACAGGGCGACGGTGGTGTCGCCTCCCACCGTCGTCCGCCGCGGGGCGGGGCTTCGCTCCCCCGGTCCCGCCCCGCGGCATCTCCCTTCTCGCAGGACAATCGCCCGTGAATGATCTCAACGTCATCGACCGCTTCATGCAGGCCTTCATCACCTACATCGACGCCGGGTTCGGGCTGCTCGGCGGTGATGTCCGCTTCCTGACCGTGACCTTGATCGGGATCGACATCACGCTGGCCGGACTGTTCTGGGCCTTGGGCGGCGATGACAATGTCATGGGCCGGTTCATCAAGAAGATCCTGTACGTCGGGGCGTTCGCGTTCATCCTGAACAGCTTTTCGACGCTCTCCGACATCATATTCCGATCGTTCGCCCAGGCCGGGCTGACTGCTGGCGGCGGTTCGCTGACCGCCGCCGATCTTCTGAAACCCGGTCGGCTCGCGGGCACCGGCTTTTCGGCGGCGTGGCCATTGCTTGAGCAGGTCTCGCAGCTGATGGGATTCACGACCTTCTTCGACAATTTCCTGACGATCGCCGTGCTGCTGTTTGCCTGGGCGATCGTGATCATCACCTTCTTCATCCTCGCGGTGCAGATGTTCGTGACGATCATCGAGTTCAAGCTGACCTCGCTGGCCGGCTTCATCCTCGTGCCGTTCGCGCTCTGGAACCGCACCAGCTTCCTCGCCGAACGCGTGCTCGGCAATGTCGTGTCGTCCGGCATCAAGGTCTTGGTGCTCGCCGTGATCGTCGGCATCGGATCGAACTTCTTCACCGAGTTCACCGCGGCGCTGCAGGGCCAGGAGCCCGACATCGGCCAAGCGATGAGCCTGATGCTCGCCAGCCTTACCATCTTCGGGCTCGGCATTTTCGGTCCCAGCATCGCATCAGGTCTTGTCGCTGGCGCGCCACAGCTTGGGGCTGGCGCGGCGCTCGGCACGACGGTCGGCGCAGCAGGAATCACCATGCTCGCAGGCGGCGCTGCCGTTGGCGGTGCGCGCGCGCTTGGTGGTGCGGCGCTTGGAGCTGTCCGGGCGGGCACGTCGATGGGATCGGCGGCATCGACGGCATACAGCCTCGGTAAGGAAACCGCTCCGGCGCCGACCATGGCGGCTGGCCTTGGCGGTGTCGCGCGCGCCGCTGGCAACGCCGCGCGTGAGCGCGCCTCCAGCGCCCTCGGCCTCGGCGAAGCCGCCTCCCAAGGCCGGGCCGCCGCGTGGAACGCGCTCAATCGCACCAGCAGCGGCGATACCTCGCAAGGACCCAGCAGCGACGGCGCGCCTGCATGGGCGCGCGCCATGCGCGGTCAGCAGACCGCCCGCCATCACCGTCAGATCGCGATGCACACCCTTCAACAGGGCGATCGCGGCGGCGCCTCCGCCACCCCCGATATCAAGGAAAGGGAATAGTCGATGATCTTTAAACGCGCCGTCCAGCGATACGGACGAACCCCGCAGCCGGAGACGCCCTATCAGCGCGCGGGCCAGGCCTGGGACGAGCGGATCGGGTCCGCCCGCGCGCAGGCGCGCAACTGGCGACTGATGGCGTTCGGCTGTCTGGCGCTGACCGGCGGCCTTTCATCCGGTCTCGTCTGGCAATCGTCCCAAAGCCGCGTCACGCCCTATGTCGTCGAGGTCGATCGGCTGGGCGAGGCCCGCGCCGTCACCGAGGCCGAGGCCAGCTACCATCCGACCGATCCGCAGATCGCGTGGCACCTGTCGCGCTTCATCGCGAACGTCCGTGGTCGCTCGCTCGATCCCGTGCTGGTTCGCCAGGACTGGCTCGAAGCCTATGATTTCACGACCAAGCGCGGCAGCCAGTTCCTCGGCGATTATGCGCGCGGCGCCGATCCCTTCGCCAATATCGGCGAACGGACCGTGGCGGTCCAGGTCACCAGCGTGGTGCGGGCGTCCGACCGCTCGTTCCAGGTCAAGTGGACCGAGACCGCCTATGAGCGTGGCACCGAGGCCGGGACGTCACGATGGACCGCCATCCTCACGATCGTCATCAAGCCACCGAGCGACGCCGATACGCTCCGCAGGAATCCGCTCGGTGTCTATGTCGACGCGGTCGACTGGAGCCGCGAACTCGATCCGCCGACGCCGCCGGCGCCCGAGCCGCCAGCAGCAGCCAATCTGCCGCTCGGCTCGCCCCTCGATCCCAATTTCGCTGCGCCCGCGCGGCCCGCCCCGGAGTCACGCCAATGAAATTCATCCTCGCCGTATCGGCGATCGCCCTCGCAACCGCGCCATCGTTGGCGCAGAAGATCGCGTCGCCGAAGGTGTCGGCACCTGTAGCCATGCCCGCCACCGCACCAGCTTCGACGCCACCGCTCCATCGCGTCCGCGTCAAACGTCCGATGAGTTCCAACGTGGCGCGCGTCGCCGCCGCGAACAGGGCGGCAACGCAGGAACCGCAGGCGCAGGGGTTCGTGAATGCCGTGCAGGTCTTTCCCTTCGCCGATGGAGCAATCTACCAGGTCTACACCGCGCCGGGCGCGGTGACGGACATTGCGCTTCAGCCTGGCGAAAGCCTCGTGGCGGTTGCCGCCGGCGATACGGTACGCTGGGTGATCGGCGACACGACGAGCGGCAGCGGTGCGGAGAAACGCACCCATATATTGGTGAAGCCGTTTGCTTCGGGCCTCGCCACCAACCTCGTCATCACCACCGATCGGCGGAGCTACCACGTCCAGCTTACCGCTACGTCACGCACCGCGATGGCGGCGCTGTCCTGGACCTATCCCGCAGACCAGCTGATCGCATTGCGCCGGGCTGCCGAGCAGGCTGCCGCGGCCGCACCGGTCTCGGAAGGCCTGTCGGTCGACAGCCTTCATTTCAACTACGCCATCAGCGGCGACCAAGCGGCATGGCGACCGCTCCGCGCCTTCGACGACGGCCGGCAGACGTTCGTCGAGTTTCCGGCGAGCATCGCGGTCGGGGAGGCTCCGCCGTTCTTCATCATTGGCCCCACCGGCGAGGCGGAACTCGCCAACCATCGCGTCCGCGGCCGCTTCTACGTGATCGATCGGATCTTCGATGTGGCCGAACTCAGGCTCGGCACCAGGAAGCAGCAGATCGTCCGCATCAACCGCGTTGCCGAGGGCAGCGCCGCGCGGAAGGGCAAACGCTCATGAGCGAGGCCCTCATTCCGCCGGCTCCCAAGGTCGATCCCGAGACTTTGGCCATCCGGACCAAACCCGCCCGCGCGATCCGATTTCGCCGGGGTGTCATCATCGCCATCGCCGCCCTGGGGTCGGTCAGCCTGATGGCGGTGGCCTGGATCGCGCTGAAGCCGCGTGTGTTCAGCGCCGTCGCCGATCGTCAGGAACTCTCGGAACCAAGCAATCGGCCATCGGCCGATGCTTTGAACGGCTTGCCGGCGACCTACGGTGAGGCCCCGAAACTTGGGCCGCCATTGCCCGGAGACCTTGGACGACCGATCCTCGAGAGCCAGCGGAGGATGGCGACGGAAACCGGCACGGGCAGCGACCCATCGGGTCAGCAGGCGGCGCAGGAACGTGAGCGCCAGCTCGCGGAGCTCAAGGCCGCTCGAGAGTCCGGCGTCCTGGTGCAGGGTCGCACGGCTTCCTCGCCATCAACGGCTCCCGATGCGGCGGGCACGCCAACGCCGACCCCGACGCCTGCGGCAGGTCCGGCGCTCGACCCCGATCGTGATCCGAACGCGCAGGGGCGCAAGGCTCAGTTCGTTGGGACACTCGACCGTTCGGACGACATCAACCCGCATACGTTGACCGCAGCGCCGTCACCCTATCTGCTCTCGGCAGGCAGCGTGATTTCGGCGAGCCTGATCACGGGACTTCGTTCCGACCTACCTGGCTTGGTCACGGCACAAGTGACCAGCCAGATATTCGACAGTCCCACCGGCCGCATCCTGCTCATTCCCCAGGGATCGCGGCTGATCGGCAGCTACGACAGCGTCGTGGCGTTCGGCCAGAAGCGCGCGCTGATCGTCTGGCAGCGGATCGTGCTGCCGGACGGTAGTTCGATGAAGATCGACAATTTGCCCGCGACCGATGCGTCGGGTTATGCGGGGCTGCAGGACAAGGTCGATTTCCACACATGGGCGCTGCTCAAGGGGGTCGCGCTCTCCACTTTGCTTGGGGTGGGTTCGCAGCTGACGGTTACGGGTGAGAGCGACCTCGTCCAGGCGATCAGGGAATCGACCCAGCAGAATGTATCGCGGGCCGGCGATCAACTCACGTCGCGCAATCTCAATATCCAGCCAACAATCACGATCCGGCCGGGCGCAATCGTCCGGCTGGTCCTCCACAAGGATCTCATACTCGCTCCCTGGCATCAGGGGGAGAACATCCATGGCTGATCTAAAACTCGGCAAGCTGCCCGACCGCACCCCTGTCAAACTCACGGTCGCTATCCCGCCGGATCTGGCCGAGGCGCTCGCGAACTATGCGGCGCTGTACAAGGAGACCTACCAGCAAGAGGAAACCGTCGCAGAGCTCGTGCCTGCAATGCTGCGTGCCTTTCTGGAGAGCGATCGCGGCTTCGCCAAAGCACGCGCGACGTCGCAGGCCAGATAGCGTGCACGACTGGGCGGTGAGATCATGAAAACGTCGGATAGGCGGCCCCCGCTTGCGAGATCCGGCGCCCCTCGTGCCCATCCTCAGTTGGTCAACTTCGTGCGCGCTCTGGCAAGGGCGGCGGCAAGGGAGTATGTTGAAGCCCAACCTGGAATTGGCGCAGATGCCTCACCAGAAGGTCAGGATGCCGATGATGAAGGTTGCCCTTTACGCCCGGTACTCAAGCGATAATCAACGCGACGCGTCGATTACTGATCAACTCCGCGTGTGCCGTGCCCATGCCGAAAAGCAGGGCTGGCAGATCGTGGAGGAGTATACCGACCATGCGATATCGGGGGCGTCTCTTCTACGCCCGGGAATCCAGGCTCTTCTCAGCGATGCCGTGAAGGGGCGTTTCCACGTCGTCCTCGCTGAGGCCATGGACAGGTTGTCGCGTGACCAGGAGGACATTGCCGGGCTGTTCAAGAGAATGGCGTTCGGAAGCGTGAAGATCGTGACCTTGTCCGAGGGCGAGGTCAGCCACCTCCATGTCGGCCTCAAGGGCACGATGAACGCCCTGTTTCTGAAGGATCTCGCGGATAAGACCCGCCGTGGCCTGCGAGGGCGGATCGAAGACGGCAAATCCGGCGGCGGACTTTGTTTCGGTTACGACGTAGTACGGAAGCTGGATTCGAACGGTGAACCGGTGCGTGGAGACCGCACAATCAACGAGGCCGAGGCCGCTATCGTTCGCCGGATTTTCCACGAGTATGTCGCGGGTAAATCCTCCCGGTCGATCGCGTGGGATCTGAACAAGGAAGGCATCCCGGGACCGCAAGGCGCGGAATGGGGGCCGTCGACAATCCACGGCAACCCGAAGCGCGGCGTCGGCATTCTCAACAACGAACTCTATGTCGGCCGGCTCATCTGGAACCGCCTTCGCTATGTGAAGGATCCTGACACCGGCAAGCGGGTATCGCGGCTCAATCCGGAAATCGACTGGATGATCCGCGACGTTCCGGAAATGCGGATTGTTGAGCAGGAAGCGTGGGACCAGGCCAAGGCCCGTCAGCAAAATCTGTCGAAAGAGGCGCAGACGCCCTCAGACAACTTCCTCAACGATCGTCGTCGTCCGAAACACCTGCTTTCAGGGCTTGTGAGGTGCGGATCGTGCGGCGGCGGATTCTCCATGATCTCGAAAGATCTGCTTGGTTGCTCGTCGGCACGTAACAAGGGCACCTGCGACAATCGCCTGAACATCAGACGGGACGCTCTCGAAGCGTCTGTGCTAACTGGCTTGCGCACGCATCTGATGGAGCCAGAACTGTTCAAGGCTTTCTGCGATGAGTTTACGCGGGAGGTGAATCGGCTTCGCATGGAACGCGACGCTACCGCAGCCGGGTGGCGAAATGAGCTCGAGCGCGTCAAACGCGATCTCGATAAGGCTGTTCAGGCCATTCTCGACGGCGTGCCGGGGTCCGTACTCAAGGACAAGATCGGCAATCTCGAAGCCAGGAAAGCGGAACTGGTTGAGCTCGGGGCAGGAAGTGCAGAGCCGACGCCCCTCCTGCATCCGAACATGGCCGAAATATACCGCCAGCGGATTTTAGAGCTTCACGAGCGACTCTACGATGATGAAGGCAAGGCTGAAGCGGTCGAGGTCCTCCGCACCCTCATCGATGAGGTGACACTGATCCCGGAAGGAAGTGATCTGACGATCGCTTTGCGCGGTGACCTCGCGGCAATGCTCACATTCGCCTCAAACAAGAAAGAGCCCGACCTCCTTTCGGAGGCCGGGCTCTTTGGTAACTTGATACCTCCGGTAGTGCCGGTATCGTTGGTTGCGGGGACAGGATTTGAACCTGTGACCTTCAGGTTATGAGCCTGACGAGCTACCGGGCTGCTCCACCCCGCGCCACCAATATGTCCGATATGGAAATCGGACCGCAGGTCCGCAAGGCCGAC
>Ga0207695_10001676_pt1 | contig 35644 bp, 23 predicted proteins | sample KBSC54metaG_FD_184354 | JGI IMG/M metagenome (GOLD analysis project Ga0207695, IMG submission 184354) | Corn rhizosphere microbial communities from Kellogg Biological Station, Michigan, USA - KBS C5-4 metaG (SPAdes) (version 2) | ecosystem: Host-associated > Plants > Roots > Rhizosphere > Soil... | reverse complement strand
GCGTCTCGAGCAGGCGGGGGTGGACGTCGGGTCGCGGTGGCGCGAGCTCGCCGACTGCGCGCGGGGCCATCAGCACGACCACGCACTCGTGTTCGTCGACCTGCACTACTTGATGGCGCTCGCCGCGGTGGACGATGCGCACGGCGTGGGCGAGTTTCTCGAGTCGTGCGAGCGATTCGCGCGGCTCGGCGAGCACACCGAAGCCACAGTGATGGCGGAGGTCGGTCTCCCGCTCGCGCGCGCGGTGGTGGCGCACCGGCGCGGCGACTACGGCGAAGTGGTCGATTTGCTCGCGCCGGTTCGCGACCGCATCAAGCACGTGGGCGGCAGCCACGCCCAACGCGATCTGTTCGAGCAGCTCCTCATCGACGCCGCGTGGCGCGCGCGCCGTCTTCCCATCGCCGACGAGCTCCTGGCCGAGCGTACGACAAAACGGCCGCGCAACATCTGGGGATGGACGCAGTACGCGCGCGTCCTCGATGCATTGGGCGCGTCGGGCGCATCAGCGGCCGCACACCGCGCGGACGCGCTGCGTGCGAGCTGATGATCGAGACGCGCCATTTCGGCGGCCGCGTCACGTCCATAGCTTGAGAGCATGACGACGAAGCAGTCGATCGACACGCTGCTCACGCACACGGGCGGCGAGCCGTCGGACCGGCACGGCGCGGTGAACCCGCCGGTCTATCACGCTTCCACCATCCTGTTCCCCACCGTGGCCACGTACGAGCAGTCGCGCGATCCCGCGACGCGCTTCGATGTGGTTCGCTACGCGCAGCTCGGCACCCCCACGACATTTGCGTTAGAACAAGCCATCGCCGCCGTTGAAGGCGGATACCGCGCGATGCTCCTGCCATCGGGTCTCGCGGCGGTGACGACGGCGCTCGATGCGCTCACGCAGCACGGCGATCACGTGCTCATGGTGGACACCGCGTACGCATCGACGCGCAAGTTCTGCGACGCGACGCTGCCCAAGCGCGGCGTGCGCACCACCTATTACGATCCGTTGGCCGGCGCGGACATCCGCGCGTTGTTCCAGCCGCAGACGCGCGTGGTGTTCGTCGAATCGCCGGGCTCGGAGACGTTCGAGGTGCAGGACGTGCCCGCGATCGCGGCGGCCGCACACGCGGCCGGCATCGTCGTGGTGATGGACAATACGTGGGCGAGTCCGTACTTCTTTCCAGCGCTGGAGCGCGGCGTGGACGTGTCGATCCAGGCGGCGACGAAGTACATCGGCGGCCACAGCGACGTGATGCTGGGGACGATCACGACCACGCAGCCGTTGTACGAGCGCATCCGATCGGCGGTGGCGGAGCTGGGCCACTGCGTGGGCGGGGACGATGCGTATCTCGCGCTGCGCGGGTTGCGCACGTTAGGCGTGAGGATGGAGCGGCACCACCGGAACGCGCTGCGCGTGGCGCAGTGGTTGTGCGCGCGGCCGGAAGTGGCGCGCGTGCACTTTCCGGCGCTGGAGTCTGACCCCGGCCACCGGTTGTGGGCGCGCGACTTCACCGGCGCGAGCGGCCTCTTCGGCGTGTCGCTCGCGCCGGTGCCTAAAGCAGCGATGGCCGCGATGCTGGATGGCCTCGAGCTGTTCGGCAAGGGCGTGAGCTTCGGCGGATTCGAGAGCCTCGCGATCCCGATGCACCCAGCGTCGCATCGGACGGCTACGCGGTGGCAGTCGGCGGGCGGCGGGCCGTACATCCGGTTGCACATCGGCCTCGAGGACCCGGTCGACCTCATCGCCGATCTGGAGCGCGGGTTCGAGCGGCTCCGGGCAGCGGCGGGCGCGTCATGACATCCTCGCCGTTCGCTCCGTTAGGCGTTAGGCGCGCCGTGACGGCGCTCTGCGTGGGGCTCGCCCTTACGGCTTGCACCACCGAATGCACCCCGGGTGCCACGCCTAACGGGGCGGCCGGCGGCGCCACGCCCACCTTGAGCGCCGTGCGCGCCCGCGGGGCCGTCAAGTGCGGGATCACCGAGGGCGCCGGCTTCGCTACGCCCGACGACGCCGGCCGCTGGCGCGGCTTCGACGTCGACTTCTGCCGCGCGATTGCCGTCGCGTTGTTCAACGATCCAAACAAGGTCCAGTTCATCCCGTACACGCAGGAACAACGCTTCTCGGGCCTCCAGTCCGGCGAAGTCGATCTGCTCGCCAACGGCACGACCATCACGAGCAGCCGAGCGTTACGACAGTCGTTCCACTTCGGGCCCATCTATTTCTATGATGGGCAGGGGTTCCTCGTCGCGAAGTCGTCGAAGGTGACCAAGGCGAGCCAGCTCGACGGCGCCACAATCTGCGTCCAACAAGGTACGACCACGGAGCTCAACCTCACCGACTTCGCGCGCCGCAACAAAATCACGTTCCATCCGGTGGTGATGGAAGACCTGCGCGCCGCGGTGAGCGCGCTCGCCGGCGGCCGCTGCGACGCGATCAGCCAGGACGGTGCGGGACTCGCCACCACGCGCACGATGCTGCAGCACCCGGACGACTACGTCGTACTGCCCGACCGCATCTCGAAGGAACCCATCGCGCCGGTCGTGCGCACCGGCGACGACGCGTGGCTCGAGATCGTGAACTGGGTGTTCCGCGCACCCGTACAAGCGGAAGAGTACGGCATCGATCAGCAGAACGCGTCGCAATTCGCGCAGACCACCGATCCATCCATTCGCCGTTTCCTCGGATTGGAGCCGGGCGCGACAGACGGACTCGGACTCGACCCGCAGTGGACGCTGCACGTGATCGAAAAGGTCGGCAGCTACAAGGATATCTTCGATCGCAATCTCGGACCCGCGACGCCGCTCAAGATCGATCGCGGACTCAACAAACTGTGGACGGACGGAGGCCTGCTCTACTCGCCGCCGTTTCGGTAATGCGCCCTCCCTCACTCCGCCGCGATGCCGTTCTCCAGGGCCTCGGACTCGGCCTAACGGCAGCGGTGGTGTGGTGGCTGGCGCGGAACACCGGCGCCAGCCTCGCCCAACGCGGCCTCACGCTTGGGTTCGGGTTTCTCAGGCACCCCGCGAATTTCGAGATCGGCGACACGTGGTGGCTCAGATTCTCGCCAGCCGACAGCGTCGGGCGGGCCATTGTCGTCGGCCTGCTCAATACCGCCCTCGTGTCCGCGCTGGGATGCGTGCTGGCCATTGCCGTCGGATTCGTGGCCGGGATTCTGCGCCTCTCGCCTAACCCTGCACTCCGCGGGCTCGTGCGAGCGGCAGTCGAGATCGTGCGCAATACCCCGCTCCTGCTGTTGCTCCTCTTTCTCGCCGCGAGCCTGCACGCACTGCCGCCGCCCAGGCAGGCGCTCTCCCCGGTGCACGGCGTGTTTCTGTCGGATCGCGGACTCGTCCTGCCGGCGGTGTCGGTCAGCCGGTGGACCATCCTGTTCGTGGTGGCCGCCGTGGGCGCGCTGGTTTTGCGGCGCCCGTTAGGCAGATGGTGGTGGGTGGCGCCCGCGGCCTTCGCGGCGGCGGCGCTCGTGTCGGCGGTGGTTCGGCCGCCCGTCACCACCGTCGCGCGGCTGCGCGGATTCAACTTCGCCGGCGGCGTGACGCTGTCGCCCGAGCTCGCCGCGCTCCTCGCGGCGCTCGTGCTCCACCAGTCCGCGCACATCTCCGAGGTGGTGCGCGGCGCCGTGCTCGCGGTGCCGCGCGGCCAGCGCGACGCGGCTGGTGCGTTAGGCATGTCCAGGTGGCAGACGCTGCGGCTGGTCGTGATGCCCGTCGCCCTCCGGGCCATGGTGCCGCTCCTCGCCACCAACTGCGTGAGCCTCATCAAGAACTCGAGCCTCGCCGTGGCCATCGGGTTCCCCGACGTCGTGAGCATCCTGAATACCGCGGGCAATCAGACCGGCCACAGCATCGAGACGATGCTGATCATGATCGCCGTCTATCTCTCGCTCAGCCTGCTCGTGGCGGCGGCCCTCGGCCGCTACAACGCGCACCTGCTGCGCACGGGGACGGCCATCTCGTGAGCACATTTGTTCGTCGTGTGGCGACCGCCATCCGGCGCTGCTTCTCCACGCCGGCCGCGGCGGCTGTCACGGTCGTCGTGGCGGCCATCGCGGCGGCGATCGTGATTCCGTTGGCACGATGGGCTTTGGTGCACGCCACATGGTCCGGCGGCGCCGACGCGTGCCGTCGAGCCGGCGGCGGCGCGTGTTGGGCGTTCATCGGCCACAAGGCCGGCTTCATTCTGTTCGGACTCTACCCGGCTGCCCAACGCTGGCGCCCGGGGCTCGCGGCCGCCGTCCTCGTCGCGCTCGTGGTGTGCACGGCGCTGCCGCGGTTCTGGACGAAATGGCTGCTCGCGGCGTGGGCCTTCGGCCTCGCGCTCGCGTTCTTCGTGATGCATGGCGGCATCGGCCTGACGGTCGTCCCCACCCAGCAGTGGGGCGGCCTGCCGGTGACGATCATGCTCACCGCGCTCGGGCTCGCCGGCGGCTTTCCGATCGCCATCCTGCTTGCGTTAGGCCGGCGCTCACGACGCCCGCTGCCGCGCGTCGCCGCCGGCGCCATCGTCGAAGTCGTCCGCGGCGTACCGCTGATCGCCGTGCTCTACGTAGCCGTCCTGGTGTTTCCCCTCGCGCTGCCCACGGGCTTGAGCGTGGACAAGCTCGCGCTCGCGCAGGCCGCGGTGATCGTGTTCGCGTCCGCGTACCTGGCGGAGGCCGTGCGCTCCGGCCTCCAGCTCGTCCCGGCCCGCCGGCTCGACGCGGGCCTTGCGTTAGGACTCGGCTGGTGGCAAACGATGCAGCGCATCGTCCTGCCGGAAGCGCTGCGCACCGTCTTGCCATCGTTCATCTCGATCGCCGTCGGATTCTTTCAGGACACGAGCCTCATCGTAATCATCGGGCTCTTCGATCTCCTCAATACGGCGCGATCGGCTGCACAAGATCCGAATTGGCTCGGCTTCTACACCGAGGCGTTCGTGTTCGTGGGCGCGATCTATTTCTGCGGCAGCGCCGCGTTGTCGCGCTATGGACTGTGGCTCGAGCGGCGCATGGCACGCGCGCATCCAGGTGCGCACGTGCCACGCCCGCTATCGCTCACCGCGGCGCCACCGGAGTAACCGTGGGCGCCGCGACTAACAAGCCGTACACTCCCACGTTCGCGTCTCTTTGCCACTATTCCTGGCCGACGTTCTCTGGAGTCTCTGGAAAGCGGCATCAATCTACGCGTCGGCGCGCATGCAGTTCCGAGAGCCTTTTGCGCAACTTCGCTCGCGCCCGATACAACGCGGCCTTAACCGTTCCCGGGGCGACACCGAGTTCGGCGGCCGTCTGTTCGGTCGAGTGTCCAAGGAGCCAACGCAGTGTTGCGACTTGGCGCTGCAGTCCAGGTAGATTAACGATTCCGTCATCGATCGAATCGGTGATCTCCTGCCTTGCGAGTCCGATCGAGATTGCATCGCAGTCCGAACCGCCCGACGGATCGAGAAGATGCATCGTGAAAACGGAGTCCAGGACAAATTGTCGCCGATGAGCATGGCGGATTTGGTCGAACCAGAGTCTTCGGCAGGTGTGCCACAGCCATCCCTCGAACGAGCCGCGGCCAAGGAAGCGATCACGCCTTTCAAACGCCCGTGTCCATGCTTCCTGCACAATGTCATCAACATCGTCAGCTGAGGCTCCGAGGGAGAGCGTTCGGGCTCGAAGGCGTGGCGTGAGCCTACGGTAGAGCTCAGCGAAATACAGCTCGTCCGCCGCACGAAGGCGATCGAGATCGACGTCTAACGACATGCTTCCGCCTGCAAATGGCTGCATGGGGACTGCCGCTATAACGACGACAGCCCGCCGCAACGTGATTCACTACATCTACGCGGTCACGGGCTCACCGGTGACAGTCTCAAGAAGACTCGGTGTCTACCCAGCGGCCTTGGGTCCACCTTATCAACCTCAGGGGTTCAGCCAGTTAGGCCGCAACATAACGCGGCAATCGCAATTGTTAGGCCGGTGCTCATAGATCGGAGGATGGTACGGCGTGCTCTGCGCTAGTATCCACGTTGCTGTAAACCGAATTCACAGTATTGCGTCTAACACTTGAGTAAACTGGTCACAGTTGGACGAGTGCGCAAAGCGACAGGCCGCGTACGTAGCGGCACCAGCGTTGGCTTGCTGGTGTCAATAAAATAGCCGCCATCAGGGTCACGCAGACGTCATGTGCCGACCGTATGGCTAGGTCACGAGTCGGTTACCACTTTAACCCGGAGGCTACTATGAATGTCGTGCTCTCACTTCAAAAGCTGGCACCACCCAACGCGGAAAACGAATTGTCAACCAGCTGTATAAGCCTTGGGTGCCCAACGAGCGGCCTGACCGACCTCGGAGGAAGCTGTTGCCTTGGCTCCGACGCGTAAGCAACTGAACCACCAAGTCGCTTTCGTTAGGCAATGGTGGCGGGAGTCAACAGTGACGTCCCGCCCCCATTTGGCCGCCTGCGGTTTCGAGGAGGCGGCGCGGGCATACCGCGTTTCGCCTGGTCCGTTCGATTTGAAAGGTCACGCGTGTGAGGTGGCTGCGCGATGGAAAGATCGCCGTCGTGCACATTCAGATCGCCGGCGCGATCAAACACTTTGACCGGTCAGTCTCCATTACGGTCGCGGGATGCTATCTTCTGATTTTCTATTCTCCGTCTTTGATCAGGACCAGTACGAGAACCCGGGTCGTTACGAGGCATCGCGTGAGTTCGCTCAGCTTGTCGAGCGCTTGCTGCCGCCTAACTGGTCGATCCAGCGCCATAGTATCTGGCTTCAGGTAACACCGCCTCTTTCTACTGTGTTACCATCTCAAGGATTTAAGATCCATCTCTCAAGTGCTCCATTTTGTTCTGCGGACATCTTGCAGGTGGTCGTACCTATCTGTCTTGAGCACGACGTGGGCTTTAAGCTCGTTGCAGACCGCTGGTTGTTGGAAATCATGAATTCAGCTCGTTACGGCCGGAGTCAGTCGGGAAAGTTCATAACCCTGTATCCGTGGGACGAAAGTAGCTTCCGGAGAGTGATCGAGGCGCTGTATCAGAACACGATCAACAGGCCGTTCGTCGGACCGTACATCTTGTCAGATCGGCGGTACAGGGAAAGCCGGATTCTTTCATACCGTTACGGCGCATTCGGCACGGTACGGCAGCTGTCTGTTGACGGATCAATTCAGCCGCTTATCCTCGCTCCCGATGGGTCCCAACAGGTTGACAATCCGCGACCGTACTTTGCGCTTCCGCCGGGAGTTCAAGATCCGTTTGAATCGGTAGACGAGCAAGCCGTTAGGCCCGCGCCGCTTTTGGCTGGCCGCTTTCGCCTTGAGGCCCTTTTAGAACCGACAAATGCCGGGAATATGTACGAGGGCACGGATCTTCACACGGGGCGGAAGGTTGTGATCAAGGAGGCGCGGCCATTCACCTCTTACCTAACGCAAGAAGGTGCAATCGACACGCTGACGTTGCTACGTCGCGAATACGATGTGCTCACGAGGCTGAACGACTGTGTATTTACGCCGCGACCAGTGGCACTGTTTGAGGAGTGGGAGCACCTCTTTTTGGCGGAGCTGCGACCAAAAGGGACTCTGCTCTACCAGTTCTTTGCGATGCCTGGTCATATCATGCTCCCATACATCCGTCGGCCAGGCACACTTGCACACTTTCTACCAATATTTCGAGTGATTGGTGAGTCTCTCATCCGTGGCGTCCAAGCGATACACTTGGCTGGCGTCCGGCTCGGCGACATCTCGATCTCGAACGTTTGGATTCACGACAAACCGCTTCGCGCGTCATTCGTTGATCTTACGGGAGCTCGGATCATCGACCGCGCGGACCAACCTACTATGCGTGAGGGTCATGATTCCGCTGCGCGCCAGTACCAAGACATAAGCATTGACGAGGAAATGCGCCGCACGGACATCCACCGACTTGGTATGATTCTCCTCAACTCTGTCCTGCCGATGCCCCATTTTGAAGAGTTGCGCCCAGATACTCATAAGATGTTGTATTGGCTAGAAGCCCTCGGAATCCCGACGCCAGTACTTTCTACGATCGAACATCTCCTGCGAGCCGATACCGAAAGCACGTCGAGGGCGATGGAATCACTCACTGAACTACCCAACAGCGCATGAAGGCGAATGCCGTTCGCGCCGGACCTGCTTAAGTAGGCAGCCTCGCAAGCCCAGTCACGAAAGATCAACGGAGGAGACGGTGATGCGCCTTCGGAGTGTGGGAGCCAGCCGGCAGACCGCCAGGGACTCGGACTCGCTGTGGCTGGCGAGATTCGGGTCTGGGGTGATGCCAACCGCATCGGACGTCGCCGGGCCCACCGCCGGAGACATACGCTCGCTCCGAGATGGAATTCTCTCATACATACTCGCGACCGCCGATTTTGCTCGAGAGGATCGCCTCTGGCCGTCGGATCCCAATGTCTTCTTAACAAACCCGCTCAGCGTTGCCTGGGGCGCCGGCGGCATCGCCGCGTTTCTTTATGACGCGCTTGGAGAAATACCTCGCAGGGTTGAGCACTGGCTCTTGGATCGACAAGTCGGTGTGGCGGACTATCCGCCCGGTTTATTGATAGGCATGGCTGGGGTCGCCTACTCGTTTTGCGAGGTCGGCCTGAAGGAAAGGGCTGAGAAAATCATGGCAGCGTGCTACCAATCACCAATTCTCTTTACCGATCCAACGATGTTCCTTGGCGTAGCTGGCTGGGGACTGTGTAGCCTTTACTTCTACAACGAATGCGGAGGACAGGGTTATCTAGACATGGCTGCGCGAGCAGCCGATTGGCTTCGAGGTACGGCGTCAGAAGTCAGCGAGGGCGTGTGCTGGAAAGGTGGCTACTATTCTGACCTGCATTATGGATACGGTTATGGCGCGTCGGGAATCGCGTGGTTTCTACTCCAGGCTGGCCTAACGCTCGCAGACGACGGACTGGTGTCAATGGCCAAGCGGGCACTGGCTTTCGACATTGCTCGGCGTGCTGAAACTGGAAAAGGGTGGGGTTGGCGCGATCGCGAGGGTGGTACGCGCGTGCTGCCATACTGGGTATATGGCGGCGCAGGAGTTGGGACCGTGGCGATTCGCTTTCTCGAGTGCCTTGGCGATCCTGCCTACCTAGATCTTGCCGAAGTCATCGCCGATGGTGCCTTCGCGAAGTGGACAGCGCTCCCCTCGATGACTAACGGGGTTAGTGGGATAGGAGATTTCATGCTCGATATGTTGCTACGATGCAATCGCGACCGATATGCGGAACGGGCCCTCGACATTGCCGCTACACTCCCAGTATACGCGCTTGATCGACCTTCGGGCCTAGCGTTTCCTGGGCGTTGGCAAAGACGGATCAGCAACGACTTCGCCACTGGATCAGCCGGCATTGGTTTCTTCTTAAACCGACTCCTGCGGCCGCGGCGAAAGTTTCTCGTCGATTTGTGCGCCACGCCTCGTGTAGATAGCGCAAGTGAATTGCCAAGCCAAGTCGCTTGCTTCCGACAAGTGCCTGACATCTGAATGACGTCTTTCTGTTTCGGAAGGAGAAGGTCCGCGACGAGACAGATTGGGCGTCGCAATGTCACCGAGGAATTCCCGTTTGGAAGCAATGAATTGGTGTCTCACAAGGTAGTGAATTCATCGTGTCCAATACCTGCATTGATGCGGGATAGCATCGCAGGCCGATCACAGGACGCGAGGTTCTTACCCCTTGACCGTAGTTGCGAGACCTGAATGGGGACCATCTCGCGCACCATGTGGCAGGATCTCCGATTCGCATTCCTGAATGCGCGACGCGCCAGACTGGCCGTGCTTGTCGGGGTCCTCAGCCTCGGCGTCAGTGTCGGCGCGAGCACCGCGGTATTCAGTGCCATGGAGGCGGTGATTCTCCACCCCCTCCCAGTGCGTGACATGGGCCGACTCGTCTCCATCGAGACGGACTGGCAAATGATGTCCGTACACAGCGGCCCCCTGAGTCCGGGAGAGGTCTTTGATCTCTCTGCTCGAAGCGACCTGTTCGATGAATTGGCCGGATATCGGACGAGCAGCGTGAATCTCGTTGGACCAGATGTCCCTTTGCGCGTGGTCGTTGCGTCAACGATGGGACCGTTCTTTGAGCTCTTCGGCGTTCGTCCTGAAATAGGCAACACTTATCGTGCTTCGACGGCGAGGCGTGGTAACGATCACGTCGTCGTGCTGAGCCATGCGTTCTGGCAGACGATCACTGGCGGAGCGCCAAACGCAATCGGGCAAACCCTAAGGTTGGATAATGAGTCGTACGAAGTTGTAGGCGTCATGCCTCCTGAATTCGCGTATCCGTCTGGCGTGCAACTGTGGACGCCTCGACCGATACCGCCCGAGCTAGGTGACAAGCTGGACCGCAGTGCAAACCTTGTCACCGTCATTGCTCGAATGAGAAAGGCAATGACAATCGCGCGCCTTCGTTCGGCGTTAACGGCGGAAATGGCTAGTTGGCGCGCGCGCTACCCCCAGGATTATCCGATGGCGAGTAGACAGGCACTCGTCGTGAGGTCGTTTGCCGACGTCGTGTCGGGGCAGCTGGGTCCTGTCCTCCGGCTTCTCATGACTACCGTAAGCTTAGTGTTGCTCATCGCCTGCGCAAACTTGGCGAGCCTGCAGCTTGTGCGAATGGTGGCTCGCGAAGGCGAGATTGCCCTCCGCGTTGCGCTGGGCGCGAATCGTTGGCGGATCTTTCGACAGTTCTTTGCAGAATCGACGCTGCTCGCCGTGAGTGGCGGTGTGTTAGGCGTCGTCACTGGCGCCGTCATCATTTGGTTGGTGCGACGAGCTGATGCAAATCAGCTGGCCCTGCTACGACACGCGCAGATGGATATGCGCGTGTTCATCTTCGCAGGCGGGATCACACTGTTCGCTGGTGTGCTCTTTGGCACGCTTCCGGCACTCCGTGCAGTCCGACTTATGCCGTGGGCAGTCCTGAAGACGACAAGTGCGCATGGACTTCAAACGGGCTTCGGGCACCGTCGATTCTTGCGCGCGATGGTAATCCTTCAGGTCGCATTTTCGCTGATTCTCTGTCTGGCCTCGAGCGTAGTGCTCCGAAGTTTGATTCGCCTGCTAGACGTGAATCCTGGATTCCAGCCGCAAGGCCTGGTAACTATGCGCCTAACGCTACCCGATGCCACTTACCGGGACAGCGCGCAGAAGCTTGCGTTTCACGACGCCCTCGTAGCGCGGCTTCGTTCTCTGCCTGGCGTTCAGGCGATCGGGACGGTGAGCGGCGCGCCGTTCGGGTACTTGCGCGCGAATGAGCATACCATGGTTGTGCGAGCGCTCGATCTTACGGGAGCCCAGAGTCGCAGCCCCCAGGCAAATGTGTGGCTCGTCGGCGGCGATTACGTTCGGGCGATGGGAATCCCGCTCTTGGCGGGACGTACGTTCACAGATGCCGACCGATTCGGTGCTGCTCGCGTCGCGATCGTCGACGAGACCCTGGCCCACGAGCTGTTCGGGCGCGAGGAGCCGATTGGGAGGCGACTCGAGGGCGATGCAACCATTGTCGGTGTCGTTGGATCAGTAAAGAAAACGGATCTTTCCGCAGCCGACAGAGGATCGATCTATGAGCCGTTCGGTCAGTGGCCCGCACTTGCCGATCTGACAATTGTAATCCGCACCAAGTCAACGACGGCGTCCACAGCCGCCGCCGTTCGACACATCATCCGGGACATCGATCCGAGCCTTCCGGTATTTGATGTGTCATCAATGCCCGACGCGATCGCTCACTCGCTCGCGTCGAGGCGTCTCGCTGCCACCGTCCTTGCCGGCCTGGCCATACTCAGCCTAACGCTCGCGGTGCTTGGCACCTACGGATTGCAGAGCTATGCCACTAGACAGTGTGCGCCGGAGATCGGGATTCGGATGGCGCTCGGAGCCACGCCCGGCAGCATAGTCGCGACAGTGCTTAAGAGCACGGCGCTGCTCGCAACCACGGGTGCGGGGCTCGGCGTCGGCGTCTTCGTAGCCGGAGCTAACGCACTCGCGCCACTGTCGTTCGGCGTCCATCCTCGCGACCTGCTGTCGATCGTGCTAACCGCGGGTGCGCTGATTGGTGTTGCGATCGCCGCGAGCCATTTGCCGGCGCTGCGTGCAGCCAGGATAGATCCAGCGTTGACTCTGCGAAGTGGCGGAGATCGATAAAACGGACGCGGTGGAAAATGTCGCGTCAAAGACGTGTAGGCAACTGAAGAAAGGCGGCACCAAGCGAGGATCCGTTGAGAGAAGCCTCACCGTTTCTGCTCGCCAGTCAAGAGTATTTCGAGCCGGCCTGGCACGGCGAGCTGCGGCCAGAATTCAAGCGCATCGCCACCGAGCTTTTACCGGGCGATTGGCAGATCAGCCCACATGAGCTTTGGCTAACCGGCCACCCCGGTGTGTCCTGGAGCTTTCCCGTGCAGGGATTCAAGATCCATCTGTCGGCCACACCACGAAATGCCGCAGATATCCTGCGGTGTGCCATACCGTGCTGCGTACGAGCAAGAGCGGCATTTAAGTTCGTGGCCGACAACCGCCTCCTCAGCTATGTCAACTCGAAGCGCTGGGGTAGGGGATCTTCAGGCAAGTTTATAACGATCTATCCGCCCAATAGCGACTCTTTTGGCACGTTGATCGAAGAACTCGGCAGTGAGACAGCTGGTTTTGTTGGACCGTACATCTTATCCGACCGGCGATATCGTGACAGCCACGTTGTCTTCTACCGCTACGGGGGATTTCGCCAGACTCAATCGTTGAACGTCGACGGCACGATGACGCCCATCATTTTTGATCCGAATGGCGACCCGTTGCCAGACGAACGGCTACCCTACTTCAAAGTTCCGCCCTGGGTCACTGACCCGCTCGGCGACTGGCCTGGCAACGATGCACCAAACTCCACGCTTCTGAACGGAAGGTTTAAGGTGGAGAAGGTACTCTCGTTCTCAAACGCCGGCGGCGTCTACGCTGGCCGCGACGTTGTCACGGCGGCCTCTATAGTCCTAAAGGAGGCCAGGCCTCTCACCAGTTGCTGGCCTAGGCAAGGCGAGCTTTTCGACTCCGTAGCCGCACTTGAACGAGAGTTCCAGCTTCTAGAGCGTCTCCGAGATCTAGACTGCGTTCCAACGCCGATTGCTCTGTTTACCGAATGGGAGCACTCGTTCCTCGCAGAGGAGTTCGTTGATGGTACGAGGCTGGGTGACGTTCGCCTAACCGACGGCTTGTCGCTTGTCGAGATACTGAGTGATCAGCAACGCCTCACCGAATTCCAGCAGTTCTTCTCTGCGATCGCAGTCGGCCTAATTGATGCTGTCGCGTCGATTCATGAGCAGGGTGTCATTCTCGGCGATGTGTCTCCCAACAATATTCTTTTCCACAGTATTGGTCCCAAAATCGCCATCATAGATCTCGAGAGCGCGTTCGCATCCGACGAAGGAGAGGAAGTCGAACGGTATGTCAGCGGCCTTTACACAGGTGGATTTCGCCGCGCGGAGGCCGCCAGGAGTGGTAGGATGACCCCAGAAGACGACTATCGGGCAGTCGGAATGGTTCTCTACAGCCTGCTCCTTCCAGTTCAGTCGCTATTTGAATTTGAGCCGACGGCCGTGAATGTCCTGCTCGAGAGGCTTATGCAACTTGGCCTGCGCGCTCCCATGGCTCAGATCATCCAGTACCTCCTTCATGGCGAGGTCCTACAAGCGCGTCGTGTGGCTGACCAATGATACCACCAAACTCCGTCCGCGTTGACACGAATTGGGCGGCATCGTCCCGGTTTCAGCACGAGAACAGCGATCTCAAGCAGACCGTAGAGTCGATCGTCCATCATATCTTGAGCACCACATCTATCCATCGTCGCGATAGACTATGGCCGGCTGATTTGCTCGTCTACAGTACGAATCCACTTAGTTTCGCATTCGGAGCATGTGGCACGTCGCTGCTTGTTCACGATGTCCTTCAGTCCCTTCCAGGCGATGTTTCAAGCTGGCTTCGCGGCCGGCGAATAGAGGGCGACACCTACCCCCCCGGCTTGTATATGGGACTCGCCGGAATTGCATATTCCTTTTGTGAGCTTGGGTGGATCGATGAGGCGGAGGACGCTCTCAGACGCGTCTACACGTCTCCCCTTCGTTTTTCGGACCCCACAATGTTTCTCGGTGCCGCTGGGTGGGGCCTTGTAAGCATCTCCCTTCAGCAGCGGACCGGAAAATGGTCATACATCGATCGAGCAATAGAGGCAGGCAACTACATTGTGAAAAGTGCCAACGCAACAGAATACGGACACTGCTGGGAAGATCCGGCGAGTGCGCGCATCGGCTTTGCAAGAGGTGCCAGCGGCATAGCGCTATTCTTGCTGAGGCTTTACCAAGCATCCGCAGACGTCAAGTACCTGCGTCACGCACTCAGTGGTCTCGAATTCGATATTGCACACGCTCGTGGGGATGAGCGGCGGCTTCGCTGGCCGCCGTCGTGCAACGCGGCACGAACTATCCCGTTCTGGCAAGCGGGGACCTCAGGCGTCGGGAGCACGTTGATTCGGTTTGCGCGCGCACTGATGGATGACCGCCTAGCAAGACTGTCGGTCGCGGCCGCCGAAGGTGCACATGTGCTGCTTGCACCATCAGCGTCTCAATTCGATGGACTAAGTGGAATCGGAGAGTTCTTGCTCGACATGTATCTCTTCACCGGCGACGACGAATACTGGAGTCGCTCCCTCGACGTCGCGAAGAGTATAGTTTGCTACCAGATTCGGCGCACCGAAGGAATCGCATTCGCGGGACGCGGCCAGCAGCGAATATGTACAGATTACGGCTATGGATCCGCAGGCGTTGGCCTCTTCTTGCGACGCTTGATAACTCTTGGGAGCCGCCGACTCCATGATCTGTGACATTTCTTAGCGGCTAAGTGCACAGCACACATCTCCGGCATAGCCGCAGCTTTGCGAGCAATCCGCTCAAAGCAGCTGAACGCGTATCCTAGCGTTTCCGAACGATAGTGACACCGCGTCGGTGGCCGCAATGTTCCTAACCGGAGGGCGGTTAGTCGTCGTCGAGCTACAAGGACCTGAGACTCACCCATGTCAGCTCCCGATCTACTCGTTTCACCGTGGCGGCGCCACCGGAGTAACGGTCGGTGCCGGCAGCTGCGCGATGGCCGTCCGCAATTTCGGCAGCTCCGTCGTGATGATGTCGTTCAGCTTTCCGATCGTCGCAACGAGATGCCGCTTCGACTCATCGAGCGCGCCCTGTTCGGACTCCGTTGGCGTTGCGGACGAGGCCTCGAGCCCGCCTAACAGATCGTAGGCATTGCCGATCGCCGTACCGTAGGATTCGCCGAACCCGCGGCGCACGGTGACGAGCAGCGTCGACACATGCTTCACGATGCTGTCTGCCGCCGAGCTCGCGTGATGCCCAACGAGCGTCTTCGCACGCGCGACTTCGGAGTCGACCTCGGCGAGCGAATTCTTCCCGTCGCGGAAGGCGCGCGTGAGCGAGTCGACCTCGGCGCTCATGTCTTCGCGCGCGCGAAGCGCATCGGGCGTGGTGACGGCGGCGCTGTCACGACGCACCTGCACCGTCTGCGTGAGCGTGGTGCCGCCGGCGAGCAGCCGCACCGTATAGTCGCCGGGCACCACGTACGGGGCGCGCGGCGCACCGTAGAATCCCGAGTCCTCGGGCGCAGGCGCAAATGCGTACTGCGTGTGCAGGTCCCAGAGCACGCGGTGCATCCCCGCGGTGCCCGGACCGGAGAGCTCGCGCACCGTGCCGCCCGCCGCGCTCGCGATCTGGATGCGCACGGTCGAGTCGCGCTTGGCGGTGGAGTCGGCCACGCGGTACGTGATCAGCGCGCCCACCGGAGCGTTAGGCGCGAGGAACTGCCGGAGGCCCGCCTCCGGTTGATCGCGCCACTGGTAGTATTCCGTGGCCGGCCGAATCGGGAACAACTGCGTTTCCGGCTTCGCCGACGCCGCCTGCTCGAGCGCGCGGATGTCGTCGAGGATGATCACGCTGCGGCCGTACGTGCCTAAAATGAGATCGTTGGTGCTGTCGTCGACGAGGATGCGGTCGACCATCACGCGCGGCAGCGAGCCACCCGGAAATTGCCAGTGGCGGCCTCCGTCGAACGTCCAGTAGAGGCCGAACTCGGTGCCCGCGAACAGCACGTCGCGATTGCGCGGGTCTTCGGTGAGCGTCTTGACCGGCGTGCCGGCGGGGAGATTGCCGGTGATTGACGCCCACGTCGCGCCGCCGTCGGTCGTTTTGAATACGTACGGCGAGAGATCGTCGTCGTAACGTCCGTCGAACGTCACATACGCGGTACGCGCATCGAAGCGCGACGCGCGCACGGCGCTCACCCATCGCGGCGCACGCAGATGAAAGCGCGATGTGATGTTGGTCCAGTGCGCGCCGCCATCCGTGGTCATCTGCACGTTGCCGTCGTCGGTGCCGACGTAGATCGTGCCCGCGGCCCGCGGCGACTCGCTGATCGTCGTGATGTTGCCGTAAAGCCCCGTGCCGTCGTCGCGCGATGGCGTGGTGCTGTCGCGCAGCGGGATGCCGTCGCCCAAACTTGCCTTCTTCCAATCCTTTTCGTTTCGCGTGAGATCAGGGCTCAAGACCTTCCACGTCGTGCCGCGATCGGTCGTCGCCAGGAGCTTGTTCGCGCCGTAGTAGTACGTGTGCGGATCGTTAGGCGAAACGAGGATGGCAGTGTTCCAGTTGAACCGGTAGTTCTCCGCCGTATCCGGCGACACCGGCGTCATGCGCCGTTCCTCCTTCGTGACGAGATCCACCAGGTAACCGCGCCCATTCTGCGAATTGGTGTACACGAAGCGCGGGTTCGTCGGATCGACCGCGACCTGGAAGCCGTCACCGTACTCGAGGAAGGTGACGCCGCCATCGGTGAGCGCACCGCGCGAGTGCGTACCGCTCGGAAACGTGAACGTGCCCAGATCCTGCAGGCCGCCGTATATCCAATACGGATCGCGATGGTCGACGGCGATGTCGTAGAGTTGTCCGATCGGCAGATTGTTCACCCAGTCCCAGTGCCGTCCCGCGTCGTACGTGAACCACACCCCGCCGTCGTTACCGAGCATCATGTGGTCGGGCTGGTGCGGATCGATCCAGAGCGCGTGGTTGTCCGGGTGCACCCGCACGTTCAACGAATCTTCCGTGAACGTTTTGCCGCCATCGATCGACACGTGCAGTTCCGTGAGTGGCAGCCAGACCTTGTTTGCGTTCGTCGGATCGACACGGATCTGCCCGTAGTAGTTGCCGCGCTCATCGAGCCGATTCTGGCGCGTCCAGGTGGTGCCGCCGTCGGTGGATCGAAACACACCGCCGTTCCGATTCTCGATCACCGCGTACACCGTGCGCGGATCGCTCTTCGCGATCGCGACGCCGATGCGGCCGATGTTTCCCGTCGGCAGTCCGTTAGTCAGTCGCGTCCAGGTGTCGCCGCCGTCGAGCGAGCGCCAGAGGCCGCTGCCGGGCCCGCCGCCCACGAAGCCGAAGGCACGACGGCGCCGCTCGTACGTCGCGGCGAACAGCGTGTGGCCATCGTCCGCCATCGCGACGTCGATCACACCGGTGTTCGCATCCACGCCCAACACCTTCTTCCAGGTGGAGCCGCCATCCTTGGTGCGATACAGGCCGCGTTCTTCGTTAGGCCCGAAGAGGTGGCCGGCCGCGGCGACGAAGACGATGTCCGGATCGTGCGGGTCGATCACGACCCGCCCGATGCTCTGGGTCTCGCGGAGTCCCATGTATTGCCACGTGGTCCCGCCGTCGAGCGAGCGATACACGCCGTCGCCGAACGTGGATGTCTGGCGATTGTTCGCCTCGCCCGTTCCCACCCACACGATGATCCGATCGCTCGGCGCGATGGCAATGTCGCCGATGGAAAGGCCGCTGCCGGACCGGTCGAACACCGGGTCCCAGGTGACGCCGTTGTTGCGGCTGCGGAACACGCCGCCGCTCGCGGTGCCCACGTAGATGATGCGCGGGTCGTCGGCGACGGCTTCGATGTCGTCGACACGCCCGCCGAACGATGCCGGTCCGATGGCGCGCCACGCGGTGTCTGGCCATGCGGCCGACTGGGCGGCGAGCGCGGCCGACCCCATGCCTAACAAGACAACAGTGCCGGCGACGACCGCCGGCACCCGCACGCGGAAATCCATCATTGGTGGAACGTGCCTCCTCTGGGGAGTCCGTCGATGATCGGCTCGAGCGGCCGCACTCTAATGGCGCCGGTCGTGGCCGGGTCGCCATCCGTACCCGGGTTGCCGCCTTTGAGGATGGACCGCGGCTTCCCGTTGATCTGCCAACTGTACACGTACCGGCCATCGGTGAGCGGCAGCGTAACCACCCACTTGTCGCCTTCACGCGTCGCGGGCACGGAGTCCAGCGTGAAATCGCCAACCACCGCGACGGCAGTGTCCCCGGCGGCCTGGGACACCGGCAGCTCGAGCCGCACGTGTTGTCCCCAGTGCCGTTGCAACAGCAAGTGATGGTTCGGATCCACGTGCACGGCGGTCACCGAGTCCGAGCGGCCGAGCGCAATCGTGTCGGCGCGAGTCGTTAGGCGAACCTTGCGGTGGACGGTGCCGCCGTCCGCCAATGTGAGCGCGATGTCCAGCGGCAGGTCGAACGGCGGCGTGGCCTGCACCTGCGACACGATCAGTTGACGGCCGACCACCTGGGCGCGCACATCGGGCACCACCTTTTCCGAGAACCACGGCATCGCGAACGACGTCAGGTCCCGCTTGGCAGCGTGCGACATTGCGGCGATCAGGTCCTGGTAGCCGGCGGTCTTGCCGTCGGCCTGGCGTTGCACGTACTCGCGAACGCCGCGGTCGAATGCGCTGTCGCCCAGCATTTCGTCGAACATCTGGAAGATCCACGCGCCCTTCGAGTAGTGCACGCTACCATTGTCGGGATTGCCGAGGATGCTGATGCGATCTTCGGAGCCGAGCATGTAGCCGTTGCGCAGGCGGTTCCAGTAGTCCTGCTCGACGGAATCTCCGTACATCGCGCGCAGCATCACGGCTTCGGCGAAGGTGGCCCAGCCCTCGCGCAGCATGTTGGCGGCGGGGCCCGTCGCGTTCATGGTCCAGGCGTGCGAGAATTCGTGCGCGTACACGAACGATGGGCCGCGAACGCCTAACTCGACCAACTGGTCGGCCTTGCTGCCCGAGATGATGGCGTCGGTCATGCGCACCATGAATCCGCGCGGGCCGAGGCCGCGGTCTTCGACGGCGGCGACGTACGGCGGGTACGGTCCGCCGAAGCGGGCGTTGAGCACGCTGTCGATCGGCCGCAGCTCCTTCGCGAGCGAATCGTGCGAGAAATGGAACGACGGCGTGGTGAACGTCACGAACTGCAGGCCGCGCACATTGGTGCTAACGGGACGCCAGTCGCGATCGTAGATGAGGCTCAAGAGCCACGTGGGGTACGTGCTCTGGCCGATCACCGTGCGCACGCCGCCCACCACCGTGTCGTGCTGCGGCAGTGTGGTCGTCAAGTAGTACTCGGCCGGCAGGTGCACCGTCATCGTGGCCGGTCCGATGTCGTTCGCGCTGTTGTAGTCGAAGAACGGGTGCCAGGCGTCGGTATTGTGGAAGGCGCCGTAGGCCGGCATGGAGTCGCCGGGAGCCGCGGTGACCTCGCGCGAGGGACGGCTGCTGTCGCGCAGCCAGTACGACAACGTCAGTTGGGCATGCGCGCGTTTGGGCGCCGCCATCCAGAGGACGCCGCCGCCTAAAGTCCAGGCGACCGAGTCGCCATCCACGCGCAACCGCGTGATACGCACATCGTTGTTGAGCCGGACCGCCAGCCCGTAGTCGCTGCCCACGACGATCGAGATCGTGTCCTCGACGTGGATGTCGCGACCCGGTACGAGCTCGACGTGCAGCAGCTGGCCGTGGATGTAGTCGAGGGTGTCGATCGGGAGCTGGCGCGTGATGTGCCATCCGCCGGCGCCCAACGCAGCCTCGTAGAAGCCGGAGAAATGCCGCACGAGGTTGGTTTCATCGCCGCCGTTGCCCGCTTTGACCGTACCCGTGAGTAGCAGTACGGCGCGTTGGGCATTCTGCCAGACCACGCGCCGTGTGTTCGCCTCACGCGTCATTTTCCGCTGGACGGCCGCGTGCGTCACGGCGCGGCTCAGCGAGTCCGGGTCGACGCTGTCGAACGCGGCGAGCGATCCGCCGACGAATCCGTTGAGGAACAAGGCGCCGAGCGAATCCGGCGTGGGGGCGCCGGCTTTACCGGCCGCGACCGGCGCCACCGGAGCCGCCGGCCGCGCGGCGGTGCACGCGCCTAACGCAAGCGCGGCGGCGAGCGCCGCCGTCCATCGCACCGGTCGCATGGGGTCAGTGCGTCTCCGGGAGCTGCTGCGTGACGTGGCCGTCGGCGTCCAGGAACTGAAGGGACGGCGTGCCTAACGAGTCGACCATCAACTTGATGCGCGGGTGCCCCTGGCGGTCGGCGAGCATCACGATCGACTCCTTCGCGGTGCCCTTCCCGATGTACGCGCGGGAGATGCTCCCGAACTCGCCCTTCGCAATCATGTTCTTGCGGAAATCCTCGAAGCGCTTCGTCTTCTCGGGGCCGTCGGGCAGCTTCCGGTACACCATGGCGCTCTCGGCGAACGCCTGGATCGGTACGTTAGGCCGGTCCTGGATGTCGAGCCCCGCCTCGCGCTGGCCGTTCTTGTCGTGGTACGAGAGCGTGACGGTCTCGTCCTGGTTGAACTGGTCGAACGTCAATCCGGCGCCGGCGACGTACCCATCGGCGGTTTTCCTGCCGTTGAACGTCAGGCCGCCATCCTCGTTGCCTTCGTCGTTGAAGAAGATGACGCCGGCGCCGCGGCCGCCGTCGCCCGAGCGCAGCGGATACGATTTACCGCCGATGACCGGGTCGGGCAGCTTGTCGTGACCGGAGAGTGTCATGCGCAGGCGGCCGTCGGCTTCGACGACGTTGATCCGTTGGACATCGATCGTGTCGAACTTGGCGTTGCGCGACTGGCGAAACGCCATGACGGAGAGCGCGATGGCTAACGTCGTGGCGCCGTGGGCGTAGCCTTTGAGAAACCGGTTGTCGCTGGGCATGGTGCGAAACTCCTGGGACTCTGGAGCCGGCCGGGGAGGCGTCGGACGGCCCGTGGGCGAGAGGAGCCAGCCGCGTGCGGGTTTACGGAATGATCCGGACAAATTACTATTGGTCCGGACAAATGATAGGGCTCGGCACAGCCATGCGCCAGATCGCCGCTCGCACCCTCGGCGTCTTCCTCGCCGTCTTGTTTGCGTTCCTTGGATTCCCCGCGGCTGGCGCCGGCCAGCAGGCGAAAGAGCCCGCGCCGGTTCCATCCGCACACCTCACGCACGAGCAAGCGCTCGCCGACACGCGAACGTTTCTCGGCCTGCTCCAGGCGACGCACCCCGATCCCTACACGAACCTGGGCGGGAAGATCGCGTTCGAGCGCCGCGCCGAAACGTTGATCGACGAGCTGCCCGCCGCCGGCCTAACGGTTGGCGACCTCGCGGCGCGCCTCGGAACGTTCGTGGCCCCGCTGCACGACGGTCACACGAACGTCACCCTGTACAACGCGACCTGGCGCGCGCCCAAAAAACCGCTGCCGATTCGCGTCCAGATCACGGCCGACACGTTCTTCGTGGCGGCGTCGGATCTTCCGTCGTGGCGAGGCACGCGCGGCGCCAAGATCATCGGGGTGAACGGACACGCGACGAGCGCGCTCGAGCACACCCTGGCTGCGCGCTTCGGACAGGAGAACGCGTACGGATTGGATCGCGTGATGGCCGGCGTGCTCCAGAGCGAAGACCTTCTCGCCAATCTGATTCCCGATCTCGCCCAACAGGGCGGCGCCACGTACAACCTCGAAACCCCAAACGGGCGGCGTGAAGATCGCTACGTTCCCTTCGGGGGCTCACACACTGCAGATCCCGAGACCTGGCTCGAGAAGCCGCTGCACTGGTCCGGCATGGATCGCTCCGATGACCTCTTTTACTTCCGGTTTCTCGACAGCGGCCGAACGGCGTACCTCCGCGTCGCCTCGATGGGCGGCCGCGAAGCCGTAGAAACGTATCGGCGCATGAACCTGGGCGGCCCCGGGACCCTGCACGAGATTCTCGTCGAGTACTACCAGCTGCTCGGCGCGCCATTGCCCGCGAACATCGACTCGGCGATCGCGGGCATTCCGTCGCTGCTCGAGATCGGCACGCGGCTCCTCACGGAGATGCGCCGGCGTCACACGCCTAACTTGATCATCGACCTGCGCGGGAACGGCGGCGGCATGACCGGCGTGCTCTACCCGTTCCTGTACCAGCTCTACGGCGACGACTACTTCGCCTACCAGTTTCCGGACAGTTCCGTGACTGTCTTGTCGCCGCTCTACATTCAATTCTTCAGTGTCGACACGGCGAAGGAGCGCACGCGGAACGGGAACTTCGAGGTCGGCTGGTATCGATTCAACGGCGATGGCGACGACGACAGCGCCGCCGCGCTCCCGGGCCTACCCGGCAGCGCCGAGTGGGCGCGGGCACGGCGAGTGCGAGCGCTGGCCGAGTGGCGCGCACGCGGCTACACCGATTCCATCATGACGCGGTTGGACGCGCTGGACGGTAAGTCGTGGTACCGCCCGCGCCGAGTGGTGGTGCTGGTCGATCCTGCGACCTTCAGCGCCGGCTTTCAGATCGAGTTCTACCTCAAAGGACTCGGCGCGACGCTGGTGGGCGTACCCGTCGGGGCAGTCGCCTAACGCATACATGCAGGTCACGCCGTACACGCTCCCGGAGTCGCATCTCACGGGCAGCATCGCGAACTCGACGCAGGAGTTCATGCCGGATCACCCCGGCGCGCGCGTGCTGCCGATGGACTTCCCGGCCACGTACACGGTGTTCAAGCGGTACGGGTTCGACGAAGACGCGAGCCTACAATACGCGGTCGATCTACTACGAGAAGGAAAGCTCTCGAGGAGACGGCGTGCTACGAGTTTCTCGAGTGGAATGTCGCGCTGAAGGAGTGACCGACGAATGGAGCGATCCTCCGATGATCCGGATCGCGCGACAGGAGTACAACTCCGCGCCGGCGGCACGACACGGCAATCAGCACATCGTTCCAGAAGCCGCGTCGCTCGAGCTCGGGAGTTGGTCCCCACTTTTCCGCCATGTCGCGGATCACGTCGCCTGCAGCAAGTAGGTCGCCCGCATCGAGAGCGATGATGCGGTGCGGCTTGAATCGATCGATGAGGCGCTGTCGAATCGCAGTTAGTTCGCGACGCCCGCGCGCCCCCAACAATAACTCAGCGCCCACGAGTGCATGGAAGTCGAGCGCTGCGACGAAGTCACGGACGAACCTCAGGACGCCGTCCGCTGCCGGCCGATCGCGCAGCAAGTCGATGAAATGCTGGGTATCGAGCACGTAGCGCGGCATGAGGCGACGGGTTTCCGCTGTCAGTGGCTACCGTACGTATCCGGATGTTCGGGGAACGCACCTCTCAACCGCTCGAATCCCTCGACGATAGCCGCGTTCTCGGTCATTCGCGTCAGAGCGTCGTTGACCGTGTCAGATTGGTTAGCGCCCGAGATGAGCATCGCTCGCCGAAGCAATTCGATGTCGATGAGAAGTTGCTTCCGCGCACGCAAGCCGGGGCGTCTCGGGCGCCCGGGCCGGCCGCGCGTCTTTGTCCGCAGCCCACGGCCGCGACCCGCTCCAGCCTTGGTCATGAAGCGCTCCTATGTGTATCTAATTTCAATATAGTGTGTATGGTAATCCGCGGCCAGCCCACGCGAGCGATGAACGGCTGACGCAAAATGTCGGCACACAGCCATCGCGTGCCGACATTTTGCGTCCACATGCGCCTCGCTGACAATCACGGATCTCGCGACAAAGCGATCAGCGGTAGTGCCAAGCGTCGCTGCTATTCGCGGTGGGTGCGTTCTTCGCGATCTGCGCGGCCATCGCGCGCAGCATCACGCCGGTCGTCGTTGGGCGAATGCCGTGGCCCTTCATCGGCCGCCCGAATTCGAACGTCGCCCCGGCCCGCGGCGTCGTCACCGTGTCGAGGAACGCTTGCGCTTTGTAGACGGCCATGTTCAAGTAGAAGTTGTCCATGTCGCCGGCATAGAAGTGCATCTTGCCAACGAGCTGCGGGCCGATAGTCGCCCAGTGCTTCTGCATGTACGCCGTGAGATCGAACCCGTGGTCGCGCATATAATCGGCGACGCTGTGATCGATCGCGCCGGTGGCTTTGTCCCAGAGCGGCTTGGGATATCCATCGTCGCCGACAGGACCGTACACGGCTTCCCACGCCTCCTGTTGCTCGGCCGACCGGCCGTGGGAGCCGAGGACGGCCTCGAGCTGGCTGAGTTGTCGCTCGGTAATGAGCACCTGGCCGTCCGTGCTACGGAACATGGGTCGCTCGGGGAGCACCCACTTTGCGTTAGGCGGTGTGAACGCGTTCGCATCCTTGTAGATGTCGATGAGCGCCCACTGGTGAAAATCGATGGGGTCCGGATAGTAGATCCACGCGCCGCCGAAGAAATCGGGGTGATAAATCTGTAAGGCGGCGGATTCCCATCCGCCGGTCGAGCCACCCGACAGCACGCGCGCGTACGGCTGGCGAATGATGCGGAAGTGCGACTCGATGTACGGAATGAGCTCGGTCATGATCGCGTCGCCGTACGGTCCATCGTTCGCCGAGTTGACCGCGTACGAGTCGTCGAAGTACGGCGTGGGATGCAGAAACGTCACCATCAGCATCCGCGGAAAATCGTCGGACGTCCAATCCTGATAGAGCCGGTAGCCTTCGACGCGGCGCAGATTGACGACCCACGCGCGATGCCCAACGACGTTGGAATCGGCAGGCTCGACGGCCTCTTCCTGGAAGTGATACGGCGGCGCGAGACTGAAGTGATCCTGCTCGTAGTCCACCGGATAGGAGACATCGGGATGCTCGTCGTATCCCTTCGGCAGCAGGACCACGGCGCCCAGATACATCGGGTGGCCCCAGAACTTCGTGAGAAGCGCGCTCTGGATCTTGATGTGCTTGATCCACTTCGTGTCGGCGGGCACCTGCGCGGGCGGGAGCACTTTGTCGAGCGACAGGTGCGTGGCCTTGCTCGAGTGCGGATCAACGTGCACGCGCACGATGCCGCTCACCAGGTTGCCCGCCGACTCGTTGTACTGCTGACCTTCCCACTGATCCATGTGCACCCAGATCGTATGTCCGTCGGCGCGGTGCACTTGGGTGTAGACGTTCATCACCGCCTGCGCGTAGTAGTCGCCCGCCGGGACATCGCTCAACTTCGCAAATGGAAACCCGTGCGTCGCGCCGCCGAGGCGCGTCGCGGCGTTAGGCGCGAGTTGCGAGACGTCGGCGCCGAACACGGAGCCGTTGGAGCCGAGCGCGCCGCCCTGAAATCGCGGCTCGGGCGTGCTGTCCGTCGAGAGGAACAGCAGCACTCGGCCGGTGATCGGGCCCTGGTGCGCGGATGCCGGGAACGAGATGTCGAACACCAGGCCCGTTTGGGCCGGCAGCTGCGAGCTAACGGCAAAGCTCAGGCATGCGGCGAGTGCCGCAAGGCGCGGAAGACAGATCATGTCGGTCATAGCCTTATGACAGTTGCTGGCACATCGATCGGTTAGCATCGAATAGTGGCCGGCATCTACGCTCATGAGGAAACGGACAAAGCACGGACAGAACGGACAAGCACGGACACCAACAACAGATTTTTTGGAACACCCAATTCTCGCATCGGACGCCGTTAGGCCAAGCCGTTCTCATTTCCGCAGCCGAGCGAACCGTTTTGCCCGTTCTGTCCGTGCTTTGTCCGTTCCTCATGAGCGTAGATGCCAGCCTAACTCACCGCTCACCGGAACCGACAACGACCGGCGACGCACCAGCCTTCGATAGTGCGGTGTTGATCGACTTGAGACCGCCTAACGCTGAGTGCAGTCGGCCGAGCTGCGCATCGAGACGCGTGGCGAGCTCCTTGAACACGGCGTAGTCCTGCGCGGTAGGCCGAGCGTTCCCTTCTCCGGTATAGGCGGCGAGCTCGGCGAGCTTGTCGTTGAGGCCGATCGGGTAGTTGAGCGGATCCTCGCTCGCGCGCGTGCGCACCTGATAAATCGACTCCTCGATGTTCGTGAGCGAATCCTCGAGCGCCGCCGCGGCGTCTTTCGCATTGCCGAGCTGCGACGAACGCGCGCCGAGCTGGGTGCGAACGCTGCGAATGGTCTTGACCGCGTTGTTGGCGGCGCTGATCGTATCAGCGATGTGCGTGAGCAAGGCGAACTGCGCGGCAAGGTCCGCTGGCGTGGCTCTCGAGCGCGGATCGGGACGCAACACGAACGACTGCGTTTGCGCGTGGCCGTTCACCATTAGGCGCACGGCGTACCGGCCGGGGACGACGCGCGGGCCGACCGGATTGCCGGCCCACAACACCATGCCCTTGAACGATGCCGGATCCGGCATGCGCAGGTCCCACGCGAACGTATTCAGCCCCGCCTTGTTCGGCGCAATCGGCTGGCGACGCACCGGGACCTCGACGTCTTCGACGCCGCGCGCCGTGTCGGCAGGATTGGCCACCCGACTGCTGAACGTGCGGAGCACTCGGCCGCTCGCGTCGAGGAAATCCAGCGTGACCGTGTCGTTAGGCGAACGCAGCCAATAGTACACGATCGCGCCCGAGCGCGGGTTGCCCGCCTTGGGCGGGCCCGCGTCGTGCTGGGCGCCGTTGGTCGGACCGCCCGAGAACGTGGCACGATACACAGGGCTCGGCGTGAACAGATACGAATCGCGCGCAATGACGGCGGGCGTGAGCTGGCGCAGTGGCGAGATGTCGTCCAGCACCCAGAAGCCGCGACCGTGCGTGGCGGCGATGAGATCGCCGTTCTTGATCGCGAGGTCGTGCACCGGAACGATCGGTAGGTTGCGGCGGAGCGATTGCCAGTGTGCGCCATCGTCGAACGACACCCAGATGCCGCGCTCGGTGCCCACGTACAGCAGGCCGCGGCGCTCGGGATCCTCGCGGATCACGCGCGTGAATTCGGTGGACGGAATCCCGGCCGCGATCGAGGTCCAGTGCTTCCCGTAGTCGGTCGTCTTGTAGAGGTACGGGCGGAGATCATCCATCTGATAGTGATTCGCCGCCACGTACGCGGTGCCTGCGTCGAAGTGGGATGGCTCGATGATCGAGATCCGCATCCACTCCGGCAAGTTAGGCGGAGTCACGTTCGTCCACGTCGCGCCGCCATCGCGCGTGAGGTAGATCATGCCGTCGTCGGAGCCCGTCCAGATCTCGTTGGTCACGACGGGCGACGGGGCGATGGCGAAGATGGTCCCGTAGTATTCGACCGACGTCTGGTCCTTCGTGATCGGTCCGCCGGAGGGGCCTAACGTCCGCGGATCGTGGCGCGTGAGGTCGGGGCTGATCACCTGCCAGCTCGCGCCGTCGTTGCGCGACCGGAAGAGCACCTGCGCGCCCGCGTAGAGCGTGTTCGGGTCGCGCGGGGAGATCGCGAGCGGGTACGTCCACTGAAAGCGATACTTGATGTCGCCGGCGCTGTAGCCCATCGGGTTGTCCGGCCACGGGCTGACGACGGTCATCTGGTGGGTGCGCCGGTCGAGCCGCGTGAGGCGGCCGTCGTAGGAGCCCGCGAACACCACGTTGGGCGAATCGGCACGCGCGACGATGTATCCGCTTTCGCCGCCGCCCACGTCCTCCCACTGGCCGATGCCGATGCCGCCGTCCCAGCGCGTGGGGCCGCACAGCGTACCGGAGTCCTGTTGGGCGCCGCACACCTGGTACGGGAAATCGTTCGTGGTTTCGACGTGGTAGAACTGCGCCGTCGGCTGCGCTTGCGGGAGCCAGGACGTGCCGCCGTTGATGGAGGCCGTGGCGCCGCCGTCGTTCGCCTCGGCCATGCGCTTGGGATCGTTAGGCGCGATCCACAGGTCGTGGTTGTCGGTCGACGGCGTAGCGATCGCCGTGTCGAACTTCACGCCGCCGTCGTCGGACCGGAACATGTGCACGTTGAGCACGTACACGCGGTTCGAGTCCTTCGGGTCGGCGAAGATGCGCGAGAAGTACCACGCGCGCTGGCGGAGCTTGCGCTCGTCGTTGGTGCGGTGCCACGTGGCACCGGCGTCATCGGAGCGGAACACGCCGCCCGAGTCGGCTTCGACGAGCGCCCACACGCGGTTGGGCGCGGCCGGCGACACCGCGAGCCCGATGTTGCCGATCACTCCGTTAGGCAGCCCCGGCGCGTGCGTCAGCTCGGTCCAGTGCTCGCCGCCATCGGTCGACTTGAAGATACCGCTGCCCGCGCCGCCCGACGACAGCGACCACGGCGTGCGGCCGGCCTGCCAGAGCGCGGCGTAGAGAATATCGGGATTCGACGGGTCGAGCCCGAGCTCGATCGCGCCGGTGGAGTCGTTGCGAAAGAGAATCTTGTGCCAGTGCGTGCCGCCGTCCGTCGACTTGTAGACGCCGCGCGCGGAGTCGGGCGCCCACACGTGGCCAAAGACTGCGGCGTACACGACGTTCGGGTCGCGCGGGTCGACGCGCACGCGCGCGATCTGTCGTGAATCCGCGAGACCATCGAACTGCCACGTCTTGCCCGCGTCGACCGACTTGAACATCCCGTCGCCGTGCGACACGTTGCCGCGGATGTCGTATTCGCCGGTACCGACGTAGACGATGTCGGGGTTGGACGGGCTGACGGCGATGGCGCCGATGGTCCCGCCGAAGTATTTGTCGGTGACGGGGTTCCAGGTTTCACCGCCGTCGGTCGTTTTGAAGACGCCGCCGCCGGTGGTGCCCATGTAATATTCGTTAGGCCTGGCCGCCGATCCGGCGACGGTCGCCGAGCGGCCGCCGCGGAAGGGGCCGATCTCGCGCCACGTGAGCGCGGCGAAGGCCGACGAATCGTCCATCGCCGGCCTGTCGTTTGCGTTAGGCGTCTCCTGCTGGGCGCGTGCTGGTGCGGGCCCCGCGAAGCCCAGGGCCAGCACCGACACTGCCATCACTGCACGACATCCACGTCCTGTCCGAAGGGTTCCGAGCATGCGGCTCCGCTCAGAAGTTCGGGTTGGCGTCGGTCTCCTGCGGCGGAATCGGTGCGCAGAAGGTGCTGCCGAAGGTGCCGCCGCCCGAGTTCGTGTAGAACGGCGCGCCGACGGAATCGGCGAGAATCGCCGTAAGCGGCACCGACGGGTTGCGCCGGATGTCGCCTAACTTCTTCCCTTCCAGCCAGAAGTCACGGGCCCGCTGGTTGAGCAGTTCCGACAGCACCGACAGCGTGTCGCTGCCGCCGCTGTACGCGGGTTGATTGCCGGCCGTTCGACGCGCTGCAATCAGCGCCAACGCATCCGTCGTTGACGCGCTGCCGTGCAACTCCGCCTCCGCCTGGATGTACTGCGCTTCGAGTCCCGAGCCCAGGCGAATGGGATCGCCGTAGCTCGTGTACTTGGCCTGCACGACATACGGAAGTTGATTGAGCGTCACACCAGGCGTCGTGCTGTCGATCGGCATCCGCGGATCGCCGATGCGATACAGCTTCGGCGCGACGATCTGTCCTTCCAGCCCGTTGAACACATAGATATTGGCGAGCGAGCTGACGGTGGCGGTGTTGGCGGTCGTGACGACGTTGATGACGAACTCAGGCGGAACCAGCGCCGCGGTCGCCGCCGCGTTCGCGTAGTCGCCCATCTGCAAGTACGCGCGCGCCAGGCCGACGTTCGACCCATTCACAATCGCGGCGCCGCCCGGTCCCGCCGCCGTCGCGACGGCGATGGCTTGTGTAAAGGCCGTGACGGCAGTGTCCAGCAGTTGCGTGTCGGTGAGCTCGGGGCCGCCCTGGATGACGCTGGAGCACATGGTCTCCGCCGACAAGTCCAGGGAGAAGCCGAGGTTCATCGCGGCGGTGGCGAGGTTGAGATCCGTGGACGCGTTAGGCCCTTTGGCGAGCACGGACACCGCGTTCTCGTTCGACGCAACGGCAAGGCTGAGCGGCGCGAAGAAGTCGGCGTCGATGTCGTCCGTGGGGAGGAAGTTGCGGGCGGACAGGCGGTTGGTCTGCAGTCGAACGGCCCCGGTCCACAACTCCTCCGAGATCAAGCCGCCGAACATCGCGACGTTCTGGAAGGCGAAGTAGAAATTCGTCTGCGCCGACAGGGCTAACGTCGCGCCGTCGGAGTTCGGGTTGAATTTGCCAGCGTCGATCACCGACGGATTGTCGACGTTCATGCTGCACGCCGCGAGTCCGATCACCGCCACGCCGGTCAGGACCGTTGCGCGCATCCATCTGGAAAGTGTGGTCATGGTGGTGTCTCTCAAAAATCGAGGTTGAGCCGCACGACGAAGCGGCGGGGTTGGGGCACCGTGAACTCCTCCGTCGTCGCGAATTGCAAAGTGCCACCGTTCTGCGTGTTGGACAGCATCTCGGGATCCACTCCGGTGAACTTGCTGCTCTTCCACAGCGCCAGGTTTTCTCCGCCGAACGTGATCGACGCCCCGGTCGCGTGCATTCGGGCCGCGATATCGTTAGGCAGCGAGAGCGTCGCCGACAACTCCCGGAGGCGGATGAAATCCGTCGGCTGGAGGTAATGGTCGAGGACGAGAGGCACGGGCGTGCCGTCCGCCGTTTGGAATGGGCCGAAGCGCTCGATGAATTGGGCTTTGGTGTATCCGCCCTTACCCGCCGGCAGATTGGTCCCCGCCGAGGTGAAGGTCAGATCCTGCAGTAACGGCGTGAGGTTCAGGATCTTGGCGCCGCTCTGTCCGCTGAACGACGCGTACAGGCGGAGATTGTGGAACAGGGTGACCGTGTTCGCGAAGTTGGCTTGGAACGACGGGAACTGCGATCCATCGTAGACCGGCGTGTTGGTGACCGTCGCGAATCCGGCGGCGGTGTCGACCTTGATGATCTTGCTCGAGTACCACGCGGACAGCGGACGGCCGATCGCATAGCGCAGCGTGAGGTCGGGGCTGATCTCGCTCCGATCAGGAATCGTGATGTCGCCTAAACCGAGTAGCTTGTTGTTCAGCGTATTCATCGTGAACGTCATGTCCCACGTAGCCGTCTTGTTGCTGATCGGCGTCGCGCGCAGGAGCAGCTCGAGGCCGCGATTGTCCACGCTGCCGGCATTGACGAACGGGTTCACCGTGAACGCGAGCGACGGCGCGAGCGGGTCCAAGAGCAACAGGTCTTTCGTCTTCTTGTCGAAGTACGTGAGCTCGATGCCCGCGCGATCCTGGAAGAAGCCCGCGTCGAAGCCCGCTTCGAATTCGGTGCCGCGCTCGGGCTTGAGGTTCGGATTACCCGGGCTCGCTTGGACGAGGCCAGGCCCAACGCCGCCCGACGGCGTGACATACGGGAACGGCGCATACGTGCGGAGCGACGCGCCGGGATCGGGTGCGCGACCCGTGGTGCCATAGGCCGCGCGCAACCGGAACGTCGAGACCACCGGCGACAGCGGCTTCCAGAACGGCTCCTCCGACATCACGTACGACGCGCCGACCTTGGGCAGGAAGAACGCTCCGTAGTCTTGGCCGAACGAGGAGTTCTTGTCGACCCGCGCGCCTAACTGGAGGAACAACGTCTGACCGAAAGCGAGTCCCTCCTGCGCGAGGAAGCCTAACGACTTCGACTGGGCGAACGTCTGGTGCGATTCACTGGACGACGCCGACGACACCAGGTTCGACGAATTGTCCGCCAGGCCGATGCCGACGCCCGCGAGGTAGTTGTTGACGGTGTTGATGTACTGGCTGCCGAACGAGAGATCGGAGGCGATGTGGCCGTTGGAACCGAACTGAAGCTTGATATCGCCGAGGTAGTCGACCGTATAGATGTGGATCGGATTCTGAACGTCCTCGACGTAGCCGTTGGCCTGGTCGCCGTTGTACCAGTTCTGGTCGTTTTTCGGAAAGAACGTGAACCCTTGCGTGGACGACAGGTCGCCGCCGATAGTTAGGCGATTGGTGAGCCATGAGAACGGGTTGTAGTGCGCCGTGGCCGTGGGCGTGAACCGCAGGGTGGTGAGCGTGTTCTGGATGGCCTCGAGGCCCTGGGCCGGCGTGCTCAGCCCGCCCGAGCGCGTGCCGTCCGGGTTGACCGTCACGGCGAAAGGTGACGATTCGAAATAGCCCTGCGTGAGATAGCCGTAGTTCCCGTCGTCGCCCTGCGGCAAGCGATAGTCGTTGTACGCGAGACCGATGGCCGCATCGAAGCTTAGCTCCGGATTCACCACCCAGTTGAAGCTCGTGCGACCCGTGCGACGATAGTAATAATTGCTCGCGGCTGTGCCGAGCTCGTTGCTCACGCTCCCGGACACAAAATAACCGAAGGAATCCCCGCCGCCCCGCGCACTATAGTCAACCGACTTGAGATTCCCGTTGCGGAACACGCCGGCATCCACGAGCGGGTTGGCGGAGATGACGGTGCCGACGGGCTGGTTCAGGCAGAGGTCCGCGCCGCCGGGCGCGGTGTCGCCGGCGGTGCACGTCCCGTAGACCGGCAGCGGCGTAAAGTTCGGCTTCACCTGGTCATACTCGACGCCGATGTTCTGCGTGAATTTGTGCGAGCCCAGCTGGCCATGCTTCGTGATGATCTGGATCACGCCCGCCGATGCGTCGGCACCGTACAGTGTCGCCGCGGCCGGGCCCTTCACGATCTCGATGCTCTCGATGTCGTCCGGGTTGATGTCATTGAGCGCGGTGACCGTCTGGCCGCCTAACCCCTCAAGGCCGTGGTAGGCGCCGACGTCCTGCCGCGCGCCGCTCTCGACGCGGACGCCGTCAATGAACACGAGGGGTGCGTTCGACAGGGAGATCGAGGCGGGTCCGCGGATCTGGATGCGCGGCGCCGCGCCAATCGTGCCCGCGGCCGACGTCACGTTGACGCCTGCCACCCTTCCCTGTAGCACGTCAGTCACGTTCACGATCGGCGCCTTCTTGGTGAGGTCCGACGCGTCGATCGACGTGGCCGGCGCACCCTGGGCTTCGCGCGTTTGATTGCCGGCGGTGCCGGTGACGACGATCGCTTGGAGCTCCGTCGCGCTGATCCGGAGCGCGAAGTCGGCGGTGACGGCGCCATCCTCCACCATCGTGACCTGCTTGGTCTGCGGCGCGTACCCGATGCGCCGCACGATGAGCGTGTAGGAACCGGCCGGCACCCGGGCGATGTGGTAGGTGCCGTCCTCGCCCGTGACGCCGCCTAACTCGGTGCCTTCGATCCTGAGGCCGGCGGCGGCCAGCGGCTCACCGGTCTTGACGTCAGTGACCTTACCGGAAATGGTGCCGGGCGCGCGCCGTTCCGTTAGGCGCGGCGCCGGCGCGCCAATGGCGAAACCGGGCGATGACTGCACCGCGGCCGCCACTGCCGGCCGCTGCGCCGGCAACACCTCGGCGACCATCGTGCCGCCCGCGAGCAGCGAGAGTGCGAGCGCTATGCGGAGACCCATGGTACCGTTCCTCACTTGATGTTGGGCAAGGGTGGAACCTCGTGGACGGGTGAACCGGACTGGGATGCGCGGACGGCTGAACGACATGCGGTAGGCGTCGTGCGACCAACGGAACGCCGGGAAAGCCCAACGGACAGCAGTCTTTCGCTATTGATACGGACAAATTACTATTGGTCCGGACAAATGATAACGCCCGCCCGTCCGACGCGCCAGACTGACCTTCCGACTCGATCCCTCGCCCAGCTCTCCCCTCAACTGCCGCCGGCGGAGTCACTTACCATGGACCAGCAGCTCGAACGCGAAATCCGTAAACTCCGCCGCCTCAACGCAGTCACCCTCGCCGCACTCATTATACTGGCAGCCGCCGCGTTCACCGGGCTCGTCCGTCCGGCACCAGGCCCCACCAAGTTCGACGTCATTGATGTCGGCCGAATCAATATCCGCGAACCCGACGGAACCATTCGACTCGCCATTTCCAACAAGGCGCACTTCCCCGACCCGGTCATCGACGGGAAAACCTACCCCCTCCGCAGCGGCGCCAAGCCGGCGGGCATGATCTTCTTCAATGACCAGGGCGATGAGGATGGCGGTCTGATCTGGAACGGCAAGAAGGTCGGCGATGGGTTCGATGCCGGCGCGTCGCTGACGATGGATCAATGGCGGCAGGACCAGACGGTCCAGATCTCGTACGAGGGCGGGCCGAATCACACCGATTGGGCCGGACTTCGCGTGATCGATCGGCCGGAGAAGCCGATGTCGCCGATGCTCGATCGCGCGATGGACGCGATGAAGCTGCCTGCCGGTCGGGCGCGCGACAGCGCGATGCGCGCCGTGCGGCAATTCGCGATCGACAGCGGACTCACTCCGGCGTCGCGCATCCTCATCGGCAAGGGCGCTGAAAAAGCCGCGACCGTCCGCTTGAACGATCCCGCAGGTCGCACGCGCATCCTGCTCAGCGTCGACTCGCTGGGCGCTCCATCGATCCAGCTCCTCGATTCCGCGGGTCACGTGACGTACCGGATTCCGTCCGACGGCGGCGCCGGCACGCACTGATGCTCGAATTCCACCGCGCCGTTTCCCCGTTTCCGCGTGGTCCGTTCGATGCCTGACACTCTGCCATCACTCTGGCTCGCCGCGCTCGCCGCGTTAGGCGCCGGCTCGCTCGCCGCGCAAGCATCGTCGCCGGCCGCCTCGCCGCGCTACCCGACGACGGTCGAGATGCCGGCGCCGGTCGAGACCGGCGCGCCGTCGCCCGATTCACTTGTCCACCTCGTGCTGGCGCGTTTCGCCACCGGTACGCCCGACGCCTTCGACAGCGTCTACCCCGATCCGTTAGGCAGAGTGGTGGTGGCGGGGGCGGCGCAACGCAAGATGCTGCGCACGCCCGGCGTGGGGCGGGTCGTGTGGTCGGATGCATCGCGGGCGGTGATGCTCATCACGGGAACGGTCCATGAAGGACACGCGACGGGCATCGAAACCGGCTCCGATGAAACGAATCGCGTGCGCCGTTTCTCCGGCTTCTACGGCGCGCGCAAGAATGGCGGGGTCTGGATGCTGACGCGCCAGATTCCGTTCGACACGCTCAACTACATCCGCGCGCAAGTGTTACACGTCGACATTGAGCCGGGTCGAGTGAGCCGGGTGGTCGACACGCTCACGATCGATGCCGGGAGTCCGTACGGCTTTGCGACGCGCCTCAACAATGCCACGGAGCTGCACGAGGTCCGGCTCAACGGCAAGGCCGCGGCTCACTCGTTAGGCGGCGGCGTGCTGTGGGTCGATACGCGCGGCCGCACACCGGCCGGCCGGTCGCAACTGGTGCTGACGTACTCGATTCCCGCGCAGCACGACGCCAAGCCCGCGACGGGCGACTCGACCAATGTGACCCCGGCGACGTCGCCCGACACGATGCCCGCCTACGGCGCCATGAACAACACCGACGCCTGGCACCCGTTCTTCAACTACGACAGCGGGAACGACTTCAGCCAGCTCACGGTCACAGCCACCATCCCGGCGCAGTATCGGCTGACGACGTCGGTCCCGCAAACGGAAAGCGTCAAGGGCGGCGTGCGGACGGTGCACGGCACGAGCATTCATCCGCAGTTCTTGCTCGCGTTGCTCTACGACCGCGACTGGACGCCCGTCACGCAATCGGTGAACAAGGGCGAGTTCACGCTCGAGACGTTTTTCA
>Ga0207695_10001674_pt1 | contig 35681 bp, 27 predicted proteins | sample KBSC54metaG_FD_184354 | JGI IMG/M metagenome (GOLD analysis project Ga0207695, IMG submission 184354) | Corn rhizosphere microbial communities from Kellogg Biological Station, Michigan, USA - KBS C5-4 metaG (SPAdes) (version 2) | ecosystem: Host-associated > Plants > Roots > Rhizosphere > Soil... | reverse complement strand
ACCGCCGCCATGGTGCAGCGACACCCACGATGCGCCGCCTGCCGTGTTCAGCAGTGCGTTCAGCAGCGGCCAGTCGCTGACCGCGTCCGAACCGTCCTTCATCGATTCCGTCTCGCGGTTCGGGCTTGCGACCGAACCCGTGTCGAGGTGGTCGCGGCCGATCACGATCGGCGCCTTCAGTTCGCCGTTCTTCACCATCTCGTTGAACGCCTGGCCGAGGCGATAGCGATCCTTCACGCCGACCCAGCAGATCCGTGCCGGCAGGCCCTGGAACGCGATGCGCTCGCGTGCCATGTCGAGCCAGTTGTGCAGGTGCGGATCGTCGGGGATCAGCTCCTTCACCTTCTGGTCGGTCTTGTAGATGTCTTCCGGATCGCCCGACAGCGCGACCCAGCGGAACGGGCCCTTGCCTTCGCAGAACAGCGGGCGGATGTACGCCGGCACGAAGCCCGGGAAGTCGAACGCGTTCTCGACGCCCATTTCCAGCGCCATCTGGCGGATGTTGTTGCCGTAGTCGAGCGTCGCCGCGCCGCGGTCCTGCAGCGCCAGCATCGCGCGCACCTGAACGGCCATCGACTGCTTCGCGACCTTCACGATGCTCTGCGGATCGACCTTCTGCGCCTCGCGCCATTGCGCGACGGTCCAGCCCTGCGGCAGGTAGCCGTTGATCGGATCGTGCGCGCTCGTCTGGTCGGTCACGCAGTCCGGCGTGATGCCGCGCTCGACGAGTTCCGCGAACACGTCGGCCGCGTTGCCGAGCAGGCCGATCGACACGGGCTTGCCCGTGCGCTTCGCTTCGTCGATCATGCCGAGCGCTTCGTCGAGCGTCGTCGCCTTCTTGTCGACGTAGCGGGTCTTCAGGCGGAAGTCGATGCGCGTCTCGTCGCATTCGACCGCGATCATCGAGAAGCCGGCCATCGTCGCGGCGAGCGGCTGCGCGCCGCCCATCCCGCCCAGGCCGCCCGTCAGGATCCAGCGGCCCGACGGATCGCCGTTGAAGTGCTGGTTCGCGACCGAGAAGAACGTTTCATAGGTGCCCTGCACGATGCCCTGGCTGCCGATGTAGATCCAGCTGCCGGCCGTCATCTGGCCGTACATCATCAGGCCCTTGCGGTCGAGCTCGTGGAAGTGATCCCACGTCGCCCAGTGCGGCACGAGGTTCGAGTTCGCGAGCAGCACGCGGGGCGCATCCTTGTGCGTGCGGAACACGCCGACCGGCTTGCCCGATTGAATCAGCAGCGTCTCGTTCTCTTCGAGATCCTTCAGCGACGCGAGGATCTGGTCGTAGCATTCCCAGTTGCGCGCCGCACGGCCGATGCCGCCGTACACCACGAGCGCGTGCGGGTGCTCGGCGACTTCCGGATCCAGGTTGTTCTGGATCATACGGTAGGCCGCTTCGGCCAGCCAGGTCTTGCAGGTCTTCTCGCTGCCGCGCGGCGCGCGGATCGTGCGCGTCGGATCGAGACGGGGATCGATGTGTTTCGGATGGTTCATGACGACTGCTCCCGAAGGAAAATGAATATCAAATAGGAATCAGAAATGCCCGGTGAAGCGATAACGGCTGCCGGGATGCCACAGATTCGCCACCGAGGCGACGACGCCCTGCGACCAGGTGCGCCGATGTAAAACCAGACACGGCTCGACGTCGTCCATCCGCAGCTGCTCGCGCCGCTCCGGCGCCGGGGCCGCCGCTTCGATCCGGTACTCGACGCGCTGCAGCGGAGCCGCGCGCATCAGGTACAGGTTCGGCGTCGTGTTCGTGAAATCCTGCTCGGCGTAATCCGGCGCGACCGCCGGATTCACCCATCGTTCTTCGAGCTGCACCGGCTCGTCGTTCTCGAAGTGCAGCACCTGCGAATGAAACAGCTTCGTGCGCACGGCCACCTGCATCTCGTCGGCGAGCGCGTCGTCGGCGCGGATCGTCTCGAGGCCGAGCACGCTGGCACGATACGCATGCCCGCGCGCGCCGACCTCCTCCGAAATGCTGCGGATCGCCACCAGCGTCGACTCGTACTTCGGCCGCGCGACGTAGGTGCCCGCGCCCTTCATGCGCGTGAGCACCTGCTCGGCCGTCAACTCGCGCAGCGCGCGGTTGACGGTCATGCGCGCAACCTTGAACTCGCGTGCCAGCTCGTTCTCGGACGGCACCTGGTCGCCCTCCTCCCACTCGCCGGCGTGGATGCGGCCCAGGATGAAATCCTTGATCTCCTGGTAGACCGGCGCGCTCATCGGCTTACTGTTCCGATGCGAACGAGAACGGGCTGATCTTCGCGAACGCGCGCTCGCCGACCAGCTTCGCGATCGCCGCGATGTCCGGCGCGAAGTAGTGGTCCAGCTCGTAGTGCGCGACGTGCGCGCGAATCGTTTCCATCACCGGTGCCAGCTTCGGGCTCGTGTGATACGGCGCGCGCAGGTCGACGCCCTGGGCGGCGGCCAGCAGTTCGATCGCGAGGATGTGCTTCGTGTTGTCCGCGATGTCGGCGAGCTTGCGCGCGGCGAACGTCGCCATCGACACGTGGTCTTCCTGGTTCGCCGAGGTCGGCAGCGAGTCGACCGACGCCGGGTGTGCGAGCGTCTTGTTTTCCGACGCCAGCGCGGCGGCCGTCACATGCGCGATCATGAAGCCCGAGTTCACGCCGCCGTCCCTCACGAGGAACGGGGGCAGGCCCGACAGCGTCGCGTCGATCAGCAGCGCGATGCGGCGTTCGGCCAGCGCACCGATTTCCGCTGCGGCGAGCGCGAGGTTGTCGGCCGCGAACGCGACGGGCTCGGCGTGGAAGTTGCCGCCCGACAGCACTTCGCCGGTGTCCGGGAAGATCAGCGGGTTGTCCGACACGGCGTTCGCTTCGATCAGCAGCACGTCGGCCGCATGGCGCATCTGGTCCAGGCACGCGCCCATCACCTGCGGCTGGCAGCGCAGGCTGTACGGATCCTGCACCTTGTCGCAGTCGCGGTGCGACTGGTTGATCGGCGAGCCTTCGAGCAGGTCGCGGTAGGACGCGGCTGCGTCGATCTGGCCTTGATGGCCGCGCAGTTCGTGGATGCGCGCGTCGAACGGCTTCACCGAGCCGGCTGCCGCGTCGACCGACAGCGCGCCCGCGACGAGCGCGGTGCGATACAGGTCTTCGATCGAGAACATGTTGTCGAGCGCCAGCGCCGTCGAGGCCTGCGTGCCGTTCAGCAGCGCGAGGCCTTCTTTCGCCTGCAGCGTCAGCGGCGCGAGGCCCGCGACGCGCAGACCGTCGAGCGCGCTGGCACGCTCACCGCGGATGAACACTTCGCCGACGCCGAGCAGCACGGCCGACATGTGCGCGAGCGGCGCGAGGTCGCCCGATGCACCGACCGAGCCCTTCACCGGGATCAGCGGCAGCACGTCCGCGTTGAACAGCTTGATCAGCGCGTCCATCACTTCGCGGCGGATGCCCGAGTGGCCGCGGCCGAGGCTCGACAGCTTCAGCGCCATCAGCAGGCGCACCGACGAACGCGCCATCGGCTCGCCGACGCCGACCGCGTGCGACAGCACGAGGTTCTTCTGCAGCAGTTCGAGCTGGTCGTGCGGGATGTGCGTGCTGGCCAGACGGCCGAAGCCCGTGTTGATGCCGTAGGCCGGCTCGCCCTTCGCGGCGATGTCGGCGACGGCCTTCGCGCCGGCGTCGATCTTCGCGAAGCTGGCCGGGTCGAGCGCCAGTTGCACGGACTCGCGTGCGATCCGGCGCAGTTGCGGAAGGGTCAGGTGGCCGGGGGTCAACGTAATCATGTGAGCAATCCTGTCTAGACAAGTTCGGAATGGATTGAAGTGTAGCCAGCCAAACTTGTCTAGACAACCCGTTTTCCATCGATTTCGGCTTGGGAGTTTCCCTGATGTCCGGCGCGGCCCGCCGGACCGGCCGGCGGGATCCAGTCATTAACATATGTTGCAGTTATTTTTTATTTGGCAACATACGGATCATCATTCGCCAAGGAGACCCGTCATGAACATCCCGCCGCGGTTCGCCGCCCAGTTCAGCCGCAGCCTGCTCGTCGCCGCGTGCACGCTCGCGTGCGGCGCGTCGCTCGCCGCCGAGCCGCTGTCGGGCACGCTCGAGAAGATCCGGCAGAGCAACCTGATCTCGATCGGCCATCGCGAAACGTCGGTGCCGTTCTCCTATGTCGACACGGGCGGCAAGGTAATCGGCTTCTCGCAGGACCTGTGCGACCGCGTGATCGCCGCGGTGAAGGCGCGCACCGGCAAGCCCGACCTGCAGGTGCGCTTCATCCCGGTCACGTCGCAGAACCGCATCCCGCTCGTGCAGAACGGCACCGTCGACCTCGAATGCGGCGTGACCACGAACCTGGCCGCGCGCCACGCGCAGGTCTCGTTCTCGACCACCTTCTTCGTCGCGACGACGCGCCTGCTCACGCGCACGAGCTCGGGCATCCGCGACTTCCCCGACCTCGCCGGCAAGACGGTCGTGACAAACCAGGGCACGACGTCCGAACGCCTGCTGCGCAAGATGAACGAGGAAAAGAAGATGAACATGCAGATCATCAGCGCGAAGGACTACGGCGAAGGACGCCTTACGCTCGAATCGGGCCGCGCGGCCGCGTACATGATGGACGACGTGCTGCTCGCGGGCGTGCGCCAGCTCGCCGCGAAGCCGGCCGACTGGCAAATCGTCGGCACGCCGCAGTCGTCGGAGGCCTACGGGTTCATGCTGCGCAAGGACGATCCGCAGTTCAAGGCGCTCGTCGACGGCGTGCTCGTGCAACTGATGAAACGCGGCGAGATCGACGCGCTGTACGACAAGTGGTTCATGAAGCCGGTGCCGCCGAAGGGGCTGTCGTTCGACTTCCCGATGAGCGACGTGATCAGGGCGCGCTACGCGGCGCCGAACGACACGCCGCTCGAATGAACGCCGCTCGTTGACGCCGGTTCACGCGCGCGTCCACGCGACGCATGCCGCGTAGCCGGGCGCCGCGTCGACCCACGCCGCGTCGAACGCCGCGACGCCGGCGGCGGGCGCGGCCGGCTCGACGACCGTCGTCGCCGGTGTCGCCGCATCGCGCGGCGGCACGACCGCGAACGCGCGCAGCCCGCCGCCGATGCCGGTGCCGAGCGCCTTGAGCAGCGCCTCCTTCGCGGACCAGACTCGCATGAATTCGCGTGCGCGCGCGTCGGGCGGCAGGCCGTCGAGATACGCGGCCTCGGCCGGCGCGCAGACTTCGCTCGTCAGCGCGCGCCAGTCGGTCGTGCGGCTGCAGGATTCGATGTCGACGCCGACACGGCCCGCGGGCACCCACGCGAGCAGCGCATGATCGCCCGCGTGCGACACGTTGAAATCGAGCGTCGTGCCATGCGCGGGGTCCGGCGACGGCCGCCCCGCTTCGTCGACGACGATCGCGACCGCGTGCGGCGCGACACCGAGGGCCGCGCCGAGCACGTCGCGCAGCGCGGCGCGCGTCGCGGCGCTGCGCACCGCATCCTCGTGCCGCACGAAGCGTGCGGCACGTGCACGTTCGTCATCGCTGAGCGCCGCATACGCGGGCGACGCCAGCGGCACGCGCCAGTCGAAATCGATGCGCGCGATCCGCACGCCGGCGCGGGACGCGGCGGCCGGCACGTCGAGCGCATGCATGCGCCACGCACGGGGGGTGTCGACCGGGGAAGCGGAATCGGACGGAATGGACATCGGCACGCGGCAGCCTGTGCTGTGGAATGAAACGTCAGATGTTAATCGATCGCGCCGGCGCACGAACCGGCGTGTGCGCGGATTGCCGCGCCCGCATCGAACGACGGATGCTTCATGAACGACATTCGAAGGCCGCGCGCGGCAACGTGCCGCGTAGGCACCTCATTGCGCGGCCGCCCCGCTTCACCCATTCGCGGCAACGCCCGGCACGCCGCTACCCGTCACCCGCGCACGCGACGCCGGATGCAGCGCGTGCACGCTGCCCGGCGCATCGGCCGGCAGCACGCTGTGTTGCAGCCAGTGCAGCGCGACGGGCCACAGCGTGTCGGTGAAGCGGCTGTGGAAAAACGCGAAATGGCCGATCGCGTCGACGCCGATGTCGGCCGGCGCAATCCGCAGGTGCGTGACATCGCTGCCCGTGTAGTAACCGACCAGCCGCTCGATCGCGCCGATCGTGCCGAACGCGTCGTCGTCGACGCCGATCGCGAGCATCGGTGCCGACAGCCCCGCGAAGCGCGCGGGCAGCGCCGCACGGCTCACGGCACCTTCCTCGAACAGGCCGCCGACGTAGCCGTCCTCGAAACGCGGCCGCGAACGCGCCCACGACAGCGCGATGCCGCGCGGCGTGTCCTCCATCCAGCCGAGCCGCTTCGCGGGCACGTAGCCGAACACGGCCGCGAGCGCGGGCATCGCGACATGCCACTTCCACCACATGCGCCGCCGTTCGGCCGGCAGGTAATCGCGCCAGTACGCATACTGCGCGCCGACGGTCACCGCATGCCGCACGTGCACGTTCGACGCCGCAAGCCCGAGCACGCAGCCGCCGATGCTGTGCGCGACGACGTCGATCGGCTGGCCCGGAAACGCGTCGCGTGCGTATTGCAGCGCGGCCTCGCAATCGAGCCGCCCCCAGTCGAGCCAGTTCGCGCGCAGCTTCGCGAGCCGCGCCGGGCGCGACCCGCCGATGCCGCGATAGTCGTAGACGAGCACGTCGCGCCCCTGCGCGAACAACCAGGCCGCGAAACGGAAGTAATAGTCGCAGCGCACCGACGTCGCGCAATTGACGACCGTCACGGGCCGCGCCGCACCGCCGCCGCGATGGCGCCACACATGGCCGCGCAATTCAAAGCCGTCGGCCGCACGCAGCGTCACGGGCTCGGGTGGCAACGCGCCCGCCGCGCGACTGCCCGGCGCCGCTCCGTCTCCTTCGTTCGAAATCGTCATCCTGTCTCCCGTCGATCGCAGTTAGCGCTTCAGCGCTTACTCGGGCCACCTGCTTTGCGGTCGGCCAGACAGCGGCTTCGGCGCCCGCTCCGGCCCCGTGCTTCACGCTCCGAGCCACCGCCCGTGCCCATCGGGCAGCGTCCATTGAACTTGACGCGTGCCGCGTTCTCAACCAATCTTCCTGCTCCGTTCGCATGAGTCACGCGCATGTCAACGCCTCTCGTCCGTCTCCCGTCGCTCGACCTGGTCCGCGGTTTCGTCGCCGTCGGCCGCCGCATGAGCATCACGCTCGCCGCTCAGGACCTGTGCGTCACGCAGTCGGCGGTCAGCCGCCAGGTGCATGCGCTCGAAGCGCATCTCGGCGTCGCGTTGCTGCAGCGCGGCTACCGGAAGATCGCGTTCACGCCGGAAGGCGAACGGCTGTTCCGCGTCGCGGATGCGGCGCTGCACAGCCTGCAGGACACCGTCGCGTCGCTCGCCGCTACGCGCGAACGCCAGCCCGTCACGATCACCGCGAGCATCGGCGTCACCGCGCTGTGGCTGCTGCCGCGGCTCGGGCGGCTGCAGGCGCGCCTGCCGGAGATCGACCTGCGCGTCGCCGCGAACGACAAGGTACTCGATTTGCGCGCCGAGGGCATCGACCTCGGCATCCGCTATTGCCCGCGCGATCGCGCGCCGGCCGGCGCGCTGCGCCTGTTCGACGAGATCGTCGTGCCGGTCGCGCATCCCGCGCTCGCCGCGCGGCCGGTCACGAGCGCGGCCGCGATCGCCGACCACGTGCTGCTCGAATTCGACGGGCCACCGCAACCGCAATTGCAGTGGCGCACGCACCTGCACGCAGCCGGGCTCGGCGACGCGCGCCCCAAAGGCGTGCTGCGCTTCAACCAGTACGACCAGGTGATCCAGGCCGCGATCGCGGGCCAGGGCGTCGCGCTCGGCCGGCTCGCGCTGGTCTCGCCGATGCTCGCGGACGGGCGGCTCGCGGTGCTCGGGCCGCACACGCAGGCGCTGTCGGATGCGTACGGCTACTGGCTGTTCCAGCACGATCCGGCACCGCGCCGCGAAGTCGCCGACGTGCGCGACTGGATGCTCGCCGAAGCGGCCGAATGCGATACCGCGATGCACGCGCACGACATGGCGTCGACGTAAGCCGGCGCAGGCTTTTCGGCTACCCCGACCACGCGCGGCCGGCCGCTGCCGCCCACCCGGCCGCCCCCCGTCACATTCCCCGCACGCATGCCAACCTGACCGAATGATCGCTTGAGCGACGCCGGGCCCGATCGTCTAATCGAATCGAGCGCGGCCGTTTCGCCGCGCGCCTACATCCGGAGACACGCATGACCCCGATCGAGCAGGAAGTCCGACGCCGCTGGCTGCCCGTGCTGGCGGGCGGCCTGATCATGGGCGCCGCGCTCGGCATCCGCCATGTGCAGGGCCTGTTCCTCGCGCCCGTATCGCTCGACCATGGCTGGTCGCGCGAAGCATTCGGGCTCGCACTGGCGCTGCAGAACCTGATCTGGGGTGTCGCGCAGCCGTTCACGGGGATGGTCGCCGACCGCTTCGGGTCGGTGCGCGTGATCGTCGCCGGGATGCTGCTGTATGCGGCCGGGCTCGTCACGATGGCGCACGCGGCGTCGACCGGTATGTTCACGGTCGGCGCCGGGCTCGTGATCGGCATCGCACTGTCGGGATCGGCATTCGCATCGATCTACGGCGCGCTGAGCCGCCTGTTTCCGCCCGACCGGCGCGGCTGGGCGCTCGGCGTCGCCGGCGCGATCGGCGGGCTCGGCCAGTTCTGCATGGTGCCCGTCGCGCAGGAACTGATCGGCGGCATCGGCTGGCGGCACGCGTTCGTCGCGCTGGCGCTCGTCGCCGCGCTGCTCGCGCCGCTCGCCGTGCTGCTGCGCGACCGGCCCGCGCAAGCGTCCGGCGCCGCCGCCGGCCCCGACCAGTCGATCGGCGAAGCGGTGCGCGAGGCGTTCGCGCATCGCGGCTTCTGGCTGCTGAACGCGGGCTTCTTCGCGTGCGGCTTCCAGCTCGCGTTCATCGCGACGCACCTGCCCGCTTACCTGCTCGACCACGGGCTGCCGGCGCGCCACGCAAGCGTCGCGCTCGCGCTGATCGCGCTGACCAACGTGGCCGGCACCTATGCGTGCGGGCATCTCGGCGGGCTGCTGCGGCGCAAGTACGTGCTGTCGGTGCTGTACCTCGTGCGCGCGCTCGCGATGACCGCGTTCGTCGCCGTGCCGCTGTCGCCCGCGAGCGTCTATGTGTTCGCGGCCGTGATGGGGTTCACGTGGCTCGGCACGGTGCCGCTGACGAACGGCGTGATCTCGCAGGTGTTCGGCGTGCGCTACATCGCGACGCTGTTCGGCTTCGTGTTCTTCGGGCACCAGCTCGGCAGCTTCTTCGGCGTCTGGCTCGGTGCGATCGTGTACGACGCGACGCATTCGTACCTGCCGCTGTGGATCGGTTCGATCGCGCTCGGCGTGCTCGCGGCGCTTCTGCACCTGCCGATCGACGACGCGCGTGTCGCGCGCCCGGCATCGGGCAACGCGGCATGGGCATGATCCGCGCGGCGCTGGCGGCCGGCACGCTCGCGTTCGTCGCGTGGTGCGGCTCGGCCTACTTCGATTCGGGGGTCGCGTACGCGCTGCTCGAACACGTCGCGTTCTGCAACTGACGCGGCGAACCGTGTCGCGCGGGCAGACAGTCAGCGACGTTTCGGCAATGCGGCCAGCGCATCGAGCGCGCGAACGCGCGCGGCGGCGTGATCGACGAGCGGCGCCGGATAGTCGATGCCAGGCCGTACGCCGGCCGCGTCGAGCTGCAGCGGCGCCGCTTCCCACGGCGCGTGGATCGACGCGGTGTCGAGGCCCGCGAGTTCGGGCACCCAGCGCCGCACGTACGCGCCGTCCGGGTCGAACTTCTCGCCCTGCGCGACCGGATTGAAGATGCGGAAATACGGCGCGGCATCGGCGCCGCAGCCGGCCACCCACTGCCAGCTCGCCGCGTTGTTCGCGGGATCGGCGTCGACCAGCGTGTCCCAGAACCACGCTTCGCCCGCGCGCCAGTCGATCAGCAGATGCTTGACCAGGAACGACGCGACGACCATCCGCACACGGTTGTGCATCCAGCCGGTCGTCCACAGCTCGCGCAGGCCCGCATCGACGAGCGGATAGCCGGTCCGGCCGCGCTGCCACGCGCGCAGCGCCGCGGAATCGTCACGCCACGGCATCGCGTCGAACCGCGCGCGGAAGTTGTCGGTCGCGAGCGCCGGGAAGTGATACAGCAGCGCGTAGCTGAATTCGCGCCAGCCGAGTTCGCTCAGGAACTTGTCGGCGCCAGCAACGTACGCCGCGCCGCCTGCATTCGCGGCGCCCTGCACCGCGTGCCACACCTGTCGCGGCGATACATTGCCGAAGCGCAGGAACGGCGACAGCCGGCTCGTCGCGGGCCGGTCGGGACGATCGCGCGCATCCGCATAACCGGCAAGCGACGCCGTCAGGAACGCGTCGAGCCGTTCGTGCGCACCGGCCTCGTCGGGCGCGGGCCATGCGTCGCGCAGGCCGCCGGCCCAATCCGGCACGGGCGAACGCAACGCGAGCGCGTCGAGCGCCAGCGCACGGTCACGCACCGTTTCCGGCCATGGTTGAAACACGATCCGTTCCGGTTCCGGCAGCGGCGCGGCGACCGTGCGGTCGCGGCGCGTCGCGCGCCAGTACGCGGTGAACACCTGGTATGGCGCACCGCTGCCCGTCAGCACCTCCCATGGCTCGTTCAGCAGGCTGCCGTTGCTGCTCTCGACCTTGACGCCGCGCGCCTTGAGCGACGCTTTCAGCGCCGCGTCGGCGTCGCGCTGCGGCTGCGCGTAGCGGCGGTTCCAGTACACAGCCGCCGCGCCCGTGTCGCGTACGACGCGCTCGATCTCGCGCTGCGCGTCACCGCGCAACAGCAGCAAGCGCCCGCCGTGACGCGCGAGCGCGGCGTCGAGCCCGGCCAGCGACCCGTGCAGCCACCAGCGCGCTGCGCCGCCCGGCGGGCGCCCCGAACCGGCGCCCGTATCGTCGACGAACACGCACACGAGCGGCCGGCCTGACTCGACCGCGCGCGTCAGCGCGGGCTGGTCGGTCACGCGCAGATCGTCGCGAAACCAGACGATCGCGGGAGCAACGGACGACTTGGCGGGCACGGGCACCTCGATGCGGAACGCGGAACAGGATGCGTATTGTCGCGGCTGCGCCACACGGTGTCGATGTTCGACGTTCGACGTTCGACGTGCCAACGTGCCGATGACGGCCACGGCCATCGCACCGCGTCGCGCGCCCGGTGAAACGCCTTGGTCCATTCCGACGATTCTTCGCCGCGTCCGCCGGCCTACGCTCGATGTCGGGTGCATGTGCACCGCGATGCGCGGTACGTGCCGGCCGTGCTCGCGGGTACGACCGGCCGATTCGGCTGACCTGGCCACGACGCGCGCCGCGCAACGGCTGCACGACGCGCGTCGCCGATCGCTTCGTCAATCGAGCCGGAACGCTGCCTCGAAACGCGCGGCGAATGCGTCGAACTCGGTTTCCGGCAGATGGTTGATGCCGCCCGCGCGCTTGCGCCCGCCGCCGGTCGCAAAGCCGCGGCAGAACTCGTCGGCGCCGAGCGGCCGGCCGTCGGGCACGCGCACGCTGACGACGAGCCCGCCATCGGCGCGCGGCGACAGCACCGCGAGCGCCGCATGCGGCGCGTTGCGCATTCGTTCGTTCGCGAGCATCCCGGTCGCGCGCCGCGCCCACGGTTGATCAGGCATCCGTACCAGCGTCGCGCCCGGCACCTCGCGCAGCGGCGCAAGCGCGCATGCGCGCGCCATGTCGTCGCGGTAGCCGTCGCGCAGTGCGGCGAACACGGCGGTCCCGCGCACGAAATCCAGCGGATCGACGCACGGCAGCATCGCGTCGGCGAGCGCCGCCGGATCGAAGTGCAGATCGCCGATGCAATCGCCGTACGCGTTGTAGTTCAGGTAGAGCCCGAGTTCGGCGAGCGTGCAACGTTCGGCGTCGTCGATCCCTTGCTCGCGCGCGAGCGCGCCGCCGAGCGCCGGCAGTTCGTCGCCGAATGCCGCGACGATCGCCCAGCGCACATGCCGGCCGCGGAGATGGCGGTTCACGAGCGCGCTCGTGCAGACATCTGCCGCCGTGTCGATATGTGCGTGGAAGCCCGGATCGGCGGGTAGCTCGCCTGCGAAGTGATGATCGAAATAGCGGACTGTCGCCCCTTCGCGCAGCAGTCGCGCGCACGCGTCGCGGTTCTGATCGTGCGACACGTCGAGCACGGTGACACGATCGCCGGCCCGCGCATCGATCCGCTCGAGCAGCCGGATGTCGCGCTTCACGCCTGTCACGAGCAGGCCGTGTGCGCCCTCCGCGAGCCGCAGTTGCTGAAGCGCGCACAGGCCGTCCGCATCGCCGTTGAACGCGAAGAAGTGCCGTCCATGGTGGTTGTCCTGCATGTTCCGTCGCTCCGTCTTCAGCATGAAATCGCCGCCGTTCGCGCACATGCCATGCACACCGGGCGCGCGAGCCCGGTATTTTGCCGCAACCGGCGCGCTCCTCGATACAGCGTAGCCGGATTCACCTGCAAATGGCTTGCAGCGCACACGCCCACCACAGTTATACGTCATCAGACATCATTAAATATCCAATCGATCTCATGACATTCACCAATATCCGGGAAATTTCCGGGTAAACCCGTGACGCCTCCATTAACACTCAGGCGTACCATGTCATACGACGACATACTACATAAGCCACCACCCAGAGCCGACGCGGGCTGCCGCCCCGTCCGCCGCCCGACCGGAGACACCGTTGAACCCGCCCTCGCCCGCGCTACCCGGCCGCGACCCGCTCGCGTCCGCCGTCTCGAAAGTGAAGTGGCACGTGCTGCCGCTCGTGCTGATCATGTTCATCGCGAACTACATCGACCGCGTGAACGTCGGTTTCGTCGATCGCCACCTCGAAGCGTCGATCGGCATCGGCGCGGCCGCGTACGGGCTCGGCGCCGGGCTGTTCTTCGTCGGCTATGCGCTGTTCGAAGTGCCGTCGAACCTGCTGATGCAGCGCTACGGCGCACGCGTGTGGCTCGCGCGGATCATGGCGACGTGGGGCATCGTCGCGGCCGCGATGGCGTTCGTGTGGAACGACACGTCGTTCTACGTGCTGCGCTTCCTGCTCGGCGCGGCCGAGGCCGGCTTCTTCCCCGGCGTCGTGCTGTACCTGTCGCAATGGCTGCCGCCGCAGGAGCGCGGCAAGGCGATGGCGATCTTCCTCGGCGGCTCCGCGTTCGCGTCGGTGCTGTCCGGGCCCGTCACCGGCGCGCTGCTGTCGATCCGCGGCTTCGGCCTCGAAGGCTGGCAATGGATGTTCCTGATCGAAGGGCTGTTCTCGGTCGCACTGTGCGGCGCGAGCTGGCTGCTGCTGAAATCGCACATCCGCGACGCGACGTGGCTCACCACCGACGAACGCGCGGCGCTCGAAACGGCGCTCGACGCGGAGCGCGCAACGCGCGACGTACGCTCGAACGTGCCCGTGCGCGCCACCTCGCTGCTGCGCGATCCGCAGATCATGCTGTTCTGCTTCCTGTACTTCTCGATCCAGCTGACGATCTACGCGGCCACGTTCTGGCTGCCGACGATCATTCGCAAGATGGGCGGCCTCAGCGATTTCCAGGTCGGCCTGTACAACACGATTCCGTGGATGATCGCGATCGGCGCGATGTACGGTTTCGCGGTGTTGTCCGCGAAATGGAAGCATCCGCAGCGCTGGCTCGCGTTCGCGCTCGTGCTCGCCGCGTGCGGGCTGTTCGCGTCGACGTCGCACGATCCCGTGTGGTCGTTCGCGTCGATCTGCTTCGCCGCGCTCGGCTTCAAGGCTGCGGCGTCGCTGTTCTGGCCGATCCCGCAGGGTTACCTCGACACGCGCGTGGCCGCGGCCGTGATCGCGCTGATCAACTCGGTCGGCAATCTCGGCGGCTTCGTCGCGCCGACGGCATTCGGCTATCTGAAGCAACATACGGGTTCGATCACGGGCGGGCTGTATGCGCTCGCGATCGCGTCCCTCGTCGCCGCGGTCGCCGCGCTGTTCGCGCGCACGCACCGGCGCAGCGATCCGCCGCGCGGCCTGCCGGCCGACGAGTCCTTCACGAACGCTACGATGCTCCGCCATGCCGAACACTGACCGCCTGACCGTCGTCGTCTCGAATGCCGCCGACGGCGACCTCGCCACGTTCTCCCTCGCGAGCGACGGCACGCTCGCGCCGCTCGCCCGCTATCCGGCCGCCGACGTCGCGATGCCGATCGCCGTGCAGGCCGACCGCGCGCGGCTCTACGTCGCGACGCGCGGTGAGCAGCCGACGATCGTCACGTTCCGCGTCGCCGCAGCCACGGGCGCGCTCGCGCGCATCGGCGCGACCGCGATCGATGCGAGCCACGCGTACCTGTCGCTCGACCGCAGCGGCCGCTGGGTGCTCGGTGCGTCGTACGGCGGAAATTCGCTGAGCCTCTACGACGCCGCGCGCGTGCGCGACGGCGACGGCGCGCCGCTGCAGGTGGCCGGCGGCATCGCGAACGCGCATGCGGTGATCGTGTCGCCGGACAATCATTTCGCGTACGTCAGTTCGCTCGGCTCGGATCGCGTGTTCAGCTTCGCGCTCGTCGAGGACGCAGCCGGCCTGCGTTTGGCCGAACACGGCGAAACGCGCGTGCCGGCCGGCTTCGGCCCGCGTCACCTGCGATTCGCGCGCGACGGCCGCGCGCTCGTCGTCGTCAGCGAATTCCAGGGCACGCTCGCGACGTTCGCGCGCGATCCCGACAGCGGCCGGCTCGGCGACGCGCACGTGAGCGCGCGCCACCCGGCCGTCGCCGAACTCGCGCAAGGCCATGCGCGGCCGCCCGCGCCTGCCGAACCGTCCGTGTGGGCCGCCGACCTGCACCTGACGCCCGACGAGCGTTTCGCGTATGTCAGCGAACGCACGTCGAGCCAACTGCTCTGTTATCGCCGCACCGCCGACGGCACGTTCGAGCCCGCGCACGCGACAACCACCGAAACGCAGCCGCGCGGGTTCGCGATCGATCCGTCGGGGCGCTGGCTCGTCGCGTGCGGCGAGCAGTCGGAATACGTGTCGGTATATGCGATCGCGCCGGACGACGGCGCGCTGTCGCTGCACGCGCGTGCAGCAGGCGGCCGCGGTGCAAACTGGGTCGAGATCGTCTGACCAAGCAATGCCTGGGCACGATCCGGCAGGTCCGCTGCGAACGCCGGTCCCCCGTGCCCTCGCTCAGCGCCGCTCGCTCGGCGCAACACCCGTCCAGCGCTTGAACGCACGCGTGAAATTGGCGCGGTCCGTATAACCGACGCGCGCCGCAATCTCGTCGACCGGCAGCCGCGTGCCCTCCAGCAGCCGCAGTGCATCGCGCAGCCTGATCTCGTCGAGCAGCGCCGAATAGGTCGCGCCGTACTCGGCGAGCTTGCGCTTGAGCGTGCGCGCCGATACGTGCAGCTCGCGCGCGACGTCGTCGACCGACGGATAACCGCCATCGCCGCAGATCAGCAGGTTGCGCACGCGCTCGACGATGCTCTCCGCATAACCGAGCCGCGCGAGTTCGGCCTCGCACTGCTGGACGATCATCTGCGCGGTCTGTGCGTTCGCGGTACCGATCGGCTCGTCGAGCAGTGCGGCGTCGCAGCGGATGCGGTTCGCGCTTGCATCGAAATGACAACGCGGCAGCCGCGCGCGATAACGCTCGAACCATGGCGGCTCGGGCCATTCGAAGTGCAGTTCGGCACGCGACTGCAGCGTACGCCCCGGCGCCGGATACAGCAGCGAATTGAACAGGATCGCGGTCTCGACCATGAAGTTCTCCACTGCAAACTGGCGCAGCCGGCCGAGCGGAAACGCTTCGAGCACGTCGATGTCGACGATCCCGTCGAGTTGCGCGAGCCGCACCGAGAAGAACGGCACGCGCGTCGGCAGATAGCGGATGCCGAGCGCGATCGCCTCTCCAAGCGTCGCGCAGCTCATCAGCCCGAAACCGATCAGCCCCGCTTTCGTCAGGCTGCTGCGCAGGCCGATCTCGATCGCGATCGTCGGGTCGTCCGTCGCGTCGAGCAGGTTGAACACGATCGCCGCCTGCTGCAGCGGCGTGATGCGCGCATCGGGCTGCGCGAGCCGCTCGCGCTCGACGCCCGAGCCGGCGAGAATGCGGTCGTTATCGATCCCGCGCTCCTCGGCCAGCATCAGCATGAACAGCGCATACGCGGACGACACCGTCGCCTTGTTCAACTGGCGCGCAGCATCCGGGACGGACAGGGCCATGCGGCGGACTCCGAAGCGATTTCGGCGGATTGTAGCGCCGCTGGCCCGCAATGACACCGCGGCGGCACTCTAGCCTCGCGGCGCGCGATCGGGCACCCGCTCGCCGGCCATCGTGGCCCGAAATGACACCACCATTGGCACCGGCGGCCCTCGCATGCGGTGCGGCGCCCGCCTATGCTTGTCACATCGGCATGACGCCCCACTCTTTCCGCACGGATTCCGGTCGATGAGCCAACCCGCACGAACCGTCTTTCGCCACGACGCAGACAAGGTCGCGTACGTCCGCCGCGAGGTCAACGCCGCGAGCAATGCGATCCGCGCGCGCTTTCCGCTGCTCGACAACCAGAACCTCGTCGGCGCGACCGTGATGGCCGTGTCGGTCGCTGCGATGCTCGCGATCGCGTGGCTGTATGCACGCGGCACGATCGCGTGGTATGTCGCGCTGCCGCTCGCCGCGTTCGTCACGTCGCTGATCCACGAACTCGAGCACGACCTGATCCACTTGATGTACTTCAAGAAGACGCCGTGGGCCTATCACCTGATGATGGCGCTGTGCTGGCTCACGCGGCCGGGAACGATCAACCCGTGGACGCGGCGGCGCATGCACCTGCATCACCACAAGGTGTCGGGCGGCGAATCGGATCTCGAGGAATTCGGCATCACCAACGGCGAGCGCTGGGGCGTGAAGCGCCTGCTGATGATCGCGGACGGGATGCTCGCCGTCGTGCTGCGGCCGGCCGCGATGCGCCGCAAGGTGAAGCAGTACGTTGCCGCGCAGCCGGTGCAGGATCCGGCCGAGCGCATGCAGTTGCGTGTCGAGCAGGTGTCGTCGTACATGCCGGTCGGTCACGTGTACTACGCGCTGTGGCACGCGTTCATCGTCTATCACGTCGGCCTGTTCGCACTGCACGCGTTCGGCTATGCGGTAACGGTGCCTGCCCTGGTCGAGCGTGCGATGGATATCGTCGATTTCCTGGCGGTCGTGTGGCTCGGGCCGAACTTCGTGCGCAGCTTCTGCATCAACTTCGTCAGCTCGAACATGCATTACTTCGGCGACATCGATTCGCGCAACGTGATCCAGCAGACGCAGGTACTCAACCCGTGGTGGATGCTGCCGTTCCAGTTGTTCTGCTTCAACTTCGGCAGCACGCACGCGATCCATCACTTCGTCGTGCGCGACCCGTTCTACATCCGGCAACTGACCGCGCGAACCGCGCATGCGGCGCTGCGCGAAGTGGGTGTGCGCTTCAACGACGTCGGCACGTTCGCGCGTGCGAATCGCTGGGGTGCTTATCGTCCTTCGCGCGGCACGCGTCACGTGCAGGTCGACGCGTAATACCGGCGTCGGCAGCGCGCCGTATCAATCGCCGATCGGCGGCATCGCTCCCTGCCCGCGGATCCACGACCAGTTCGCGAGTTCGGCCATTTCCTTGTCGCCGCGGCTGTCGCCGTACGCGAACAGTTGAGTCGGCGGCCGGTCGCCCCACCACCCGCGCAGCCGCACGACCTTCTGCGGCCCCCAGCAGTTCTCGCCGTCGAGCCGCCCGGCGAATGCGCCGCGCTCGAACGCAAGCCGCGTCGCGAGCACGGCGTCGAAACCGGCCGTCTTCGCCCACTTCTCCAGATACAGCGACGGCGACGCGCTGACCAGCACGACTTCATGCCCGCGCGCCCGATGCTCGCGAATCCGTTCGAGCATTTCCGGTCGCACGAAGCGCGGCAGGGTCGTACCGGCGAAAGTGCTTGCCAGCGCATCGAGCGCGTCCTCGCGAACCGGCCCGAACGCGAACGACGCGAACTTCGCCTTCGCGTCGCCGCGCGACAGCAACCCGGCCTTCATCGCGACGATCCACGGCAGCGCGCGCAGCCCGGCCCACGCGAAGCGCGGCGTGCCGACCGCGTAGCGGACAAAGTGGCGAAAGCTGTCGGTGGTCGTGATGGTGCCGTCGAAATCGAATGCGGCGACGATGCGGTCAGTCATGGAGAATCGGCGGAAAAGCGATGAGATGCCCGGGAAGATAGCAGACTCGCGCCAGTGCGCGCGAAACGGCGTGACGAAGCATGGCCCGGGCAGCGACCACGCGCGCCGAAGCGCACGTGGCCGTCGTGCCGTTCGCTCAGCGCTGCGGTCGCGCCGCCAGTGCCGCGGGCAGCACGACGTTCATCAGGTGATCGGCGCGCGACAGCAGGTCGGTCACGCGCTCGTCGAGCCCGCGCAGTTGCGCGGGCTGTATCCGGATCTGCTGGACGGCCTGCCCGACGATGTTGCGGCGGTCGAACAGCGTGCGCTCGACGCCTGCGTCGTCCGGCACGCGCACGACGTCCGCCACCGCGCTCAGCGCCGCGAGCACGACCACAAGGTTTTCTTCCGCATGGCGAACCTTCGCGGCAAGCTCCTCGGTGCGACGCGGGAAGAAGCCGAGCGATTGCTTGAGCGCGCCGAGCGCCGCGCGGTAGTCGACACGGCTCGACGCCGCGCCGAACCAGCGTTCGAACATGCCGGTCTTGCGCGTCGCCTGCGCGAGCAGGCCGGCCATCATGTCGGCCGCGCCGAGTTCGTTGAATTCGCGCGTCGTCGCCGCGACGGCTTCGACGAGGTTGCCCGCCGTCTCCAGCGCACCGTCGCCGATCGTCGCGACCGTCGCAAGCTTGAGCGGCACCAGTTGCCGGATGTGCCGCTCGATGCGCGGCGCGAAGTCGGGATAGAGATTCGGGAAGCTCGCCTGCGCGGCGCGGAAGCACGCTTCGAGCAGCGGGTGGTTCGACTCGCCGAACAGCGCACGGCCAATCGCATCGGCGGGCGCCGCGCGCACGGCCTTGTCGGACGCCGGCCCGAAGTCGAGCGCCTGCGGCGCCGGCCGGTCGGGCACACGCGCGGCCGGCACACCGGCCGTGGACGACGCGTCGAACGCAAGACGCCCGGGCGTGCGCTCGGGCGTCGTATCGAACTGGAGCCGCTTCGGCTCGTCGGACGGATTCGTCATCGCTGCATCCCGCCCGGCGCGGCGGTTTCCCGCACACCGGGCTGCCGCCAGTCAGACCGCGCCGCCGTACGCGCGCACGAAGTCGCCGAGGCCGCGGTTGTAGCCGGCGCCGACCGCCTTGAACATGAAGTGGCCGTCGCGGCGATAGAAGCTGCCGACCTGCACCGACGTCTCCATCGAGAAATCTTCCTCAAGCGCATACTTCGCGATCATCGTACCCGACACCTCGTCGGCGATCTGGATGTAGCTGTTGCGAACCTGTCCGAAATTCTGGCGGCGCGCTTCGGCCTGGTCGATCGTCACGACCACCGAGATTTCCTCGACGTCGGCAGCAAGCTTCGTCATGTCGATGAAGATCACTTCATCGTCGCCGCCGCCGCTGCCCGTGCGGTTGTCACCGCTATGCACGACGCCCATGCACTTCGACGCCGGCATCCCGCGCTTCGGGAAATCGTCGCCCGGCTGGATGAAGGTTTCGTTACGGTCCATCGTACGCACTTCGCTGTTGTAGAACACGAAGTGCTGATCCGAGATCAGCTTCGGATTGGTCTGCGCATCGTACTTGCACAGGAACACCGACACGTCGAGATCGAAATCCGTGCCCGTGTCCGTCGCGTTTGCGTCCCAACCGAGACCGATGCGGAATTTCTGCGTGCCGGGCGCTTCCTTCGACAGGTTGACGCGACCGCCTTTCGACAAATTGATCATCTGAACCTCTTCTGCTGGAACCGCCGTTGCGCCGGCGGCAATGCCGGGCCGCCGTGCGCGGCCCCTCGTTGATGGTGTCCGTGCCGCGCGTATTACTTGCCCGCCACGGCGGTCCGGTCTTCCTTGCGTTGCACGACGATCGACGACCACACGGCCGCCGCGATCATCGCCGCACCGATCAGGCCCGTGACGACCTCGGGCACCTCGAACTTCACGCCGAGGAACATGATCGTTGCGAGCGCACCGATCGCCCAGAACGCGCCGTGTTCGAGAAAGCGATACTGCGCGAGCGTGCCCTTCTTCAGCAGCACGAGCGTCATCTCCCGGATGTAGGCCGCGCCGACGCCGAGGCCGAGCGCGATCAGGAAGATGTTGTTCGACAGCGCGAACGCGCCGATCACGCCGTCGAAGCTGAACGACGAATCGAGCACTTCGAGATACATGAAGCCCGCGACGCCTTCGCGCACCACGCGCGTGCCGGTGTCCTCGCCGCCGATCAGGTCGCCGATGCCGTGCGCAATCACGAAGCTGATCACGCCGAACGCGCCCGCGAGCAGGAAGCTGACCTGCTCGGCCGCCGGCACATAGAACGACGCGACGATCACGATCGCGAGCGTCAGCGCCACTTCCAGCGCCGTGATGCGGCCGAGATGGCGCATCGGGCCTTCGAGGAAACCGATCCAGTGCTCGTCCTTCTCGGTGTCGAGCATGAACTTGAAGAACACCATCAGCAGGAACGCGCCGCCGAACGCCGACACCTGGTGATGCGCGGAGGTCAGAATCGCAGCGTACTTCTCCGGCGATTCGATCGCGAGCGTCAGCGCATCCCACATTCCGATGTGGCCGATCACCGCGACGATCAGCAGCGGGAACACGAGCCGCATGCCGAACACGGCAACCGGCAGGCCGAACACCATGAAGCGGTTGCGCCACTTCTCCGACCAGTTCTTGAGCACCGATGCGTTGACGACCGCGTTGTCGAGCGACAGCGAAATTTCGAGCACGCACAGGACCGCGACGATCAGCATGTCCTTTACGCCGCCGAGGAGATAGGCCGCGATCAGCGCGAGCACCGTGAGCGACAGCGGGATCTTGAAGTCTTTCAACATGATGGGAGGTAATCGAGTTTTGAAAAAGGGGATGCGGGCGCGCTTACTTCGCGCGCACCCAGTCGCAGAATTCCTGCGTGATCAACTGTTCGTAGATCTGTTCGTCGCTGAGATCGAGCGACTCGAGATGCAGGAAGCCGACGTTCGGCATTTCGTCCGCGACTTCCGCGAGGAAGCCGAATTCGTTCGGATCGCCAACGCCGACGAGCGACCAGTACAGCGGAAAGTGCTGAGACTCGGCCATCAACTGGCGCACGCGCTTGCGGTCGTTCTTCGGGTTCTGCCCGTCGGTGACGAACAGCACCCATGCGGGCAGGTGGCCGTTCACCGGTGCGGAGGCGGCCGGCGCGGGTGCTTCGTCCGCGCCGCCGAACAGCCGGCTCAGGAAGCCGCGCTTTTCTTCGCGCTTCGGCTCCGGCGCGCGGAAGAAGAAGTCGACGATGTCGTTCATCACCGGCGCGTACTGCGTGCCGCCCCACTTGTCGATCCGGGCTTCGAGCACGTGATCGGAGATGTACGAGCCGTAGTTGTCCGGCGTCGCGGTCGGCAGGCGGTCGTAGCCTTCGGTGAAGGTCCACGTATCGACTTCGCCGTTGTCGTCGAACTTCAGTGCGATGCCGAGGATCCGGTCGTGCGTCTCCTGGATCACGCCCGACTGGTAAAGCAGCTTCGCGGAGCCCGAGATGTCGAGCGCCGCGCCGACACGCACGACGGGCGGCTTCAGGATCTGGCGTTTTTCGAGGACGATCGCGACCTTCGCCGCGCGTTTCTCAAGCGTAATCATGCGGTGTTCCTTAGTTATGCTTCGGAGCGAATCGGGTGATCAGGTCCTGTTCGAGCTGGCGCAGGCGCGGCGCGTCCTGCTCACGCTGGCGCTTGCCGTCGGCGATGATCTGCGTGACGTCGTCGAATGCGCCGAACAGCTGCTGCTGCGCGTATTCGAACGTGTCGGTCGAGATCACCGGGCGCTGGCCGAGCTTCGCGACTTCCTGCGCGTTCTGGCGATTCAGGTCGGCCTGCGCGCGGATCGCCTCGTCGGCCGCGTCGTATGTCGCGTTCGCGAGCGCCGCCGCGCGCTTCGTGCCGAGCTGCTCGAGGTAGAGCGCGAACGCGTTGGTCCACGCGGGGATCAGCACGGTCTTGATCGTCATGAACTTCGACGTCAGCGTGCGTTTCTGGTCCTGCTCCATCCGGATCTGCGGCGCGAGCTGCTTCGACATCAGCATCGCGCGGTCGAGGTCGTCGAGCTTGCTTTCGAGCGCGTCGACCTTGCGCTTCACGTCGAGCAGGCGCTGCGCGGCGAACGCGTCGTCCGCCGGCTGCTGGCCGGCCGCGAGATGCGCGCGCAGCGTCGCGAGCGCCGATTCGCCGTGCGCCTTCGACTGCGCGAGCTCCTGGTGCAGCGCATAGTTGTCGTTGTACATCCGCTCGAGCTCGTCGATGCCGGCCTTCTGGCGCTGCGCATGGTTTTCGAGCTCGACGACGAGCGTATCCATCCGCTTGCTCACCGACTCGTATTGCGACAGCAGCTTTTCCTTGGTCGAGCGGAACAGCCGCGTGACTTGCGTGATGAAGCCGCCCTTGTCGGCACCGCGCGGGTCGAGTCCTTTCGCGGTCGAGATCAGTTCGTTGAGCTTGTCGCCGAACTGGTCGGCGTCGGACGCACGGACGCTCGCGAGTATCTGCTGGGAGAAGGCGGCGATCCGCGTACCCTGCGTCGCGCCGAGCTGGTCGATCTCGTCGACGGTGATCAGGCGCGCGTGCTCCGTCGGCTGCGCTGCCGGCACGACGGCGGCGGCAGGCACTGCGACGGGTGACAAAGACGGGGTGGAAGGACGATCGCTGACCGCATCGGATTTCTTGTCATCGAATAGCGGCTTCATGTGGCTACCACGTTTCCTTTTCTGCTTTTTGCTACGTGTTGTCGTGCGCGCGAGGCGCGCTTCCGCGATTGCCGTCGTGCTCTCTCACGGGCGGCAGACGGACAATAAATGGCGACGGTGCGATGCGTCAAGGGAGGTCAATCTTTCATTTTCAATACACATTGTAATGTGGACGATCGGAAATCTTGATGCGTGCTCCGGGAGGACGCGGGCAAACCCCTTGATGGAGTGAGAATCCGGATTTGGCGGGTGGCCCGGAAAGCGCCAAATAGAAAGTATTTTGAAAGAAATAGCCTTGCGCTATTCCGCTGATTGTTACAGATTGCTTAATGCCGCACGCTGTCGCGACTCATCAGGTGGCGTACCCGTCGATATGCGGACCTGCGGCCGTATCGCACCAATCACCCTGCGTCGGTCCTACTCTGAATAACCTTGCGTTGCCGGACCCGCATCGTGACGACGGCCACACCGCGGCAAGTACGCGTTGTTTCCGCCGCGTGCGCGGAACCAGTCCTTTGCTTGCGTCAATCGGTGTGAGTTTCGAAGGTGCAACGACCACCACTGCGGTCGGATGTTCGATGTCGGTCGTTCCGACAAGAGTGTCGCCATGACGATCGAGACGAACCCAGCGCGTCTGACAAGAGTGAAGCGGTGCATGGATGTTCCAGATCGACCGGTCAACCACGCGGACCAGTCCGGCACTCCGTCGAACTGGAGCGCTGCTGTCGTGCCACGTAGTGAATTTCTCGAGGCGAGCGATCCGGCAATTCATTCCCGCCCGGACGACGCCAGACTCGAAATCAGCGTCGCGCCGCACGATGTCTTGTGACCGTCGAAAGCGGCGGGTTTTCCGTCGATGATGACCTGCGGATCGCCTTCGGCGATAAAGCACGCCTGATGCCCTGAGATCGGGCAGACGCACGTATCACCGAGTCGGGCGACCGGCCGCCCCATCACTTCACTGACCGCGCTGCCGGTCACGACCTGACCTCCGTGGCTCGTCGCATCGCCGACCCGAATGATTCCGCGCATGCGCGCTCCTTATTCCGAATAACCTTGCGACGCCGGCCGCGCATCGTGACGGCGCCCCCACCACGGCAAGTACGCGTTGTTTTCGCCACGTGCACGGAACCAGTCCTTGCCTGCGTCGATCGGCGTCAGCTTCGAAGGCGCGACGACCACCACCGCGGTCGGATGCTCGATGTCGGTTGTTCCGGCTACGAGCACGTTTCCGCCGAGATGATTCGCTCGGCCGATCGCCAGCGCCACATCGGTCAGCGCCGCACCGGCGCCCATGTCACCGAGCAACGCCGACGTATTGAAAGTCTGCGTACGGAAATCGTATTCCGGCAGCACTTCCGTCAGCGTCTGCGACAGTGCGGCAATTCGTGTCGATGCGGCATCGCTGCCCTTGCCCGCGTCGTGCACGATGTAATTTACCGACGACACCGGCACGCCTGCATTACTCGCCGCCGTATCGATCGTCGACTTCCATGCCTGTACCGCACGGCTCGCGCCTTGCTTCGCTTCGAAATCCTTGACGTTACTTCGTGCAGCTTTACCGATCCAAGCAAGTGGCTCACGCTCGGTCTTCAGATCCGGGCCAGCGAGGAACAGCACCACCATGTTCTCGTTGATTTGCCCATCCTTCGGAGGAAAACTCGGCGCGTCCCAGTTCATCACCCATACGCTCTTGTCCGGATGCGATGCGAGATAGTCCAGGGCCGCGTTCAACGATGTAAAACCGGCATTCCCTTGCCCCGACGTCACGTGCACATCGGGAGGCGTATCGCGGCTCCACAGATCTTTGGCCGAGGGGTTACCGATCTCATACGCATTGACCATGTTGTCGCGCACATACACCTTCGCACGCTCCGGATCCAGACGACCAGACGGGATCGCAAGCTCAACGCGAATACCGGCCAATTCACGCCACTTCTTTTTGTCGTCAGACTTGACTGTGTAAAAATAATTGGAATTCGTCACGTAACGCGTGCGAAACAAAACGAGCAGCTTATCGATATATTTTTCATAAAACCCCTCGAATGACTCGCTACCCCACTGGCCGTCCGCCACAATTGAAATCGGCTGTAGAGTCGAGTACTTTTTCGGATTTGTCCGAACCATATCGTCGCTACTATTTGGCTTAACCAACTCAAGCGTCCACAACAACTGCCACTCTGTCGGATAGTCTCGTCTCTGCAACGGGTTCATCCATTCAAGACCCACCACTTGCGCCACAAAGGGTCTTGACGACTCCGCAGCCACGCCAGCATTCACCTTGCCGACGGATGAAGCGGCTACCGCTTTCGGCGCCGACAGAGCCGTCGTCAACGCAAACGCCACGATTGCCAGCAGTCCCGGCAGCAACACTATTCGCTTCATCAACTCTCCCAAATTTGATAGCACGCTCGACGTATCGCCGGCGGCAATCGACAGCGCGAGCGAGACCGACGAGGCCAGGATCATCACAACGCACGCAAGTCCTGCGCGACGAGGCCACGTGGCGATGACCGCGCTCATAGAATACTCCCGATCTTCATGAAGAATCCCCCATCACGCTCGTCATGTATTTTCGATGGCATCGCAGCAGTCTTGTCTACTTTCACCCAATCTTGCAGAAATTTTTTCTCAAATTTTCCGAATGAAATGTACTCGGAAAATTTCCGACTCGAATTATCCTTATTCAACCCTTCAACGAATCTCCAATCGGCCTCGATCCTCAACCTGTAAAAATCAAGCTCTGTCAAATAACACAGCCCGATTGCCACATCATAAGCCAATGCCTTTTCAGCATGCTCCTTGTTGGTCATGATGGTCGAATGGTTGGTAGGGTTATTCTTGTCGCCCCCATTCAGAATGTCGAAGACTTCCTTGTTCCGCCATTCGGCGTAGTCTGCTGATGCGACTGATGGGTCATCCTCTCCGACCACCCTTCCTTCCTCGTCCACCCATTCGCGATTCTTCGACCTTCTCGCTTCCATACGAAGAATCGAATGATCCTCATACCGTTGCGCAGCCTCCGATTCAGCATCACCCTTCGCTTTCAGCGCGTCACCCTCGGTCTTGAACTTTTCCGACTTCGTGTCGAAGTTGTCGTACGGATCGTCGTCTCGCTTGTTTTCCTTACCAGCATCGCGTGCAGCCGACGGCGGATCGTAACCCTCGTTGAAGCGCCCTTCCTCGATCGGTTTCCCCTGCCCGTCGCAAGCGCCCGATGGTTTGCCGTAGCGCAACGCCTGCGGCTCGAAGCGTGTTTCTTTATCGAGCATCGGAGCCGTAATCGGGATTTCCCAATCTTTCGGCGGATCAGCATTGACCTTCATGTCCGTCAAATTGAACAGATAGAGGGCTGGGCTCGTTACAAGCGTGATGAATTTCGTGAACAACCCTTCATTTGAATGCATGCCTCGTCCAAGGCCATACCGTGCAGGCGGTGACGACGGATACCAGAAGCCTTCCTTTTCGTTCTTGTCCTTGCGCCAGTCATCCTGCCAATACCGGTACAGCTTGGTTTCACCGCCCACCTGGATATTCGATGCGAACACACGTTGCGAGAAAACGCCCCACCCGTTTGTCGCATTGATCTCGTCGATACACATGCCGCGCCAGCCGATTCCCTGGACGGTCAGTGCGGAAATCACCTGGTCATGCGGGCAGCAGTACAACGTCACTCTCCCGTAGGTGTTTTTCTGGTACAACCCGTGCGCCTCTCGGTCCTTGGCTGCGCTATACGGTTTCCCGCCATTCTTCGACGGTCGCGCGTTTTCCATCGCGCGATCGAGATCCTCCGCAGGCATCTCCAGATCGGCCCGGGCGCGAAGGATATCGAAGTACTCCCGTAGCGTTTCCTTGCGCGCGACATAGGTCTCGCGCCCCACGTGCCCGTCCTTGTCGCGGACCCCGCGCTGCGCCCAGGTGTCGGTCATGTTGCTTTCCACAAGGCTGTACGGGGGATTGGCGAGAACATAAGTGTCCGCAACGCAGCGCCCGCTCTTGCCCCACTGATCCGTTACCTCGGGCAAACGGTCGCCGAGAAATGCTGCGGCGAGACCAATCATGTTTCCCTGGCTATGGCACACGATCGTGATCGGCGCGTCGGCCTGTCTCTTGCGAATCGATTCGACCAGGCGCGCAAGCCGCAGTGCCCCAAGCACGCCGTAAATGCGCGGCGGAGTCGAGTAGATCTTGCGATTGCCGATGCCATTCATGTGCTGAACGGTCAACCACAGGAAGAGCCGGTCGTTCAGCCCATCGTTCCACAGATCCGGCAGGCTCGAACACCCTCCCGCGAAAGGGCCTCCGCCCCAGTAATTCTTCTCGTTGAGCATGATCTTGTCGCCATACTCCTTCAGCTCCTCCGCGTTCGCGGAATAGCCCCACCGAAAGTGAATGACGGGTGAAAAGGACGGATCGGGCTTGATGTACGTCTGCGATGACATATCCGGATTCAGGAATCCGTCAGGCGTCAAACTGTCGATATAGCTGACCGGCGTCATCTGCCCGGCCACCGGCCCGCAGTGAAACAACTGATCGTCATAACGCCCCATGCGCCGGTTCAATCCGTCGCACAGTCCTTTCTCGGCCTCCTTGAACCATTCGCCCTCCGAATTCACCCCGTGAACGAAAATGACGACGCCCGGCAGCGGCATCTGCATCACGCATTGAAGGTCGTTGCGGTTGAACAGCGTCGTCCCCACTCCACCGCCCACCGGCATCTGCGACGGATCGGTCGTCGGCGTCTGCCCGTTCGCGTCTTGCGCAAAGTTATAGTTGAACATGTTGTTTTTCTTGAAGACTCAGCTCAGGTTCTCGACTTGAAAAAGCGAACTGCCAATTGTTCGAACTGATCGCTGCTGACCGGCGACAGCTTGCCTTGCGCGTCGGTCTTCCCCTTGATCAACTCGCCCGACGCCTTCCGCACCTCGGCTTCCATGCCCTCGACCGGTTGCCCGTCGGTGGCCCTGACCAGCTTCGGCACCCGCCCCAGCGAGCCCTGATCGAACTTCGGAAAATCGGCGCTCATGCTCGCCGGCCCGGCCCACGTGTGCGATGCGGATTTGACGGTAAAACTCCCCGGACATCCGAGCTCGATATCCCCGCCATGCAGCTTCAGATACGCGCCGCCCGACGTCACGAACACGACCTGCTCGCTGGCCATGCCCGCGAGCTTCCCGCCTCCCGCCGTCATCTGGATGTTTTTCGCCGAATCGATCTGCGTATCGTCGTTCTGGCTCTGCAGCGCAACCTTCCCCCGATTGGCTATCGCAGAAACCCCTTCGCTGTGCGCGAACATCGCCACACCATGCCCGGCCTGCAGGTTGATCCGCTGCCCGCTCGTGTATTGCAAGTGGTTCTGCGCGACGACATCGACGTTACCGCCCGCATGGGTCGTGACGGTCTTCGGCGTCGCCATGCTGATCCCAGCGGGCGCGGTGATCCCGATCGCCGCCACCGACGCGCCTGACGACTCGCCGCCCCCGGACGCTTCCCCGTTCGGCCAGCCTTTCACCGTCGTCATGAGCGCATCGTGCGGCTGCGTATCCGGTGCAACACCCTGATGCTGGCCCGCATAGTCGCCGAGACTCTTGAACAATTCGACGCATTCCTGCATCAGTTGCAGATACTCATCCCGCGCGAGGTGACCGTCACTCGCACGCAGCCGTTCCCAGGCCGAGATCAGCATCGCCTTGCCGCTGCGAATCGCGACGTGCGCATCGCTGCGCAATTCGGCGCCTTCGCCACGCGCCGCGCCCTGGCCGTTATCGCGCGGCTGTGTCAGATAGCCGAGGTTCAACTGGCTGTACGCGTGCTCGCTCGCCAGCTGGCTGCTGATCTGCCCCGGCGTATCGTCGAAGCGGATCTGGTTGTATCGCTGCCCCTTGATTTCCTTCGTCTTCGTACCGGACAGATAGCGGTTGCCCGGCAGCGCACCGGTATGGCTGAAGGTCGCCGGCATGTTCGGCCCGTTGGCCAGCACGCCCATTACGACGAGCCGGTCCGGATCGCCGCCGATATGGCCGATCAGCACCTCCATGCCGACGCGCGGCAAGGTATTCGCGCCGAAGCTCGGCCCGGCGAGCGCGCAGGCGACGCGTACCGGCGCGCTGTCGGACGGCGTGCCGCTCGTCCCGGCGCCCTGCGCGTGCGCGTGATCGTCTGCGTTCAGCCCCTGGATCCGCACACGGATGCGGCCCATTTCATCGCAAAACACCTCCTCTCCCTGCGGCCCGACGACGACGGCCGTCATCGGATGCACGGGCGGCAGGTCGACATGGGGATCGTAGGCAGGCGTCAGCGGCACGCCGCGCCGAACGCACGAGAACGTGTTCTCGTAGCGCGTGTCGCTTTCATCGCCCGGCTTGCTGCTCACATCGGTCGGCACGGCGTTGAACAGCACGCGGCTTGCCGCGAACAGCGACTGCGCGCGCTCGTTCAGTTCCTTCGGCAGGTTGTTCCGCACGCGATGATGAAGCAACGTGACGACGAACTGCCGCTGCTCGGCCGGCAACGTATCGAGTTGCGGATGCTCGGCGAGCGCAAACCAGTGACCCACGGCCAGATCGCGCACATTGCTCACGCCGTCGACGGATTCGGCGCGCAGCTCGTGCGCAAGCATCCGGTCCTTGCCGATCCGGTCGAGGTCCGACGACGAATTTCCAGCGTGCGGGATATCGATGACGGCGTCGGCCAGCAAATGCCCGAGGTCATTGCCGCCGTCGCCCTGGTCGACGATCGTCGCCTGCTCGGTTTGGGACATCCGGCCGCTCTTGTAATCCCACGTCGGCCGGACGATCTTGCCCGGAATCAACCTGCGGCTCGTCGCCCACAGCGTGATCGAATCGCGCTCTTCGGTGGCTGCATCGCGGTGGTAACGGACGGTGCCGGCAACCGTCTCCGGCAGCTTCATCGAGTCGTCGGCAAAGACAAGCGTATGCACCGGCGTGTCGTTCGCATTGCCGTTCGCCCGCTCGCCCGCCTTGCCCGCCTTGACGAATACGGTCGCACCGTCCCGCCGCAGCAGCCGCCGGATGAAGTGCGCATCCGACTCGTTGACCTGCCGCGTGAGTTCGCGTGCCGGGTAACGCTCGCCTTGCAGGCCGGACAGATCGAATTCGAATGCGCCGGCGAGCGCGGAGCTGCGCTGGCGCCACTCCTGAAGCAGCACCGCAAGGATGTCGGGCAGGCTCTTGGTGCGAAACAGTCGCGAGTTCGTCCGCCGCTCCATCACGGACAGCACGTCGCGAATCGTCAACTGGTAGCAGGTCAGGGACCCGTCCGACTGTCCGGTACGAACGTCGGTGACGATACCGTTGATGGTGTGGAGACGCCCGCGATCGGTCGTCATCTCGACGGAGACCGGTAGCCCGATGAAGCTGCGGATCGGGAGATCGGCACGTGCGGACACGCAGGTCAGATGCCCCTCGATGCCCGTCATCAATCCTTCCCGGACGTCGGCATACTGGAGGGCAAGCACCTGCTCGAGCGTCTTCTGGGCAGGCCCCCAGTTCATGCGAATCGGTCGTTTATTCTGATCGACAACCCCGGACGCAAATGCGCGTAGCAATTCGGCTGTATTCACAGCGTGACTCTCAGGATTTTGTTTTACTTCGTTATTCATCGGGCAACCACGCCCGCTGGTCCGTCCTGGGAGTGCCGCCCGTCTCGTTTTCGGCGAGCATATCAAATTGTCAGGGCGATGACGAACTTTTGAAGGATTTTAGAACCCCTTGAGCAAACCGTCTGATAGGGTTTTAAAATTTACAATCTTTCAAAGCAGTCGTAGTCGGTAACGAGCAGATATGCGGCCGGCATCTCGAACTGGCGGAGCAGCATATAGCCGGAAATGGCGAGATCGGAGCGCACGCGTGCGTGACGGCCACGATTCGTACGGACCGTCGTGCGTTTCGAGCGTAAAGCGATCGACCGGCTTCATCGCCGCACCGTTGCCGGCGTGCCGCTTTCCCGATGCATCGCCGCATCAGTTCGCGGTCTTGCGATACAGCGCGACATACCCCGCGAGCATCAGCAGCAGCGACCCGCTGACCCGGTTCAGCCACTTCTCCCCGGCCGCTTTCCATACGCGCACCGAATGCACGCCGAGCAGCGCGTAACCGGTCATCCCGATGACGTCGATCGCGACGATCGTCGCCGCAAGGATCGCGTATTGCGGCGCGATCGCGTGCGACCGGTCGACGAACTGCGGCAGCAGCGCGGACATGAACAGGTAGTACTTCGGGTTGCTCATCGCGACGAAAAAGCTCTTCAGGAACGCGGTCCGGCGATCGGGCGTCGGGTGCTCGGGTTCCTGCGCCGCGGTGGAATGGCCGCTCGACATCAGCATCCGGATGCCGACATACGCGAGCCACGCCGCGCCGAGCAGCTTCAGCGTCACGAACGCCGTTTCCGACGCGTCGAGCAGCACGCCAAGGCCGAGCCCGACCAGCGCGACGAGCACGACGTCGGCGGTGACGGCGCCGAGCATGCCGACCATCGCGTGACGCAAGCCGTATCGCGAACCGTTGCTCATCGCAAGCAACACCGTCGGGCCGGGCGTCGCGACGCCGACGGACAGGATCAGGGCAAATGCGAGCAAGGCGGAGAGCGACATGGCGTGGCATTCCTTCAAAGGGAGCGGAGCGAACGGGTCGCATCGTCGGCATCGGCCGCGCGGGTTGCAATCGGCTCAACCGATTTGTTGCGACGAATGCGAACCGGCCAATGATCGCACGTCCGTTCCGATGCCTGCGCGGCGACTGTCGATGACGACGGATTTCTGATGGGCGTGCAAGGGGGTGGCGAGCCGCCGCCAGAGTTTGCTATACTCTCGGACTTCCGGAGAGATGGATGAGTGGTTTAAGTCGCACGCCTGGAAAGCGTGTATAGGTTAATCGCCTATCGGGGGTTCGAATCCCCCTCTCTCCGCCAGAATGCAAGAAGCCCCTTGATTTCCCGACAAATCAAGGGGCTTTTCGTTTTGGGCGTTTGGGGCGCCGACACCCTCCCCATCCGCCCGCCTCCCGCATCACGGATGCCTGATGTAATCCACCAGCGCCCGCGTGTAATCATCCGGCCGCCGATCGCACAAACTCACCGCAATCGCCACCGCAAACCCCGCCGGCACGCCGAACACCCCCGAACTGATCGGCTCGATCCCGAACCACGTGCGCCCCGCGAACCCCGTCAACTGCGTGAAGTACGGATAGGTCGACACGATGTAGTACACGCACACCGCGAGCCCCGTCACCATCCCGGCGATCGCGCCGCGCGTCGTCGTGCGCTTCCAGAACACGCCGAGCACGAGCACCGGAAAGAAGCTCGATGCCGCCAGCGAGAACGCCGCGCCGACGAGAAACAAGATCTTCCCTGTATTGAGCGACGCGACATACGACGCGAACAGCGCGACGCCGAGCAGCAGCACCTTCGAGATCGTCACGCGCCGCTGGCTCGACGCGTCGGGTGCCACCATGCAGTAATAGACATCGTGCGACAGCGCGTTCGCGATCGTCAGCAGCAGCCCGTCCGCGGTCGACAGCGCGGCGGCAAGCGCGCCGGCCGCGATCAGCCCCGACACGACATACGGCAGCCCCGCGATCTCCGGCGCGGCCAGCACGACCATGTCCGGCTGCATCTGGATTTCCGACCAGTGCACGATGCCGTCGCGAATCACCTCGACGACGCTGATCAGGTCGGGTTCGAAGTGATGCCATTGCGTGACCCACGCCGGCAATTCGGCGAACGGCCGCCCGACAAGGTTCGCAAGGATCTCGTACTTGATCAGCACCGCGAGCACCGGCACGCTCAGGTAGAACAGCGCGATGAAGAACAGCGTCCAGCCGACCGAGCGGCGCGCCGACGCGACCGACGTGGTCGTGTTGTAGCGCGTCAGGATATGCGGCAGGCTCGCGGTGCCGAGCGACAGGCACATCAGCAGCGCGAGGAAATTCCGCTCGCGCGGCTTGCGTTCGTCGTCGCTCGCGGCGGGAAACGGCTCGTGCATCGGCACGGGCGGCTCTGCACGGGCCAGCAGATCGTCGCGCGCCTGCGTCCACGCGACGCGCGCCGCCGCCGGATCGCGCGGGAAGTCGGCCAGCTCGCGCTCGCGCTGGCTGATCTCGCGCAGCGGCCCGTTGTGGCGCCGCAAGTCGGCGAGCTGGTCGACGAGATGCCTGCGCGCGTCCGCATAGGACGCCGGCAACCGGTCGAGCCGCGTCTGGATGTCCGCGGCTTGCCGCCGATACGCGTCGCGCACCTGCTGCTCGTCGGCCGCATCCCGCACCTGCGCCTCGCGCGCCGCGACGCGCTCCATCAGCTTGCCGTAATTGAACTGCGGCACGGGGCCGAGCCCGTTCTTCATCGCGATCAGCGACACCGGAATCAGGATCGCGCTGATCAGGATGATGTACTGCGCGACCTGCGTCCACGTGACCGCGCGCATCCCGCCGAGAAACGAGCACACGAGAATGCCCGCGAGCCCGCAGAAGATCCCGATCGCGAAATCGACGCCGATGAAGCGCGTCGCGATCAACCCGATCCCCTGGATCTGCGCGACCAGGTACACGAACGAACACAGGATCGCCGCGCCGGCCGCCAGCGCGCGCACGGCCGTGCTCGAGAAGCGCGTGCCGAGAAAGTCGGGAATCGTATAGCGCGCGAGCTTGCGCACATAAGGCGCGAGCAGGAAGGCGACGAGGCAGAACCCGCCCGTCCAGCCCATCACGTACGCCAGCGCGTCGTAGCCGGTTGAGTACAGCGACCCGGCCAGGCCGATGAACGACGCGGCCGACAGCCAGTCGGCCGCCGTCGCCATCCCGTTGAATGCGGATGGCACGCGCCGCCCGGCCACGTAGTACTCGACGAGATCGGACGTGCGCGACAGCAGCCCGATCACCGCATACACGGCGATCGGCACGAACAGGAACACGTAGCCGATCCAGACACCGGAGCCGGTCGCGCGCTCGATCCGCCACATCAGCAGCACGAACCCGAGAAAACCCAGCGTGTAGAGCGCGTATGCGCGTATCAGTCGATGCGTCAGCATGAATCAGCGCCCGCCGTGCGCATTGCCGGTGCGCGCCGCATGGTCGTCGTACGCGCGGCGCAGCATGCGGTCCGCGCGCTGCATCAGCCCGATGTAGACGACGATCAGCACGAGGTACACGAGAATCGCGCCCTGCGCGCCGACATAGAACGGCAGGCTGAAGCCGGCGAACCGGACCCCGGCGAGCGCGGGCCCGAAGAACGGCACGATGAACGACACCGAGAAACCGATCGCCATCAGCACTGCGATCAACGCGACATTGAAGCGCCAGTAGCGCGCGTGGGCACGCGCAAGCGGCTCGGGAACGGGCGGCGGCGCGACAGGCGCCGGACGGGTCGGAACGGTCATGCCGTTATTTAGCAAAAAGCCCCTGCGCGGACAATCGGGATTGCCGCGCAGGGGCTCATGCGCGCGTGGCGCACGACAAGTGAGATCAGCGCACTTCGGCGAGCTGATCGAGGATGGCCGGATTCTCGAGCGTGGACGTGTCCTGCGTGATCGCTTCGCCCTTCGCAAGCGAGCGCAGCAGGCGCCGCATGATCTTGCCCGAGCGCGTCTTCGGCAGGTTGTCGCCGAAGCGGATGTCCTTCGGCTTCGCGATCGGCCCGATCTGCTTGCCGACCCAGTCGCGCAGCGTCTTCGCGAGCGCCGCCGCTTCCTCGCCCTCCGGACGCGAACGCTTCAGCACCACGAATGCAACGACCGCCTCGCCCGTCGTGTCGTCCGGCCGGCCGACCACGGCCGCCTCGGCAACCAGCTCGTGCGACACCAGTGCCGACTCGATCTCCATCGTGCCGAGCCGGTGGCCCGACACGTTCAGCACGTCATCGATCCGGCCCATGATCGTGAAGTAGCCGGTGTCCTTGTCGCGCACGGTGCCGTCGCCGGCCAGATAGAGCGTGCCGCCGAGTTCTTCCGGGTAATAACTCTTCTTGAAACGCTCCGGATCGCCCCAGATCGTGCGGATCATCGCGGGCCACGGGCGCTTGACGACGAGGATGCCGCCCTGACCGTTCGGCACGTCCTGGCCCGTCTCGTCGACCACGGCCGCCATGATGCCCGGCAGCGGCAGCGTGCACGAACCGGGCACCGTCGGCGTCGCGCCCGGCAGCGGCGTGATCATGTGGCCGCCCGTCTCGGTCTGCCACCACGTATCGACGATCGGGCAGCGCTCCTGGCCGACGTGCTTGTGGTACCACATCCACGCTTCCGGATTGATCGGCTCGCCGACCGTGCCGATGATGCGCAGGCTCGACAGGTCATAGCTCTTCGGATGCACCTTGTCGTCGGCGTCGGCCGCCTTGATCAGCGAACGGATCGCGGTCGGCGCGGTGTAGAACACGCTGACCTTGTGGTCGCCGATCATCTTCCAGAAACGGCCGGCGTCCGGGTAGGTCGGCACGCCCTCGAACACGACCTGCGTGCCGCCGCACGCGAGCGGGCCGTACGTGATGTACGTGTGACCGGTGACCCAGCCGATGTCGGCCGTGCACCAGAACACGTCGGTCGGCTTCCAGTCGAAGGTCCACTTCATCGTCTGCGCGGCCCACAGCAGGTAGCCGCCGGTGCTGTGCTGCACGCCCTTCGGCTTGCCGGTCGAGCCCGACGTATACAGGATAAACAGCGGATGCTCGGCGCCGACCCATTCCGGCTCGCAGCGGTCGGCTTCGCCGTCCACGATCTCGTGCATCCACAGGTCGCGG
>Ga0207695_10001673_pt1 | contig 35699 bp, 18 predicted proteins | sample KBSC54metaG_FD_184354 | JGI IMG/M metagenome (GOLD analysis project Ga0207695, IMG submission 184354) | Corn rhizosphere microbial communities from Kellogg Biological Station, Michigan, USA - KBS C5-4 metaG (SPAdes) (version 2) | ecosystem: Host-associated > Plants > Roots > Rhizosphere > Soil... | reverse complement strand
CATGCTGAGCAAAACGGCATCGTAGCCCAGAAGTCGAGCAAGCTCCGCCTCTTTACCGGCTTGAGGCAAGGTCCCGCACACACCGGCGATCTTAACCACGTCGGCTCTTCCAGCTTCTTCCATGGCCAGTTCAAGTACCGGCCGGTAGAGCCCGATCCCGGCATCTCGAATTGCGAACTGCGTTGTATGAACTCCAACTGCTATGCCACCTGCGCCTGCGGCGAGGTAGTAGCGAGTAAGCGCCCTCTGTCTCCGCTCATCGAGCTTGCGGTTCGATGTAAGCGCCAGCGGATGTGCCGGAATTACCAGGCCTTCCCTGAGTCTCTCGCGCACATCCATCAGAATTTCCCGTCCTGCGTCTGGAAGTGCGTTGGTTTATTGCTCAGCGCGCCACCTGCAGCAATCCATTCGGCAATCCAGTCCATCATTTCGTCTGGAGTCACGGTGGGATAGCCAAAAAGTCGGTGACACTTCGCTGCATTATTCAGCAGTGCGGAGCGTGACTCCTCTCCTGTGAAGATCGCTTCGTGCCCGAACCGCTTTGCGAACTGCTCTGCGATCCAGCGTGTGCTCAATGTTTCGGGGCCCGTGAGGTTGAGAATGAATGGTGCACTGGCGCAGTGAGCGATCGACCGCATGCACACAGAGTTTGCGTCGCCCTGCCATATCACGTTGACCAGAGGCATGCGCAGATCAACAGGCTTTCGTTCGAACACATTGCGAGCAATGTCCACGAGTACGCCGTACCGAAGATCGATGGCGTAGTTGAGTCGCAGAATTGCAATTTTCGTTCCCCAGCGATGCGATGCGTGCTCAAAGATCCGCTCACGCCCCAGCACCGACTGAGCGTACTCGCCCTGCGGTCCAACTGATGTCTCCTCGGTGGCGCCGCCTTGTGTCGCAGGCAACAGCGGGTACACATTGCCACTGGAGAAGCAGACGATCCGGGAGTGACGAAAGCGCTCGGCGACAAGTGTGGGCAACTGCGTGTTGATCGCCCAGCTCAGATGTTCGGCTCCCGTCGTCCCAAATTTTCTGGCAGCCATAAAGATCACATTTTCTGCGTCGGGCAACCGAGCCAGATCGTCTCGATCCAGCAGATCGCACTCAATCGTTTCGATTCCGTGCGAATCAAGAGCCGCCGGGATGGCTTTGTCGCTGAACCGCGAGACTCCGATCACGCGGGTGGACTTACCTGCAGCAATGGCCGAGCGGCGAATAAGCTGCGCAAGGGTGGGGCCCATCTTGCCGCCAACGCCAAGAACAAGCACATCCCCTTGTAGCTGGCGCATGGCCGCCACATCTGCCTCTGTTGGCCGTGACATCCGTTCTTCCAGTTGCTGTACATTTTCGATTTTCATATCACCCCAACTCGAATCCTGCTGTGGCAAAGACCATTGCATCGTTGTTTTCGATCGGTTTTCCGCGGCGCATGCGCCAAAGCGATCGACGGCGCGTGAATCCAAATTTGGTCGCGCACCTGACAGCCGCGGCATTGGACGGCAACAAATCCCAGAACCATGAGCTCTGAGGATTCTCCGCCACTTCTAGGTGCGACATGAGATGCGTGGCAATGAGCCCTCTCGCCTCATCTTCAGAGCTAGCAATGCATGGCCCCAACGACCGAGCTACCCTTCCAGGTCGCGAGAGGACATATCCGGTGCCCGATAAGCTCCCTCCCGATCGCGAGAGTTCCCTCAATGCGGCCTCTCGAGACACCCCAAATGCCTCCGCGTCCAACGCCAACAGGTAATCCGGTATCCCTCGACCCACGTGCTCCGGCTGTCTTGAGAGCGAATCTGCGTTGACTGCTTTTCCATCACTGCCGGGCGCGCCAGGGTCCCGTCCCCATCGTTCGATCTCTCCTTCAACAACAAACCCTAGGCTCTCATAGAGCGGACGCCCTTCTTCAGTTGCGTCCAGCTTCAGCGTCCTGATCCCATCGCGTTCCGCATGGGCGATCGCGTCTTCCATTAATCGCCTCGCAAGCCCCTTCCGGCGGTGCTCCGGCCGCGTAAGCACCATTCCAACCCAGGCTAGCTCAGTTCCGTACGCAAGCAATGTTGTAGTGGCAACCACTTCTCCCGCAACTTCGATACAACGACAGCCGCCTGGAGAAAGACGAAGAATGCGGCTCCAGTCTTCTGAGGTCTGATTCCACCCTGCTAACGTCGACAGTTCCATCGAAGACGGAACGTCATCAAAGTTCAGGTCTCGTAGAGAAAAGGACATCACCTCGCCTCTCTCCCCTTCCACCACTCGATGAAATTTGGAAGCGCAACTTCAGGAGGAGCAAGCTCAGGATGCCAGTGCTTTTCCCATTCAAACGAGACGAATCCCCCATAATTGATTCCCGCCAGCGACGCGAACATGGTTTCGAACGGAAATTCCCCCTGCCCAGTGAGCACATACTCCGGGGTGCATTGAACATTCCTCCGAAGATCCTTCAAGTGAACATGGCGGACTCGATCGGCCATTTCGGCCGCAACAACGGGCTTCTCGCCGGTCTGTGCAAATGCATTCGCAGGATCCCAGATCACACCAATGGATTCCTCATCGGCCTTGTCGAGGATCGAACACACATCTGCGGCAGTAGCAAAGTCCCCGTGGGTCTCCAGCCAGACCTCAATGTTTTCCGGCCTCAACTGTTCTGCCAGCTCGGTCAGCGAATCCGCAATCCACTTCGCGGTGTCCTCTCGCGAACAGCCCGGTTGAATGCGATCACCAAAGACTCGAATCGCGGGCGCACCAAGCTCGGCAGCAATCTCTGCCATGCGCAGAGCTAGATCAACATTGCCTTTTCGCTCTGCGACGCCAGGCGAATGAAAACACGCACTGGTATCAACGCACGACACGAGAATACCGGCGCCTTCAATGTGCTTCCGCGTGCGAGCCAGCGCGCTTGGCTGAAAATCAGACAGTTTCCACAAGTCGACTTCACCGCAAACAGTTCGGAACTCCACGCCGTCGTACCCGTAGTCCACGGCCGCTCGAAGAATCTGCGAGAAGTTCCAACTAGGGCAGCCAAGCGTAGAAAAACTCGTCTTCATCATGTCATCCGGCTCAACATCTGCGTTGTTACCCGATTCTGCACTGGCTCACCCCGAAAGAATCGCTCCAATTCGTCGATGGCGACTTCGGCCATCTCGAGCCTGGTACGCCGGCCACCGCCACCAATATGCGGTGTCACGATTGCTCCCGGAAGCTTGCGTAACGGATGATTCAGCGGCAACGGCTCCTCAGGATCGCTTACGTCAAGCGCGCATCGCAGTCTGCCTTTTCTCACCTCGTCCGTTAGTGCACCTAGATCGATCAGGCTACCCCGGGCGATATTGATCACCACCGCTCCGTCCTGAAGCATTGCCAATCGATCGCGATTGAGGAGATGCAAAGTCTTTGCAGTTGCTGCGGCCGCCACAACCAGCATCGAGCTTCGCTTCAGCAAGCCGGATAACGAATCGAATTGCACATGGGGCTCCCGGGACGGCATCTTCGATGCATATGGGTCGTATACTCTCCAACGAATATCGAACCCGCGGAGCAACTGAACGATAGCCTGCCCGATCCGGCCGAATCCGATCATTCCAACCTCGCGCCCGAACAAGAACCCGCCGGTCCCCCCCGTGATATGAGCCTCTTTGTATACCCGGTTCGATCCGGTGCGCAGCGCCGCACGATAATGATCAATATCCCGTGCTGCGTACAGCAGAAACGCAGCCCCCAATTCGGCAGTCGGGATCGCCATCGGCCTTGGAGTATTCACGATAGTCAGCTTGCGAAACAGCGAAGACTCGAATCGCTTCTTCACCTCTCCGCCACAATGAGCGATCACTCGAACGGACGGCAGGTGTTCCATTGCCTTAACGGTCAGGAAAGGGCTGTCCCATGTGGTGATGAACCCATCCGATCCCTCCAGACTGGCAAGAGCGGCCGGATTCAGTCTCGGATGCGTATGAAGCGTCCAGCGGGCCAGGCGGCTTAGCCGTTTCCGGCGAGCTTCATCGAAAAACGAATCGAAGAGCTCCTCCCCGCTCAGCACGGCAATCGTAGGTTTTGTCATCGATGCGCTTCACCCCGACCGGATCTTCGCTCGTATTCCGTTTACTTTCGTAAACTATTGCTTGACGCTGCATTGCATACTAAACGAAAGTATAGGGCATGCTGGTCGCCAATTCCACCGATTACATCGTCATCTTTTGCTACATCCTTCTCATGATCGGTGTTGGGCTATTTGTAATGCGTTTCAACCGCTCTGCCTCGGAGTACTTCCGGGGCGGAAGCCGGATCCCCTGGCTTGTCGCCGGCCTCAGTACTTTCATGTCCGGCTTCAGCGCCTGGACCTTCACCGGGGGCGCGGGAGTCGCTTACAACTCAGGCGTAGTGGTGATTTGGCTCTACATGGGAGCCTGCTTCAGCTATCTCCTCGGCTATTTCGTCTTCGCCTCGCGATGGCGGCGGACCCGAATCACGACCGTAATGGAATACCTCTCAGATCGATTTGGCCCGATGACTCACCAGATTTTCTCCTGGGCGACAATCGTCTTTCAGCTCTTTACCAGCGCAGCAATGCTGTATGGACTGAGCCTCTTCGTCTCCACTGCCTGCCAGTTCTCGGTAGCGGCCACCGTTCTCATCACCGGTGGTGTGATTCTGTTCTATAGCGTTCTCGGCGGCCTTTGGGCGGTTGTCGTCGCGGATTTCCTGCAGGCTTCCATCCTGCTGCCATTCTGCCTCGTTCTCGCAGCCGCTTCGCTGATCCATGTTGGTGGTCTATCTGGCCTCATCCACTCTCTGCCGCTCCAGATGAAGACTATCCCTCTTCGCGGGGGCTTTGGATGGATCTACATAGTTTGCTGGGCTTGCATGGTCTCGTTTGGCTACAACACTTCGGCAATGGCCCAACGCTACTTCAGCGTCGAGAACGAGCGCGCAGCAAAGCACGTTGCACTATTGTGCAGTGGCCTGTTCTTCCTCGGATCGTTCATCTGGTTCATTCCCCCCATGGTCGTTCGCATCGTGTACCCGAACCTTCATGCGATCTGGCCCCATCTCTCCAACCCAAATGAGGCATCCTATGTCGCCGCAAGCCTGACCTTTCTGCCTCATGGACTCATCGGCGTCATGCTCGCGGCGATGTTCAGCGCCACAATGGCCAATCTCTCCGCCAACTTCAATCTCAAGTCGGCAATCTTGTCCAAAGACATTTACCAGAAACTGTTCCGCCCTCACGCAGATGAGCGTGAATTGCTGATTACCGGCGCCATCATGACCACCGTGGTTGGCGGCATCACCATCGCACTTGCCGCGTTCATGGCCCTTCGAGGAGAAAGCATCTTCGAAGTCATGATGACATTCAATACCCTAATCTCGCTCTCCTACGGTCCCCCCGCCCTTCTGGGTCTCGTCTTCCGGCGGACCCCCTGGTGGTCGGGAATCGCGACCTTCTCCACTGGGCTCGCCCTCGGCCTGCTGGGCGATTTCGTATTTCATTGGACTTTCATCCAGCAGATCGTGTTTGTCTTGCCGCCGTCGTTCGCAACATTTTTCCTGAGCATGTTGTTTGATCGAAACGAATCACCCGGGCGTGCAAGCCTCTTCGCGAGACTCAATACTCCCATCCATCCTTCGGAGATCTGCGATGCACCCGACTTCAGCAAGCCAGTTTTCCGTTTTCTCAGCTACTCCGTGGCCGGAATCGGTCTGGCATCCCTCCTCCTGCTCATTCCCAATCCGGCATCCGCGCGTATAACCATCCTTTCCTTCAGCGGCATCACCCTTGCCGTTGCCATATCGCTTTGGTTCGTACCGTCGGGCGCCCAGTCCAGTCATACCCATCTTCAGGAAGCTCCCAACAAAATATGAACCCGACCGATTCCAATGCGCAGAAATTGTCGCGCCGCAGCTTCACTCAGCTGCTGGCGGCAACAGCTGCCTTCGCCTTTTCCAGGTCTGCCTTTGCGCAAGGGGGAACAGCCCCATCGATGATGCTGGGAGCCAGGGATGCATTCAGCGGACTCGACATCCTTCGCATGCGCTTCGCTGCTGGACGCAGACCGTCAGATGATATCGCGGGAAATGCGTTGTGTTGGCTGCTAAGTGGCCAAAAGGAATTCGGAGAAAAATGTATCGCCGCGTTGAGAGCCTCCTCTTTACCCGAGCCCGGCTCTCGTTCGTGGCCAATCTATGCAGGTCACGCTCTGGCCTTCGATTGGCTCTATGAATATCCCCCATTTGATGAAGCTCTGAAAGATCAAATCGCAAAGCAACTTCTCGATGGCGCCATCAAGATGGCCGGGACTCCGGATCTGGCCCACCCTGAACAGGCTTCCTATCACAATTACACGACGCGCTTCCTTGGGCTGACAGCCTTCTCGCTGTGTGCGATAGCAAAGTATCGTCCTCAAGAACCAAGGGTCCACGAGCTCAGAGAAAAGGCGGCTCAGGCTTTTCAAAACATCTTGCAGACTTCCGAGATGGTTTCGCCTCAGGGCAGTTATCACGAGTCGATGGATTACATGCGCATCACGCTCTTCCCGATGACCATGCTCGCCGAGCTGCAGCGCACCACGACCGGCGTTGATCCAGCGCTGCGCTTCGGAGTCTATGGCAACATCGCGGATACATATCTATATAAATTGCTGCCGGACGGAACACCCACGCGCGAAGGCGATAATGAATATCCAATCCTGGATGATCGCGATACTGCGGCCTTAGGCTACGCTATCCATCGTTTCAAGAATCCATATGCGGCCTGGCTTCTGCGCGACAGCGGCTTCGCCGCACAGAAATGGCCCTTGCCCGTCCTCGATTTCCTTTGGAACGATCCCGACGTACCATCCCGCAATCCCGCCATCACCGATGCAATTGAGATTCCCCATTCGCGGCACTTCACCGGCGTCGATCAGGTCGTCTTTCGCACTGGGTGGGATTCGTCTGCGACTCACATCGAGTTTGACTGCGGTCCGTACCTGGCGAAGCACCAGCATCTGGATCCCGGTCACTTCACCATCTACCATCGCGGGTATCTGGCGATCGACAGCGGAGCAGACTACACAGAGTCCGAGAGCCCTCACTACATCAACTACTACCGACGAACCGTCGCGCATAACACCATGTTGATCTTCGATCCGAAGGAACACTTTTTCTGGTCGGAAAATCTGCTTGAGGCGGCAAACGATGGAGGCCAGCGCATGGACTCCTCACGCTTCTGGAATACCCTGCGCGGTCACGCCGACTGGGAAAAGACCCGTGATCTCTGGGACATCGGCCAGATGAGAATCGTCGATAACGCCCAGGACATTAAGGGAGACGCGTATCACTACGCACTTGGCGATGCGACTCGAGCTTACTCTTCGCACAAGCTCCGCTCCTTCGTGCGGCAGTTGCTCTATTTACCAGCAATGAATGTTCTCCTGGTTTTCGACCGGGTGGTAAGTGCCGATCCTTCATTTCGCAAAACCTGGCTGCTGCATGGAGTAAATGCTCCGTGGGTGGCGGGAACCGGCTCTCCTTCCAGCAATGGAGAAGAAGTTTTCGCCAACGCCGGCCAGTTCCGTTTTCAGGAAGGCGAAGGTGAGATGTTGGTTCACACCCTCCTTCCGAAGGATCATGTCACCTCGAGACGCGGAGGCCCGGGCCACGAATTCTGGACGCCCGGAGACGCGAGCGGCGGCCCTTGGGGAAGCGGACGCAACTGGGAGCTCGAACCTGCCGAAGGCGGCCCCTTGCCCAAGGATCCTGTCGAACTGGCGATGTGGAAGAAGTTCTACGGCGACGACATCAAGGACATTGAGCGCTCCAACCGCCGCAATGTAGTGCCCGGCGCGTGGAGAATTGAGGTCACCCCTGCCCAATCTCAGCTCGAAGACCTTTTCCTGCACGTGTTCGAGATCGCCGATCGCGGGAAGACCGGGCGTGTCCGTGTGGAATTGCTTCAGGGCTCCAATGTCGCCGGCGCAGCGTGCTCTCTCAAGGAGGAGCCTGGCATTGCCGCTTTGCTGCCAGCCCAACCTATACCCCTGGATTCCCTCGAGGTCACTTTGCCGTCATTTCCTTGCCATACCATCTGGGTGGCAGGTCTGATCGCCGATCGACGCTATGACCTCGAACTTGCTGGAAGCAATCTCGCGTCAGGCGATGCAGCGGCCCCCGGCGTTCCGCTACGATCAGAAGTCGCTCGCGCAAACAAGCATGGCATTGCTCAGATCAACTCAGGCGCAAAGACTTTTCCTGCAGGTTGCCGACTGGCCCTTCGTGCTCTCTGAGGTTTACTTTCGACCCCACTTCTCCGGACGCAACTCCGCCATTGCAGCTCTCACCATGTGGTGCGACATCATACTATCCGGCAGCAGCAGCGCGTTCTTGAAGGCATTCTCCGCTTCATCTTTGTGGTTTAGTGCAGCCTCCATCGTTCCGATGTTGTACCACCACCAGCCGGTATACGAACTTGTGTCTTTAGTCCGCTTCGCAGACGTCAATGCCGCTTGCACTCTCTTCAGCCCCGCCTCCACATCAGCCGGGGCAGCCAACTTTTCAGCCTTCAGTGCCCAGGCCGAGTCAGCGCCATTTTTGCTCGAAACGGCCTTCTGCAATAATTCCTGAGCTTGTTTTTCATGCTGACACGCCTTCGCAACAGCAGCCATCCTCACATAGGGTTGGGACACTGCACCATTCACCTCAAGCCCCGGATGCTCTGCCGCGAGGAACTCCTCCGCCTTCGCGCATCCTCCTGACGCCGCCTCTTTCTCGGCTTGCATCAACTTGATTTCGAATAGAACCTGCGTCGAGCTGACCCCGCCTTCCTCGCTCGGAAAGAAGCGGTTCTTGAATAGATCCAGCGCCTCGCTGTATTCTCCTGCCTCCGCCCGTGCGAGTGCGAGTTGATAGACCAGGTTTGCTGGCATTGTCTCGAGAGATGGATACCGTCCAAGTGTCTCCGCGCGTTCTTTTGCTGAAACACCGGTAAGAGTCATCGCCTCATCCAGCCCGATATAGATGTCAGAATTGATAGGATCGTCTGCAACTCCATCGCGGAAGTATTTCAAGGCGCGCACCGGATCTGCTTTGAGATGCAGCCACGCCTTCCCGAGATCAGCATCAAGCACGGGCAACTTGGGAGCGAGCTCTTTCGCCCTATCCCAGTGCTCGATGGCTGGTTCGTACTCCGCTTTGGAGAAGAGCAATGTCCCCAGTAAATAGTGTGCAGTGGCATCGCCTGCATTGGCGGCCAGCGCGGAGCTGAGCACAATCTCATCCATGGCTGACGAGGGAAACACAAGGCTCGGAGAGAGCTTTTGTGCGGCCTGCCAATTTTGTTTCGAGTCCTTCCCGAGTTTCGCCTTGCAATACGCAGCGTAGTAAAGAACGAGCGGATGATTCTGCGGCAGCACTGAAGCAGGCTCGCTTTGGTCAGACGGCGTTTGCGGGTATTCCCGGTCTAGAACCGACACTGCTTTCTGGTAGAGCCCGAGAGACATGTACTCGGTAGCTACGCGCAGCACACGATAGGGATCTGCCGCCAGGTGAGACAGATCGGGTGCGCTCGTTTCTTCCTTGAGAAAATCGCTCGTCGGGTCGGCCTTCAAACCCCGACGGGCGAGAGTGTCCGCTTGCGTGGCGTCCCCACTTGCTCGCGTGATCGCCTCCAGTTCCTCCGCCGCCCGGCTGTCCATCGGAGCTGCTTCTACAGCGTCTTTCAAGAAAGCTACTGCAGAAACCAAATCTCCTTGCCTAGCTTTCAGCTCTCCGAGACGCAGTGCCGCGCGCGCCCGGAAATCAGCCTGTCGATATGCAATCTCGTATGCGGTCTGCGCCTCTCGTTCACGATTCATTCCGTCTTCGGCGATCCCGAGATAGTAGGCGACTTCGGCATTGGGCGTATCCCTCTTCTGCGCCGCATCCAGAAGGGCTTCAGCTTCTGAATAGTGATGCAGCGATGCTGCCAACCTTCCCGCAGCCTTCTGAAGACCCAGGCTGGACGGGTACTTGGCGAGACCGGCTCTGTAGGTTTCCAGCGCCAGAACGACCTTGCCATTCAGCTCCTGGTTCTTACCCAACTCCAGCAATCCGCCCTCAGTTCCCTCCTCCGAAGTCGGTGTATGTTGCGGGCCTACCTCGATCGTCGATTCAGCATCCCAGTCATACTTGCCGTCCGTGTGGCTCAACAGCACCGCTCCATGCTGGTCCCTGACTTCAAATGTGAGAGGAGTGCCAGAGTCTTTGTGCATCGTATGCGACCAGGTCTTCTCCGGGCTCAAATCGGCAACTTCGCTCGACAGAACCTTCGCATCCTCAAGAAGCCTCGACTTTGCCTGCGGAATGCGCTCGTTCACATTCAGAACGACGGTTGAGTCCTGCCCGTGCGACTGAAAATAGACAACTCCGTTCTTGTTCGCCCGCGAAATGCCTCCGGTGCCCCTTACCGGCATCCAGAATTCGCTGAACTGAATTGTCCTGCCAGGATCGAGAAAAGCATAAGTTTCCTGGTTACGGAACAGGCCCGCCTGAACCTCAACGTAGGCGCTATTGTTGTCTGACAGCGATTTGCGCCAACCAAGCCCCTCCGCGTCTGATCCCCACGACCAAATCTTTTTCGCAGGCAGTTCGCTGAACTCTGCGTAGTGCACAGTTCCGGTTTGCGTCTTCGGATTCCAGATGCCCATGAAGGGTTCGTGGCTGCCATGCACAAACCACGACACCGGCCCATCTTGCTGTTCTTTGATGATGCTCAGATCCTTGCCATCTGCTCCAACCGGCCAACGGCGCACTTCAGTGAATCCATGAGAAGCCGCAAACCTCATCGGATATTCGATGTGCGAATCGTCCCATACCTCGATGCCTGCGTTATTCCACCAGTAGTAGCGATGGCGCACATCGCTCCTGTTGTAAAGCGTCACGCGCTCTTCCAGCAGAGTTGACCCGGGCCTGAGAATCAGCTCTACGCGCCACTGCATGCCATACACGCGATCGATATTGCCAACAAAGATCGATGCGCTGCCATCCGGGTTCGCAACGTACGCAAAGTCCACCGGTGACATTGATACCCAGTTATGCGAAACCGGAAAGTTGAACTCGATGCCAAAAGCCGCCCAGGCCCCTCGATATCCAATCTGCGCCTTCTTGATTGACGGATTCGCGTAGAACATCGGTTGGCCGCTGATTTTGTCCACACACGTATACAGGTGGCCGCCAATATCCGGGAGCACCGTGCACTTCAGATATTCGTTTTCGAGAAATACTGCCCGCCAGGTATGGTCCTGCTTCTTCCCGGTCAGATTTTTGCGCAGCGTGTAGGGATAGCTGAACTGAGTCGTCGAATAGGTATCAAACGGCGGATTCGGATCCGGCTTTCCTTCCTCATATGTAGGTAACGTGAAGGTGCCCTGCCACACCTTCACCTGGGCCGAAACCGGCCCGCAGATTGCGACTACTACCGCGAGCAACATCACGACGCGAGCGGAGATTGCCCTCATCACTCTTCCTCATTGCCTCGATTTTCAGTTTGCGTGAGCCTCAGCCCTCGCCTGCGGAAGCAACGCCGACGACTCCTGATCAAGAAAAATAATCGCGTTTGGATGACGCTGAAGGATCGATGCCGGGGCCATAGCACTGACGTCGCCGCCAAAGCAGGCCCTGATCGCCTTCGCCTTTCGCGCATCCGGAACAATGCAGAGGATGTGCTCTGCCTTCATCAACTGTTTGATCGTCATGGAAAGCGCCTGTCTCGGAACATCGGCAAGTGTGGGAAACCAGCCCTCGCCAAGTTGCTGTTTGCGGCAATCTTCATCCAGGTCGACCACAATGTAGGCTTCATCGGTGTCGAAGTCGGCAGGTGGATCGTTAAAGGCCAGGTGTCCGTTCTCTCCAACCCCCGCGAACGCCACATCAATGGGAGCCTTGCGAATCTCCTCGCTCACTCGCTTGATCACGGCCGCAGGATCGCCGGTACCATCCAGCAGGTGAAATCTTTTCAGCCCGACCTTGTTGATCAGGCGTTCGCGCAGATAGCGGCAGAAGCTGGCCGGAGCGCTTTCGGGCATTCCCACATACTCGTCCAGGTGAAACATCTCCACCCGGTTCCAATCGATATCAGGGGTTCGCGTAAGGACATCAAGAAAGTCGAACTGTGAGGCGCCGGTTGCAGCAATGATGCGCGCGATTCCCCGCCGGGTAATGGCTTCGCGGATGAGGCTGGCAGCTTGAGCGGCCGCAGCTCGGGCTAAGTCCCCTTTCGAGTGAAATACCTTGATCTCCATCATTTGCTCCAGCAATCCTGTTGAACTTGAAAGTATTCGTAACAAAACAATGTAAAAAGAAACTACTATAGAGAGGATTCTCTCTGCAAGTGCCCTTCAGCATGGAGACAAGCATGTTCCCTCTCAAACGTTTCGCGTGGTTCGGAATTGCGAGTGCCATTTCCGTCTCGCTTCTTTCCGCTGGGCCGCAAAAAGCTTGCGCACAGGTACGCGATTCACACTCTCTGGGAACCACTCCCCCCGCGAAGGCCTTTCAAGTCTTTCAGCAACCGCAGCCATCGGAAGCGCCCGCAATCACGCCATACTTGCTCTATCAAACTTCTACCGCCTGGCAGCAGGACCACCTTCGTCAACTTCGCTGGTCTCAAGTCAAAACCGAAGCGGACCTCCTGAAGCTGCGTTCCGAACTGAAAGCATCCGTGCTTCAAGTGATCGGCGGCCTTCCGGCCGAGAAAACCGACTTGAAAGCGACCATCACCGGCCGGCTACAGGAGAGCGGGTTTCACATCGAGAAGCTCATCTACCAGAGCCTTCCCGGCTTCTACGTCACAGCCCTGGTGTATGTGCCGGAAACCAGCGGCCTGCACCCCGCCGTTCTAGTCCCAGCCGGACATGCAGCCAACGGAAAGATTCACTATCAGGATCTTTGCCAGAGGCTCGTGCGGCGCGGCTATCTCGTCATCAGCTGGGACCCGGTCGGACAAGGCGAGAGAAGCCAGTTCTGGGATGCGAACGCAAAGAAAAGCCGTTACAACCTCATCTGCGCCGAACATGCCGTCTTGGGAAACCTCGCCTATCTTGCCGGCGCCAATCTGGCTCGATGGGAAGTATGGGACGGAATGCGAGCCGTAGATTATCTGCTCACTCGCCCAGACGTCGATCGCGAAAGGATCAGCATCACCGGAACAAGCGGCGGTGGGTTCCAAACCACGCTGCTCGCCGCTTTGGACGACCGCATCAAGGTCGCGATCCCTTCCTGTTACATCACCGCACTCCCGATGCGGATTGAAAACCGCATCTTCGTCGACCCCGACAGCGATCCCGAACAGGATCTGTTTGGCCTCATTGCCAAGGGAGTTGACCACGCAGGACTGTTGCTAATGATGTATCCGCGTCCCGTGATGGTCGCGACTGCCGCGCTCGACTTCTTTCCCGTCCAAGGTGCGCACAAGTCCTACGCCGAAGTGGAGTCTTTTTATCAGCGATTCGGACACGCCGATCGGCTCGGATTTGTTGAAAGCTACAATCCGCACCAATACTCGCTTCACAACCAGGAAGCAGCCATCGACTTTCTGGATCGATTGAACCAGATGCCGATACGCTGCGGACTGCCTCCTGTCTCAGCGGTAGAGGAGCGCCTTCTGTCCGTTACGAAAAGTGGTCAAGTATCTGTAGACTATCCCGACGCCAAGTCACTTCTAAGTTTCATTGCAGAATACGCTGCCCAACAAAAACTGCAGAGCCACCAAACTCTCGCTCAACTCTACCGAAGCGAAATCGATCCTCAGATCTCCTCATGGAAAGTCGCGCCCTACGCCGGATCCACTGCAGCACGAGAATTGAGATGGGAGCCCGTCAGCAGCGATACGTTCAGCGGCATCCACATCGATCGGTACCTGCTCCATCACAGCACCTATCTCGAAATGCCCCTTCTCCACTTCCACAAAGACGAGAGTCCGCCTCGAGGAAGTCTCTTATGGCTCAGAGTTTCAGGAAAGGCCTCAGACAAAGACTGGCCTGCAATCCAGCGATTGATAGATGAAGGCTACGACGTGTTCTCCTTCGATTTTCGCGGGCTGGGCGAAACCCGCATGAACTATCGTGCTATCTCTCCGGATGATCCCAGCCTTGCGCAAGGCGACTTCGATCAGTCCTACATCAACCCTCTTTCGAGTGTTCTGGCGGACTATGTCTACAACTCGATCCTGACCGGAAGGCCGTATTTCCTGCAAATGCTGGATGACATCAAGATCGCCGCGCTCTTCGCTCGCAGCAAAAGTGCAATCGCCTCCAAACCCGTAGCAATCCTCCCTGCTACCGGCGAGACAGCTAGCCTGGCCAACTGCTTCAAGGAAATCGAACCGAACGTAACAATTCTGCCCGGAGCGCCGCCGGATCCTGAACTCCAGTGGTCCACCATAGTGACTCAAAAGCGTGAGAAGTGGCCGATCTTTCTACTCATGCCATCTGGAGCGCTACTCAAGTAAGGTCTTCCTCACCGCGTAAGCAGCGCGCGGCTGCCGGCGCTCGACGAGCCATCTCGTCACACAGCTTCAGGTTCACTCGCTTTCAAAGTAAAGGTGACACTCTGTTCGCCCAGGCGCGGATGCTTGGCTCTCAGTGTGACCGTTCCCGTCGATTCCCCGGCACGGACCCATACGGCTCCGCGTCCTCCGACCAGCGCGAAAGGATTGTCGCCGATCAGTTCTGCCGGACCCTCCAGTTCAAATAAAATCGGATCGTTGGCGTAGGTTCGCACTGCACCAAACTCATCCGTAACTCTCAGAACCACGCGGGTAGTATCTGCTCCATCGGCGCTCAGCTCATGATCGTCCGGAATCAGAACGAACTTCCGGTCCACTCCGCTGCCCGATAGCGTTTTGGTGATAGCAAGTTTCCCGCCGATATATCCTTCCGCTCGCAGATCGCCCCACCCAATCCGCAGCTTCCGCAACTCGGCCTTCCGGACATCAAGCACAAAAGGCGCATACTTCAGATGCTCAAATTCCTCCCGGTCTGGATCAAGCTCTGCAATCAACACCCACGGATTGCTCTCCACACTATCCGCCCTAGCCAAAATCTTCAGATGATCGCAATTCGAACAGAACACCGCCTTCGTAAATCCGACCGACTCATCGCCGCGCGCCCAGTGAAAAGCAGGCTCCAGCACCACTTCTTCCGCCGGATCGCATTGTGACTTGTAGAAACCAGCCCCCGGCTTCGGTTCACGGAAGATATCCGTCACGCCGTGATAACAGATGCGATCACCCGAACCGAAATTCGCATGAGTGTTGTAATCGAAAGCGCACCATCCAATGCCGCCCGCGTATTGTGGATTCGATGCCAATTGATTATGGATCCTCGCATGACGCAGCGTGTGCTCGCGCAGTCGCTCATCGTCATCTGTCATCTTCGTCGGAAAAGTGTGCCCCACGAACTCCGTATTCAGATAACGTGGATGATTTGGCGCTTTCAACGGAAATCCAAAATCATTCATCGTGAAAACATCTTCAAGGAATTCCGATTCCTGAAAGTACCGGATGCCCCCCGTCTGGCGCGAGTCATCCAGCGCATGCGCCAGCGCGTTCGTGCGCGTGTAAAAGTCGTGATCATCTTTTGATTCATTGATCCGCACTCCCCACAGAATGATGGATGGATGATTCCAGTCGCGACGAATCATGCGGCCGACATTGTCAATCGCAACATTCTTCCAGCTCTGATCTCCGATGTGCTGCCAGCCTGGAATTTCTTCAAGGACTAGAAGTCCAATCTCATCGCACCGGTCGAGGAAGTGCCGCGACTGGGGATAGTGGGATGTGCGCACAATATTGCAATGCAGATCCTTCCGCAATATATCGGCGTCTTTCCTCTGCACTCGCGCCGGCATTGCCTGACCAACAAAGGGGAACGTCTGATGCCGATCCAGCCCGCGAAGCTTGATGATCTCGCCGTTCAATGAAAAACCGTGATCTGTAAAGACCGCCTCTCTGAAACCAACCCGTCGTGAATCCTCATCAACCGCTCGTCCCTCCTGCATCAACTTCACGTGAACGGAATAGAGTTTCGGTTCCTTGAGATCCCACAGTTGCACGCCGTGCAAACCCGTCAGTGTCACCACGGTGCGTGCCGCATCTTTCAGTGTTTGTGCCGTCGCATAGGGCGATGCGTCTGAATATGGATCGAGGGTGGCATCCTGGCTGCTCGCCTCAAGATGCTCGATCTTCCCAACGCCCTTTCCTATCAGCTTGTCTCCGTCGCGCAATTCCACTTCGAGCGAAAATGATCCGCCGCCCCGGTTCTCGCCCGCCACAAAACAGCTCACGTCCAGCGCAGGACTTCCCAGCACGTCTTTTGGCCGGGCGAAAATATTGTCGAGATAGACGTTCGGCACAACGCGAAGACTGACTTCGCGATAGATTCCGCCGAACGTCATGTAGTCGATCTCGTACCCGAATGGCGGAATATCCGCTCGCTCCGTCGAATCGAGCTGCACTACAAGCACGTTGTCAGCATCCCGACGCAAATGGGGCGTCAGCTCAAACGAAAAAGGCGTAAACCCTCCGCGATAGCTCCCAAGCAGATGACCATTGATCCATACCGTCGACGCGGTCATCGCACCTTCAAAGTCAACAAAAACCCGCTTTCCTTCTGCTCCGCGCGGAAATCGAAAGCGCCTGCGATATGTAGAAATAAATTCGTAATCCTTGTCGTCGAAGCTGTGCCAGGGAAGCTTGATGTTTGTATGTGGAATGACGACGCGCTGAAACTTCGAGTCATCGAAGTCGCTGCGTTCCGCGCCATCCACCTTGGCTGGATGAAAACGCCAACCGCGATTGATCGGCAGAATCTGTCGTCCAGAAGCACGCTCCTGCCCCGCACCCATTTCTGAATTCGTCAGTACAGCTGTCGCGGCAGTCGCACCCGCCAATTTGATAAAGTCTCGCCGAATCACAATCTTTCTCCAATCCTGCTATTTCGCACACCGAGACCAGCTGCTGCAGTCTTTAAATCAGCTTTTCGAATCAGGCAGACGCCAGCGCCAAGATCTTTCCCAAATCGATTGCGGAGTTCGATTCGGTGCGTCGAGACAACGAAGGGCCGATTGCCACTGCCTCACCGTGTCCCTCAAACCATGCGATAAATCCCGATCGCTCTGAATCCGGTAGCCTCTGCTGATCGATCCAGTGGTAGTAGGCGCCCATCTCTGCATCGACAAGCGAACCGGGCGCATCCACCTCCGCCTCTCCGTGACCTCCCGCTAGCAACTCGTTCATGGGGCGTTGCCTCTGGCGCGGAGCATACCTCACCAGTAACGTCGCTGCCTGCGCTCTGCGCAGCACTTCGCGAGCTGTCCACTGCGCAAAAGTCGTGCTGTAAATCTGCGTTCCCGACCCCTCGGTAAACAACTTCAATTCAAACCGGCTCAGTACCGGATCTGCATTGAATTCAACTCCCAAATCGGTCGGAGTCAACCGGGCCAGAACGGTTCGAAGTTCCTCCGGACCCATTCCCGGCCGATCGATCTCAGCTCGCATTCGCTTCAGCAAAGACCCGCGTAGCGAACCAAGCGCATCGTAGGACACCGATGTGATCCCAGCGCCGTGCGCCACTGGCGTACCACCATCTACATACCAATGCGCATAGGGCGATGGGTAAGTCTTTGCACGTTCACCAACAGCCGCCAGAAGCGTTTCGAGCCCATTTTGTGGACCGACATTCGTGAAGTAGGTCCCATGCTTCCGTAGATTACGGAATAGGATCCCGCTGTGCGTCGTCACACCTCGCCCGACTACGGCGATACCAAGTCTCTGCATCGGCAATGGCTCAGCCTTGTTCGCCTGTTCGAGGCGATTTCCGTACTCAGTCGCTGCCTTCCGAAAAGAATCCAACTGATGCGTCGACCAGAGATAGGCAGCCTCTTGTTCCACAAACTGAGCCGGAAGGTTCACCCAGTCGAAACCTTCCAGCCCTGCCGATAGCGAAATAGATGCGAAGCTCCCGAACCACTCGTGAACTTGTGTCTCGGTCAAAGAAGAGAGAGTTGAAAGTTCCTTCTCCAGCACTTTGCGCTCGATTGGGAATCGATAGTCGTAATCAATCGCTTCCCGAAGCAGGCTCGGCACAAATGCCAGTGGCAGCCGACGCAAGGCCTCCAGATGCTGAACGACGATTGCGCGCGCCTCCGGCGGGTACGTCGCAAAGCTCTCCGATTTCAAATCGCGTGGAAGCATGGCTAGACCAATTCTTGTATCAGTTTGCCGCTCGATTGCGATGGGGCGAACCCCATCATCGCTCCAATGCTCGGCACCAGATCGATGGACTGCACTGGCGTGTCGTAGACAACCCCATGCCGCACTCCAGCGCCGAGCACCATCATCCATGTGGTTCGGCTTGCTGGGTCTCCCGTTCGATGATGCTGAAACCCATTCCCTCCAGCGTCAAAATCGGAATCCCGCCCGAAATCCGGCAGCACGAACATCGTCGTATTCCCCGCATACTCCGGCTCCGTCTGAATCGCCTTCCACAGCTCTGCGCAGAGCCGGTCTGTTCTTCGAATCCCCTCGATGTACAGCGAGTAGGCGCCCGAGTGCGCTACATCGATGTCATGCATAGTGATCCAGAGCAGGCTGGGCGCCTCTTCCCGCATCAACCGCTTGGCAATGTACAAAGAAAGCTCGTCAGGGCTTGAAAGCGTGCGAGCATGCGATGCAAAATCCCCAACCGATAGCTTGAGAATCATCTCGAGTTGTTGCAGTTCGACTTCTCCTCCGGCCAGCACTGGAGTATAAAGCGGAGTCTCATAGTTGTCGTGCAGCAGATGTTCGAGGTCCGCATTCCCGCCGGCGCTGGCAAGCCCCAGCAGCCTCTTCGGCAAAATCACGCGAGCTCCCTGTCCCGGCCCGTAGCCGCGTACTTCGCTCTCCCCGATCCTGTGGAAACCGTTGCTCGGTGCGACAACCCAGGCATCAGACGACGGCCTCCTCAGCTCTTTCCTGAAGTACTCGAAGATGGTCGGATGTTCCGGCGCAACCGAAGCAAAATTGTTCAGAGTTTCGTACACTCCAGTCGCCAGACTCGCCGTGGCCACATAGTGCCCGAGAATGCCTTGATTGCTCACATGCGTAAAGAAGCTCGACTGCGGAGCCATCTCGGTCAACATCTGCGGGATGTTTTCTTGCCCCTCAGGCGCAAACGTCTCCTGATCGCGCGCACCACCCCCGAACGTCACAACTACTACCTTGCGCTTCTTTCGAGCTGACTCCGCTCGCACAAACGGGCTGGCCTGCAGAACAGCGCTACCCAATGCCAGTCCCGCAGCATCCCGCAGAAACTCCCTCCGAGTGCGGCTAACGAGGCCGGCAGTTTCACGCCAGGATGAGGAGCTCACGTTCATGGCCTTTCCGTGTTCGTCGCTTTTTCCGAGTAGACAAACTGCCGAACCTCTTCGTGTTCCTTTTGCACTTCGGCCAGATGCGCAGCCCGCAGCTTCTCATAGACCGCGAACTCTTTTTGCGCATTCTCTTTCTGGCCTACGTGCACAAGATTCGTTCCAAGTCTGTAATGCGCATCCGAGAGATCCGGGTTCAGCTCCAGCGCCCGCTGATACTGCGGAATGGATTTCGCATACTCATGTTGATCCGCGTAGATGTTTCCTAACTGTACATGCGCATCCGCCAGCGAGTCATCGAGCTGTGTGGCTTTCTTGAGCAGCGCTTCAACCAATCCCAAGTCGATATTTGCGGTACCGACGCGCTTGCCCTTCCACAAGCTCACAGCATAGTAATACTGGGCGAGAGCATTGTTCGGCTCAAGCTCAGCATAATGCTTGAAACGATCGACCACTTCATCCGCCTGCAAAGGCGAACTGTTGTAGGCCTTCGAAAGAAATACGTAGCAGCGCGCATCTCTCGGGTTCAGATCCGCAGCGGTAATCAAGGCTTGCACAGCCTTGTCATAGATCCCGCGCGAATACAGCGCAAGACCCAGGCCGATAAGGATTCGCGGCGATTTCGGAAACAGCTCCGAAGCTCGCTGAAAAATCGTAATCGCAGGTTCATACGTGCGGTGCAGCAGCATCTCGCTGCCCCACGCGAACATATTCTCCTCCGTTGGCTCCAGGTGCGCCGCTGCCTCGAAATCGTTGGCCGCCTCCACAAATTTCCCTTGCTTCTCATCAATCTGGCCCAGCAGGTTATGCAATTCGCCGGTGTTCTTCTCCGCCAGAAGCGCCTTGATCACGGTTCGCGCATCATCCAGCTTGCCCAGCATAAAGTCCGCCATCGCGAGATCGTACCCGTTGTCGTAAGCACCGGGATTCACCCGATACGCTTCTTGCAAAAGTGGGAGAGCTTCTGTCATCTTCCCCGTCTGGATATAGAACTCACCCAGATTGTGGTTGGCATTGTAGCTCGAAGGCTCTAGCGACAAGGCCTTCCTGAATTCCTCACCGGCGAGCTCCGGCTTGCCGAAGCGCAGCAGAGTTGCACCAAGGTTCGTCCGCGCCTCGCCGGAATTTGGCTTGATCTGGACAGCCGTGGTTAAGTGCAGAATTGCCTTTTCCCCATTTGGAATCGAGGCGTAGGCCATTCCTAATAGCTCATGTATCTCAAAGCTCTTGGGAGCGAACGGAACAAGGGGTTCGAGACGGCGAGCAGACTCTGCAAATCGACCTGCCTCGTAGTCGACGACGGCAGCTTTGTACTGCTGATCCAGTTTCTGCTCTTGACCGTTTTGAGCTGCCAGGCACATCGTCGAGCTAAGGACAACAATGCTGGTCAGGTGTTGAATCCGGAACTTCCTGCTCACAGTGCCCTCCGCGTGAGCAACGCGTGCTATCAAATTGAAACACCCCGGCCGGAGATTACCGACCGGGGTGTACTCAATCTTAGCCTAGTAGTAGAACTTCAGAGCAAGCTGGATCTGTCGCGGATCGTAAGGATTGTCGCGCGTTGATCCGACTTCTCCGAAGTGTGCATCCGTAATGTTGCCCGAACCGCCGATGGCCACGACGCCATTGCCGCCGAAGTTGGGCGCGTTGAAGTTGGGGTGGTTGAGGATATTGAAGAATTCCGCACGGAACTCCGTTGAGAACCGTTCCTTGATCGGAAACTTCTTGAAGACAGAGAAGTCGAGCCGGTGGAATCCCGGTCCATCGATCTGACCAGGTTTCGAGCCCAGCGCCGCCGCTCCCTCCAGCGGTATGCAGCCCGTGATCGAGCCGGGATCAGGAGTGATTGTCCCAATCGATCCGGCCAGGTCGTCCCTCAGCTTGCAAGGCTGAGCGAAGGCCGCCGCGTTATTGACCCAGAAGGGCCTCGGCGCACCATCGATCGTCTTGGTCTTGATTCCCAGTTTCGGATCCTGCCCCTTCACCAGCACGACATTGCAGCCTGTTCCGGAGGTCGTACCTGTCGGGCATCCAAAGTTCACTGGCTGTCCGCCTTGCAGCGTCGTAATCCAGTTCACAGCCCAACCGCCGAGAACCGTATCCGCGATTCCTCCGTGGTTCATGTACTTCATGTTCTTGCCGAAGGGTAGTTGATATCCACCACTGAAATGGATCACGTGTCGGAGGTCAAAGTTTGCCCGAGTCCAATCGAAATGAGGTCCAAGACCGGGGACGTTATAGGCTCGCAGACCGCCGCTAGAACCGCCGTTCAGCAAGTCACCGGCATCAGACATAGCCTTCGAATAGGTCCATGTAAGCAGGAAGGTCAACCCATTGGACATCTGGTCTTCCAGCTTTGTCTGCAGTCCGTGGTAGGTGCTTTCTCCGTAAGTCGCCTGATAGCTGCCGCCGCCGAAATCCGAGAACGGCACGCAACTGTCGCCCTGGAACACACCGTAGTCGTGGATGAGGGCGTTGTTGTTCTTGGAGTCCTTGGTGAGACAGCTCCCAGCTTTGGTACCACTCACGTTGCTGGGCAAAATCTGCGTCACATTCTGATATCCAACTCCACCCTGCAGATCGGCACCATGCGTGTAAACATACGATGCCTGGGCGGATATGGCGTGCGTCAGTGAATACTGCACGGTGAGATTGGCGCTCGTAGTACGTGGAGTCTCGTAGTTGAACTGCAGCCCTTGCAATCCTAGGCTCTGCGCATTGAACGTCTTCGGATCAAGGCTCATACAGGTGAAGCCGGATTCAAAGTTGGCCGTTCCATGGCCTGTCGATGGATCCCCTCCCGCTGTTGGGCAATTTGAGTAAGACGTGTTGTAACTGGTGGGCACCACGCCGCCCGATGGCCCGTTGAATCCAGGAGGCGCATTCGTACTCGGCGTCAGGTTGAACACGAACGGATAGTTCTCACCAATGTTCGGGCCGTATCCCTGATTCTCGAAGGAGTTATAGAAAAGTCCCACCCCTCCGCGAACCACCAGACTATTGCTGAGCTGGTAAGCAAATCCAACACGCGGTGCAAAATTGGCTTTCTGAGTTTGCAGCAAGCCTTGACCCCAACGGTCGGTCTCCAGCAGAGTGATCCCGTCCTTCTCCAGCAGGTCAAGGAATCCTGCACAGCTGGCCAGAACCGTGAGGCAATCCGCCGTGCGCGAAAGCGTCCGGTTGTCCTTGCCGTGTGCCGGGATGATGAATGTTGGAGCGCCGATCGGCGTACCGGGTACTGCGTACGGGACGAAGTTCGCCTGTCCGCCGTTCGTTTCGTTGATCGGACCGAAGTAATCCCAGCGAAGGCCCAGGTTCAGGGTCAGCTTCGGATTGACCTTCCAGTCATCCTGGAAGTAAGAAGCGAAATACATCTTCTGGTCGTAGGTTTTGTTGATGTTCGACGCGTAGGTCTGGTTCGACCCGCCCGAGTAGCTGAAGCCATTCGGGTTGGCATTCCCATTGATAGTTGCTGGAGCCGCTACTGGCGGCAGGATGAATTGCGCTACGCCACCCGTGGTCTGGCTCTGATTGGGAATATCGGTAAACGTACCGTTGTAGTCGAATTGGCCGTGCGACCAGGCTGGCTGCAGCGTTGAGAACTTCACCGTCTGGTATTCAATACCCATCTTGAAGCTGTGCTTGCCATAGATCTTGGTGAAGTCGTCCGTCACCTGCAGCGTTTGGCTCACTTCGTCCGACGGCAGGAAGGAGTTGCTTCCAAGCTGAGCCAGGTTTCCGATGCTGAATGCTGGAAGTCCACCATTCTCCTGGTCCTGCGGAATTCCTCCGTTACCCGGAATTCCATGTTCACCCGGAATTCCGCTCACCGTGGCCTGCGGTCCGAAGCGGGTTGTGTGGAGGTGCGCAAAGCCGGCGCGGACCTGATTGATGGCGTTCGGATTGAATACGTGTGTATAGCCGGCGACAGCCTGGTCCGACTTGGCGGTCTGAAGGCCCTGATCGAACGAGCCGCCGTCGGCGACGCCTCCGAAGATGCCGGGGATGAAGATCGGATCATCCGAGTAGCTGAAGCGAACGAAGATCTGATCGTGCTCCTCGGGGTTGAAGTCGCCGCGAATATCGAATTGGTTGCGATGCTCAAAGAGTGCCGGACTGGCGCCATACGTCTGCAAGCCCGAGTTTGGTGCCGGGAACAGGTTAAGCACGTCCACGGCGGCCGGATCGATCCGGGCAACAGGAATCTGGTTGAGGTTGCAATTGCCGGTCGTGAAATTTGTGGTGCTTGGTGCGCAGGTGCCGAATGGATCACGAACGTAGATCGCGCTGCCGCTGTTGTTGGTAAGACCAGAAACTGGATCCGTCGCTCCGGCTCCCACAAACCGCGTTGTGGCTGGATCCAGAACCGTCCCCTTTGAGATCGCCCGTCCGCAATGATCTTTATCGGGGCACGGGCCTAGGCCGTCATACCTTACACCCGAATTGAGCAGGAGAATGTCGGAAAGGTCCGTGTACCCGCTGCTCCTCATCTTTGCCGTCGGCACGTTGCCGTTCTCAGGCGTACCCTGCACGCGGCGGAAGCCTTCGTAGTCCCCGAACAGGAACAGCTTGTTCTTGATGATCGGACCACCGGCCGACACGCCAAACTGATTCTGCCGCAGCTTGCCTTTTCCGATTCCCGTATTGTTCTCGAAATAATCGGCAGCATCCAGCTTGTCGTTACGGAAAAACTCCCAGGCAGTGCCGTGGAGCGAGTTCGTACCTGACTTGATCGTGGCGTTCAGAACTGCACCGGCGGAACGCCCCAACTCCGCGCTGAAGTCGGCCGTCTGCACCTTGAACTCTTGAATGGCGTCGACAGGCGGCAGAATCACGTAGTTCGTGCCGTTCAGGAAGTCGACCGCATTCGAGTTGTTGTCGATGCCGTCAAGCAGATAGTTGTTCTGCGCGGGCCGAAGTCCGTTGGCGCTGAATGCTCCCGATGCCGCGTTGCCGCGCGTGTCCGCCTGGGGCGTCTGCATGCCGGCGCCAAGCTGCGCAAGGAACGTGAAATTGCGTCCGTTCAACGGGAGATCATGGACCTGCGCCTCACCGATTACCTGTCCGACTGACGCTTCCTGCGTCTGCAGCACAGGAGGTGCCGTGTTCACCTCGACGGTCTCCGTTGTTCCGCCCGGCTTCAGCGCTACGTTCAGCTGAAGAGTCTGGGCCACGTTGACGGTGATGTTCTTCTGGGTCGTCTTCGCAAAGCCCTGCGCTGAAACCGTCACCGTGTAGTGGCCGGCGCGCACGGGAGAGAACGTGTAGATGCCGCTGGCATCCGATTTGGTCTGCAGAGTGCGCCCCTGATCGGTGTTCAGCAGAACAACTTCTGCGTTGGGGATCACCGCGCCGCTCGGATCCTGAATCGTCCCTGTGATCGCACCTTCGTCGACCTGGCCAAAGGCGGCTTTACTTTGAACAAGGAGAATGCACACGATCGCAAGAACTGCGCACCGTAATGCCCTCACCACCTGAAGCTCACTGAAGTCACGGCCCATTAGAATGACCTCCAATCCTGTTTTCCTCGTCTGAGACACACTTCTTATCGGTGAAGCAGGGGTTATTTCGGGTACAGGGAGAAAATGAAATCGTTTTCCTGTAAACGGTTTCATTCCTAGCGGAGAAAATTATGCGATTCTCACATCATTTGTCAACCAAAAGTTGTACTTGGCTCTAATCCCAGCAATGCAGACCTCGAAGAAGCGAAGACTTTCCCGCCCGATCCCACCCGCTACTTCCTTGCTAAGTCGTTCTTTACATTGCCGTTAACTCGCAACTCCTCAAAGCTGGCAGACGCTTCATCTGCGTGGAATCCATAACCACAGCCCCACACGGAATTTGACCAGATCGAAAGCTATCTCAATTTTTTGGGCCATCGAGAGCCGCTCGAAGAGCCCCAGCTCGAACCCTCCATCCCTCCACCACCCAAATGCTATGATTCCCGCATCCCGCCCCACCCGATCTCAGATGAAGTCTTCCCCGAAACCAGAGCTCGCAGCCATCTCCAGACGCTCCATCCTCAAATCGCTGAGTTTCGCTCCCCTCCTGCTTCGGTCAGCACCCCTGTTTCCTTTCTCCGCCTCTCCCGATTCAGTCGGCTCCGATGTCGGCAACTTCTCCATGACGGACGTCAGGCTCTCCCCTCACTACCCGGTGCAGTCCCCCCTGTCCGACATCTTTCGCACCATTCCGGCCGGCTCCGATGAATTCCCGCTTGAGAAGTTCGCAATCGAAATCGAGTCCCTCCTCGATCAATGGGGCAAGTCGCTCAAACAAGAAATTGCCCGCTCCGCTGCCATTGCTTCATTTCTCGACGATCACATCGACATCTCCGACCTTGGCTCCGCGAGTCATACCACCCTCCGATCAGGATTCGGCGTCGATGCCATCCGGCGCACCTTCACTCGCAAATCGAAGGTCTCCCGCGAGCAGTTCCCTCGCAGCCTCGCTCAGTGGCTCGGGCCTGTCACCTCAATCGAAACTGCCGAGTTCGAGATCTTCAGCATCGAGCAAACCGGCTCTTCTCCCCTCACCCTCCAGATCGAACTCCGCTATGACATCGTTGCGAATCTGCGCGATCAGAAGCGTGAAGAGCGCGTAGGGACCTGGAAGATGGAGTGGCTTCAAGACAGTTCTCAAACCTGGAAAGCTCGAGCCTGGGACTTCGCTGGAGAAACGGTTTGCACCGCGCAAAGCCCCGCCTTCGTTGACATCACTTCCAACGTTCTCGGAAGCATCGACTCATACCACTCGCAGCTCTCGCACGGTGCAGACTACTGGCGCACCGTCATTGACGGCGCGGTGGGAGTCGACATCTACGGAAACAACGGCGTGGCATCCGGCGATTTCGACGGCGATGGATTCGATGACCTCTACATCTGCCAGCCTGCCGGTCTGCCCAACCGGCTCTACCGCAACCGTGGTGACGGCACCTTCGAGGACGTGACTGTGAAGGCTGGCGTCGGCGTTCTCGATCGCACCTCTTGTGCGCTGTTCGCCGATTTCCTGAATCGCGGACGCCAGGACCTCCTCATCGTGTGCGGCACGGGCCCTCTCCTGTTCCTCAATAACGGAGACAGCACCTTCTCCCTGAAGCGCGACGCGTTCAAGTTCGCGCTGTCTCCGCAGGGGTCCTTCACCCACGCAGCCATCGCCGACTACGACAACGACGGCCGCCTGGACGTGTACTTCTGCCTGTACATGTATTACCTCGGCTTGGAGCAGTACAACTACCCGGTGCCCTATTACGGCGCGCGTAACGGGCCTCAGAATTGTCTATTTCGCAATCAAGGCGACGGCACCTTCGTCGAGGCGACCCAGGCTTCCGGCCTGAACGTCAACAATGACCGCTACAGCTTCGCATGCGCGTGGGGCGACTCGAACGGCAATGGCTTGCCCGATCTCTTCGTCGCCAACGACTTTGGCAGTTCGCAGCTCTATTGGAATCAAGGCGACGGCACCTTCAGGGATGTCTCCAACGAAGCCCACATCGAAAGCGTCGGAGCCGGCATGGGATGTTGCTGGGCCGACTTCGACAACGATGGCCGTCAGGACATCTACGTTCCAAGCATGTGGGAAGCTGCCGGCCAGCGCGTTTCAGGTCAGCCGCAATTTCATCGCGACGCGCCCGACAACATTCGTGAACTCTATCGGCGTCACGCGCGAGGCAACGCCCTCTACCGCAATCGGGGCAATGGGCTCTTCGAAAACGCCGGACATGCAGCTTCAGTCGAGATGGGACGTTGGTCCTGGTCCTCTGATTTCTGGGATTGGGACCATGATGGATTCAGCGACCTTTACGTGACGAACGGATACCTCACAAGTCCGCAGAAGGATGAACTCGCCGGCTTTTTCTGGCGTCAGGTCGTATCCAAATCGCCTGAGGACGCAACTCCCCTGCTCGCCTACGAACGTGGATGGAATGCCATCAACGAGCTCATCCGCGCCGATCACACCTGGCACGGCCACGCTCGCAACGTGGCATTCACGAACAACCGCGACGGCACTTTCACCGAATCCTCCGGAGCCTTGCTGCTCGATATTCGCGAAGACACCCGCGCCTTTGCACTTGCTGACATCGATCACGATGGCCGTCTCGAAGCGATCCTGAAGAATCGAAATGCGCCTCAAGTCCGAGTTCTTCACAACGCACTCACAGGCATCGGCAGTTCCATCTCGTTTCGCCTGCGTGGCACCCGAAGCAACCGCGATGCAATCGGCGCGTCAATCACAGTCACCGCCGGCAAGCTGTCCCAAACGAAGTACCTTCAGGCTGGTTCCGGCTTTCTCTCGCAGCATACAAAGGAACTCTTCTTCGGCCTCGGCGCTCACGAAGGTTCAGTAGAGGCAACGATCCGGTGGCCCTCCGGCCTTGTGCAGACCTTCGCCGATCTCCCCACAGCCCATCGAATCCATGTCGAAGAAGCCGCTTCGCAGTTCCGTGCAGAATCGTTCGTAGCTCCGGTGCATGCGAGCGCATCCGCTCCCGCGCCCTCCGATGAGATTCTTCCTCGCAATTCGCAGACATGGTTGATCCAGCCACTCAAGGCACCCGCATTCAAACTTGCCGATCTCGATGGTGCGGAGCACACCCTCGAATCCCTGCGCGGCAACCCTGTCTTGCTAGCCTTCTGGTCTACCTCCTCCGCGGAGAGCCTGCGGCAGCTCGACCAACTCCGGGCGTCAGCTTCGATACTGAAACGAAACGGCCTTCAGATCTTTGCCGTCAATCTCGACAACTCCAGCAACCTTCCCGAAGCCCGCGAGCTCGCCGACCGCTACCGTTCGTCAGCCGCCATTTTGTTTGCCACGGAAGAAATCGCAGGTATCTACAACCTCCTCTACCGTCACCTGTTCGACCGTCAGCGCGATCTGCCCATACCGCTCTCTCTTCTGCTCGATAGAGACGGCATGATCGTGAAGATCTATCAGGGCTCCACGGAAGCATCGCACTTCTCCTCCGACTGCGCTTCCATTCCAGCTAACCAGCAAGCTCGAATGAAGAACGCTCTGCCCTTCCCTGGCCTGCTTGTCCAGGACACCTTCGAACGAAATGACTTTTCCTACGGCGTCGCCCTCTATCAGCACGGCTTTCTCGATCAGGCAGCAGAGTCTTTCCAACAAGTGATTGCATCCAAGCCCGACAACGCCAATGCCTACTACAATCTCGGCACCCTGAACCTTCGTCGAAATCATCCCGGCGAAGCCACGGACTTCCTTAAAAAGACTGTCGAGCTCCGGCCGAACTTCGCCGAGGCATGGAACAACCTCGGAATGCTCGCCGCGCAGGCAGGAAACACTGATGAAGCCATCAAAGATTTTCAGGAATCTTTAAGACTCCGTCCGAGCTACTTCACTGCCCACATGAACCTCGGCAACCTTTACCGGCGCATGCGAGTGTTCGACAAGGCCCAGGAGTCCCTATCCCGTGCGCAGTCCCTCCGTCCTGACGACCCCGAAATCCAATACAGCCTCGGAATGCTCTTCGCACAGCAGGACGACCCTGACCGAGCCGCTCAATACCTCGAGCGCGCAATCGCAATACGCCCAAATTATCCCGAAGCTCTCAACAACCTTGGCGTGCTCCACGTCCGGCAGAAAAACCTGGCAAAGGCCGAGGAAGAATTTAGAACAGCCATGACCGTCGCTCCCGCTTACGACCAGTCTTATCTCAATCTCGCTCGCCTCTACGCGATTCAGAATGATCGGCAGAAAGCACGCGAAGTCCTTCAGCAGCTTCTTCAGCTTCAACCCGACAACACGAACGCGAAGAATGCAATGGCGGTGCTACAATCAGCGCCATAAACGGATCATTCACAGGTGTTCAAAGGATGGCTCCCCACATCTCATCAAGAGCAGTGCACGCGTTTATCCGCGCATCTGCTTGCCGGGCGAGCGCCGTTTTGCTTCTCTGTGCGACAGCCTGGGCTCAACAGAACTCCTCCTCCACGCCATTCCACGAAGCTCAAAGCCTCTTTGAGCAGCACCGGCTTGCAGAGGCCCGAACCGAAGCGCTGGAGCAACTGAAGGCTCACCCCACAGCTGATGGCTACAACCTGCTTGGCATTATCGAATCCAGCCAGCAGGACTTCCCCGCTGCAATCGAGTCATTTGAGCACGCCCTGCGCCTCAAGCCGGGTCTCCCAAAAACACTCAACAATCTCGGCAATGCCTATGCCGCACAGCGTCAGTGGGATCTCGCTGAGCGCGAATTCCGCGCAGCCCTTCGCACTGATCCTGCCAGCGCAGACGCGAACTACAATCTTGGCGTGTTACTGCTGATGAAGGGATCCTCAGCAGAGGCCATTCCACATCTGCAGCTTGTTCACACTCCGCAGGCTCAGATGAATCTCGTGCGTGCGTACCTTCAGGCTCACCGCACAGCCGACGCCTTGCGTACAGCCAGCGAAGTTGCCGAAAAGAATAAGAGTGACGTGCAGGTCCAATTCTCGCTGGGCGTGCTGCTGGCTTCCGAACATCAGTACAAAGTCGCGCAGCGTGCTCTTGAACAGGCCGCCTCTCTCCAGCCCGAAAACTTCGAGATCCTCTACAACTTTGCACAGGTGCTCCTCCGCACCGGCGAGAATGCAAGAGCCGAGCTCATCCTTAACCGCGCCCTCAAACTGCAGCCTGAAAACGCAGACGCGCTTTACTTGCTCGCTCAGAGCTATTCGGCGCAATCGCGTCCACTCGATGCCCTCGATACCCTCGTCCGGGCACACGCAATCGCACCGGAGAATGTCGACATCATCTTCCTGATGGCGCAGATCACGATGTCGCAGAATTACTTTGAAGACGCGATTCCTCTTCTCGAATCCGGCCTCAAGATCGCACCGCGACGTCCCGATTTGGTCGCTGCACTCGGTGAAAGCTATTTCATGGCTGGCAAAACCGAGAAGGCCGTCGAGCAATTCAATCTGCTCATCGAAATAGAAAAATCCGCCCGATCCTATGCCTTCCTTGGCCTGTCCTACAGAAATCTCGGACGTTTCGATGAAGCGAAAGCCCTCTTCCAGAAGGGCCTGGCGCTCGATCCACACAACTCGACCTGTCTTTTCAATCTCGGATTCATCTCCGAGCGTCAGGGAGACGCTGCGGCGGCCGAGCGATACTTCCAGGAAACGATCAAGTACAACCCCCGGTACTCCGATGCCTTACTCGAGCTCGCTAACCTCCGCACCGCCGCAAAACGGCTGCCTGAAGCGGAAGAATTGCTGCGCCGCTACGTCAAGGTCGCGGCCGATCCTGCCAACGGCTACTACAAGCTCGCCATGGTCGAGCGCAGCCTTCACCAAACCGAAGCGGCCAATCGGGATTTGAACGTCTTCAAAACGCTTTCAAAGAATGCGCCGGCTGGGCCATACCCATACGAGCACCTATTCGATTACCTCAACAATCGCTCTCAGCTTGGCGCGGGTGCTCGCAGGCAACTCGACATCACCGAACTTCAAAACGAAATCCAGAGACATCCGAATCAACCGCAGAACCTTTATATGCTGGCCGAGGCCTACTTGAAGGCAGGGAAGATAGAAGACGCGAAAAGCTCGATTCAGCAACTGGATAAGCTGAGTGCGAGCGATTATCGGACCCTGAACGGCACCGGTGTCCTGCTGGCCCGCTATCATCTCTACGATGACGCCATCGAGCACTTCAAATCGGCGATGGAGGCAAACCCCAACTCCGATGAAGTGAAGTTCAACCTCTCGAATACATATTTCCAGAAGCGCGAATACGCTCAGGCGCTGGATCTTGCTGGCCAGATCACTGAAGCAGGGCGGAAGGACGATGCATACCTCACCTTGCTCGGCGATATCTACGCGCATCTCGGCGACAACGCCAAGGCCGAAGATATCTTCCGCGACGCAATCGCTCGCAACCCTGACAACGATCAGAATTATCTGTCCCTTGCTCTGGTAGACCTCCGCTCTGCCAACGTAGCTGCTGCTCAGCAAACCTTGGCCAAAGGACAGGCGCGTATCCCCACCTCCGGCAAAATTTCGTGGGGCCTCGGGCTCGTATCCGCAATGGCCGGCAATACAGACCAGGCCGCCTCTCGTTTCCAGCGTGCAATCGAGCTTCTACCCGAGTGGGCGGGAGCCTACTCGACGCTCGGCGTCTTTTACTTCCAGATCGGCGAGATCGAGAAAGCGAAAGAGGTCTTGAATCGCTTCAAAGAAAGTAGTGTCGGACCGAGCCTTGATATCAGCCGCATCGAGCAAGTTCTGGATCGTGCTGCGCCACCACAAACCGGGTCCTCGGGTACCCTCACCGCTGAGAACAAGCAGCAACTTTTGCAGTTCGCTTTGTCATTGGCGGATCGAACGTTATGAACCTGCGGCTTCGCCCGGTAGCGCTTCTGGCTTCCATCGTTGGAATAGCAATCTCGCCCTCGGGCGTCTTGATCTCGGGTCAGCAAGCGGCCAAACCCCCGAAGCCCCGCATAGCACCACCTTCCCCAACCGTGACCTTCACAGACATTCGTAAATCTGCCGGTATCGAATTCGTGCAGGATTCAACCCAGACCGAAGAGAAGTACTACCTCGAAACCATGGGCACAGGCGTCGCCTGGATCGACTACGACCAGGACGGATTTATGGATCTCTACTTTGTGCAATCCGCCGCGACGGATGCTTACAAACCAGCTCGTCCACTTCGCTCGGCCCTCTATCGCAACAACGGCGACGGCACGTTCACTGACGTGACTGAGAAAGCTCACGTCGGCGCCGAAGGGCATTATGGCCAGGGCGTAGCAATCGGCGACTTCGACAACGACGGATTTCCCGACATCTACGTCACCGGCTATGGTCGTGCAATTCTCTACCGGAATAACGACGACGGCACCTTTACGGACGTAACCGCGAAAGCAGGCGTAGCCGATGACGGGAACTGGTCTTCAAGCGCCGGCTGGTTTGATTTCGACAAGGATGGATGGCTCGATCTCCTCGTCACCAACTACATCGATTGGTCGCCCAAAAACAACATCTACTGCGGAGAGCACAAACCTGGCTTTCGCTCCTATTGCAATCCAAACAATTATCGCGGCCAGAAGACAAAGCTCTATCGCAACAATCACGACGGCACGTTCACCGACGTCAGCGAAAAATCCGGGGTCGGCCTGCCAGAGTCCAAGGGGATGAGCATGCTCCTCGCTGACCTGAACAATGACGGCTGGCCCGACATCGCCGTCGCCAACGACACTTGGCCTAATTTCCTATTCGAGAACAAGCACGACGGAACTTTCAATGACGTATCACTGATCTCCGGACTCGCTGCCAGCGAAGATGGCCGATATGAAGCCGGCATGGGCATTGACGCAGCCGATGTCGACGGCGACGGAAACCTCGACATCTACATCACTCACCTAGATTTCGAACTGAATCGCCTTTATCACAACAACGGTGACGGGACCTTCACGGACGCTACTTACAGCTCCGGGATTGGCAACAAGGCCATATTGCTAAGCGGCGTAGCTGCCAAATTCATTGACTACGACAACGATGGCTGGCCCGACATCCTCCAGGCCAACGGAGCCATGCTGGAAAACGTGCAACTCTATCACAGCCTCGTTAGCTACAAGGAACCGCTGCTCATGTTCCGCAACCTCGGCCATGGCAAATTCGAGAAGGTCTCCGAATCCCTGGGTCCCGATTTCAACCGTCCCATGGCCGGACGCGGACTCGCCACAGCCGACTTTCTCAATGACGGACAAGTCGGAATCGCGGTCAACTGTCGCGGAGAATCTCCACTTCTTCTTCGCAACGATGGCTCTCCGAATCACTGGCTTGAGGTTCTCCTCATCGGCACAAAATCCAATCGCGATGGAATCGGTTCTCTCCTCAAACTCTCTTCCGGTGGAGTCGTGCACGTAGAGCAGTCCAAGGGTGGAACAAGCTACATGTCCGCAAGCGATCCGCGAATCCACTTCGGCCTCGGAAAGCGAACTAAAATCGACTCCCTTCAGATCACTTGGCCCAGCGGTCAAATCGACAAGCTCACCAACCTTCCCATCGACAGCATCGTCGCGGTCAAAGAAGGCGTTGGCATTGTTCCTCATCCATTTCCGAAGGTGAAGGCTCGGTGATTCCGGTTCCCTTACCATCTCCCATGTTTCTATAATCACGGAATCGCATGATCATCCCCCGTCGTCGCTTCCTCGGATCGACCGCTATCGTCCTCGGCAACACGCTCCTTGACCGCCTGACTACCCCTCTCTGGGCGTCCGCTGCTGCCGCACAAGTAAAAACCGCAGTCGCATCCACGCCATCGTCTCCTGTGCAGTTCATCGATGTGGCAGAGCGCGCCGGCCTGAAAGTGCCAAATGTCTGGGGAGGCGTCGAACACAAGCGTGTCATCATCGAAACCAAAGGCAGCGGCATTGCCTTCTTCGACTACGACAACGACGGCTGGCTCGATATCTACATCACCAACGGAAGTCGCCTCGATGCAAAATGGCCTGCCGGAGCAGCGCCCACCACGCATCTCTTCAAAAACAATCGCGACGGAACGTTCACCGATGTCACCGAGAAATCAGGCATCGGCCGCAGCGGATGGCAAACCGGCGTCTGTGTTGGCGACTACGACAACGATGGATGGGACGACCTCTTCTGCACTTTCTGGGGCCACAACATCCTCTTCCACAACAACGGCAACGGAACCTTCTCCGACGTTACGAAGAAAGCCGGACTGGCCCAGGAAAAGGGCCGCTGGGGTACCGGTTGCAGCTTCCTTGACTACGATCGCGACGGTCATCTCGATCTCTTCGTCTGCAACTTCGTGCATCTTGATCCCGATAATCCGCCCTCCATCAACGACGCGAGCTTCTGCCAGTGGAAAGGCGTTCCCACCATGTGTGGACCTCGCGGCCTTCCCGGCGACACAAACATCCTCTACCGCAACAACGGAGATGGAACCTTCGTCGACGTTTCAGAGAAGGCCGGCATCTTGAAGCCTGGCCCGCGTTACTCCATCACATCGGTCTGCTGCGACTTCGACAACGATGGGTGGCCCGATATCTACGTTGCGGTCGATTCCATGCCCAGCATCCTCTACCAGAACAACCACGACGGAACATTCACCGACATCGCCGTTATCTCCGGATGCGCCTACAATGCCGATGGCCACGAACAGGCCGGCATGGGCCTTGGCGTTGCAGACTACGACTGCGATGGATGGTTCGACATCTTCAAAACCAACTTCGCCGACGACACCAGCAATCTCTATCACAACAACGGCGACGGAACCTTCAGCGATCTTTCCTTCAATTCTGGCCTGGGCATCAACAACACCTACGTAGGCTGGGGCTGCGGATTCATCGACTACGACAACGATGGCTGGTCCGACGTCGTACAGATCAACGGGCACGTCTACCCTGAAATCGATAAATACAACTTCGGCGAAACCTTCAAGAACCCGCGCCTTGTCTACAAAAACCTCGGCAACGGCAACTTCAAGGACGTCTCAGCGTCGATGGGCCCGGGGATCACCACACCGTTTTCGAGCCGCGGCGCCGCATTCGGCGACTACGATAATGATGGTGGCATGGACATGCTGATCCTCAACATGAACGAGTTGCCATCGCTCCTCCACAATGTCGGTGGAAACAAGCAGAACTGGATCAAGCTCAAGCTCATTGGCACCAAATGCAATCGCACAGCGATCGGAGCACGCGCGCGAGTCATCACGGGTAAACACATCCAGATGGCTGAGGTTCAAAGCGGCGCCAGCGTCATGTCCCAAAACGACCTGCGTCTGCATTTCGGGCTAGGCGCAAACAAGATCGTCGATGCAATTGAAGTGAAATGGCCCACAACTCAAAAACTTGAACGATTCGAAAAAGTGAAGCCCAACCAGATCCTCACGATTCGCGAAGGCGACGGCATCATCGCTGCACATCCGCCCGCTTAACTCATCTCTGCTCCGCCGAGTGATTGCGGTTATCCCCATCCACCTTTACCAGAAACTGCTTCACTTCTCGTCGTTGCTGATCGACCGCTGCCGCCTGCCGCTTCTCAAGTTCCTCATGAAGCCTGAACTCCTCGGCAGCCTTCTCCTTCTCGCCAAGGCGATCATAGGCGACTCCCAATCGATAGTGCGCCTCACTCGATTCCGGCGCCGCATCGATTGCCTTCCGATAAAAATCCGAAGCCGCTCCGAAATCCGAGCGCGACGCTCTCAATATTCCTAGCTGCAGATAAGCGTCGCTGCACTTGCGATCAGCCTTTGTCGCATTTTCTAAATACTTCTCGACAACAGCCGACGTTTCCTCGTCAACCTTCTTTCCGTGCTCTTTCCAATAGGTCATCGCATAATAGAAATTCGCCATTGGATCGGCCGGC
>Ga0207695_10001672_pt1 | contig 35718 bp, 38 predicted proteins | sample KBSC54metaG_FD_184354 | JGI IMG/M metagenome (GOLD analysis project Ga0207695, IMG submission 184354) | Corn rhizosphere microbial communities from Kellogg Biological Station, Michigan, USA - KBS C5-4 metaG (SPAdes) (version 2) | ecosystem: Host-associated > Plants > Roots > Rhizosphere > Soil... | reverse complement strand
CGGCCAGCTGGTTGTTGGCGCCGCCAGCGATCACCTTGGCCTTGAGCCTCGGCAGGGTGTCGGCGTTCACCGCGCCGCCGAGGGCGCAGGGGGCGAACACCTCGGCGTCGGCGTCGAAGATCGCGCCGGGCGACACCGCCTTGCCGCCGGTCCGCACCGCCACCTGGCGCAGCGCCTCCTCGTTGACGTCGGTGAGGATCAGCTTCGCGCCCGCCGCGTGCAGCTTGTCGGCCAGGTAGGCGCCCACGTGGCCCACGCCCTGGATCGCCACCGTCACCCCGTCGAGATCGCGGTTCAGCGCCCGGCGCACGCCCAGCGTGATGCCGCGGAAGATGCCCTCGGCGGTCACCGGGCTCGGGTCGCCCGAGGCGGCGTCATGGCCGGTAAGGCCGGCCACGAACCGGGTCGACTTGCGCGCATGCATCAGGTCGGCGGGCGAGACGCCCACGTCCTCCGCCGTCCAGTACTTGCCGCCCACGTCCTCCACCGCGCGCCCGAAGGCCTCGAACAGGGCGGGCGTCTTCTGGGTGCGGCTGTCGCCGACGATCACCGCCTTGCCGCCGCCCAGCTCCAGGTCGGCCATGGCGTTCTTGTAGGACATGGCCCGCGACAGGCGCAGCGCGTCCTCCAGCGCCGCCTCGGCGCTCGGGAACGGCCACATGCGGCAGCCGCCGGCCGCAGGCCCGCGGGCCGTGGAATGCACGGCGATGATGCATTTGAGGCCGGATTTTTCGTCAAAGAAAGCGTGGACGCCTTCATGGCCCTCAAAGGCGGGGGAATCGAACAAGGTCATGCCGCGGACATCGCTGGTGTTGGGGAAGGAAGTGGGCGTGGCTTTACGCCTGCGCGGCGGACGGGACAACCCGCCTTTAGGACCCCGCCTGCGCCTGCATCTGGCCCACGGGCGTGGGCGCGGTGGGGATCTTCGGCGCGCCCGAGGGCAAGGGCGCGGCGGGATTGCGGATAAAGGCCAGGATGTCCTTCCAGACGATCGGGCCTTCGTGGTCGCGCATCAAGAGGTGCCAGCCCTTGGCGTAATAGGCGGAACGGTCGGTGGGCTTCAGATGCGCGGCCGCCTTGAAGGCCGCCTTCCTGGGGATGATCTGGTCATGCGCGCCGTAGAGATAGAGCGTCGGCAGGCTCGCCTTGCCCACGTCGTCGGCGGCACGGTCCATGGTGGTCACCAGCCCGTAGAGGGTGTCCGACCGCGCGCCCCAGATCATCAGCGGATCGCGCCCCATGGCGATCAGCTCCTCGCGGTTGTCGGACGGGCTGACCTTGGAGGTGAGCCAGCGCGGGGGCGTGTAGACCTTGGGGCCGGTGAAGTTCGCCGCGAACCACAAAAGCGTCTTGTTGGGCAAGGGCTGGGCCCGCCAGCCCCAGACAGCGGGCGACAGCAGCAGCAGCCGGTCGGCGGCCGGCGGCCGGTCCGAGGCGAAGGCCTCCGCCGCGATGGCCCCCCCCAGGCTCTCGCCGGCCACCGCCACGATGGCGTGCGGGTACTTCCGGCGGACGAGGGCGGTGACCGTGCGCAGGTCCTCCACCATCAGCTCATCGCCCGCCCAGACGCCGCGGCCCGGCGAGCGGCCGAAGCCCCGCTGGTCGTAGGCGATGGTGGTGACGCCCTGCTCGGCCCACCAGGGGGCGGCCATGTGGAAGGCGTTGGCGTAGTCGTTCATGCCGTGCACGCCGACGATCACCGCCCAGGGCTCGCCGGTCGCGGCGTCCCATTCGGAGAGGCCGAGCTTCGCCCCGTCGAAGCTGACGATGTCGCTGGCCTCGATGTGCGGGCCGTTGAAGCCGAGGGGCGGCTGGCCCGCCTGCTGCACCATGAGCGGGGTGCAGCCGGCCAGCAGCAGGGCGGCGATGAGGGCGGTGAGGAAACGCGTCATGGGACTCGACAAATCTAGACCAGACGCGCCCGCCGGCGGACGCGGCGGATCGTCCGGGCCGTCCCGCCTCAGGCGGCGAGCGCGGCCTTTTCCTGGGCGATCAGCTTGGCGAAAGCGGGGCGCTCGCTGATCCTCCCCACATAGGCCGCCGACTTCGGGTGGCTGCCGTCATCGACGCTGCAGGCCGCGTGGCCCATGGTCACCAGCGGGCTGACCACCGCGATGTCGGCGAGCGTGAAGCGGTCCTCCACCAGGTAGCCGGACGCCGGCAGCACCCGCTCCAGATAGTCGATCAGCTTGGGGAACTCGGTCCTCTGCGCCTCGTCGGCGGCGGCGAGGTCGCCGGGCTTTCCGAAGAACTTCGGCGAGACGATGCGGTTGAAGAAGATCTTGCCGCCGCAGTCGGCCACGATGGTGTCGCCGAATTCCTCGTACCAGATGGTCCGCGCCCGCGCCTTGGCTTCCGTCGGGATCAGGTTCGGTTCGGGTTGGATGGTGTCCAGATAGGTGATGATCGCGGTGGAGTCCGAGATCAGGAAATCGCCGTCCTTGAAGCCCGGCATCTTGCCGAACGGGCTCGCCTCGCGGAACTCCGGCGGGCCGCCCTGGCCTCCGGCCATGACGATCTCGAAGTCGAGCCCCTTCTCGGTGGCGAAGACCACGGTCTTGCGCACAAAGGGCGACAGGGTGGACCCGTAGATGATCATGAAGCGTCTCCTTGCGCAGCGGCTCGGGTGTCCGGCAGCCGGAGCCGGTACACGCCCTTGAAATCGTCAGGATCGGCCGGCTTGTTGTGGCGCAGGATCACCAGCCGGCCCTGCCTGGCAAGCCCCCGCGCCACCGCCCGCACGTGGGCAAGCGTGCGCCGCCAGCCCTGCGGGTCCACCGCGCGGGCGATCTCTTCCGGCGACACCGACTTGCCCGGCGCGGCCTTGGCCAGCAGGTCGAAGATGGCGGTTTCTATTTCGAGGCTCATGCGCGGATGATCCGGATGTCGTACCGCTCAAGCATGCGGTCGTGCGTGATCAAGGGGACATCCTCGACCTGCGCCTGCGCGATCAGGAGCCGATCGAATGGATCACGGTGAAGCAATGGCAGTTCGCCGACCCGCCATGCGTGGCTCGCGCCCACCGGCAGGATTTCATGCCGATTGGCGCTCAGGAATTCGGGGAAATCGTCCGGCGCGAGGAGGCGCCCGAGCCGACGTTTGATGGCGACTTCCCAAAGGCTGACGACGCTGACGACCCGCATCGTGTCGCGGGAGGACAGGATGTCAAAGGCCGCCTTGCCGAGCGTTTCCGGCTGTCCGAGGGTCCATAGAACGACGTGGGTATCGAGCAGGACCCTCAAGGACCATTCTCTTCCCACGGGAAGATCTTACTTTGCTCAAACATTTCGGCGATCTCGGCATCGTAGTCGTCAAAGTTCGGCGCGATCCAGATCTGATCCTTGAGCGAGCCCATCCAGGCCGGCAAGCCGTCGGGACGCCGAGGTTCATCGGCCGGCTGCTCAACAGCCGTCAGTCGCACCACCGGCTTGCCGTTGCGGGCGATGACGACCTCTTCCCCGGCCTCGGCCTGCTCGATGAGCTTGGAAAGGTGGGTCTTGGCCTGATGGATGTTGGCGATGACCATGGTTAGCTAACTTAGCTTAGCTAACTTCGATTTTCAAGCTTAGCCGCCCCGCTTCAGGGTCTCGCGGGCGATCACCACCTGCTGGATCTGGCTGGTGCCCTCGTAGATGCGGAAGATGCGCACGTCGCGGTAGAGGCGTTCGATGCCGTGGTCGGCGACATAGCCCGCGCCGCCGAAGATCTGCACCGCCCGGTCGGCCACCCGTCCCACCATCTCGGAGGCGAAGTATTTGGCGGCCGCGGCCTCCATGGTGACGCTCTCGCCGGCGTCGCGCTTGCGCGCGGTCTCCATGGTCAGCGCCTTGGCCGCGAGGCTCTCGGTCTTCGAATCCGCGATCATCCCCTGCAGCAGCTGGAAGCTCGACAGCGGCTGGCCGAACTGCCTGCGCTCGCCCATGTAGGCCACGCAGTCGGCGATCAGCCGCTCGGCCACGCCCACGCAGACCGCCGAGATGTGCAGCCGCCCGCGGTCCAGCACCTGCATGGCCACCTTGAAGCCCTCGCCTTCCCGGCCCAGCCGGTTCTCCACCGGCACGCGGACGTTGTCGAAGACGACGTCGCAGATGTGGGCGCCCTGCTGGCCCATCTTCTTCTCGGGCTTGCCGACCGACAGCCCGGGGAGATTGCGCTCCACCAGGAAGGCCGAGACCCCGCCGGCGCCGGCCTTTTCCGGATCGCTCCGGGCCATCACCGTGAAGAGGTCGGCCTTGTTGGCGTTGGTGATGAACCGCTTCACCCCGTTCAGCACATAGGCGTCGCCGTCGAGGATGGCGCGGGTCTGCACATTGGCGCTGTCCGATCCCGCCTCCGGCTCGGTGAGCGCGAAGGAGGTGATGATCTCGCCCGACGCGATGCCCGGCAGGTACTTCTGTTTCTGCGCCTCGGTCCCAAACATCACGAGGCCCTGGCTGCCGATACCGACGTTGGTGCCGAAGCTGGAGCGGAAGGCCGGGCTGGTGCGGCCGAGCTCCACGGCCACCAGGCACTCGTCCTCCATGGAAAGGTCGAGGCCGCCGTATTCCTCCGGGATCGAGAGGCCGAAGAGCCCCAGGCCCTTCATCTCCTCCACCAGGTCGGCCGGCATGGCGTCCTCTTCCGCCACCTTGGCCTCCAGCGGCCGCAGCCGCTCGGCCACGAACCGGCGCACCGTGTCGATCAGCTGCTCGCGGGTCTCGGCGTCGAGGGCCATCGGCTCAGGCCCGCTCGAAGACGGCGGCGATCCCCTGGCCGCCGCCGATGCACATGGTCTCCAGCCCGTACCTGCCGTCCCGGCGCTTCAGCTCGCGCAGCAGGTTGGCGAGGATCCGCCCGCCCGTGGCGCCGATCGGGTGGCCCAGGCTGATGCCCGATCCATTGACGTTCAGCCGCTCCCTGTCGTCCCAGCCCCAGCCCTTCAGCACCGCCAGCACCTGCGGCGCGAACGCCTCGTTGAGCTCCACAAGATCGATGTCGTCCCAGGACAGGCCGGTGCGCTCGAAGAGCCGCTTCACGGCCGGCACCGGGCCGATGCCCATCCGCGACGGATCGCAGCCCGCTGCGGCCCAGCTCACGAACCAGCCCATGGGCTCCAGGCCCAGTTCTTCCAGCTTGTCCTCAGACACCACCAGGCAGGCGGCGGCCGCGTCGTTCTGCTGGCTGGCGTTGCCGGCGGTGACCACCCCGTCCTTCTCGATGGGCTTCAGCTTGCCCAGGCTCTCCGCCGTGGCGTCGGCGCGCACGCCCTCGTCCATGGCGAAGACGATCGGATCGCCCTTCTTCTGCTTCACGGAGACCGGCACCACCTCGTCGTCGAACTTGCCGTCGGCCCAGGCCCTGGCCGCCCGCTGGTGGCTCATGGCGGCGTACTCGTCCGAGGCCTCGCGGCTGATCTGGTAGTCGCGGGCCAGGTTGTCGGCGGTCTCGATCATGCCTGAGATCACCCCGAACCGCTCGATGGGCTGGCTCATCACCCGGCCACGGGCCAGGCGGTCGTGCAGGGTGACCGAGCCCATCCGCGCGCCCTTGCGCATGTCGTTGGTGTAGTACTCGACGTTGCTCATGCTCTCGACGCCGCCGGCCACCACCACGTCGGCGACGCCGGTCTGCACCATCATGGCCGCGTCCACCACCGCCTGCAGGCCCGAGCCGCAGCGGCGGTCGAGCTGGTAGCCCGGCACCTCGATGGGCAGGCCCGCCGCCAGCGCCGACCAGCGCGCGATGCAGGGCGCCTCGCCCGAGCCATAGCCCTGGGCGAAGATCACGTCGTCGATCTTCGCCGGATCGATCTTCGTCCGCTCCACCAGCGCCTTCAGCACCACCGCGCCCAGCTCCCCGGCGGTGAGGTCCGACAGCGCACCCAGGTATTTGCCGACACCGGTGCGGATGGGGGAGACGATGGCGGCGCGTTTCATTATGGCTCCTGAGCTCAGCGTCGGGCGCCGGCAAACTAGTGTTTGAACCAGCCCGCGGCAAACCCTTCGGGGGCTTTTGGAGGACCGATGGACGGCGGCGAACTCGACACCAACTATTCGTCCAAGCTCACCGTGGTCACAGAGGGCGAGTGGGCCGGGTGGAACCACTACCCCGGCGGCGATCCGTTCGAGGACCTGGCCGGTCCGTTCTATTGCCGCGTCGACGAGCAAGGCCAGCGGATCTGCGCCTTCCGCGCCGAGACGAAGCACATGAACGGCGGCATGTTCATGCACGGCGGCTGCGTCATGACCTTCGCCGACTTCAGCCTGTTCTGGCTCGCCCGCGAGGCTATCGAGGGCCAGAGCAGCGTCACCGCCACCTTCAACGCCGAACTCGTCGGCACCTGCGGCGTGGGCGACCTGGTGGAGTGCCGCGGCGAGGTGGTGAAGGCCGGCCGCAGCATGGTCTTCCTGCGTGGCCTGATCGTGAACGCCTCGGCCGGCGGCGCGCCGATGATGAGTTTTTCCTCCGTGCTGAAGAAAACCACCCGGCGTGCCTAGATAGGGGACTGGACAGCGCCCCCGGCGTCGTTCCCCATAAGGATGAGGAGACGCCAAATGGTCGAGGCCGCCTGCCACTGCGGGGCCGTAAAGCTGACCGCGCCCGCCGCGCCGGAGACGGTGACGGAGTGCAACTGCTCGATCTGCCGCAAGCTGGCGGCGCGCTGGGCCTACTATTCGCCGGCCGAGGTGGGCCTGCCGCGCGCGGGCTCGACCCAGCCCTACGTCTGGGGCGACCGCATGCTGGCCTTCCACCGCCGCTGCAAGACCTGCGGGGTGACCACCCACTGGCAGAGCCTGGACGGCGCCCAGGACCGCATGGCGATCAACGCCCGCCTGATGGACGGCCTCGACTGGACGGCGATGCGGGTCCGCCACTTCGACGGCGCCGACACCTGGAAATACCTGGACGAAGCCTGAGCGGCTCCCCAGATCAGCGGCGATGATCCTCTCCGCCCTCGACCTCTCGCCGGTGACCGGCGACGCGACGCAGGCGCAGGCCGTGCGCGAGACGATCGAGGTCGCCAAGGCCGCCGAGCGGTTTGGCTATCACCGCCTGTGGCTGGCCGAGCACCACAACATCGCCGGCCTGGGATCGCCGGCTCCGGAGGTCCTCATCGCCGCCCTGACCCAGGCCACGCAAACGATCCGCCTGGGATCGGGCGGGGTGATGCTGGTGAATTATTCGCCGCTGAAGGTGGCCGAGGTGTTCATGGAGCTGGAGGCCCTGGCGCCGGGCCGCATCGACCTGGGCCTCGGCCGGGCGCTGGGGACCGACGCGCGCACCGGCGGGGCCCTGCGCTCGGTGGGGTCCGAGGCCTTCCCGCAGTACTTCCACCTGCTCACCAGCTGGCTGCTGGACGCGTCGGGCAAGGCGCCCATCGGCGACAACCATCCGCTGCGCGACATCCACGCCAATCCCGCCGGGCCGTCGCACCCGGAGGTCTTCGTGCTCTGCACGTCGGAGGAGAGCGCCGCCTTCGCCGGCCAGATGGGGGTCGGCATGGTGTTCGCCGAGTTCATCGCGCGGACCGACGGCGGCCCCGCGGTGGCGGCCTACCGCCGCGCCTTCGAGCCCTCGGCCTTCCGCGTCGAGCCCTGGGCGGGGATCGCGCTCATCGCCTACGCCGCCGAGACCGCCGAACAGGCCTGGGCCGAGGATGCGCTCCGCCGCGCGGCCAACGTCTCCATGCTGTCCGGTCGCCGCCGCCGGTTCCGGGACCTGGCCGCCGCCGAAGCCTTCCTGGCCGAGCACGCCGGGACGCCGGTCCGCCAGATGGTCGAGGCCCGCACCCTCGCCGCTGACCCCGCCGCTATCCACAGCCGCCTGGTCGAGAAGGCCCGCGATGCGCAGGCCGACGAGGTGTTCGTCATGGCGACCGGACCCTCGCTGACCGCCCGAATCCGCTCATTGGAGTTGATCGCCGACGTCCACCGGAGCGCCGCATGAAGTTCGCAGCCCTGCTCGCCACAGCCGCCCTGGCCTTGCCCGCCGCCGCGGTCGCCAGGCCGCTCTTCGCGCCGTGGATCGACGGGACCCAGGCCGCCGAGCCGCAGATGCAGGTCCAGCGATATGACGAGGACACCTTCGTCATCCGCCAGTCCGTGCGCACCAATTTCGAGGCGCCGTTCCTCTACCTGCTGTTCGGGAAGGATCGGGTGCTGCTGCTCGACACCGGGGCCGGCGGGCTGGCGGTCCGCCCGACCGTCGACGGCGTCATCGCCGGCTGGCTGAAGGCCCACCACCGTGCGGCGATCCCGCTGGTGGTCGCCCATTCCCACAGCCATGGCGACCACCGCATGGGCGATTCGGAATTCAGGGATCGGCCGGATACCGCAGTCGTCGGCTGGACCGCGCCCGAAGTCGCCGCCTTTTTCAAGATCGCCGACTGGCCGCGCGACGTGGCGAAGTTCGACCTCGGAGGCCGTACCCTCGATGTGATCCCGACGCCCGGCCATCACCCCAGCCACATCATGATCTTTGACGAGAAGACCCGCCTGCTGCTCTCAGGGGACGCCCTCTACCCGGGCCGGCTCTATTTCCCGGTTGACCAGTTCGGCGCCTACCGCGACAGCATCGACCGGGTGGTGGCCTTCACCCGCGGCCGCCACGTCAGATACATCCTGGGCGCCCACATCGAGATGACCCGCACGCCGGGCCAGGATTTCGCGCAGGCCGCCCCGAGCCATCCCCTCGAGCGCCCGCTGCCCTTGCCCTATGCCGATCTCCTGGAACTGCAGGCGGCCATCCATCGGATGGGTGGAACCCCCGTGAGGGAAGCGCACGACGATTTCATCGTCGCCCCCTTGGCGCCGCGCCCGCCGCCGCGGGCGCCGGGCGGCTGAGCCGGTGGTTTCCAGCATGGCCAAGCCCGCAATCCTCATCGTCGGCGCCGGACCCTGCGGCCTGACCGCCGCCCTGGAGCTCGCCCGCCGCGGCTTCCAGCCGCGGATCGTCGACAAGGACCCGGGCCCCACGCCGCTCAGCAAGGCCGTGGGGATCAGTCCCCGCAGCCTGGAGATCCTGGAGCCCACGGGCGTCACCGGGCGCCTGCTCGCCAAGGCCGTGCGGATGCAGACCGTGCAGGCCCGCTATGAGGACGAGCTCCTGACCACCCTCGACATCTCCCGCCTGCCGCACCGCTTCAACTTCCTGCTCGCCCTGGCCCAGAGCGAGACCGAAACCGCCATGGAACAGGCGCTGGGCGACCTGGGCATCCGCGTCGAATGGAGCGTGACGCTGACGGACATCCGCCTGGCCGGCGACAAGGTCGAGGCCGAGCTCGCCGGCGCCCAGGGCGGCGCCTTCGACTACGTCTTCGGCGCGGACGGCGTGCACAGCCGGGTGCGCGAGGCGCTCGGCATCGGCTTCTCCGGCTATACCCACAAGCGCCTTTGGAGCATCGCCGACGCCGAGATCCCCGGCTGGCCCTTTCCGCCGGCCACGGCCATGGCGAACCTGCACCGCAACGGCGACCTGGGGTTCATCATCCCCATCGGCCCCAAGCGCTTCCGCGCGGTCTCCAACACCCCTGATCCTCTCGGCCACATTCCGGGGACCGAGACCGCGCAGGTCAGCCAGAGCGACACCTTCCACATCCCGGTCCGCCAGGCCGACCGCTACCAGGCTGGCGGCGTGTTCCTGGGCGGAGACGCCGCGCATGTGCATTCCCCCGTCGGCGCGCGGGGCATGAACCTCGGCATCGAGGACGCGGCCAGCTTCGCCCGCCGGCTCGCCGAGCGCACGCTCGCCGGCTACACCGCCGAACGCCACCCGGTGGGCCACCGCTGGATCGTGCTCAGCGAACGGCTGCTGGGCGCCGTGCAGACGTCCAACCGCCTGCTCATCCCCCTGCGGAACCAGGCGCTGCGCACCGTGGGACGCTTCCCGGCGCTGCAGCGGGTGGGGATGCTGCGGGTGGCCGGCCTGAGGGAATAGCCGCTCAGGCCTTCGCCGCCGGACGCTCTCGCATGGCCTGCGCCCAACGGACGAGGTTGGTCAGCTCTTCCGGCGGCCGCAAGCGCACGATGCGGGCGAAGTCGATGCCGATGAAGGCCACGATGTCGGCGATGGTCAGCCGGTCGGCCGCCAGCCACTCCCGGCCCTCCAGACGCCGGTCCAGCACCTTCAGCGCCGCCAGCGCGTTCTTCTGGTTCCAGGCGCCCACCTCCGGCGCCGGGGCTTCCAGGGCGGCGAAGCCCGGGTGGGTCAGGCGCACCCCCAGCATGAAGGGCGTCGCCACCATCATCTCCGCGCGCCGCATCCACATCTCGATCACCGCGGTCTCCTGCGGCGTGCGGCCGAAGAGGTTGGGCTCCGGATAGCGGCTCTCCAGGTAGCGGCAGATGGCGATGGATTCGGTGATCGCGGTGCCGTCGTCCATTTCCAGCATGGGCAGGTTCGCCACCCCAGCCTTGGCGAGGTACTCCGGCCGCTTGTGCTCGCCCTCGGGAATGGAGACCGGCACGACCTCGATGTCGGTGATCCCCTTTTCGGCCATCAGCCATCGCACGCGGCGCGGGTTGGGGGCGATGGCGGCGTCGTAGAGTCTCATGGCTTGGCGGCCTCCGGAACGGCGGTCGAGGGCGCCGCCGCGGCGGGATTGGGCGCCAGCGTCGGGGCGAGCACCGGGGTGGGCTTCGGCGGGGCGGCCTCGTGGCCGAAGAGCTCGCCCGGCATGGCCCCCACCACCGAGGCGGTCAGGCAGGTGGCCAGGAACCCGGCCATCATCGCCTTCCAGACCATGCCCATGATCTCCGCCCGCCGCTCAGGCACGAGCACGGAATAGCCGGCGACGTTGATGCCCACCGAGGCGATGTTGGCGAAGCCGCAGAGCGCATAGGTCAGGATCACCCGGGTCCGCTCGTCGATGGCGCCGGTGGGGATGGCGGCCATGCGGATGAAGGCCGTGAACTCGGTGAGGACCAGCTTCACTCCCAAGAGCGAGCCGGCGGTGGGGGCGTCCGTCCAGCGGATGCCGAGCGCCCAGGCCAGCGGCGCGAAGATCACGCCCAGACCCCGCTCCACCGAAGGCGGCGCGCCGCCGATCGGCGGGAAGAGCCCCAGGATGCCGTTGACCATGGCCACCAGGGCCACGAAGACGATCAGCGTCGCGGCCACGTTCAGCACGATGGAAAGCCCGTCGCTGGTGCCCTTGATCAGCGCGTCCACCGAGCTTTCGTAGACCTTGTCCTCCACCGGATTGGCCGGGTCGGAGACCTCGTTCTCGGCCTGCCGCGGCACCAGGATGCGGGCCAGCAGCACGCCGGCCGGCGCGGAGATGATCGAGGCGGTCAGCACATGGCTGGCGGCGTTGGGCAGCACGTCCTTCAGGATCGTCGCATAGGCCACCATGGTGGAGCCGGAGACGCAGCTCATCCCCACCGCGATCAGCATGAAGAGTTCGGAGCGCGACAGGGTCGGCAGGTAGGAGCGGATGAAGATCGGGCCTTCCACCTGGCCCATGAAGACGGTGGCCGCCGTGGCCAGGGCCGGCGGCCCGCGCAGGCCCATGGTCTTCTCGAACACCACCCCGAAGCCCTGGGTAATCCAGCGCAGGATGCGCCAGTGCCAGAGCAGGGCCGCGAGCGCGCAGACCACCAGGATCACCGGCAGCACCCGGAAGGCGAAGACGAACAGCGAGCCCGGATCGGTCAGCGCATAGGGCTGGTTCGGGGTGCCCGCCAGGAAGCCGAAGACGAAGGCGACGCCCGCCTGCGTCGAGGCCGAAAGCCCGTCGACCGCATGGCCGACCCCCTGCAGACCGCTGCGCAAGGCCGGCAGGCCGAACAGCGCCAGCACCAGGGCGGCCTGCACCAGGACCGCGCCGATGGCCAGTTTCCACGGGAACGCCCGGCGGTTCTCCGACAGCGCCCAGCAGATACCGATCGCCGCGGCGACGCCCACCAGGCTCTGCGCGTTTTCGAGTCGAAACATGGACGTCCCCCCGCCGCGATAGAGGCGGAGAAGCCGCGCCCTTGCAAGGCGCCCCGACCGCCCCCGGCAGGACCGAGCTGGATTACGAAGGTTTAATCCCCCGCGCCGCATCCGCCGGTTCGGGTCCACGCCTCTTCCCAATGAGCGCGCGACGCAGCGTCGCACGGCCCTCCAGAAGGCCCCGGCTTACCGGGATTTAACTGGCGCCGGGCGGCGACAAGCACATCTCCCCGCGCTCATCGGGAGGACGTCGCAATGTCGCTGGCCCTGGCCACGCTGCTCTACGAGTGGAAGCGCTATAGCGCCGCCATGGCCGCGTTGGCGTTCTCGGGCCTCCTGGTCCTGGCGCAGGTCGGCATGTTCACCGGCATCGTGCACGGCATCACCGCGACCATCGACCGGTCGCGCGCCGACATCCTGGTGCTGGCGCCGAAGAACGAGGCGCTGATCGATTCCGGGCCGGACGGCCTGCCCGCGCGGATCGAGCCGCAGATCTACCTCAATCCGGAGGTGGTCGAGGTCGGCAGCCTGGACGGTGACGGCGCCCGCTGGGTGAATACGCCGGAGCCCGGCAAGAAACAGGTGACCACCTACGTCAACACCTTCGACGTCGATCCCAGGGTTGGGGCTGTCACCCTGCCGGTCGACTATCCCGAATCCGTCCGGCTCGCCCTCCTCGAGCCCTACGCGGTGGTGATCGACAAGACCGCCCAGGGCACGCTCGGGACCCATCTCGGCGCCGCGGCCACGATGAACGGCAAGACCGTGCACGTGCGCGCCCTCCTCGAGAACTACCCGAACGTCAACCAGCCGGTCGTCTACATGTCGCGAGACACCATGCGGCTGCTGGGCATGGGGCCGAAGAACAACAAGACCGGTCCTCTCTTGGTGCGGCTGCGCGATCCGGCCAAGACCCAGGCCGTGGTGGACCAGCTCAACGCCGTGTCGCACGGCGCCTACCGCGCCTGGACCCGCGCCGAGCTCGCCAAGGCCAACGAGGGCGCGCTGATGAAGGAGCAGATCATCGGCATCTTCCTCGGCTTCTCGCTGTTCCTGGGCCTGCTGATCGGGGTCGGCATCACCTCCCAGACCCTGCGGGGCGCGATCCTGGCCAGCATCAAGGAGTTCGCCAGCCTGCGCGCGCTGGGCGTCTCGATGGGATCCCTCAGCCTGATCGTGCTGGAGCTGTCGGTCTGGGTGGGCCTGGCGGGCCTGTTCTTCACCGCCCTCTTCACCTTCGGCGTCTACCTCCTGGGCTCGAAGTTCGGCATGCCCATGGGCTTCCCGATCCCCTGGGTGGTCACGGTGGTGATCCTGCTCAGCGTCATCTCGATCCTCTCGGGGCTCTTCTCCCTGGGCGTCCTCAAGAAAAGCCAACCCGCGGACCTGCTGCGATGAGTTCTCAACCTGTCCTGGTCGCCCCACCTGCCTTGGTTGCAAGGGGCCTGGTGAAGCGCTTCAAGACCGGGCGCACCCATATCGAGGTCCTGAAGTCCGTCGACTTCGAGGCGCTGCACGGCGAGGTGACCATGGTCATGGGTCCCTCCGGCTCCGGCAAGTCGACGCTGGTGGCGACGTTGTCGGGGCTCTTGAAGCCGGACGCCGGCCAGGTCAGCGCGATGGGCGAGGACCTGTGGAGCTACAAGCCCGGCCGCATCGACCGCTTTCGGCTCGACCACTGCGGCTTCATCTTCCAGGGCTTCAACCTGTTCCCGGCGCTGACCGCCCTGCAACAGGTCGAGATCATCCTCAAGTACAAGGGTTTTTCGCGCTCCGAGGCGCGGGAGAAGGCCGCCACCGCGCTCACCGAGGTGGGCCTCGAGATGCGGATGAACTCGCGCCCGTCGGAGATGTCCGGCGGCGAGAAGCAGCGCGTCGCCATCGCCCGCGCCATCGCCAAGGACCCGCAACTGCTGTTCGCCGACGAACCCACCAGCGCGCTGGACGGCGAGAACGGGCAGGTGGTGATCAAGCTCCTGCAGCGCGCCGCCAAATCGTTCGGCGCGGCGGTGGTCTGCGTCACCCACGACGTACGCCTCGAGGCCTACGCCGACCGCATCATCCACATCGACGACGGACGCATCCTCGACGACCGCCGCGCGGTCCCCGAGACCATCCCCGCCGACCATAGCCATCACCAACCGGCCTACGCCGACCTCAAGCAAGCCCGGGCCTAAGGACCCACCGTCATGTTCGCCTTCCTCCGTAACCGCATCGTCTGGGTCGTGATCGTCGTAGTGGTCGCTCTCGCCGGCGGCGGCCTGTTCATGTCCCACCAGGCCAACGCCAAGAAGGCGGCGGCCGCCAAGGTCGCCGCCGCCAAGGCCCCTAAGAGCCCCTATGTGGCCATCGCCAACGGTAAGGCCGATGTCGAGGGCGGCGTGATCCAGGTGGCGGCGCGGACCTCCGGCGTCGTGCGCGACGTGCTGGTCCAGGAGGGCGACGAGGTGCGCAAGGGCCAGGTGCTGGCGCGCCTGGAGGACGACCAGCCCCGGCTGCAGGCCGCCGAGGCCGCCGCCGAGCTCGACCAGGCCAAGGCTCAGATCGCGCTGTCGCAGGTGCAGATCTCCACCGCCAAGCGCGAGTTCAACCGCCTGCAGGGGCTGATCGCCGCCAACTACGTGGCCCGCCAGGCCGTGGACCAGGCGCAGGACAACATCCGCCAGGCCGAGGCCACCCAGTCGGCTCAGAACGCGGCCGTCGCGACCGCAGCGGCCAAGCTGCACATGGCCCAGTACAACGAGGAGCTGACCATCATTCGCGCGCCGGCCGACGGCCGCATCGTGCGCCGCTACGCCAATCCCGGCGCCGGCGCCTCGACGCTGAACGTCTCCAACATGTTCGACCTGGAGCCCAAGGCCAACCGCATCGTCCGCGCCGAGATCCCGGAAAGCGCCCTGCCCTTCGTCCTCATCGGCCAGAACGTCCAGCTGTCGCCGGAGGCCGATCCGGCCAAGGTGATCCCCGGCAAGGTGCTTCGCCGCGCCGCCGTCTTCGGCGCCCGCAAGCTGCAGTCCGACGACCCGACGGAGAAGACCGACGAGCGGGTGGTGGAGGTGGTGGTGGCTACCGACGGCGCCCCCTTCCTGATCGGCCAACGGGTGCTGGTGAAGTTCATGCGCACCCAGCAACAGGCCCAGGCCAACACGCCCGCCGTGGGCTGACAGCTTTCCCTCCCCCTCGTGGGGAGGGTGGATCGGGCGAAGCCCGGGACGGGTGGGGCTTAGGGCCCCGCCCCACCCCGCTCGCGTGCCGCGAGTCGCCCTCCCCACATGGGGGAGGGAAAGCGGAGTTGACGCCTCTCGCGCAGGACCGCACAAGGCCCGCCGAAATCGCGCGCTCTCAAGAGAGGACTTCCCCATGGCGGACATCCGCTTCGACGGCAAAGTGGCCATCGTCACCGGTGCGGGCGGCGGGCTCGGCCGCCAGCACGCCCTCGAGCTCGCCCGGCGTGGCGCGAAGGTGGTGGTCAACGACCTGGGCGGCTCCGTGGACGGCTCGGGCGGCGGCTCGGAGGCTGCCCACGCCGTCGTGGAGGAGATCAAGGGGCTGGGCGGCGAGGCTATCGCCAACGGCTCCTCGGTGACCGACGACGCCGGCGTCGCCCTGATGGTCAAGCACGCCATGGACGCCTGGGGCCGCATCGACGTCCTGGTGGCCAACGCCGGCGTGCTGCGCGACAAGACCTTCGCCAAGATGGAGATCGCCGACTTCGAGTTCGTGCTGAACGTCCACCTGCTGGGCACGGTGAAGCCCGCCAAGGCGGTCTGGGAGATCATGCGCAACCAGAACTACGGCCGCATCGTCTGCACCACCTCCTCGTCCGGCCTCTACGGCAACTTCGGCCAGTCGAACTACGGCGCGGCCAAGCTCGGCATCATCGGCTTTATGAACACGCTGAAGCTGGAGGGGCAGAAGAACAACATCCACGTCAACGCGATCGCCCCGGTGGCCGCCACGCGGATGACCGAGAACCTGGGCATGCCCCAGGAGATCTTCGACCGGCTGAAGCCCGAGTACGTGACCCCTGGCGTGGTCTTCCTGTGCTCCGAGGACGCGCCCACCGGCTGCATCCTGACCGCCGGCGCCGGCGCCTTCGCGCTTGCCCGCATCGTCGAGACCGAGGGCGTCTACCTGGGCGACGGCGGGCTTTCGGTGGAAGAGGTGCGCGACAACTGGGCCAAGATCGTCGACCCGGCGGGCCAGCAGGCCTACCAGGCGGGCGGCGAGCAGACCGGCAAGTTCTTCCGTAAGCTGCAGGGCGGCTGAGCGCGCCGCTCCAAGAGACCCGGATTACGCCGAATCAACTTGCGCGCCCGGCGCCGGGCGCGGCTAACCTTCCGCCCTGACCGCGCCCGCCAGAGGCGCGGCGTCGAGGAGGTGTGAAGTTGTCCCAGGCGAAGTCCGCGGCGCCGGCGTCCAGCCTGTCCCTGCGCTCCGTGCTGACCTTCGCCAGCGCGAGCATCCCGATCCAGGCCCTGGTGCTGGCGGTCAGCGTCCACCTGCCCCGCTATTTCGCGAGCCACGTCGGGCTCGAACTCGCCGTCGTCGGCGCGGCCTTCGCCATGGTGCGGCTGGTCGATATCCCCATCGACGCGGTCCTCGGCATGGCCATGGACCGCACGCGGTCGCGCTTCGGGCGCTACCGCCTCTGGCTCATGCTCGGGACGCCCGTGCTGATGGGCGGCCTCTACCTCCTGCTGCAGGCCGACCCCTCGACCTCCCAGCTGGGGCTCAGCGGCATGCTGCTGTTCCTCTACATCGGCTATTCCATGGTCTACCTCTCGCACCTCGCCTGGGGCGCGGTGCTGGGACCTACCTACGAGCAGCGAAATCGGGTGTTCGGGGCGGTGATCGGCCTGGGGGTCGCCGGCGCCGTCGCGGTGCTGGTGATCCCCGCGGTCATGAGCCGGCTCCACTATTCCGACGGCGAGGGGGTGCGGGCCATGATCTGGTTCATCATCCTGGCCCTGCCTGTCTCGGTGCTGCTGGTGCTCACCACCACCCGCGAGACCCTGACGGTCGAGGCGCCGCACAAGCTGCGGCTCGCGGACTACGGAACGCTGCTGCGCCGCGGTAACGTCCTGCGGCTGCTGGCGGCCGACCTCAGCGTGACCCTGGGCCCGGGCTGGATGGCGGCGCTCTATCTCTTCTACTTCAAGGACAGCCGCGGCTTCGGCACCGCCTCGGCCAACCTGCTGCTGATGGTCTACATCGGCGCCGGCTTCGTGGGCGCGCCCTGCGTCGCCTGGCTGGGCAGCCGGATCGGCAAGCACCGCGCCCTGATGGTCGCCACCACCGTCTATTCCCTGGGGCTCATGATCCTGCCCATCCTGCCGAAGGGCTCCTTCTACGCCTTCGTCCCCGGCATGTTCGTCGTCGGCGCCATGCAGGCCGGCTTCACGGTGATGATCCGCGCCCTCACCGGCGACATCGCCGACGAGATCCGCCTGGAGAACGGCCGTGAGTGGATGGGCCTGATGTACGCCCTCACCATCGGCACGACGAAGATCGCGTCGGGGCTATCGGCCCTGACCTTCGTCCTGCTGCAGGCGATCGGCTACCAGGCCAAGGCGGGCGCGGTGAACACGCCGGAAGCCATCAACGCCCTGCAGCTCGTCTATGTGATCGGCCCGATCGTCTTCGTGATGATCGCCGGCGCCTGCTTCATCGGCTACCGCCTCACCCCGGAGCGCCACGCCGAGATCCGCCGCAAGCTCGCCGAACGCGACGCCGTCTATGGCGAAAGCCCGGCGATCCAGGGCCTGGGGGCCTCCACCGGCGAGCCGGTCGTCACCGGTCCGTGAGCAAGCTTGGCGGTCGAAAGCCCTTGCGCCCCGAGCCTCTGCAAGCTCTCCTGCCCGGATAAGCGCCCCGCCAGAGGGCGACCTAGTGATTTTTCGGGAGACGCCTAGTGACCATCAGCTCCGGGGCCCCCGCGGGTCGGCTCCCTCTGCCTCGCCTGCTCGCCTTCTCCCTCGGCAGCATCCCCGCCTATCTGCTCATCAGCATGTTGAGCACCTATCTGCCGCCCTTCTACGCCGGCAAGATGGGCATCTCGCTCACCGCCATCGGCCTCACCATCGGCGCCCTCCGCCTGGCGGACCTCGGGGTGGACCTGGCCTTGGGCTGGCTGATGGACAAGACCCGGACGCCGATCGGGCGCTACCGGCCCTGGTTCCTGGCCGGCCTGCCCGTCTTGTGGTTGGCCGTCTACAAGGTATTCAACCCGCCGGCGCATCCCGACACGGCCTACCTCTTCGTCTGGTACATCCTGCTCTACGTCGCCTATTCGATGCTGGTCCTGGGACACTCCGCATGGGCCGCGTCAGCCAGCGGCAACTACAACGAGCGGTCGCGGATGTTCGGCTGGATGCTCGGGATCGGAGTCGCCGGCTCGGTGATGTTGAACCTCCTGCCGAAGCTGACCCATGGGACGATCAAGCCCGCCGATCCGGCGAGCATCCCGACCATCGGCTGGATCATCATCGCGGTCAGCACCGTGGCCGTGATCATTGCGACGCTGTCGACGTCGGAGCGCGCGTCGCCGGTGGCCCCGAAGGACCGCACCACGCTGAAGGACTATTTCGCAGTGATCACCAACCCGTCGATGTTCCGGCTGGTGGCGGCGGACCTGTTCCTGATCCTCGGGCCGGGCTCAAGCGCGCCGATATATCTGTTCTTTTTTCACGAAGCGAAGGGCTTCGCCCTGGGCGATGTCAGCCTGCTGCTGATCCCCTACACGGGCGCGGCGGTCTTCGGCGCGCCCCTCTGGGCCCGGGTCGCTCAGAGGTTCGGCAAGCACCGGACGGTGCAGATCGCCGGTCTCGGTTATGCGGTCACCCAGACCATATTGATGATGGTGCCCGCGGGCTTGTTCTGGCCGACCGCGGTGAGCATGTTCACCGTCGGCTTCTGCCTGGCGGCCTTCATCGTGCTGATCCGCGCCATGGTGGCCGATGTCGCCGACCAGCTGCGGCTGGAAACCGGGAAAGAACGGTCCGGCGTGCTCTACGCCCTGGTGACGCTCACCCAGAAGCTCGGCTCATCGCTGGCGGTGACCATCATCTACCCCATCCTCGATCTGGTCGGCTTCGTCGCCAAGCCCGGCTACCACAACACGCCAGAGGCCATCCACGGCCTGGAGATGTGCTACCTCTTCGCCCCCATCATCCTGGTGGTCGTGGGCTCCGCCTGCATGATCGGCTACAAGCTGGATTCCAAACGGCAAAGCGAGATCCGGACCGCACTCGAGGAGTTGGAGGCCCGCAACTACGCCGCTTCCATCGAGGCGCTCGGCGGGCCGGGCGAGAACATCGCCGCGCGCGCCAGCTAAGGCCTAACCCAGTCGCCGCGCCATTTCGAGAAAGGCCTGCGCCGCCGGGCTGTCCGGCCGGTCGATGACGATCGGGCGGCCCGCGTCGCCGGCCTCGCGCAGCGCCATCTCCAGCGGGATCTCGGCCAGCAGCGGGACGCCCAGCGCGCGGGCCTCGCGGGCGGCCCCGCCCTCGCCGAAGATCGGAATCCGCGCACCGGTGGCCGGCTCGGCGAACCAGGCCATGTTTTCGACAACCCCCAGGATCGAAGCGCCGGTTTTGCGGAACATGGTGGCCGCCCGCCTGGCGTCGATCAGGGCGATCTCCTGCGGCGTCGAGACGATCACCACCCCGTCCAGCTGCAGCCGCTGCACGAGCGTCAGCTGGATGTCGCCGGTGCCCGGCGGCAGGTCGATGATCAGGACATCCAGCGGGTCCTCGGCCGTCGCCCAGACGCTGTTCATCAGGGTGCGGAGGGCGGACGACGCCATCGGGCCGCGCCAGATGTTGGCCGTCCCGTCCTCGACGATGAAGCCGATGGACATCACCTTCACGCCCCAGGCGACGAGCGGGATGAGCCGCTTGTCCTCGTCGAACTCCGGCTCCTCGCGGGGGAGGCCCATCATGTGCGGCGCCGAAGGCCCGTAGATGTCGGCATCCAACAGGCCCGCGCGCTTGCCCAGGTGGGCGAAGGCCACCGCAAGGTTCGCCGCCACCGTCGACTTGCCCACCCCGCCCTTGCCGCTGGCGATGGCGATCACCTTGCCCACGAAGGCCGGCCGTTCGGCCTCGGCCATGGGCGAAAGCCGGGCCTGCGGATCTTCCTGCACCCGGGCGGTGGGGCGGCGCGGGGTCACCTTGAGGTTCGGCCCGGCGGTCTCGGCGGTGAGCACCACCTGAGCCTGGGCGACGCCGGGGACCGCGGCCATGGCCCGCTCGGCGGCGTCGCGCACCGGGGCGTAGAGCGCGGTATCGGCGGCTGGGACCTCCAGCATGAAGGCCGCGCGGCTTCCGCGGATGGTCAAGCCGCGCACCAGCCCCGACGTCGTGAGGCCGCGGCCGGACTTCGGGTCGGTGACGGCGTCCAGCGCCGCCAGGATCTGCTCGCGGTCGGGGGCCTGGTCTTCGCTCATGACGCCTTAAGCTTGCTTTGGTCCGGATAGGGTCTCATATCCGGTGAGGACTGCGCCGGTTTACACGCCTGCGGCGGCCGGATCGACTAGAACAACGCTCAAAGCCCGAAGCGCGAAAAAAGCAAAGACCGACCCGGCCAATGCCCTGGAACGACAACGCCAATCCCGGCCCCTGGGGCTCGCCCCCGTCGGGCGACGACGGCGATCGCAAGGACACGCCCGCGCGCCGGCCGGGCGGCGGCGGCCCGCGGCGGCCCGGCGGCCCGGAGTTCAACGCCGGCTTCGAGCGGCTGCGCGAGCGGCTTCGCGACCTGTTCGGCGGCAGTGGCGGCCGCGGCGTGCGCCCCGGCGCCATCGCGGCCATCGCCGCGGCGGTCTTCGCGCTCTGGGCCCTCTCCGGCCTCTATGTGGTGGAACCCAACGAACAGGCCGTGGTGACCACCTTCGGCGCCTATTCCCGCTCCGAGGCGCCGGGCCTGCGCTATCACCTGCCCGGCCCCATCGAGCACGTGGAGAAAGTGCCCGTCACCACGCTCAACCGCCTCGACATCGGTGGTGGCGGCACGGCCGACAGCGACGTGCCGCAGGAAAGCCTGATGCTGACCAGCGACCAGAACATCATCGACCTGACCTTCAGCGTCACCTGGCGGGTGGCCGACGCCTCCCGATACCTGTTCTCCACCCGCAATCCGGAAGAGGCGGTGAAGGCCGTGGCCGAGAGCGCCATGCGCGAGGTGATCGGCAAGACCGAGCTCGACACCGTGTTCGGCAACGGCCGCGGCAAGGTGCAGCTGGAGACCGCCGACCTGATGCAGAAGACCCTCGACCAGTGGGGCGCGGGCATCACCGTGGTCGAGGTGCAGATCCGTTCGGTGAACCCGCCGCAGGAGGTGCTGGCCGCCTTCCGCGACGTGCAGAGCTCCGAGCAGGACCGCGACTCCGCCGTCAACGAGGCCAACGCCTACCGCAACCGGGTGATCAACGAGGCCAAGGGCACCGCCGCCCAGATCACCCAGTCGGCGGAGGGCTACCGCGAGAAGGCGGTGCGGGAAGCCACCGGCGACGCCTCCCGGTTCAACGCCATCGACGCCGAGTACCGCCGCTCGCCCCAGGCGACGCGGGAGCGGCTCTATCTGGAGACCATGCAGCGGGTGCTGGCCAGTTCGCGCAAGGTGGTGATCCCCGGCAAGGGCGGGGCGACGGCGCCGATCATCCTGCCGCCCAGCCTCTTTGCGCCGCGCGAGCAGCCACAGGCTCCGCAGGCCGCCGCCCCGTCGCCCCAGCCGCAGGCGCCGCAGCCATGACCCGCACGCCTGTCATCGCCTGGCTGGTGCTCACCTTCGGCGTCCTGATCCTGCTCGCCAACAGCCTCTTCGTGGTCGAGCAGCGGCAGGAGGCCATTGTCCTGCAACTCGGCCAGCCGGTGCGTGTGATCCACCCGCCCAGCGAGGCCGGGGGCGCGGGCCTGAACTTCAAGATCCCCTTCATGCAGGACGTGGTGAAGTTCGACCGCCGCAACATCGTCATGGAGGCCGACCAGGAAGAGGTCATCGACGGCAACGAGCAGCGCCTCGTCATCGACGCCTTCCTGCGCTACCGGATTTCCGACCCGCTGCAGTTCTACCGCACCCTGCGCGACGAGCGGACCGCCAACGACCGGCTGGAGAGGCTGGTCAATTCCTCCCTGCGCCAGGTGGTCGGCTCAACCACCACCGACGATATCATCGCCGGCCGGCGCGACGCGCTGATGCAGCAGTCGAAGCTCGACGTGGAGCGCCGCGCCAAGGCCTCGCGGCTTGGCATCGACGTCATCGACCTCAGGATCAAGCGCGTCGACTTCCCGGCGGCGAACCGCGCCTCGGTCTACCGCCGCATGCAGACCCAGCGCCAGCAGGTGGCGGCGCTGAACCGCGCCCAGGGCGAGCAGCAGAAGCGCCAGATCATCGCCGGCGCCGACAAGGAAGTGACCATCACGCTGGCCCAGGCCCAGCAGCAGGGGGAAACCATCCGCGGCCAGGGCGACGCCCAGCGCACGCGGATCTTCGCCGAGAGCTTCGGCCGCGACCCGTCCTTCGCGCGGTTCTATCGCCAGCTACAGGTCTATGAGCAGGCCATGGCCCAGGGCGACACCACCCTGGTGCTTAGCCCGGACGCCTATCCCGGCCTGATGGGCACCTTCGCCAACGGCCCCAGCGGCGGCGGCGCCCGGCGCTGATGCCGTCCCTCGTCCGGCCGGCCATGGCCTATATGGCCTCCTTCATCGACGCCCTGCGCGAAGGCTATTCCCGCGACACACTGCGGCCCGAGACGCCGGAGAGCATCGCCATGGTGGCGAAGAGCCCCGAGTGGTTCCTCGACCAGATCGCCAACCCGCCCGCGACCATCGTCCTGCCGGACGGCACGGTCGGCCCTCGCGTGCCGGAGACCATCCTCTGGTACGTCGAGGGCGACGAGTTCTTGGGCTCCATCAGCATCCGCCACGTGCTCACCCCGGTGCTGGAGCAGTGGGGCGGCCACATCGGCTATGCCGTGCGCCCGTCGGCCCGCGGCAAGGGCCACGCCTCGGCCATGCTGGCCGGCGCGCTCGACCACATCCGCGCCCATCTGCCGCTGAAGCGCGTGACGCTCACCGCCAGCGTCGAGAACCCGGCCTCGCTCAGGGTGATCGAGAAGAACGGCGGCGTCCTCTTCGACACCGTCCCGCATCCGTGGCACGCCGGCGAGCTCGGCCGCCGCTACTGGATCGAACTCTAGGCCCCCTGCGCCTCCAGGAGCTCGCGCACCTCGTGCAGGTCGCGGGCGATGCGGACGCAAAGGGTGCGCATCTCCTCGGTGGGGTCGAGCATGTCCGGGACCATCACGGTCATCATCCCGGCCGCGGCCGCCGCGCGCACCCCGTTGTGGCTGTCCTCCAGCGCCAGGCAGTCGGCGGGCGCCACGCCCAGCGCCGCGGCCGCCTTCAGGAAGGGCTCCGGATGCGGCTTGCCGCGGGTCTGCACCTCCTTGGTGATCAGCGCCTGGAATCGGTCCGTCAGCCCGTGCGGCGTCAGGTTCCGCCGCACGGCGGCCAGGCTGGAGGAGGTGGCGATGGCGCGCGGCACGCCGGCGCGCTCCAGGTGGTCGACGATCTCGATGACCCCGGCCTTCAGCGCCACGCCGGCCGCCATCTGCTCGTGGGCATGCGCGCGCACCGATAGCGTCCAGGCAGCCAGGTCGAAGCCTGCCCCGAAGTGCTCGATGAGGATCTCGTTGCTGGCCGCGTCCTGCAGTCCGACCATCCGCTGGAAGGTCGCGAACGGCAGCTCGGCGTCCAGGCCGCCTGCGGTGTGCTGCATGGCGCGGAAGATCACCGTTTCGGTATCGACCAGCAGGCCGTCCATGTCGAAGACGACGGCGCGGACCTTGCGGGGGAACGACATGGCGCCGACTAAGCGGAGTCGGCGGCCGGCGGCAAATCAAGGCCGGCTTCAGTGCGTAACGAAGTCGCCCTGCTGGTAGCCCTGGAAATAGAGGAGAGCGGTCAGGTCGGCGTGCTCGATCCGCGCGTCGGCCTGGGCGGCCACGACAGGCTTGGCGTGGTAGGCGACCCCCAGGCCCGCGGCCTCGATCATGGCCAGGTCGTTGGCCCCGTCGCCCAGCGCCACGGCGGCGGCGAGCGGCACGCCCTTGATCGCGGCTTCCGCCTTCAGGGTGGCGAGCTTGGCCTCGCGGCCCAGGATCGGCTCCTCCACCAGGCCCGTGAGCTTGCCATCCGCCTCGCCCAGGGTGTTGGCGTGGTGGGCGTGGAAGCCCGCGGCCTGGGCGACCCGGCCGGTGAAGAAGGAAAAGCCGCCGGAAACCAGCACGCAGCGCGCGCCGTTGGCGGCCATGGTCCGCACCAGCGTCCGCGCCCCCGGATTGAGCCGCACCCGCTCGTCATAGGCCTTTTGCAGGGCCGCCACGGGCAGGCCTTTGAGCATCCCCACGCGCTCGCGCAGCGCGCCCTCGAAGGCGAGCTCGCCCCGCATGGCCCGCTCGGTGATCGCCGAGATCTCGGCCTTCAGCCCGGCGAAGTCGGCGATCTCGTCCAGGCACTCGACGTTGATGATGGTGGAATCCATGTCGGCCACCAGCAGGCGCTTGCGGCGGCCCTCCAGCGGCTGCAGGCACCAGTCGAGTTGCTGGCCGGCCATGGGCGCGCGCAGCGCCTCGCGCACCGAGGCCACGTCGGGGCCCTCCAGGATCACGTCGGTGGCCGCGCCCTCGCCGGCGTCCAGCTTGCGACTTTCCTTGCCGCGCGCGCCGACGCTGGCGAACACTTCGCGTAGGTTGACGGAGAAGGCCCCGGCGTCCGGGGGCGCGACGAGGGTGAGCACGAGTTCCATGGACCCCCGCATCTGGCTGATCGCCGGACCCACCGCAAGCGGCAAGTCGGCCCTGGCGCTGCGGCTGGCGCAGGCCGTGGGCGGGGAGATCGTCAACGCCGACTCCATGCAGCTCTATGCGGACCTGCGCCTCTTGACCGCCCGACCGTCGCCGGCGGAGGAGGCCTGCGCGCCGCACCATCTGTTCGGGATCGCCGATGCGGCCGAGGGCTGGTCGGTGGGCCGCTGGCTCCGCGCCGCCACCGGCGTCCTGGCCGACATCGCCGCCCGGAGCCGGCCCGCCATCGTGGTCGGCGGGACGGGACTCTACTTCCGCGCCCTCACGGAGGGTCTGGCGGAGATCCCGCCGGTGCACGCCGAGGCGCGGGAGGCGGCCCAGGCGGACCATGACCGGATGGGCGAGACCGATTTCCGCGCCCGGCTGGCCGCGGTCGATCCGGCGGCGGCGGCCCGCATCGCGCCCGGCGACCGCCAGCGGCTTGTGCGCGCCTGGGCGGTCTTCGCCGCCACCGGGACCTCGCTCGCCGATTGGCAGGCCCGGGGCGCCCCGGCGATCGCAGCGGACGGCTGGCGGGCCGTCGCGGACGGCTGGCGGGCCGTCGCGCTCGAGCCGCCGCGCGATGCGCTCTACGCCCGCTGCGACGCCAGGCTCGCCGCCATGCTGCCGGCCGGCGTGCTGGACGAGGTGGCGGCGTTGGCGGCGCGCGACCTCGATTCGTCCCTGCCGCTGATGAAGGCTGTGGGCCTGCGGGAGTTCGCCGCCCACCTGCGCGGCGAAACCAGCCTTGCCGAGGCGCTGGCCGCCGCCCAGCAGCAAACCCGCAACTACGCCAAGCGCCAGACCACCTGGATGCGCGGCCAGATGGCCGGATGGCCACGCCTCACCGAAATCGGCGCCGAGGACCAATGGAGGCAGTTTCTTGCCCTTAACCCCGCCTTGACGCCCTAGGTGCAGCATGCGAAATGCCTGATCCACACCTTCCAGGGAAATTTCTGGTGCGCACTATTCTTGTACTCGTAAGGCGGCCCGCCGCGGACTGACACCGGTCAGCCCGTCAACGGTCGCTATCCCACAGGCCCCCGCGGGCCTTTTTTATTGCCCCCAGAACGCAAAACCGCCCGAGCCATCCGATGACCGCCCATTCGCCCACCATCGAAGCTGAAACCATCACCCTCTCCGGCGCGGAGATGGTCGTGCGCGCCCTCATCGACCAGGGTGTCGAGGTGCTGTTCGGCTATCCGGGCGGCGCAGTGCTGCCGATCTACGACGCGCTCTTCGCCGAGCCCCGGCTGACCCATGTGCTGGTGCGCCACGAGCAGGGGGCGACCCATGCCGCCGAGGGCTATGCGCGCTCCACCGGCAAGCCCGGCGTGGTGCTGGTCACCTCCGGCCCCGGCGCCACCAATGCGGTGACTGGCATCGTCGACGCCCTGATGGACTCCATCCCGCTGATCGTCATCACCGGCCAGGTGGCCACCCACCTGATCGGCACCGACGCCTTCCAGGAATGCGACACCATCGGCATCACCCGGCCCTGCACCAAGCACAACTACCTGGTGAAGGACGTGGCCGACCTGCCCCGCGTGCTGCACGAGGCCTTCCACATCGCCACCTCCGGCCGGCCGGGGCCGGTGGTGATCGACATCCCCAAGGACGTGCAGTTCGCGAAAGGTCCCTACCAGGGGCCCGCGGAGGTCAAGCACGCCCACAACTACGCGCCCCGCACCAAGGGCGACCCCGGCCGCATCGCCGAGGCCGCCGCCATGATCGCCAAGGCCCGCCGGCCGATCCTCTACACCGGCGGCGGGGTGATCAACGCCGGGCCTGAGGCCGCGCGGTTGTTACGCGAGTTCGCCGAGCTCACCGGCGCGCCGGTCACCTCGACCCTCATGGGCCTGGGCGCCTTCCCGGCGTCCGACCCGAAGTGGCTGGGCATGCTGGGGATGCACGGCTCGTTCGAGGCCAACAACGCCATGCACGACTGCGACGTGATGGTGGCCATCGGCGCCCGCTTCGACGACCGGGTGACCGGCCGCCTCGACGCCTTCGCGCCGGGCTCGCGCAAGATCCACATCGACATCGACGCCTCCTCGATCGGCAAGAACGTGCGCACCGACATCGGCATCGTCGGCGACGCCGGCTCAGTGCTCGCCGACCTCATCGGAGCCTGGAAGCAGCGGAACTATGGGCTGGATCAGGGCGCGATGGCGGAGTGGTGGAAACAGATCGAGGCCTGGCGCGCCCGCGACAGCTTCCGCTATCGCCCCGACGCCAAGCTGATCAAGCCGCAGCACGCGATCCAGCGGCTCTACGAACTCACCCGCAACCGCGACGTCTACATCACCACCGAGGTCGGCCAGCACCAGATGTGGGCCGCCCAGTTCTACCGCTTCGAGGAGCCCAACCGCTGGATGACGTCCGGCGGCCTGGGCACCATGGGCTACGGCATCCCCGCCGCGGTGGGCGTCCAGATGGCCCACCCGAAGAGCCTGGTGATCGACATCGCCGGCGACGCCAGCGTGCAGATGACCATGCAGGAGATGTCCACGGCCGTGCAGTACGGCCTGCCGATCAAGGTCTTCATCCTCAACAACGAGTGGATGGGCATGGTGCGCCAGTGGCAGCAGCTGCTGCACGGCGAGCGCTACTCGCATTCCTATTCGGCGAGCCTGCCGGACTTCGTGAAGCTGGCCGAGGCCTATGGCGGCGTCGGCCTGCGGGCCGAGCACCCCGACGAGCTGGACGACGCCATCCGCCAGATGATCGCCGTGGACAAGCCGGTGATCTTCGACTGCCGGGTGACCAAGGAAGAGAACTGCTTCCCGATGATCCCCTCCGGCAAGGCGCACAACGAGATGATCATGGCCGAGGAAGCCACCGATCTCGGCACGATCATCGACGATGCGGGCAAGCGGCTGGTCTAGCGCACGCCCAGCCTGACCATCACCTCGCGCGGGATCCGGTAGTCGGCGACGATCTGCGCCCGGTCGCGCAACCCCATGACCTCGCGCTGGACGAAGAAGCACCAGACCGCGTCGGCGGCCGCCTTCAGCACCGCCGCCCGGCCCTCGCCCTCATGGTCGCGGAGCGCCACCAGCGCCGCCTCCGCCTTGCGGCCCATCCGGCCGAGCGCGGCCGCCTGCTCCTCGGCGACCTCATGGTTGAACGCCGCCTCGAAGCTCTCGCCTGCGAGGCGGCGAACGAAGCTCTGCGGCGTGCGAAGGGAGGACATCCCTCAAATCTCGTGGGCGATTGCGACCAACGCAAGCTCGGCAGTTGACGACGCGAAATTGTTCCGCAAATGTTCCAGGAGACACGGGGGGAGCAGAGCATGTTCAAGGCGCTGTTTGACGCCTTCCGGAAGCGTGGAATCACCCGAAGCATCGAGCGTCACGGCTGGACCGCGATCTACGTCGGCGACTATTCGACAGCGCCCACGTGGGCGTACACCGTCGGGTTCCGGAGTTCTCTCCGCGCGCCCGAAATCATCGTCTTCGATGTTCCTCAGGCGAGCGCCGACGGCGTTTTCCAGGAGGCTTTCCGCCAGCTCAAGACCGGCGAGCTGGTGATCGAGGACGGAGCGCCTTGGCCTCCAGGCGGCGAGGCCCGGTCGGTGTGGCGCAAGGTGCATCCCAGCCGGTTCGTGGACGACGAGCAGCCCTGGCTGGGCATCGCACACACGTTCGCCCACATTTCCTCGCCGGAGTCGGGCGACTTCGAAGCCTACCAGCTGGTCCTCAGCGATGCCGATCACCGCCTGCCCTGGGAGCCGGGTTACGATGAGAGACTGCGCCCCCGACAGCGCGCCCTCTATGAACCAGCGGCAGAGATGGAGCCCGCCTGATGTTGAAACCGCTGTCAGGTTGGCTGTGGTGGCGTGGCGTGAAGCACCGCGTGGCTGAGCGAGGCTGGACGATCATCTATTTGGGAGGTGACGGCCGAAATGTGGTCTGGGCCTATTCCGTTGGCTTCTGGGAATGCGCCAACGCGCCCGAAGTCATTGTCTTCGGCCAAGACGAAATGTGGAGCAACGGACTGATCTCGGAGGCCCTGCGACAGATGCGGGCCGGGCTGGTCCTACAGGACATGCTGCCGTGGAGCCTGGAGGGGTTCGAAGGCGTCTGGCGGCGCGTCGACCGGATGCACATCGACCATGAGGAGTGGTTCACTTGCGCGCGGCGATACCGGCGCGAACGCACGGGAAACCAAGGCTTCGAAGCCTTCCAGTTGTTCGTTCCGGACGACGCCGGAAAATACCCGTGGGACGATGGTTTCGATGAAGGGTGGCGCCATTATCAGAGGGAGCTGTACCTTCCAACGCCGATGCTTGGACCCGGCGAGCTTGCCGTTCGCGGACTGGCGTGAGAGCTGGGAGGAACTATAGGACGACGCCATGACCGATCCCCAGCCCGCCTCCGTCTACGACCTCGCCCACGCCGACGAGGCGGAGAGCCTGGCGACCTTCGCGGTGCTGGTGGACAACGAGCCGGGCGTGCTGCACCGCCTGGTGGGCCTGTTCGCGGCGCGCGGTTACAACATCGAGAGCCTGACGGTGGCCGAGACCGACCGCAAGGCGCACACCTCCCGCGTGACCATCGTCACCCGCGGCACGCCCCAGGTGCTGGCCCAGATCGAGGCCCAGCTCACCAAGATGGTCTCCACCCGCCATGTGCAGGACGTGACGCGCGACCCCAACGGCCTGGAGCGCGAGCTCGCCCTGGTGAAGGTCAAGGGGACGGGCCCCGACCGCGTGGAGGCCCTGCGGGTCGCCGACATCTTCCGCGCCAAGGTCATCGACACCACCCACGAGAGCTTCGTCTTCGAGCTCACCGGCGCGCCGTCGAAGATCGACAAGTTCACCGACCTGATGCGGCCGCTCGGCCTGGTGGAGGTTTCGCGCACCGGGGTGCTTTCGATCCAGCGTGGGGTCGAGGCGCTCTAGCAATCGGGAACCGCCCGCCGGGCTGAAGGGCTTTTGAGCCGTGCGCCGCCTTCTCCTTACCGCCCTGCTCGTCGCCACGGCCGGCGCGGCCGAGGCCCAGCCTGTGAAGCCGCCGCCAAAAGGCCTGCCGCCTGCGGAGGCCGAGATCTGGCCCTTCCCGCCGCCGGATCCCAAGGCCTGGTGGGAGGACAAGCGGCCCGTGCCGCCGGAGGCCGCCGATCCGCTGGGCGGGCGCCGCCTGGGGCGCGGCGACCGCTTTGTCCAGCTCGACCACGGCATCGATCCCTCCACCTACCGCCTCTGGGGGCTGACGCCCCTGCAGTGGCAGCTGCTGCACGGCGACGAGATGATCCTGGAGGTCTGGGTGAGGCCCGCCCGCAGCGTGCGCCAGAGCGTGGTGCGGATCACCGTGCGCCGCGACGGCAAGGCCTTCGTCCAGGGCCGCGCCGGGTTCGCCTGCTGCGAGGCCGGCATCGCCCGGCGCATGGGCTTCGACGCCGAGCTGCCGCCCGGCCAGGCGCAGGCCTTCCTGGCGCTGCGCAACCATCCCATGTGGGCCGCGCCCCGCGACGTGCGCGTGAACGAGGGACCCGACAGTATCGAAAGCCTCTGCGTGGACGGCGCCTCCTATGACGTGACCTTGCTGGTCCCCGGCCGGGCGAAGACGCTGCGCCGCGCCTGCGACACCGCCGCCATCGGCCAGATCGCCGACGCCGTGGAGCCGGCGCTCCGCGCGGCGCTCGGCCACGATCCTCGGTTCGACGTGATCTTCCCCGGCGGGGTGAGCTACGACGCCGCGCGCGAGGCCTACAAGGACCTCATCGCCCATGGCGGGGCCCTGAAGCCGGATCCGCAGAGCCGGCACGAGCCTCCGGGCGCCGAGATCCGGCCGCAGCCGGAGCCCGCCGCCGCGCCCAAGTCTCCCTAGGCCGCCACCGGCAGTTCGGCCGCGACGGGCGCCGCAGCCTCCGCCCCCCGCCGCGCGTTGCGGATCGCCTGGGCGCGCACCGACAGGTAGGTCACGGCGAAGAGCGCGATCTTCGAGGCGGCCGGGAACACCGCGATGAAGGCGCTCCACACGGCCAGGCTGGCGGTGAGCGCGACGACGGCGTTGAGCGCGGCGGTGACGAACATCAGAGCGGCCCACACATAGCCCCAGGCGATCATCACCGCGTCCGGAAGGTGCTCGCGGCCGGCCGGCGGCATGTAGGGCAGCATCCAGCCCCGCTGCAGCATGGCCAGGCCCACCAGAACGTAGACGACGCTGGGCTTCACCATCATGAACCGCGGGTCGTGGGTGACGAGTGTCGCCCCGCCGGTGACCAGCACCAGCGCCAGGCTCAGCCACTGCAGCGCATTGACCCGCTCGCGCCGCGCCAGCTGCCAGGCCACCCGCGCGGCGCCGGCCGCCACCGCCACGCCGGTTGCCAGCAGCACATTGTGGGTCACCGCGCTCAGCGCCACGAACACCAGGGTCGAGAGCAGGTCCAGCGCCAGGGGCCGGGCGGCGAAGAACAGGTTTTTCATAAGCTTACCTTGAGGTGAAACGGGACGCCCCAAGGCTAGCGGCGGCGGGCTCGACCAACCTAGGCCGCTCGCGAACGCCGCATGGCCATTCGCGCAAAAGCACCCGCCGTCCGCGCTTCGTGAACGGTCGGTGCTTCAGTTTTTAACCCTCAGGCCCTATATTGGCGGGGTCAGGGCTTGCTCTGACTATGGAGATAAACGCGCACGCAATAAGCGGACTGGACCCGGGTGCGATTCCCGGCGGCTCCACCAATCTTCCCCGGGTTATCGCCGGGCAGTGAGGGGCCGATCAGCATCGACAGACGTCTAAAGGTGTTGCTTTCTCTCGGCTTGACCCACCGTTCCGGGTCTTAAACTAACTGCGAACGATAACTTCGCTGGAGACATCCGTCTCGCCGCGTAAGCGGTGCGACCAGTCTCACCTAAGCCCTAGGGGTTCAGATCCTTAGGCGGGGCCCGGGAGGCGCCTGCCAACAGAAGCCTCCCACCTCATTCCGCGCTGCGGGCGCCTCCCTCTTTTCGGCAAATGGGCGAGGCGCCTGCCAACAGAAGCCTCCCACCTCATTCCGCGCTGTGGGCGCCTCCCTCTTTTCGGTAAATGGGCGAGGCGCCTGCCAACAGAAGCCTCCCACCTTATTCCTCGGGCATGTTCAGCGGTCTGCCGCGTCCGCAGTGGGCCTCGCGCTCCGACGCCGCCAGGACGACGTAGTCCGGCTTCACCGCATCGATCGCTCGCCAATCGAAGGCGCATTCGTCCTGGTGGATCCAGGCGACCTTGCCCGCGAACCGCGCGAAGAGCGGCGGCATGTCGTCGATGGTGAAGGAGTCGCCAATCACCAGCACGATGGGTCCCGCGCGGCCGGTCTCGACCACGAAAGGCTGCCCCATCCTCGCCGTCGCCCCGCCGATCGGCTCTTGCCGGGCGCCTGCCGGCAGGTGCGTCCAGGGGTGGACCTCCACCCGCTCGGCCGTGGGCTCGCGGCCGGCCAGGCGCAGCAGGTCGCCGTCGGTGCGGGTGACCGCCGGCCAGGGGCCGACGGGCGGCGGCAGGCGCCAGTCCGACCGTCCCAACGCCGCGACGATGGCGTTGTAGCCGTCCAGCGAGCCGCGCGGCGTCCAGTGGCTGTCCGTGGCGCGGTAGAGCTGGCCTTGGCCCTTGGCGGCGGCCAGCACCGGCCGCAGATCGAGTGTCGCGGCGCCGCAGGCCTGCACACCCGCCAGCACCCGGTCGTAGTCCGTGGGTCGCTCAGCCGGGCCCGCCCAGGCAGGGACATGCTCCGGATAGATCTCTCCCGGCGACGGCACGAGAGTGAACAGCATCCGCACGCTGCGGCGCTTCAGCCGCGCGTCGACGGCGCAGGCGAAGGCCGCGTAGTCGTCCGCCTGGGCGGTGTCCTGCACCCGCCCGGTGGACTGCAGCAGGCCGTCGCTCAGGAACAGCCAGCCGTCGCGGCCTTCCACGGCCTCGGCGACGCCGGCGCGGCCGCCCAGCCGCTTCTGCAAGCGCATGTCGGCCAAGAGCAGGGGCTCACGGAAGGCGAAGTGGTCATTGAGGTAGGCGTCGAGCGCCCGCGGCAGGCGCCGCCAGGCCCGCGGGTTCTCCGGCCAGGCCGGCGCGGGCGCCAGGACCCGGTTCTCCAGCCGCGAGACCCGCTCCTTCGGCAGGAAGGCCATCAACAGCGCCGGCAGCGCCAGAGCCACGGCGAGGACCAGGGCGAATGGCCGGCGGGCGCGGGTCATCAGGGCCATGCGCGCTAGAACCGGAAGTAGAGGAAGGGGCTGTAGGCGCCGGCCGCCACCTGCAACAGGCTGAGCCCCGCGAGCCCCGCCACCGCGGCGGTGTCGGCCCAGGCCGCCGCTGGCCTGGCGCTCCAGCGCCCCCGCGGCAGGCGCGCTACGGCCAGGACGGCCGCCACCGGCATCAGCCAGGTCTGCTCCCGGGTCAGAGCCATGGCCGTGGCCGGCGTCAGCCCGCCCAGCCCGTGCGCCCCCGCCATCCCGGCCCAGATGTCGACGGCGCGACCAAGGTCTGCGCCGCGGAACAGCACCCAGCCCGCCAGCACCACCAGCATGGCGTAGGCCCAGGCGGCGGGCCGCGGCAGGCTCGCCAGGACTCGCCCCAGTCCCGCGCGCTCGAGCGCCAGGAACAGCCCGTGCCAGGCGCCCCAGAGCACGAAGGTCCAGGCCGCGCCATGCCAGAGGCCGCAGAGCAGGAAGACGACGACCAGGTTGCGCCAGGTCTTCCAGGCCGGCCCGCGGTTCCCGCCCAGGGGGATGTAGAGGTAGTCGCGGAACCAGCTCGACAGGCTGATATGCCAGCGCCGCCAGAACTCGGTGATCGAGGCGCTCGCGTAGGGCCGCCGGAAATTGCGCGGCAGGCTGAAGCCGAAGGCGACCCCCAGCCCGATGGCCATGTTCGAATAGCCGGCGAAGTCGAAATAGATCTGCAGGGCGTAGGCGAGCGCGCCCAGCCAGCTCTCGCCGAGCCCCGGATGACGGGCGTGGTCGAAGACCGCGTCGGCCAGCGGCGCGATGGCGTCGGCGACGATCAGCTTCTGGGCCAGACCGATGACGAAGATCCTTAAGCCCGCCGACGCCCGGCCGAGACTGTGCCGGCGAAATCGCAGCCGCGCCGCGATGGTCTTGTAGCGGACGATGGGGCCCGCGATCAGCTGCGGGAAGAGCGCGATGTAGAGCGCCACCTCGGAGAGGTTGCGGTTGGCCGGGAACCGCCTGCGGCTGACGTCGATGAGGTAGGAGAGCGCGTGGAAGGTGAAGAAGGAGATGCCCAGCGGAAGGTCGAGCCGCGGCGCGGGGATCGCCAGGCCGGCCGGCCGCAGCGCCCAGTCGAGGCTCATGGCCGCGAACGCCGCATATTTGAAGAGCCCCAGGACCACGAGGTTCGCGGCGACCGCGAGACCCAGCACCCGCCGTCTCGCCGCATCGTCCGCCCGCGCGTCGATGGCCAGGGCCGCAGCGTAGTTGAGGCCCGACATCGCCAGCAGCAGAAGCACATAGACCGGCTCGCCCCAGGCGTAGAACAGCCACGAGGCGCCCAGCAGGATGGCGTTCTTCGCCCGCATCCCGGGCACGGCGAAATAGGCGGCCAGGCAGGCCGGCAGGAAGACGAACAGGAAGGTGGGTGAAGCAAACAGCATGACGTCCCGCGCGGGGCAGTGGTAGCCAGCGCCGCCTTGCGCGCCAAGCGTCGCGCAATAGCGCGGACTTCCCGGCCCTCACCCTTGCGCCGGGCTGACCAGTCGCTACCCTTAGGGAAGTGCTTTTGGAGACCCCATGGCCCAGGACCCGCCGGCCCAGGACTTGATGCGTTATGAGGCGATGGCCCAGGACGCCCTGCGCGGCGTCGTGAAGGCCGCGCTGAAGCGCGCCGCGGCGCCGGAAGGCCTGCCCGGCGCCCACCACTTCTACATCACCTTCAAGACCGAGGCCCCCGGCGTCTCCGGCCCCGCGGACCTCCTGGGCAAGTACCCCGACGAGATGACCATCGTGCTGCAGCACCAGTACTGGGACCTGGCGCCGGGCGAGACCTTCTTCTCGGTGACCCTGCAGTTCGGCGGCCAGCCCAAGCGGTTGTCGGTGCCCTATGCAGCGGTGACCCGCTTCTACGATCCCAGCGTGCAGTTTCTGCTGCAGTTCGAGGCGCCCGCCGGCGAGGCCGGCGCGGGCGAGCCCGAGGCCAAGCCCGCCGCTCCTGCGGAGGCCGAGGGGCCGCCGGCCGAAGGCGAGGCCAAGATCGTCTCCCTCGACCAGTTCCGGAAGAAGTGATGAGCGAGACCGCGGCGCCCGAGGGCCTGACCGACGCCGAGATCCTCGATCGGTTCCAACGCACCAGGAACCAGCCCACGGGGTCGCAGACCCTGGGGTTCAGGATGCTGTCGGTCAGCCAGGCGACGAAGACTGTGGAGGTTCAGTTCGAGGCCCGCGCCGAGTTGCTGCTCAACCCGATGAAGCAGATCCAGGGCGGCTATCTCTGCGCCATGCTGGACGAGTGCATGAGCGTCGCCTGCATGGTGGCCTCCGGCATGACGGCGGTCGCCCCGACTCTGGAGATGAAGACCAGCTTCTTCCGTCCCGGCATGCCCGGGACGTTGCGCGGGGTGGGCCGCGTCGCCAAGTGGGGCCGACAGGTGGCCTTCACCGAGGGCGAACTCTACGACGCGGACGGCAAGTTGCTGGCCAAGGCCACCGGCACCGCCATCCCGACGCCGTTCCAGGTCTACAAGAAGTAGCGGTGCGCCGGCTGGTCGCCCGTCTGGCCTGGCTGATCGGCGTCCTCTGGCTCGCCGCGGCCGCGCCGGCGCAGGCCGCCTCGCCGTTCGCCGACTGGAGCGCGGTGGTGGTCGCCGGCGACTGGCACGCCCACTCCGGCGGCCCCTCGGAAGCCTTCGACAACGCCCGGCGCGATGTCGCCCAGATGTTCGAGCAGGCGGGCTTCGATCCCGCAAACCTGCGCCAGTTCTCCGTGCGGCCGGAGCGCTACAAAGACTTGGGCCTCACCAAA
>Ga0207695_10001670_pt1 | contig 35733 bp, 32 predicted proteins | sample KBSC54metaG_FD_184354 | JGI IMG/M metagenome (GOLD analysis project Ga0207695, IMG submission 184354) | Corn rhizosphere microbial communities from Kellogg Biological Station, Michigan, USA - KBS C5-4 metaG (SPAdes) (version 2) | ecosystem: Host-associated > Plants > Roots > Rhizosphere > Soil... | reverse complement strand
GGGTCCTCCCTCCCACAGCCTCAACTGTAAGGGATCAACCCGGTCCAAACTGTCAGGCATCTACCCGGTTTGTACCCTGCGCCGCCCTCTCCCTACCCTCTCCCTCTCGCTCCGCGGGGGAGAGGAGAATGCGAACATCGGCCCTAGCGCAGGAAGAACAGGCTCCAGTAGACGATCAGCACCACGTTGCTGGTGGCGAACGGGACCAGCCGGTGCATGACGTTGTTGTAGGTCAGGTGGATCGCCGAGTGGACGAGGCGCAACGCCACATAGAGCCAGGCCACGCCGAGCACTATGGCGTCGACCTTGCCGGTCACGAAGAACATCAGCCCGCCCACGTAGAACAGCATCGGCAGCTCGAGCAGGTTCATGTAGTTGCGGTTGGGGATCGAGACGTGGCCGGGCACCTGCGCGGATTCGCCGAACTTGAAGTCGTCGCGCACGATCTGGCCCGCGGCGCCCGCCCGGAAGCGCCGGATCGGGATCAGCAGCAGGACGGCGAAGGTCAGGAAGGCGAGGGCGCCCATGGGCGCGAAGATCAGAGATTGCGTCATCGAAATCCCCCTCGTGGCGGCCGGCGCGTCAAACGGCGGCGGGCGAGCTTGATCGGGACCTGGGTTTCATGCATAAGCCCCCGCTCACGCCGCGCGGCCTTCAGACCCCCGGTCCCATTTCCACGCCAGGATGAGTGTCCCATGGCCGTTCCGAAACGCAAAACTTCCCCCTCGCGGCGCAACATGCGCCGCTCGCACCACGCGCTGGGCGCCAACTCCTTCGTCGAGGACAAGGAAACCGGCGAACTGAAGCGGCCGCACCACGTCGACCTGAAGACCGGCATGTACAAGGGCCGCCAGGTCCTGACGCCGAAGGAAGACTAGCGCTCTTTTCGGCCTTCGAGTTTCGCGGCCCCGCTTGGCGACAGGCGGGGCCGTTTCGATTCGACCCTACTGCGTCCGCCCGCGGGCCTGCACGGCGGCGCGCCGGGCCTCGACCATCGCCGGCGTGACCGCGGCGTTGTGGACCACCGAGCGGTCGTGTTCGAGCCTCAGCCCCTCGCCCAGGGCCAGGTCGTAGCCGTCGTCGATCATCGCCTTGTAGGTGACCAGCATGTCGGCCTCGATGGAGGCCATCTCGTGGGCGAGCTTGAGCGCCGCCGGCATCAGCTCGGCGGGCTCGACGACCCGGTTCACCAGGCCCCAGTCGTAGGCCTGCTGGGCGGAGAGGAAGTTGCCGGTCAGGGACAGCTCCTTGGCGCGATAGGGGCCGATCACGCGGGAGAGCTTCTGCGACAGGCCCCAGCCCGGCGTGATGCCGACGCGGGCGTGGGTGTCGGCGAAGCGGGCGTTGGTCGAACAGATCAGCACGTCGCAGGCCAGCGCCACCTCGAACCCGCCGGTGATCGCCACGCCGTTGATGGCGCCCACGATCGGCTTGGAGCAGGCGAGCACCGCACGGGCCGGGTTCTCGGCCGGATCGACCGCGTTGGCCGCCCCCATGCCCAGCGGGTCGGTGGAGAGCTCCTTCAGGTCGAGGCCGGCGGTGAACGCCCGCTCGCCCGCGCCGGTCAGCACCACCACCCTCACGTTCGGATCGGCGTCCAGCTCGGTCAGGGCCTGTCGCAGGGCGGCGCGGAGCGCCTTGGAGAGCGCGTTCATCGCCTCGGGGCGGTTGAGCGTGACGACGGCGACGGCGTCCTGGCGTTCGACGAGCAGCATGGGGGTCCTCCGGTGGGCCGCATCAACGAAGGGGCAGCCCCCAAGTCAAGTTGCCCGCGCGCGGGAAGCTGGCTAAGCCTCGCCCGCGCCCGACACCCCAGAGGAGCCTGCGAGAACCGCCATGACCGAGATCGTCGACATCACCGCCCGCGAGATCCTCGACAGCCGCGGCAATCCGACGGTGGAGGTCGACGTGATCCTGGAGGACGGCTCCATGGGCCGCGCGGCCGTGCCCTCCGGCGCCTCCACCGGCGCCCACGAGGCGGTGGAGAAGCGCGACGGGGACAAGACGCGCTACGGCGGCAAGGGCGTGCTGCAGGCGATCGAGGCGGTGAACGGCGAGATCTACGACGCGCTGGCCGGCTCCGACGCCGAGGACCAGCGCCGCCTCGACAGGATGCTGATCGAGCTCGACGGCACGCCCAACAAGTCGCGCCTGGGCGCCAACGCCATCCTGGGGGTCAGCCTGGCCGCCGCCAAGGCCGCGGCGGGGTCGGCCGCCCTGCCGCTCTACAAATACGTGGGCGGGGTTTCGGCCCGTGTGCTGCCCGTGCCGATGATGAACATCATCAACGGCGGGGCGCACGCCGACAATCCGATCGACATCCAGGAGTTCATGGTCCTGCCGACCGGGGCGGCGACCTTTTCCGAGGCCCTGCGCATGGGCGCGGAGATCTTCCATGCCCTGAAGGGCCAGCTCAGCAAGGCCGGGCACAACACCAATGTCGGCGACGAGGGCGGCTTCGCCCCCAACATCGGCTCGGCCGAGGAGGCGCTGGCCTTCATCGTCAAGGCCGGCGAGAGCGCGGGCTACAAGCCCGGGACCGACTTCGTGCTGGGCCTCGACGCCGCCGCCACCGAGTTCTTCAAGGGCGGCAAGTACGTCATGGCGGGCGAGGGCAAGACGCTCGACCCGGCCGGGATGGTCGACTACCTGGCGGGCCTGGTGGACAAGTTCCCCATCGTCAGCATCGAGGACGGCCTCGCCGAGGACGACCTGGCGGGCTGGAAGCTGATCACCGAGCGGCTGGGCGGCAAGATCCAGCTGGTCGGTGACGACCTCTTCGTGACCAACCCCGAGCGCCTGTCCATGGGCATCGGCAAGGGCCTGGCGAATTCCATCCTGGTGAAGGTCAACCAGATCGGCACCCTGTCGGAGACCCTCGACGCCGTCGATCTGGCCCACCGCAACAGCTACACCGCCGTGATGAGCCACCGCTCGGGCGAGACCGAGGATTCGACCATCGCCGACCTGGCCGTCGCCACCAACTGCGGGCAGATCAAGACCGGCTCGCTGTCCCGCTCCGACCGCATGGCGAAATACAATCAGCTCCTGCGCATCGAAGAGGAGCTCGGCGACCAGGCCGTCTACGCGGGCCGCGCGGCGATCAAGCACTGAGCCGGCGATTCAATCGCACCGCCATCTTGCCTGTACTGAAGGTGAACTATCCTTAAGATGCGCGCCGCGCCGGGCGCGGCCAGGCTGCTGCGAAGGCCGGGGAGACGGCCTGATTTGGGGGTGGGCCATGCGACCCTGGAAACAGGCGATAGCCGCGATTGGCGGAGCGGCGACGATCTTTTGCGCCGGCGACGCCCCGGCCGCAGATGCGAAGTACGCGAAACTGTTCGACGGCCTTTGGACGACGATCAACCAGAATTTCTACGATCCCCACTTCCACGGAGTCGACTGGAGAGCCACAGGGGATCGATACCGCGCCAAGCTGGGGGACGTTCAGTCAGACGCCCAGTTCGCAGCCTTGGCCACGGCCATGCTGGCAGAGTTGAAATCCTCCCACCTCTACGTCCAGCTGCCGGTTGCATCGAAGGCTTTCACGAGCGGCATCGGCGCCCGCTTCGCGACCATTGACGGTGTGCTGACCGTCGTCGAGGTCTCGCCGGTGTCCGATGCGCGCCGCCGCGGCGTGCGGGTCGGCGACCGCCTTATCGGGCCGCGCGGTGCGCTGAACGGCCCACTGGGCTCGGTCGCTTCGGTCGGACTTGAGAGCTGTGACGGACGGCGCAAGACCCTCAAGGTGCGGCGCGAGGCCGCCTTCTGGCCTCCGGAGCACCCAGGGTGGCGGTGGAGCGTTCTGGGGAATGAACCCGGCCGGACGATCGGTTACCTTCGCGTCGATCGGTTCGACGACGGCGCCGCGGAAATCGCCGACACGGCAATGGCCGAGCTGAAATCGACCAAGGCGCTGATCATCGACGTTCGCAACAACAGCGGCGGAAATACCTCCGCGCTACGCCTGGGCGCCTATTTCACCGACATCGGCGAAAAACCCGTTCTCGCCCTGTTCGCACGGCCGTATCTTGAGGCGCTGGGCCATCCGGTCACCAAGGCCGATGTCCTGAAGGCGCCCAAGGCGCTGCGCGCCTACACCGATGCGACGGTGTTCAAGGCTGTCTCCGATGGCGGCGGCGGCGCGGTGTTCTACAACGAGGAGATCGGCGCCGCCCGCTATGGCAAGCCGGTCATCGTGCTCACCAGCGAAGACACCGGGAGTTCCGGCGACGGCTTTGCGCGATTTATGCACACCAATACCAAGGCGAGACTTCTTGGGCGCACGACGGCCGGCAAGATCCTCAGCGGCGAAGACTTTCCGATCGGCGAGGGCTGGTCCGTGACGCTTCCCGCGCAGGGGCTCTGGGACGGCGACGGCGTCGATATCAGCGACCGGGCTGTCTCCCCTGACATCACCATTCCGTTAGGCCGCGCGGCGCTCTGCTCCGGTCGGGATGTCGACATCGAACAGGCGCTCGACTTGCTCGCGCAGCACTGAGCCTTTCCCTCCCCTTTATGGGGAGGGTGGCGAGCGCCAGCGAGACGGGTGGGGAAGTGTGGGCCGGAGTTCCGAGTCAGCGCTTGAACGCGACTTCCCCACCCGTCTCGGCTTCGCCTCGCCACCCTCCCCATAAAAGGGAGGGAAAACGCGATGTTAGCGCTCCATTAAGCACGTTCAGGCGAACTAGCCCCTCTGGTTCAGGGATTCGCCGTGCTCGCTCGCCTTCGCTCCTATCTGCCGACCGCGGCGCTGGCCTTCCTGATCTTCTACTTCGGTTTCCACGCCTTCACCGGCGACCGGGGCCTGCTCACCTCCAACCAGCGCGACGAGACCCTGATCGCCAAGACCCGCGAGCTCGCCCAGGTGCGCGCCCAGCGCCAGGACCTGGAAATGCGCGCCCGCCTGCTGCGCGACACCAGCCTTTCCGCCGACCTCCTGGAGGAAAGGGCGCGCTCCCTGCTAGGCTTCGCCGATCCTAGGGACTATGTGATCCGCATGAAGCCTTAGGGCCCGTTCGCGGGTTCTAGAGGACCTGTCTACGGATCACGGAGATACGCATGGCGCGTGAGCAGACCGGCGCGGCCGGTCGGCGGAAAGCCAACGGCGCCGACGCCTCGAAACCCGAGGGCGGCGGCAAGGACGAACTGCTGAAGTACTACCGCGACATGCTGCTGATCCGCCGCTTCGAGGAGCGGGCGGGGCAGCTCTACGGCATGGGCCTGATCGGCGGCTTCTGCCACCTCTACATCGGCCAGGAAGCCATCGCCGTCGGCGTCCAGGCGGCGCAGCGGCCCGGCGACCAGGTGATCACCGGCTACCGCGAGCACGGCCACATGCTGGCCTGCGGCATGGATCCCAAGGAGGTCATGGCCGAGCTCACCGGGCGCGCCTCGGGCTCCTCGCACGGCAAGGGCGGGTCGATGCACATGTTCTCGACGGAAGCCGCCTTCTACGGCGGCCACGGCATCGTCGGCGCCCAGGTCAGTCTCGGCACCGGCATCGCCATGGCCAACCGCTACCGCGACGACCACAAGGTCTGTTTCACCTACTTCGGCGACGGCGCGGCCAACCAGGGCCAGGTCTACGAGAGCTTCAACATGGCCCAGCTCTGGGACCTGCCGGTCGTCTATGTCATCGAGAACAACCAGTACGCCATGGGCACCTCGATCGACCGCTCCTCGGCGGAAACCCATCTCTACAAGCGCGGCGCCTCGTTCCGGATCCCGGGCGAGGAGGTCGACGGCATGGACGTGCTGGCGGTGAAGGCCGCCGCGGCCAAGGCGGCCGAGCACGCCCGCTCGGGCAAGGGGCCCTACATCCTGGAAATGAAGACCTACCGCTATCGCGGCCACTCCATGAGCGACCCGGCCAAGTACCGCACCCGCGACGAGGTGGACGAGATCCGCAAGACCCGCGACCCGATCGACCACATCGAGGAGATGCTGGAGAAGAAGGGCTACGCCGACGAGGCCGCGCTGAAGGCCATCGACGCGGAGGTCAAGCGCATCGTCGCCGACGCCGCCGAGTTCGCCCGCACCTCGCCGGAGCCGGATCCCAAGGAGCTCTACACAGACGTCTATACGCAAGCCGCCGAAGGGGTGGGCGCATGACCGACGTCCTGATGCCCGCGCTCTCTCCGACCATGGAGGAGGGCACGCTCACCAAATGGCACGTCAAGGTGGGCGACGCCGTGAGGTCCGGCGACGTGATCGCCGAGATCGAGACCGACAAGGCGACCATGGAGGTCGAAGCCGTCGACGAAGGCACCGTCGAGGCGCTGCTGGTGCCGGAAGGCGCCGAGGAGGTGAAGGTCAACACGCCCATCGCCAGGCTGTCGGGCGAGGGCGGCATGGCCGCGCCGGCCCCCGCCGCCGCGCCGGTCCCGGAACCCGCGGCCGCCGCCCCGGCGCAGTCGCGCGCGGAGGCCTCGGGCGACCCGGAGCGGAAAGCCCCGGAAGCCGACGCCAAGCCGCGGCCCGAAGGCGAGGGCGCCGCCCCCGTCGCGCCGCCCCAGCCGGCCCTCAGGGACCCCGAACTGCCGGAGGGCGTGAAGCTGGTGAAGGTCACCGTCCGCGATGCGTTGCGCGACGCCATGGCCGAGGAGATGCGCCGCGACCCCGCCGTCTTCCTGATGGGCGAGGAAGTCGCCCAGTACCAGGGCGCCTACAAGGTCAGCCGCGGCCTCCTGGAGGAGTTCGGCGACAAGCGCGTGGTCGACACCCCGATCACCGAGTACGGCTTCGCCGGCCTCGGAACCGGCGCGGCCATGGCCGGCCTGAAGCCGATCGTCGAGTTCATGACCTTCAACTTCGCCATGCAGGCCATTGATCATATTATCAATTCGGCGGCGAAGACGCTCTATATGTCCGGCGGCCAGATCAAGACCTCGATCGTCTTCCGGGGCCCGAACGGCGCGGCCTCGCGGGTGGGCGCCCAGCACAGCCAGGACTACGCCAGCTGGTACGGCCACGTGCCGGGCCTGAAGGTCGTCGCCCCCTATGACGCGGCCGACGCCAAGGGGCTCCTGAAGGCCGCGATCCGCGACCCGAACCCCGTGGTCTTCCTCGAGCACGAGATGGTTTACGGCGTCGAGTTCGACGTCCCCGAGGGCGTCGACTGGGTCGTGCCGATCGGCAAGGCCAAGGTGCGCCGGCAAGGGACCGACGTGACCCTGGTCTCCTACTCGCGGATGGTCGGCTTCTGCCTGGAGGCCGCCGAGAAGCTGGCCGCCGAGGGGATCGAGGCCGAGGTCGTCGACCTGCGCACCATCCGCCCGATGGACATCGAGACCGTCGTCGAAAGCGTCAAGAAGACCAACCGCCTGGTCACCGTCGAGGAAGGCTGGGGCCCCATGGGCGTCGGCGCGGAGGTGGCGGCCCGGGTGGTGGAGCTGGCCTTCGACTACCTCGACGCCCCGCCGGCCCGGGTGCATCAGGAAGACGTGCCCTTGCCCTATGCGGCCAACCTGGAGGCGCTGTCGCTGCCCTCGGTCGACAAGATCGTGAAGGCGGCCAAGGCGGTCAGCTACAAATGATGCGCCTCTCCCATACCGCTCCTTCCCGCGAAAGCGGGAACCCAAGCGGCCTTGAAGCGGCCTTGGCCACCTCGAACTCGGCATGGATGCCCGCCTTCGCGGGGACGAGCGGAGGATGGTTGTGAGCGAGCGCCCCTTCACCTGGCAGGCCGGCGGCTGCCACTGCGGCGGCGTGCGTTTCGAGGTGGCCCTGCCGGCGGTCGTCGAGGCCCAGAGCTGCAACTGCTCCATGTGCGGCAAGACCGGCTTCGTGCACATCATCGTGCCGGAGAGCCGCTTCCGCATCACCAAGGGCGCCGAGCGGCTGGCCGAGTACACCTTCAACACGCGGGTGGCCAAGCACCTGTTCTGCGCCGAATGCGGGATCAAGGGCTTCTACCGCCCGCGGTCCAACCCGGACGGCTGGAGCGTCAACGCCCGCTGCCTCGATTCGACCGAGGGCTTCGACCTGCGGATCGAGGCCTTCGACGGCCAGAACTGGGAAGCCAACGCCGCCGGCCTGGCGCACCTCTCCAAGGAGCCCGCATGACGGCGTTGGTCGGCCACTGCCATTGCGCCGCGATCCGCGTGGAGCTGACGACGGCGCTGCGGGCGGAGGACCTGCCGCTGCGGGCCTGCCAGTGCAGCTTCTGCCGCCGGCATGGGGCGCTGACCACCAGCGATCCCCAGGGCGTCCTGCACATCGAGGCCGCGCCGGGTTCGGCCAACCGCTATCGGTTCGGCCTGGGGATCACCGACTTCCTGCTCTGCGCGGAATGCGGGGTCTATGTCGCCGCGACGATGGAGGCCGAAGGCCGGCTCACGGCGGTGCTCAACGTCGCCGGCGTCGATCTTCCGGGCTTTGAGGGCCGCACGCCCAGTCCCATGATCTACGATGATGAAACGCCTGACGAGCGCGTCGCGCGGCGGGCCGACCGCTGGATGCCCGCGGTCTTCGTCGAAACCCAGCCGAGCGCCTGACGCATGCCGATCGATATCCTCATGCCCGCCCTGTCGCCCACCATGGAGGAGGGCACGCTCGCGAAATGGCACGTGAAGAAGGGCGACACCGTGAAGTCCGGCGACGTGATCGCCGAGATCGAGACCGACAAGGCCACCATGGAAGTGGAGGCTGTCGACGAGGGCCAGATCGAGGAAATCCTGGTCCCGGAAGGCACGGAGGGCGTGAAGGTCAACGCCCCGATCGCCAGGCTTTCCGGCGACGACGCCGGCGCGTCGCCCGCCCCGGCGCCGAAAACCGCTCCCGAAGCGAAGACTTCGGGGGAGGGGGACCGCGAAGCGGCGGAGGGCGCGCCGCCGCCCGCTCAGAGCACGGCCCCAGCGCCCCCTCCGTCACCTTCGACGACACCTCCCCCGCAGTCGGGTGAGGTCTCGAAAGCGCCGGCTCCGGCCGGCAGGGCCGACGGTCAGCGGATCTTCGCCTCGCCGCTGGCGCGGCGGATCGCCGAACAGAAGGGTCTCGACCTCGCGACCCTGAAGGGCTCCGGCCCGCACGGCCGCATCGTCAAGGCCGACGTCGAGGGCGCCCAGCCCGGCCAGGCCAAGGCGGCGCCGGCCGCGACCCCGGCGGGCCAACCGTCGGTTGCGCCGGCGGCGGCCGCCGCGCCACGCCAGGTCCAGTCGCTGGAACAGCAGGGCATCCCCGCCGGCAGCTACGACCTCATCCCGCTCGACGGCATGCGCAAGACCGTGGCGCGGCGGATGACCGACAGCTTCCGCGACGTGCCGCACTTCCCGCTCTCCATCGACCTGGAGATCGACGCCCTCTTGGCCGCGCGCGCCAAGATCAACGCCCTGCTGGAGAAGTCCGGCGGCAAGGTCAGCGTCAACGACATGGTGATCAAGGCCGCCGCCGTGGCCCTGATGCAGGTGCCGGAGGCCAACGCCTCCTACACCCCCGAGGGCATCGCCATGCACCACCACGCCGACATCGCCATGGCGGTGGCCGTGCCGGGCGGGCTGATCACCCCGATCATCCGCGCCGCGGAGACCAAGGGCCTCGCCGCCATCGCCGCCGAGGCCAAGGACCTGGCCGAACGCGCCCGGACCAAGAAGCTGAAGCCCGAGGAATTCCAGGGCGGCACCTTCTCGATCTCCAACCTGGGCATGTTCGGCATCAAGTCCTTCGCCTCGATCATCAACGAGCCGCAGGGCGCGATCCTGTCGGTGGGCGTGGGCGAGAAGCGGCCTGTGGTGCGCGGCGACCAGCTCGCCATCGCCACGGTGATGAGCGTCACGCTGACCTGCGATCACCGGGTGGTGGACGGGGCGACCGGCGCGCGGTTCCTGGCCGCCTTCAAACCGCTGATCGAAGACCCGATCACCATGATTGTCTGAGGCCGGCCATGAGCATCTACGACTTCAGCGCCGAGACCCTGGACGGCAAGCCCGCCCCGCTTTCCGAGTGGCGGGACAAGGTGGTCCTGATCGTCAACACCGCGTCCAAGTGCGGCTTCACCCCGCAGTACGCGGGCCTGGAGGCGCTCTATCGCAAGTACCAGGACCGCGGCTTCGTGGTGCTGGGCTTCCCCTGCAACCAGTTCGGCGCCCAGGAGCCGGGGAGCGCCGAGGAGATCGCCAGCTTCTGCTCGCTGACCTACGACGTCGACTTCCCGATGATGCGCAAGATCGACGTCAACGGGCCGCAGACGCACCCGCTCTACGCCTGGCTGAAGCACGAGAAGAAGGGCCTCTTGGGCTCCGAGGGGATCAAGTGGAACTTCACCAAGTTCCTGGTCGACCGGAAGGGTGAGGTGAAGGCCCGTTTCGCGCCCACCGACACGCCGCAGTCGCTGGAAGGCGCCATCGAGGCGCTGCTCTGATGCCAAATGAAGCCAAGCAGGACACCTTCGACGTCATCATCATCGGCTCCGGACCGGGCGGCTACGTCACGGCCATCCGCGCCAGCCAGCTGGGCATGAAGGTCGCCATCGTCGAGCGCGAGCTCCTGGGCGGCATCTGCCTCAACTGGGGCTGCATCCCCACCAAGGCGCTGCTGAAATCGGGCGAGGTCTACGAACAGCTCGACCACCTGGCCGACTACGGCCTGACGGTGGAAAGGCGCAGCTTCGATTTCGACAAGGTCGTCCAGCGCTCGCGCAAGGTCTCCGCCCAGCTCAACGCCGGCGTCGCCTTCCTGATGAAGAAGCACAAGGTCGAGGTGGTCGAGGGGACGGCCACCCTCACCAAGGGGGCCCCAGCGCCGAACGTCGTCGTGGCCCTGAAGGCCGGAGGATCGCGCACGCTCACGGCCAAGAACGTCATCGTCGCCACCGGCGCGCGGGCCCGCACCATCCCGGCGATCGGGCTGGAGCCGGACGGCGAGCGGGTCTGGACCTATCGCGAGGCCCTGGTCCCCAAGTCCGCGCCCAAGCGCCTGATCGTCATCGGCTCCGGCGCCATAGGTTTGGAATTCGCCAGCTTCTTCCGGGCCTTGGGATCGGAAGTTACGGTGATCGAGGCCCTGCCGCGCATCCTTCCGGTGGAGGACGAGGAGGTTTCCAAAGCCGCCCACAAGGCCTTCGAGAAGCGCGGCCTGACGTTCCGCGTCCCCGCCAACGTCAAGAAACTCACCAAGTCCAAGGCGGGCGTCGCTGTCGAGATCGAGGTTGGCGGCAAGAGCGAGACCCTGGAAGCCGACGTGGCGATCGTCGCGGTCGGCATCGTGGGCAACGTCGAGAACCTGGGCCTCGAAACCCTGGGCGTGAAGATCGAAAAGACCCATATCGTCACCGACCAGCACGGCGCGACCGGCGTTCCCGGCCTCTACGCCATCGGCGACGTGGCCGGACCGCCCTGGCTGGCCCACAAGGCCTCCCACGAGGGCGTCCACTGCGTCGAGCACATCGCCGGCCTCAAGCCCACGAACGTCGAGAGCCCGATCCCCGGCTGCACCTATACGACGCCGCAGATCGCCTCGGTGGGCCTGACCGAGGCCCAGGCGAAGGCGCAGGGGCGCGAGCCCAAGGTCGGGCGCTTCCCGTTCCGGGTGAACGGCAAGGCCATCGCCTCCGGTGAACTCGACGGCTTCGTGAAGACGGTCTTCGACGGCAAGACCGGCGCGCTGATCGGCGCCCATATGATCGGCGCCGAGGTGACCGAGATGATCCAGGGCTATGTCATCGCCATGACCTGCGAGGCCACCGAGGCCGAACTGCAGGGCGCGGTCTTCCCGCACCCGACCATGAGCGAGGCCATGCACGAGGCCTCCCTCGACGCCTACGGCATGGTGCTGCACATCTGATGTGAGGTCGCGGCGTTTGCCGCCGCGCGCCGACCCAAGCTAGGCTCGCGATAATCGTCCGCGCGCCGGGGAGGGCCGCCCTGAAGTCTCCGCTCAGCCGCCTGCGCGACGCCTGGAACGGGTCGGTCGTCCGCTGCCTGCGGATGGCCGTGGCCACGGCCGGCTGGCGCTGGCCTGTGGCGGCGGTCCTGCTGGTGGTCGGCGCAGGCCTGCCCGCCCTCGAGATGGTGGCGCTCGGCGCGCTGGTGGGGTCCTTGCCCGCCACCATCCACATCGGCTTCGCCTCCGCGGCGGGACACCGGACCGTGCAGGCGCTCATGGCCTGGGGCGGGCTGATGCTGCTCTTGCAGGTCGTGCCGCGCATCCGCACCGCGATCGTCACCGCCATGGGCTGGCGGCTGGACTCCAGCCTGCGCCAACGGGCCATGGCCGCCGTGAACAGGCCCTGGGGCATCGCGCACCTGGAAGATCCCGCCGTGGCCAACCTCCTGTCGCAGACGGCGGGGATCGGTGTCGCCGGCTACACGCCCGGCACGGCCGTCAACCAGCTGATCAACTCGCGGATCGCCACCATGCTGAGCGCGCTCGTCTCCGGCGCGCTGCTGATCGGCTACCACTGGTGGGCCGCGGCCCTGATGCTGGTGGTGCTGATGGGCTTTCGCGTCGTGAGCCAGCGCGCCTTCGCCAGCCAGCTGAAGACCGTGGTGGGCCAGACGGCGGCGGTGAGGCGGGCCGAGTATTTCCGCTCGCTGGCGCTGTCGCCGTCCTCGGCCAAGGACGTGCGCCTGCTGGACATCGGCGGCTGGATCATCGGCCGCCTTCGCGGCGAATGGCAGGCGGGCCTTGACGACCAGCGCACGTCCCAGGCCCGCGGCGCGCGCCTGACGCTGGCCGCGTCGGTGGTCCTGACGGCGGCCAATGGCCTGATCTACGCCCTGCTGGCCATGGACGCCGCCTCCGGCGCCATCGGCCTGGCCGCGCTGGTGGTCTTCATGCGCGCCCTGGCGGGGCTGAACGGCCTGGGGTCTCTGAGCGGCGCCGACACCGTGATCTCCCAGGGCTCCGCGGCGATCCCGGCGATCCTCGAACTCGAACGGCTGACGGAGCCTCAGGGAGGGCCGCCGCTCGCGCCCCTGCCGGCCGGCGCCCCGGCGCGGGAGATCCGCTTCGACAAGGTGAGCTTCAGCTACCCCGGGGGCGGCGCGCCGGTGCTGCGCGACCTGGACCTGACCATCCCGGCGGGCACCTCCATGGCGCTGGTGGGGCTGAACGGCGCGGGCAAGACCACGCTCGTGAAGCTGCTGGCGCGGCTCTACGACCCGTCCAGCGGGGCGGTGCGCGTCGACGGCATGGACCTGCGCGAGATCGAGCCGAAGAGCTGGCAGCGGAAGATCGCGGCGATCTTCCAGGACTTCCTGCGCTACGGCCTGCCTGCGCGCGACAACATCGGCTTTGGCGGCCTGGAGATCCGGGACGACCAGGCGGCGCTGGAGCGCGCAGCGGCCAAGGCCGGCGTGCTGGACCGCATCCAGGGCCTGCCGAACGGCTGGGACACGCCGCTGTCGCGGCATTTCACCGGCGGCGCCGATCTGTCGGGCGGCGAATGGCAGCGGATCGCCCTGGCGCGCGCCCTGTTCGCCGTGGAGGCCGGCGCCACCGTGCTGATCCTCGACGAGCCGACCGCCAATCTCGACGTCCGGGCGGAGGCGCAGCTCTACGACCGCTTCCTGGACCTGACCAAGGGCCTCACGACGCTGCTGATCTCGCACCGGTTCTCCACGGTGCGCCACGCCGACTGCATCTGCGTGCTGGAGGCGGGCGCGGTGATCGAACTCGGGCCACACGACGAACTGATGGCCAGGAACGGCCGCTACGCCGAGATGTTCGCCCTGCAGTCGTCGCGCTTCGTCGACGGCGCGGAGGCCTTCGCATGAAGCCTCTCGATGGACCCCGCAAACTTGCCCGCACGGTCGCCACCCTGATGGGCCTGGCCTTCGGCGCCGCCCCCGCCCGGGCGACGGCCGCGATCGTCGCCGAGCTGGTGGGCGCCGTCTTCGCCCTGGTCGCCTCCTATCAGATCCAGGGGGTGGTCCAGGCGGCCGCGGCCGGCGATCGGGCGCGGGCGGTGAGCGCCGCCCTGCTGCTGGCGTTCACCGGCGGCCTCAGCGGGCTGAGCTACCTGATCTACAGCCAGATGGCGCCGCGGGTGATCGAGGCGATCACGGTCCATCTGGACGGCGAACTGGTGCGCCTGACGGCCCGGATTCCGACGCTGGAATACGCCGACCGGCCGATCCACGCCGACAAGATCCAGCTCATCCGCGGCCAAAGCCAGCAACTGGCCAATGGCCTGCAGGCGGTGATGCTGAACGTGCGGATGCTCGTGACCCTGGGCGGCAGCTTCGCGATCCTGATCGGCATCGATCCCTGGCTGGCGCTCTTGCCGCTGTTTGCGATTCCGCGCGCCATCGCTGGCCAGCGGGCCCGCACGCTGGCGGTGCGCGCGCAGGAGGCGACGGCGGAGCCGATGCGGCTGCGCGGCCACATCTTCAACCACGCGACCTCGCCGGTGGCCGGCAAGGAGTTGCGGATTTTCGGCCTCGGGCAGGAACTGGCCGACCGCTATCGGGCCATCAGCGCGACCACCCGCCACCTGAACGTCCGGGCCAATTGGGGCGGCGCCATCTGGTCGTCCCTGGGTGACATGGCCTTCACGATGGGCTGCGTCGGCGCGGTGGCGTGGCTGGTCGTGCAGGCCATCCACGGCAGGGTCGGCCCCGGCGGCGTCGTGCTGGCCGCGAGCCTTTCCACCGGCCTCATCCTGCAGATGACCTTCGCCCTGCAGTTCGCCCAGTTCCTGCAGGCGATGACGACGACCGTGGAGCGGTACCTGTGGCTGGTCGACTTCTCCGACACCGCCGCCAAGGACGCCGCCGGCGACCGCCCCGCGCCGGCGGCCTTGACGCGCAGCCTGCGGATCGAGGGCGTGACCTTCGCCTATCCGGACCGCGACACGCCGGTGCTCTGCGACATCTCGCTCGAGCTGCCCGCCGGCAAGGTGATCGCCCTGGTGGGCGAGAACGGTTCGGGCAAGTCGACGCTGGTGAAGCTGCTCTGCGGCTTCTACCGCCCGTCCGCAGGTCGCATCCTGGTCGACGACACGGACCTGGCCGCCGTCGCGCCGGCCGACTGGCGCGGCCGCATTGGCGGGGCGTTCCAGGATTTCACCAACTTCGAAGTCCCCATGCACGAGTCCGTGGGCCTGGGCGACCTGCCGCGGCTGGGCGATCGGGAGCGCGCGGCGGCGGCCATGGCGCGGGCCGGCGCGGCCGACCTCGCCCGGCTCAACCCCCAGGGCCTGGAGGTCATGCTCGGCAAGAAGTGGGGCGGCGTCGACCTCAGCGGCGGCCAGTGGCAGAAGCTGGCGCTGGGCCGCGCCCTGATGCGCGAGGCGCCCCTGTTGGTGGTGTTCGACGAGCCGGCCGCAGCCCTCGACGCCAGCGCCGAACACGAGCTTTTCGAACGCTTCGCCGCCGAGGCCCGCTCAGGCCAGTCCGATCACCGGGCGACCCTGCTCATTTCGCATCGCTTTTCGACCGTGCGGATGGCCGACGCCATCGCCGTGCTGGAGGCCGGCCGGATCGTCGAGTTCGGCAGTCACGAGGCGCTGCTGAAGGCGGGCGGCAAGTACGCCGAGCTCTTCGAGATCCAGGCCAGCGCCTACCGCTAGGCCGCCCGGCGCAGCTCGGCGTCGACGATGCGCTGCAGGGCCACGTAGTCGGTCTTGCCGGTGCCCAGGACGGGGATCTCTGGCACCCGGATGATCTTGCGCGGGACCGCGATCTCGGGCGCCTCGATGGCTTGCGCGTGGCTGATCAGCGGCCCGGCGTCGGCGTCCTGGCGGTCGGTGACCAGGATCAGACGCTCGCCCTTCTTGGGGTCGGGGAGGGCGATCACCGCGTGGCGGCCCTCCGGCCAGACCGCGCAGGCCAGGTCCTCGGCGGCGGTCAGCGAGACCATCTCGCCGCCCACCTTGGCGAAGCGCTTCACCCGGCCCTTGATCTTCACCCAGCCGTCCTCGGTGATCGAGACCACGTCGCCGGTGTCGTGCCAGCCCTCGACCAGGGTCTCCAGGCCGCCGCCCGGCGCCAGATAGCCGGCCATGACGTTGGGGCCGCGGACGTAGAGCTTGCCGCCGCCGGGAATGCCCTCCACCGGCTCCAGGCGCGTCTCCACGCCGGGCAGCAGGCCGCCCACCGTCCCGCGGCGGTTGTCGGTGGGCTTGTTCACCGCGATCACCGGCGAGGCCTCGGTGGCGCCGTAGCCCTCGAGCACCGGCACGCCGCCGAACCGCTCGGCGATCAGGTTGTGGGTCTCCTCGCGCACCTTCTCCGCGCCGCAGACGATGAACTTCAGGCCGGAGAGCTCCCCGGGGTCGGCGGAGCGGGCGTACTGGTTCAGGAAGGTGTCGGTGGCGAACAGCACCGAGGCGCCGGTGTCCTTGATCAGCGGCGGGATCTGCTTGATGTGCAGGGGCGAGGGGTACTGGAACGCCTTGATGCCGCAGAGGATCGGCAGCAGCGCCCCGCCGGTCAGGCCGAAGCAGTGGAAGGTCGGCAGCGGGTTGAACATCACCCAGTCGGGGTCGAGATCGATGTGGGCGGCGATCTGCTGGACGTTGGCCACCAGGTTCTCCTGGCTCAGCACGACGCCCTTCGGCGCGCCGAAACTGCCGGAGGTGAACAGGATCACCCCGGGATCGCTGGGCTTGCTGGGCGCGCGGAAGCGCTTGGGGAAGGCGCCGGCCGCCGCGGCGAACAGCTTGTCCGGCAGGCCGATCGTGGCGCGGACGTCCTCGAGGTAGGTGACGGTCGTGAGCGTCTCCAGCGCGTCGATCAGGTCGTGCAGCTTGCCCTGTTCGACGAAGCGGTGGGAGGTCAGCACCCGCTTCACCCCGGCCAGGTCGCAGGCCGCCTTCAGGTTGCGGATGCCGGAGGTGAAGTTGAGCATGGTCGGCGTGCGGCCGAAGGCGTGCAGGGCGAAGAAGGTCACCACGGCCGCGGAGCTGGCCGGCAGCATGACGCCCACCCGCTCGCCCGGCTTGGTGAGAGCCGCGATCTTGCGCCCCAGCGCGAAGGCCGCGCGGATCAGGTCGGTGTAGCTCAGCGGGCTGCGTTCCTGGTCCTCCAGGATCGGCTTCTTGGCGCCGTAGGTCTGGCGGGCGTCGATCAGGGCGTCGAACAGGCCGATCTTCGCCTGGCGGGCGTCAAAGGAACGCGACAAGAGCCAACACCTCCCATTGTTATTGTTGGGGCAAGCCTATCGGCTGGGCGCCTCGATGAAAAGATTGGTTACAGGGCGTGATCGGCTGCGCGGGGGGCGGCGCGACCAATCGCGACTTGATCCAGGGGCCGCGACCGACGATCTAGGGGCCATGGCCGTGGTCATCGACAACCTCTCGGGCGCGATCCGCCCGCGTCACCCTGAGAAGCAGGCGAATCCGGAGACGCCGCTGCTGCGCAAGCCGGACTGGCTGCGCGTGCGCGCGCCGGGTTCGGCCGGCTACAACGCCACGCGCGACATCGTGAAGGCCCACGGCCTCGTGACGGTCTGCGAGGAGGCGGCCTGCCCCAACATCGGCGAGTGCTGGTCCAAGAGCCACGCCACCATGATGATCATGGGCGAGGTCTGCACGCGGGCCTGCGCCTTCTGCAACGTCGCGACCGGCAAGCCCAAGGCGCTGGATCCCACCGAGCCGGCCCGCGTGGCCGACGCCGTCGCCAAGATGGGCCTGAAGCACGTCGTCATCACCTCCGTGGACCGTGACGACCTGGCCGACGGCGGGGCAGGGCACTTCGCCGCCGTGGTCCGGGCCATCCGCGCCGCGGCGCCGGGCACGACCGTCGAGATCCTGACGCCGGATTTCCTGCGCAAGCCCGTCGAGGCGGCCTTCGAGGTGATCGACTCCAAGCCCGACGTCTTCAACCACAACCTGGAGACCGTGCCGCGGCTCTACCTGTCGGTGCGCCCGGGTGCGCGCTACTACCACTCCCTGCGCCTGCTGGAGCGGGTGAAGGAGCGCGACCCGACCCAGTTCACCAAGTCCGGCGTGATGGTGGGCCTCGGCGAGACCAAGGAAGAGGTCATGCAGGTGATGGACGACATGCGTTCGGCAGGCGTCGACTTCATCACCATCGGCCAGTACCTGCAGCCCACCCGGAAACACATCCCCATCGACCGCTTCGTCCATCCCGACGAATTCCGCGCCTATGAGGAGATCGCCCGGGCCAAGGGGTTCCTGATGGTGGCCGCGAGCCCGCTGACCCGGTCCTCCCACCACGCCGGCGAGGACTTCGCGCGCCTGCAAGCCGCCCGCAGCGCCCGAGAGGCGGCGGCCTGAGCCGCGGGATTTCCGAGGGGGCCGCTTGAAGCACCATGTCTCCAGGCTGCTGCCCTACGCGCCGGACCAGCTGTTCGCCCTGGTGGGCGATGTCATGGCCTATCCGCAGTTCGTCCCCTGGATCACGGCCATGCGGACCTGGAACGCGCGGACGCTCGCGCCGGGCGTGGAGACGGTGGACGCCGAGGCCGGCGTCGGCTTCTCGTTCCTCAAGGAGCGGTTCTCGACCCGCGTGCGCCGCGACGCGACGGCGCGCCAGATCGACGTCACCCTGCTGTCGGGCCCGTTCAAGCGCCTGGCCAACCGCTGGGAGTTCTTCGACGCGGGCGAGGGCCAGACCCGCGTGGAGTTCGACATCGACTTCCAGTTCAAGTCGCGACTGCTGGAAACCTTGCTGGCGGCCAATTTCAGCCACGCCGTGGAGCGGCTGATGACCTGCTTCGAGACCCGGGCGCGGGCGCTCTACGGGGCGGATTCCGCCGCCCCGTCCTAGACCTTTCAGAGATCTAAATCGTGGTGACCGCGATCTTCACCTTGCTTGTTAGCGGCTCTGCAACCCGCAAGCGCAAGAGTCAGGGTTCGATACCCGGGTCGCGAAGGAAAGCCTCGCCGATGTTCTGGAAAATCTACGCGGTCGTGTACCTGGCCCTGATCGTCCTGGGTCTGCCCACGGCGTTGCATCGCCTGCCGCTGATGTCGCCGATCGACATGGTCGATATCGCGATCTTCACGCCGATCGCGGTGGCGGGCCTGTGGTCGGTCGCGTTCCGGCACATCAGCCTGCCCAAGAACGCCTGGAAGATCCTGCTGTTCGTCTCGGTGTTCTGGCGGGCCATCGCGATCGGCAACGCGATCCTGTTCGGCGACGTGGTTCCGAAGTTCCAGATGAGCCTGGGCAGCGCCACCGGCAAGCTGCCGGCGCAGACCGCCCACCTGGTGCTCTACGGCGCCATGGGCCTGGCCTTCGTGATGGCCGCCTTCCTGACGCTGCCGCCGCTGATCGCGCTCTACCGCAACGCCTATGGCGACGAGAGCCTGCTGAAGCTCATGTCGCCGTCGTCGCTCGCCCCGTCCTCCTCGTCGCAGGGCGCGATCTCGTCACGTCAGACGGTCGCGTAGCATCTGCAGGGCCGACTGCACGGCGGCCAGCTGGATGCCTTCGCGGTCCTCCAGCTCGAAGAACTCCTGACGGTGCATCAGGCCGTGGTTGGAGCGCGCGGTGGCGATGTGGACGGTGCCCACGGGCTTCATCGGCGTCCCGCCGCCCGGTCCGGCAACCCCGGTGATCGCCACGGCGATGTGGGCGTTGGAGTTCTCCAGCGCGCCCTCCGCCATCATCCGCGCCACCGGCTCCGACACTGCGCCCAGGTCGGCGATCAGGTCGCCGGGAATGCCCAGCAGCTCCTGCTTGGAGCGGTTGGAGTAGGTGACATAGCCGCGCTCGAAGACGTCCGAGGCGCCGGAGACCTGGCAGATGGCGCCGGCCACCAGGCCGCCGGTGCAGCTCTCGGCGGTGACGATCCGCAGCGACCGCTCCCGGGCCTCGTCGACCAACAGGCGGGCCAGGGTCACGATCTCGAGGGAAAACATCGGCGCGGGCTCTCTTAACGGCTCAGAAGGTCGCGGGACCAGAACATCGGACACCCTGCCCGTTCAAGGCGATTCGCGCCGATGGTGCCGCATCCATGACCACGCTCGCTCCCGAAGCTTCCGCCCGCGCCAAGGCGCCGTCGGCCCTGTTCGCCGTGACGGTGTTCGCCAGCGCCGCCCTGGTGTTCCTGGTCGAACCGATGGTCGCCAAGCTGGTGCTTCCGAGGCTCGGCGGCAGTCCGTCGGTCTGGAACACCAGCCTGGCGTTCTTCCAGGTCGCCCTACTGGCGGGTTATGGCTACGCGCATGCGCTGCAGCGGATCCGATCGCTCCGCGCCCAGGCGCTGACCCACGGCGCCGCGCTGCTGGCCGCCGCGCTCGCCCTGCCTTTGCGGATCAACGAGCTGGTCGGCGCGCCCTCGTCGAACCATCCGACCCTGTGGCTGCTGGGCGTGCTGGCGGTCTCCATCGGCGCGCCCTTCGCCGTGCTGTCGGCCACGGCGCCTCTGGCGCAGGCCTGGCATGCGCGGGTCTACGGGGAGGGCGAGGGCAAGGAGCCCTATGTGCTCTACGCCGCCAGCAACCTGGGCAGCCTGCTGGCGCTCCTGGCCTATCCCTTGATCGTCGAGCCGGGCCTGACGCTGCACGACCAGCGCTGGGGCTGGAGCGGCGGCTATGTGGCCTTCGCCGTCCTGATGGCGGGGCTGGCGGTCATGGTGCTGCGCAGCGGGGCGCAGGCCGCGCCCGTGCGGGTGGCGCCGACCCACGCCCCGGCGGTCTCCTGGCGCGACCGGCTGGTCTGGACCGTCCTGGCGGCCGTCCCCTCCAGCCTGATGCTGGGGGTCACCACCTACATCACCACCGACGTGGCGTCGGCGCCGTTCCTCTGGGTCGTCCCGCTGGCGCTCTACCTGCTGACCTTCATCATCGCCTTCCAGGCCAAGCCCGCGATCCCGCGGGACATGACGCTGATGTTCCAGGCGGCCGCGGTCGCCGCCTGCGCCGCGATCCTGCCGTTCGGGGCCAACAGCTTCGCCTTCCTGATGCCCATCCACCTGGCGGCCTTCTTCTTCACCGCCCTGATGTGCCACCAGGCCCTGGTGGCGCGGCGGCCGGATCCGGCGCGCCTGACCGAGTTCTATTTCTGGATGTCGCTGGGCGGGGTGGTCGGCGGCTCGTTCAACGCCTTCCTGGCGCCGGTGATCTTCGACAACGTCTGGGAGTATCCCCTGGTGCTGGTGGCAGCCTGCCTCGCCCGGCCCTGGGGCGGCTGGAAGGTCGAGCCGGGGATGTGGGTGCTGTTGGCGCTCGGCGTCCTGGCCGGCGTCGCCACCCCCGTCCTGAACGGGTTCGTAGCCCCGCACGTCTTCGCCAAGCCGATCGTCGGCGGCTTCACCCAGGTCGACGCCTTCTCGCTGGCGGTGCGCCTGTGCCTGGCCGTCGCCGTGGTGGTCGCCTTCCTGGTGCGCGGCCGCGCCCTGCTGATCCTCACCGTGCTGGCGGTGCTGTCGATCGGGGCGCAGGCCGCCGCCGACCGCAGCGACGTCAAGCAGAGCTGGCGCAGCTTCTTCGGCGTCCTGCGCCAGACCGGCACAGAAGTGCCTGCCATCGGCGGCCCGGTCCGGATGCTGTCGCACGGCACCACCCTGCACGGCGCCCAGGCGGTCGACCCGCGCTGGCGCTGCAACCCCTTGGTCTACTATGCGACCTCGACGCCGATCGGGCAGGTCTTCCTGGCCCAGCAGCGCGAGAAGCCGAACCTGCGGATCGGCGCGGTCGGCCTCGGCACCGGGTCGGTGTCGGCCTACGTGCGCCCCGGCGACCGGCTGACCTTCTTCGAGATCGACCCGCTGGTGATCCGCATCTCCAGCGACCCGGCGCACTTCAGCTACACCACCCTCTGCGCCAAGGGGCCGGTGGACTATGTGCTGGGCGACGCCCGCCTGACCGTGGCCCGGCAGCCGACCGGGATCTTCGACATCCTGCTGATCGACGCCTTCTCGTCCGACGCGGTGCCCACCCACCTGCTGACCGTGCAGGCGGTGGAGGGCTACCTCACCCACCTCAAGCCGGACGGGGTGCTGATCCTGCACCTGTCGAACCGCAACCTGGACCTCAACGCGCCGGCCCAGGCGGTCGCCAAGGCGGCCGGCGGCGTGGCGCTGATCCAGAAATACCGTCCGGCGCCCGGCGCGGACCGCGGCGGGTGGCCGTCGCCGGAGGACGCGGTGATCATCGCCCGCTCGCCGGCGGGCCTCGCGCGCTTCGCCCATGACCCGCGCTGGCGGCCCACCCAGCCCGACAAGGTGCGTCCCTGGACCGACGACTACACCAACCTGTTCGGCGCGCTGTGGCGGCGGGTCACGGAGCGGCTGGATCCCAAGCGCGAGGGCTAGAAGGCGGTGACCTTGGCCGCGACCGAGAAGCTCTCGCCGTCGCGCTCGAACTCCAGGCGGCGGGTCTCGCCAGGCCGGCCGTGCAGGGCTGCGAGCACGGCGCCGGACGTGGCGCCGGTCACGGTCACGCCGTCGATCCCGAGCAGCCGGTCGCCCTTGCGGACGCCCTCGACGGTCGGAACGCCATCCCGCGTGGCCACCGCGGCGACCAGCAGTCGAGGCCCCTGCCGCTCGAGGGTCAGGCCCACCTGGTCGAGGTCGTGCGGGTCGGCCGCGTCCTGCCGCAGCCAGTAGATCTTGCGGTTCGGGTAATCGATGGTCAGGCGGAACGGGCGAAGGGCGTTGCCGCCCAGCCAGCCGATCACCGGCGCGGCGTTCTTCTTCGAATACCAGTCCATGAAGTCCCAGCCGGCGGCGTTCGGGCCGATCGCCAGCGCGCCGACCCGGTCCAGGCGGACCGGGCCCACGTCGATCTGCGGCAGCCGCATCAGGACGCCCGCGGCCTCGACCCCGTCATCGGCCATGCGCATGTTGGCCGCGCCGACCGCGCCTTGGCCGTGGCGCCAGGGCGGGTGGTCCTGCAGCCAGGGGTCGGCGGCGGCCCGTGCGAGCCAGGTGTAGCCGGAGCCGGCGTCCAGGGTCATCGGGTAGGCCCGGCCGTCGACGCGCGCCTCGACCGTGATCAGGCCGGTCTTCTCGTCCATCACGAACGGAGTCGGCGAGCCCCTGGGGCGAAGGCTCCCTGGCCGCGCCACGATGAACTGGCGCCGGCGATAGTCGATGATCACCTGATAGTCCTTCAGCAGCGCCGCCGGCAGGACCATCTCCACCTTCGGCTCCGCGCCGACCGAGAAGGGCAGGAAGGCCTCGGCGGTCACCGGCTGGCCCCTGGCGCTCAACGCCGTACCGCCGATACGCACGGTCAATCCTTGCGTGCACGCCGGGCCCAACGTCCTGAAGAGGGCCGGGGAGAGGCTTACCCCCGTGCCGCCGAGGTCGATGAAGGCCCGGGTCCGGTGCGCTGCGCCATCGGGGCCGGTCAGCTCCACCTCGGCGTAGATCCGCCCGCCGTAGAGCTGGAACGCCGTGGCGCCGCCGACCGGGGCGGGCCGGGAGGATGCGGGCGCGGCCGACAGGACGATCAGGGCCGCCAGCGCGGTCCAGACGGGCAGGCGTCGAACGATCGCCATCGGGCCCTCCGCTCGGTTTCCGTGACGGAAGCTTGAGCTGTCGCCGGCCCGGCGGTCAACCGTGATCCGGCGCTCTAGATCGGCGTTTCCACGGAGACGACCGCCTGGGCCATCAGGCCTTCCTCGCGGCCGGTGAAGCCCATGCCCTCGGTCGTGGTGGCTTTCACGCTCACCCGGTCGATCGGCAGGCCCAGCAGTTCGGCGATCCGCGCGCGCATGGCGTCGCGGTGCGGCCCGATCTTCGGCCGCTCGCAGATCAGCGTCAGGTCGGCGTTGAGGATCCGCGCGCCCCTGGCCTGCGCCAGCTTCACCGCGTGCAGCAGGAACTGGTCGGAAGAGGCGCCCTTCCACTTGGCGCTGGAAGGCGGGAAGTGCTGGCCGATGTCGCCCTCGGCGATCGCGCCCAGCACCGCGTCGGTCAGGGCGTGGAGGCCGGCGTCGGCGTCGGAGTGGCCGACCAGCCCAAGGTCATGTTCGATACGGATGCCCCCGAGCACCACCACGGTCCCCGGCCCGAACCGGTGCGCGTCGATCCCGAAGCCGGTGCGCACGATCCGTCGCGACGCCGCCAGCTGCTCGGCCATCAGGAAGTCTTCCGGCCAGGTCAGCTTCATCAGCATCGGATCGCCCGGCGCCATGGCCACCTGGCCGCCGGCCCGCTCCATCACCGAGGCGTCGTCGGTCGGCTCCTCGTTGGCCGGCCAGCGGCGGTAGGCCGCCTTCAGCCGCCCGAAGCGGAACGCCTGCGGGGTCTGCGCCCGCCACAGGCCCTCGCGGCTCACCGTCTCGTCGACCAGGCCGTCGCCGCGTTTCAGGGTGTCGGGGACGGGCAGGGCGGGCACCGCCCCGTCAGCCAGCTCCAGCGCCGCCAGCAGGCGCTCCACATGGGCCCGGGTCACGAAGGGGCGCGCGGCGTCATGCACCAGCACCGGCTGGTTGCGGCCGCAGGTCAGCACCGCCAGGCCCGCCTGCACCGAGTCCGCCCGGGTCTTGCCACCGGTCACCGCCGTCCAGCCCGTCAGACCCTGCAGGGCCTCGTCGACGGCGTTCAGGCGGTCGCGCGCCACCACGACCACCACCTCGCGGGCCCCGGCCGAGAGCAGGCCCTCCACCGACCAGCGCACCAGCGGCCGGCCGGCCAGCGGACGCCAGGCCTTGGGCTCGCCCGGTCCGGCGCGAAGGCCCGCGCCCGCGGCGACGACGACGGCTGAGAAAGTCATGGGCCCTGTGTTTAGGGGCGTGGCGACGCTTGTCCAGGTCGGGCGGGCTTTACTGCACTGCACAAACTGCCTAAAAAGACAGCGGTGGGGATGATTACAAAATGAGCAGCGCGCTCAAGCTTAAGGATGTCGAGGTCGGCGGACGCGTCTGGATCGCGCCGATGACCGGCGTCTCCGACCTGCCGTTCCGGCGTGCTGCGAGCCGCCTGGGCGCGCCCTATGTCGCCACCGAGATGGTCGCCTGCGCGGAATTCTCCAAGGGCCGCCCGGACGTCGTAAGGCGCGCCGCGGTGGGCGAGGGCCTGCCGCTGATGGTGGTCCAGCTGGTCGGCCGCGACCCCGCCCACATCGCCGAGGGCGCGCGCCTGGCCCAGGCGGCGGGGGCCCAGATCATCGATCTCAACTTCGGCTGCCCGGCCCGCGAGGTCACCGGCGCCCAGTGCGGCTCGGCCCTGATGCGCGAGCCGGAGTTGGCCGAGCGGCTGATCGCCTCGGCGATCGCGGCGGTGGACGTGCCGGTGACCGTGAAGATGCGCCTGGGCTGGGACGACGCCTCGAGGAACGCCCCGCAGATCGCGGCGCGCGCCGAGGCGCTGGGCGTCGCCGCCGTGACCGTCCACGGGCGCACGCGCTGCCAGTTCTACAAGGGTGCGGCGGACTGGAGCGCCGTGCGCGCGGTGAAGCAGGCGGTCTCGGTCCCGGTGATCGTCAACGGCGACATCGTGGACGGCGCCACGGCGCGGGCTGCGCTGGCGGCCTCCGGCGCCGACGGGGTGATGGTCGGGCGAGGGGTCTATGGCCGGCCCTGGATCGCGGCGCAGCTGGAGGCTGAACTGGCGGGCCGCGCCTTCGCCGCGCCGGACGCCGAGACGCGGCTGGCCATCGCGCTCGACCATTTCGGCGACGCGCTGCGCTTCTACGGCGACCGCCTGGGCCTGAGGACCTTCCGCAAGCACCTAGCGTCCTACGTCGACCAGGCGCCCTGGCCGGCGGACGCCGAGGCCCGCCGCGAGGCGCGCGCGCGCCTCTGCCGCCTGGAGACCGCCGTCGAGGTCGAGGCCGGCCTGACGGCGCTCTGGACCGATCCGGACCGGAGGCTGGCGGCGTGAGCTGGCGCACGCTTCCGCAGTCCCTGGGCGTCGACGTGCTGGCGCTGAAGGCGGCCGCCTTCGAGCTCAGCCCCGATCCGGCGCTGGTGGTCGACGAGACCGGAGCCCTGGTCGCCGTCAACGAGGCGGCCGAGGCGCTGTTCGGCCAAGGGCTCGGCCTCTTGGCGCGCGGCCGTTTCAGCGCCGCCCTGCCGCCGGGCTCGGCCCTGGTGTCGCTGCTCAACCGGGCGATCGAGGAACAGGCCAAGGTCCGCGAGCGCGGCGTGCAGATCAGCCTGTTCGGCCTGGCGCCCTTCGAGGCGGACGGCGCGGCCGCCCCGCTGGGCGATGGCTCGGTGCTGCTGACGCTCACGGTCAAGGCGGGCCTCGGCGTCGAACGCGGCGCCGGAGAGGCGGCGGGCGGGCTGCGCTCCATCGTCGGCCTCGGCCGCATGCTGGCGCACGAGATCAAGAACCCGCTGGCCGGCATCCGCGGCGCGGCCCAGTTGCTGAAGTCCGGCGCCAAGGCCGAGGATGCGCCGCTGGCCCAGCTGATCGTCGACGAGACCGACCGCGTGCGGCGGCTGGTCGACCGCATGGAGGCCTTTTCCGACGACGCCCTGCCGTCGCTGACGCCGGTCAACATCCACCAGGTGCTGGACCGGGTCCGCGCGCTGGCCGCCAACGGCGTGGCCGACGGCCTGGCGCTGCGCGAGCAATACGACCCTTCGCTGCCGCCGGTGCTGGGCGACGAGGACCAGCTGATCCAGATCTTCCTGAACCTGGTGAAGAACGCCGCCGAGGCCGCCCATGCGCGCGGCGACGGCCGCGGCGCCATCGGCATCCACACCGCCTACCGCCATGGCGTGCGGGTGCGGGCCGCCAAGGGTCAGGTGCTGCGCGGCGCGCCGCTGGAGGTGCGGGTGACGGACAACGGTCCTGGGGTCCCGAGCCACCTGCGCGAACATCTTTTCCAGCCTTTCGTCACCTCCAAGGCCAATGGCGCGGGCCTGGGCCTGGCGCTGGTCGCCAAGCTGGTGGCGGCCCACGGCGGCCTGCTGGACTTCGAATCCGAACCTGGCCGGACGGTCTTCCGGGTGCTGCTGCCGATCGCTTCGGAAGAGGATGTCTGGGCATGAACGCCGCTGCGAAGAAGATCCTGATCGCCGACGACGACGCCTCGATCCGGCTGGTGCTGTCCCAGGCCTTCACCCGGCTGGGGTACCAGGTGCGCGCCACCGGCAACGCCGCCACCCTGCTGAAATGGGTGACCGACGGGGAGGGCGACCTGGTGATCACCGACGTGGTCATGCCCGACGAGAATGTCTTCGACGTCCTGCCGCGCATCCGCAAGGAACGGCCGAAGCTGCCGATCATCGTGATGAGCGCCCAGAACAACCTGATCACGGCCGTCAACGCCGCCGAACTGGGGGCCTTCGACTACATCCCCAAGCCGTTCGACCTGGACGACATGACCTCGGCCGCCCGCCGCGCGCTCTCGCGCCCCGCCGACCCGGAGGCCGCCCGCGCCCAGGCGCGCGCCGTGCGCGACGACCGCCTGCCGCTGATCGGCCGCTCGGGCCCGATGCAGGAGGTCTACCGCACGATCGCCCGGCTGGTCGGCGCCGATCTCACGGTCCTGCTCTCCGGCGAGAGCGGCACGGGCAAGGAACTGGTCGCCCGCGCCCTGCACGACATGGGCCGCCGCCGTGACGGCAAGTTCGTGACCATCAACCTGGCCGCGGTGCCGCGCGAACGGGTCGAGGCCGAGCTGTTCGGCAAGGAGGACGGCGACTGCGGCAAGCTGATCGACGCGGATGGCGGGACCCTGTTCCTGGACGAGATCGGCGACATGCCGCTGGACGCCCAGACGCGCCTCCTGCGGGTCATCGACGGCTCGGAGCCGGCGCTCAATCCCAAGACCAGCCGGCGGCCGAACGTGCGGATCATCGCGGCGACCAACCGCGACCTGCGCGGCCTGATCCGCGAAGGCCTGTTCCGGGAGGACCTGTTCTTCCGCCTGAACGTCGCCCCGCTTCGCCTGCCGCCGCTGCGCGACCGGGTCGACGACATCCCCGACCTGGCGCGCGCCTTCCTGCTGCGCGCCAACCGCGAAGGCCTGCCGTCGAAGACCATCGACGGGGCGGCCCTGGACCGGCTGAAGCAGCACCCGTGGCCCGGCAACGTGCGGGAGCTGGAGAACCTGATCCGGCGGATCTGCGCCCTCTACGGCGAGGACCTGATCACCGCCCGCATCGTCGAGCGCGAGCTGGCCGACCAGCATCCGCCGGCGCAGGGCGAGGAGGGTCCCTCGACCCTGGCGCAGCTGGTCGAACGCAAGCTCTCCAGCTATTTCGCCGACCAGCCGGACGGCCTGCCGCCGGCCGGCCTCTACGACCGGGTCCTGGAGGAGGTGGAACGGCCGCTGATCCAGCTCACCCTGGCGGCGACCCGCGGCAACCAGGTGCGCGCCGCCGAGATCCTGGGCCTCAACCGCAACACCCTGCGCAAGAAGATCTCCGACCTCGGCGTCGAGATGCAGCGGGGCCGTCGCTAGGGTGAACGCCGCTCCCTGACGCATCCATGCAACAAGGCTGTTGAGTTTGGGGCACAGTCGCTTAGGCTCCCCCCATAATGGCCTTGGATATTCGAGAACGGCTCGCCGGCGCAGGCGCCGAGCGGGTCTGGCGGGCGATGCAGTCCCGCGTGGTGCTGGGCGTCGGCTACGGCGTGGCCACGGCGCTGACGGCGCTGGCCATCCTGCTCGCGGCCTCGCCCCCTTCCACCGGGTCTCTGGGGCCGGCCAGCCAACTGATTCTCACGGTGCTGGGCCTCAACCTCATCCTCATCCTGGCCCTGACCCTGGTGGTCATCCGCCGGTTCTGGGTGTTGTTGGAGGCGCGCGACCGCGACCCGGGCGCTCGGCTCCAACTCCGCTTCGTGACCATGTTCGCCCTGGCCGCCCTGGCGCCGGCGGTCGTGGTGGCGCTGTTCTACGGCGTCCTGGTCACCCGCGGCGTCGACAACTGGTTCAGCAAGCGGGTTCGGGAGGTCGTCGAGAGCTCGGCCACCGTGGCGCGCTCCTACGTCGAGGAGCAGCGCGTCTATATCCGCGACCACCTGATCCCCATGGGGGGAGACCTGAACAATGCGGCGCCGAGGCTGCAGGCCGAGCCGATCACCTTCAGCCACTATCTCGAGAGGCTGATCAATTTCCACGGGTTCTCCGCGGGCTACCTGATCGACCGTGACGGGCGCGTCCTGGCCCGCGCCGTCGAGAGCGACGCACCGCCGCTGGTGATCCCGCCGCCGTCGAGCTTCCAGGCGGCGGACCAGGGCATCATCTCGGTCTGCAACGCCAACTGCGGCGACGTGATGAGCGCGCTCTATAAGCTTAGGGCCTATCCGGACGCCTACCTCTATGTGGTGCGGCCGGTGGAGAAGGGCATCGTCGGCCACCTGGTGGAGGCCGAGGCCAGCCTGATCGACTTCCGCGCCGCAGCCCAGAACCGCCAGAAAATCCAGACCATCTTCGAGCTGAGCTACGCCGAAACGGCGCTGCTGGTGCTGGTCGGGGCGATGTGGCTGGGATTCGCGGCGGCGACCGCCATCTCCGGCCCGGTGGCCCGGCTGGTGCAGGCGGCTGGCAAGGTGGCCGGCGGCGACCTCAGCGCGCGCGTGGACGCCGACAACGACCCGGAGGAGATCGCGGTGCTGTCGCGCGCCTTCAACAGCATGACCCACGACCTGCAGGCGCAGCAGGAGGCGATCCGCGCCGCCCATGAAGACGCCGAGCGGCGGCGGCAGTTCATCGAGACCGTGCTGGCCGAGGTCAGCGCCGGGGTCATCGGCCTCGATTCCAAGGGGCGGATCTCCGCGGCCAACCGCCAGGCGGAGGTGCTGCTGGGCCTGTCGGGCGCTCGCACCCGCGGCCAGAAGCTCAGCGAAGTCGCCCCGGAGATCGCCGCCGTCGCTGAACAGGCCGGCCGCGGCGCGGAGGCCGAGGCCGAGGTGGACCTGGCCCGCGGCCGCGACACCCGGCGCCTGCGGGTGCGCGCCAGCCGCATCGAGGACGGCCTGGTGCTCACCTTCGACGACATCACCCGCCTGGTGGCGGCCCAGCGCAACGCCGCCTGGCGCGACGTCGCCCGCCGCATCGCCCATGAGATCAAGAACCCGCTGACGCCGATCCAGCTGTCGGCCGAACGGCTGCGCAAGAAATACCGCAAGGACATCGCCGGCGGCGAGCTGGAGACCTTCGACCGCTGCACCGACACCATCGTGCGCCAGGTGGACGCCATCCGGCAGATGGTCGACGAGTTCTCGTCCTTCGCCCGCATGCCGGCGCCCAAGTTCGCCGAGCAGGACGCCTCGGAGCTGATCCGCGCGGCGGTGTTCGCCCAGCGGGTCGCAAGCCCCGACATCGAGGTCGAACTGGTCGAACCGGTGCCGGAGATCCGCCTGGTGGCCGACGAGCGCATGCTCACCCAGGCGCTGACCAACCTCCTGAAGAACGCCGCCGAGGCGGTGACGGCGCGGCGCACGGCCAAGCCCAAGGGCCGAATCCGCGCGCGCCTGGTCTCCGACGAGACCGGCGTGGCCTTCGAGGTCGAGGACAATGGCGTAGGCCTGCCCGCCAAGGACCGAGACCGACTGACCGAACCCTATGTGACGACACGCGAGAAGGGCACAGGCCTCGGCCTCGCGATCGTCAAACGCATCCTGGAAGACCATGGCGGCGAGCTGGAGCTCACCGACGCCCGCAAGGGCGCCGGCGCGCTCGCCATCCTGCGCTTCCCCCCGTCGGCGCGGGCGAGACCGGCGCCGAAATCCGCAACCGTGACGGCTTGAAGGACGAGATGATGGCGTCAGACGTTCTGGTGGTCGACGACGAGGCCGACATCCGCGAATTGGTGGCCGGCATCCTGACCGACGAAGGCTATGCGGTCCGCACCGCGAACGACTCGGAGTCCGCGCTGGCGGCGATCCGGGCGCGCAAGCCGGCGCTGCTGATCCTCGACATCTGGATGGCGGGCGGCGGGATGGACGGGCTGGAGTTGCTGGACCTGGTCAAGGGCCTCGACCGCGACTTGCCGGTGATCATGATCTCCGGCCACGGCAACATCGAAACCGCCGTCAGCGCCATCAAGCGCGGCGCCTACGAGTTCCTGGAGAAACCCTTCAAGTCGGACCGTCTGGTGCTGCTGGTGGAGCGCGCGCTCGAGGCGGCGAACCTGCGCCGGGAGAACCGTCGGCTGCGCACCCAGGCGATCACCCCGGAGGGCATGACCGGCAAGTCGATGGCCGCCCAGCAGCTGCGCCAGATGATCGTCAAGCTGGCCTCGGCCAACAGCCGCGTGCTGATCTCCGGGCCGCCCGGGTCCGGCAAGGAGACCGTGGCCCGCCTGATCCACGGCGCCTCGGGACGCGCCAAGAACGAGTTCGTGCCGATCAGCGCGGCCGGCATGACGCCGGAGCGGATGGACGTGGAGCTGTTCGGTCAGGAGGGCGACGACGGCCGCACCGCCAAGGTCGGCGTGTTCGAACGCGCCCACGCCGGCACCCTCTATCTCGACGAAGTGGCCGACATGCCGCGCGAGACGCAAGGGCGCATCCTGCGGGTGCTGGTCGACCAGAGCTTCCGGCGGGTCGGCGGCGACAGCGACGTGCACGTCGACGTGCGCGTGGTCTCCTCGACCTCGCGGGACCTGCGCGAGGAGATCGCGGCGGGGCGGTTCCGCGAGGACCTGTTCCATCGCCTGAACGTGGTGCCGGTCAATGTGCCCGGCCTGGCCGAGCGGCGGGAGGATATCCCCGAACTCGTGGAATACTTCATCGACCGGATCAGCGAAGCGACCGGCATGCCGCGCCGGCGCCTGGCTGACGATGCGCTGGCCACCCTGCAGGTCCGCCAGTGGCCGGGGAACCTGCGCCAGCTGCGCAACAACGTGGAGCGGATGCTGATCCTGGCCTCCGGCGCGCCGTCCGACCCGATCACCGCCGACATGCTGCCGGCCGAGGCGATGGTCACCGACCAGGCCACCAGCCTGGGCGCCGAGCGGATGATCGCCCTGCCGCTGCGCGAAGCCCGCGAGGTCTTCGAGCGGGAGTATCTGAACGCCCAGATGCTGCGCTTCTCGGGAAATATCTCGCGTACGGCGGCTTTCATCGGCATGGAACGCTCGGCCCTGCACCGCAAGCTCAAGTCCCTGGGTCTCTCCGGCGCCCGCGCGCTGGAGGAAGAGGTCGGCTGATGGGGCGCATCGCCTATGTCAACGGCCGCTATGTCCCGATGGGCGAGGCGAGCGTCCACATCGAGGACCGGGGCTATCAGTTCGCCGACGCGGTCTATGAGGTCTGGGCGCTGTTCGGCGGCAAGCTGGCCGACCCGGAGGGGCATTTCGCGCGGCTGGAGCGCAGCCTCGGCGAGCTTTCCATCGCCCTGCCGATGAGCCGCGCGGCGCTCACCCAGGTGCTGCGCGAGACGGTGCGGCGCAACCGGGTCCGCGAGGGCCTGGTCTACCTGCAGGTGAGTCGCGGGGTGGCCAAGCGCGACCACGCCTTCCCCAATCCGGCCGTCCGGCCGGCTGTGGTCATCACGGTCAGCGCCACCGACCGCGCCGCCTCCGAAGCGCGCGCCGCCAAGGGCGTCAGCGTGGTGACCACGCCGGAGAACCGCTGGGGCCGTTGCGACATCAAGACGGTGGGCCTCCTGCCCAACGCGCTCGCCAAGCAGAAGGCGCGCGAGGTGGGCGCCGTCGAGGCCTGGTTCGTGGACGAGCTCGGCTTCGTCACCGAGGGCGCCTCTTCCAACGCCTGGATCGTCGACGCCGAGGGGCGGCTGCGCACCCGCGACACCAACGCCAACATCCTGCGCGGCGTCACTCGCCATTCCCTCCTCGACGTCATCCGCAACGAGGGCCTGGAGGTCGACGAGCGGCCGTTCACGCCGGCCGAGGCGGTGGCCGCCAAGGAGGCGTTCATCACCGGCGCGGGCGCCCTGGTGCTGCCGGTGATCGCCGTCGACGGCAAGCCGGTAGGCGAGGGGAAACCCGGACCGGTGGCGGCGAGGCTTCGGCGTCTCTATATCGAGCAGGCGCGGGCCACTGCCATTTAAGGTGGTGTCCGTGATTGCGCCTGTCGCAAATCCCGGTCTAGCTGACTTTCGTGTGTGGGCGGCGTCTTGGTCGCCCGATCAAAAAGAAGAGGCGGAAAAGCCATGAGCGAAAAGAAACAGAACCTGCAGGACACGTTCCTGAACAGCGTCCGCAAGTCGAAGACGCCCCTCACCATCTTCCTGGTCAACGGCGTCAAGCTGCAGGGCGTGGTGAGCTGGTTCGACAACTTCTGCGTCCTGCTGCGCCGCGACGGGCAGTCCCAGCTCGTCTACAAGCACGCCATCTCCACCATCATGCCGGCCCAACCCGTACAGCTGTATGAGCCGGGCGAAGACGAGTCAGATTGAGTTCCTCAAAACCCCCCACACGTTCCATTGATCGTGAGGCGCCGGTCCAGGGCGCCGTCGTCATCCACCCGGACCGGGAAGGGCGCAGCTCCTCGCGGCGCGCCGACGCACGCCTGGAGGAGGCCGTCGGCCTGGCGATGGCGCTCGACCTGGAGGTGCGCGAGACCCTGGTCGCCAACCTGCGGCAGCTGACCCCCGCCACCCTGTTCGGCAAGGGCAAGGTCGAGGAGATCGGTCACATCATCGAACTGGCCGACGCCGACGTCGCCATCGTCGACGACAGTCTGACGCCGGTGCAGCAGCGCAATCTGGAGAAAGCCTGGCAGGTCAAGGTGATCGACCGCACCGGCCTGATCCTGGAAATCTTCGCCCGCCGGGCGCGGACGCGGGAAGGGCGCCTGCAGGTGGAACTGGCGAGGCTCTCCTACGAGCGCTCGCGCCTGGTGCGCACCTGGACGCACCTGGAGCGCCAGCGGGGCGGCTTCGGGGTGATGGGCGGGCCTGGCGAAACCCAGATCGAAACCGACCGGCGCCTCTTGGCCGACAAGATCCGCAAGCTGAAGCTGGAGCTCACCGAGGTGCGCCGCACGCGGACCCTGCAACGCTCGGCGCGCAAGCGGCATCCGTACCCGACGGTGGCTCTGGTCGGCTACACCAACGCCGGCAAGTCGACGCTGTTCAACCGGTTGACCAAGGCCGAGGTGGTGGCCGAGGACATGCTGTTCGCGACCCTGGACCCGACACTGCGGATGCTGAAGCTGCCGGACGGCCGCCCGGCGATCCTGTCCGACACCGTGGGCTTCATCTCCGACCTGCCGCACGAGCTGGTGGAGGCCTTCCGGGCCACCCTGGAGGAGGTGAAGGAGGCCGATGTCGTGCTGCACGTGCGCGACATCGCCAGCGCCGAGAGCGCGGCCCAGGCCGGCGACGTGCGCGAGGTGCTGGCCAAGCTCGGCGTCGACATGGAAGACCGCGCCATCCTGGAGGTCTGGAACAAGATCGACCTGGTGGCCGCGGACGACCGCGAGGTCATGGAGGGCGACGCCCGCCGGGCGCATCCGCCAGCGATCCCGGTCTCGGCGGTGACCGGCGAGGGCTGCGACGCCCTGCTGGCCACGATCGCCGGCCTGGTGGACGAGGCGCCGCCGGTCGACGTCTTCACGCCGGTGGGCGAGGGGGCCGCGATCGCCTGGCTCTACCGCCACGGCCGGGTGATCGAGCGCAACGACGGCAAGGACGGCTCGGTCCGCCTGGCGGTCAGCCTGTCACCCCAGGCGCTCGGCCAGTTCGAGCAGCAATTCCCCGGGGCTGAGATCAGGGGGCATTGAGTTGAGCGCCGATCTTTCCGGAGCGGTGCTGGTGATCGTCGACGTCCAGCAGGCTATCGACGCGCCCTATCACGCCGCGGACGGGCCGAGGAACAACCCGGGGCCGAGGCGAATATCGCCCGCCTGCTCGCGGCCTGGCGGGCCGGCGAGCGCCCCATCGTCCATGTCCGGCACGACTCGACGTCCGAGACCTCCGCCTACAGGCCAGGCCAGAGCGGCAACCTTTTCAAGGACCAGGTCGCGCCACGGGCGGGCGAGGTGGTGATCGGCAAACGGACCAACAGCGCCTTCATCGGAACCGATCTTGAACAGCGCTTGCGGGGGATGGGCCAAGGGCCGCTCGTCGTCACCGGCGTAGTCACCAACAATTCCGTCGAGGCGACGGTGCGGATGGCGGGCAATCTCGGCTTCCGGACCTATCTCGTCGACGACGCCTGCTTCACCTTCGCGCGCCGGGACTTCCGAGGCAGGCTGCGCTCGGCCGACGAGGTCCATGCCATGTCGCTGGCCAACCTGGACCAGGAGTATTGCACGGTCCTCACCACAGCGCAGGTGCTGGCGGCCGACCGACCGGCGCCAAGGCCGCACGCCTAGAGCGAACAGCAGGGCGGTGATCGCGGACTAAATACTCCGCTCATCCCCGCGAAGGCGGGGACCCATGGGACCTATCCATGTCGCCCTGCGCCGCACGCCCTGTACTGACTCAGGCTTGGGTCCCCGCCTTCGCGGGGATGAGCGGAGTAATCTTGGACATGCACACTAGGGTGTTGAAGTCGTCCGCTCCACCGCCTTCGCCTCGTCCCAAAGCGCATCCATCTCCGCCAGATCCGACTGATCCGGCGTCTTGCCGCGCTCGGCCAGGCGGGCCTCCACGTACTGGAAGCGGCGGACGAACTTGGCGTTGGTGAAGCGCAGCGAGTCCTCGGGGTCGACCTCCAGGGTGCGGGCCAGGTTGGCGACCACGAACAGGACGTCGCCCATCTCCTGGCGCGCCTTTTCGAAGTCGCCGGCGGCGATCTCGGCCTTCAGCTCGCCGAGCTCCTCGTCGAGCTTGTCGACCACATGGCTGATGTCGGGCCAGACGAAGCCGACCTTGGCCGCACGCTTGGACAGCTTCACGGCGCGGGTGAGGGCGGGCAGGCCCATGGGGATGTCGTCGAGCAGGCTGGGCGCCCGGCCCTTGCCCTTGGCCCCGCGCTCGGCGGCCTTCAGCTCCTCCCAACCGGCCTTCTGGTGCGCCAGGGATTCGTAGGTTTCTTCCGCGAAAACATGTGG